>Ga0070689_100003617_pt1 | contig 10308 bp, 10 predicted proteins | sample KBSS23HmetaG_FD_64669 | JGI IMG/M metagenome (GOLD analysis project Ga0070689, IMG submission 64669) | Switchgrass rhizosphere microbial communities from Kellogg Biological Station, Michigan, USA - KBS S2-3H metaG | ecosystem: Host-associated > Plants > Roots > Rhizosphere ... | reverse complement strand
GCGCTGGTACTCCTTCGATCCCACCGGCATCACGGCGCCCATGGGGCTCGTGCGCATCGGCACCGGCCGCGATGCCGCGGATGTCTCTTTCGCCACCATGTTCGGCACGCTGAAGTCCTTCCCGCCGGTGGTCGCGGTGAGCGCGCTCGACGACCCCGCCAACGGATACCACGCCCCCCACCATTCCACCGAGGCGTTGTCGACGTCGACCGTCGGCTACGCCTCGCCCACGTACTGACCCCAAGGAGAACAAGCATGAGCGTCAAGAGAAACGATGTCGGCAACGTCCAGCTGCAGGAAGAATTCAACACCGTGGTGACGGAAACCGAGCAGCTGCTGAAGTCCCTGGCGACGGCCGGCAACGACAAGGCCGGTGCGATTCGCGACGGCTTTGCCGACGGGATCGCCGCAGCCGGCGAGCGCCTCGGTCAGATTCGACAGCAGGCCGTGGCGCAGGCCAACGCGGCCGGCCAGGCCACGGACGACTACGTTCGCGGCAACCCTTGGCGCGCCGTGGGCATCGCGGCGGCGGTCTCGGGCCTCGTGGGCCTCGTCGCCGGGCTGCTCGTCTCCCGCAGATGATCACGGCCATCATCGCCGCGTTCGCCGACATGGCGGGCGCGCGCGCCTCGCTCGCGACCGCCCAGGTGGGCGAGGAGCTCGAACGGCAAAAGCAGAAGCTGATGCTGGGCGCCCTTGGCGTCGTGTTCGGCTGCTCGGGATTGGCGCTGGCGACCCTGCTCGTGGCGGTGATCTTCTGGGACACGCACCGCGTGGCGGCGCTCGCGGCGTTGACGCTCGTGCACCTCGCATGCAGCGTGGCCGCCTTCGGATCGCTGCGCAAGCGCGAGCGCATCCGCGAGCGCGAGAAGCGCCTGCTCATCATGCGTTCGACGCTCGCCCAATTGAGGCTGCAGGTCGCCGCCGCGCGCATCGCCCGATCGCCGGCGGTGACGCTGGCGGCATGGATCGCGCGGTTCGGGCAAGGCGTCATGGGGGCGCGCAGCGTCCGTCGCTATGTGCGCTAGCGCACAGACGCGGTCGGCTGAAAGCTCCTAAGTTGAGGGCGGACTCCTTTCCCCAGAGAACGACATGAAGATCCGCCACGCCCTCGCAGCACTCGTCTTCCTACCCGCCGGCGCCTTCGCGCAGGTCGCTCCCAATCTCGGAACGACGGCACCCTATGCGGTCCTCGGGTTGAACGCGATCCCCACCATCGGGACGGTGACCTGCACCGACACGGGACCGGGCGTCGGCATCTTCGGACAGGTGGGCACGACCTTCCCCGGGGGAATCACCAACACCGGCTGCCTGATCACGGGGCCGATCGTCGCTCCGGTCCCCGCCGGCGTGGTGGCGGACTTCAACACCGCCTTCGCGGCGATCGACGCGGGGAACCCGGTCTGCACCGGCGTGATTCCGATCGTCACCACGGTGCTGCCGCCCGGTGTCTATTGTTCGGTCGCGGCGACCACGATCGGCGCCGGCGTCACGCTCACGCTCAACGGCACCGCGAGCGACGTCTGGATCTTCAGGGTCGGCACGGGCGGCCTCGGTGCGCTCACGCTGACCAATGCGCAGGTCGTGATGGCCGGCGGCGCCAGTGCCTGCAACGTGTACTGGAAGACGGCCCAGGCCGCGACCGTCACGGATTCGTCCTTCGTCGGCACCGTCCTGTCGGGTGCCGCTGCGACCATGACCCGCGGAAGCTGGCTCGGCCGCGCCATCGCGACGACCGACGTCACGTTGACGGACCCCGCGCCGTTCACGGGCTGTGCTGCCGCCCTTGCCGGCGCACCCGGCGTCAACGGCATTCCGACATTGTCGGAATGGTCCCTGGTGCTGCTCGCCGTGCTGCTGGCGTTCGCTGCCTTCGCAACGATGCGGCGTCCTTCGCGCTCTTCGCGCTAGTCCGCCAGTCCCAACCCCGGGCTTCGGCCGCACGAAGCCGCACGTTCCGTGCGGCTTCGTACATTGCCGCGTACGGCAACGCACAGACCCGCGAGGCCTCCCCGCGTAGCCTTGCCGCTGGACAAGACCGAGCCGCAGACATGAATCATCGCCTTCCCGACCTGCCCTACGAAGTCGTCGCGCTCGAGCCCGTCATCGACACGCGCACGCTGCAGATCCACCATTCGCGCCACCACGCCGCCTACGTCGCCGCGCTGAACGAGGCGCTGTCGGAGTATCCGCAGCTCGCCGAACGCTCCGCCGGGTGGCTGCTTTCCAACGCCCGCTCGATCCCGGACGCCGCGCGGCCGTCGATCCTCGCCAATGCCGGTGCGCACGTGAACCACAGCCTCTTCTGGCGCACGATGACGCCGGCCGGGCACGGCGCGCCGTTCGGGCGGCTCGCCGACGCGATCGCGAGCGACTTCGGCAGCTTCGACGCGTTCAAGTCCGAGTTCCAGGCCGCGGGCATGAAGCTCGTCGGCTCGGGCTGGATCTGGCTCACGCGCTCTCAAAAGAACGGCGCGCTGCGCATCGTCTCCACGCGCGACCACGGCAACCCCGTCACCGACCAGCAGTTCCCGCTGCTGATGAACGACGTGTGGGAGCACGCGTATTACCTCAAGCACCAGAACCGGCGCATCGACTACCTGCGCGACTGGTGGGGCGTGGTGGATTGGGACGAGGCGGCGCGGCGGTTCGCGCACTCGGACCACCTCGACGCGGCGCAATCCAACGACGGCGATTCGCTGCTCCTCGATGCGGCGTGAGGCCAACGAGCGTTAGCGCACCGACGCCGTTGCGCCGCTCGCGTAATTTCCATCCAGAGTCGCACCGCGCACGCGATTCGAATGCAACCGAATCCCCAGTGCGCGCGCCGCACCACTTCAAAGGACTCACTTGAAAAATTCGATGCTTACGTTGGTTAGGAAGCCGCTGCTGATCGCGGTCGTCGCGGCGCTGGCCGCCGGATGCGCGTCCCACGAGCGCGTTGAATACGCGAAGGCCGAGCAGAGCTGGGTCGGCCCTGCCGGCGCCACGGGCGCTACGGGCGCCACGGGAGAACAAGGCGCCACGGGCAACCGCGGCGAACCGGGCATGGCGGTGAGCGGTCCCGCCGGTCCTCGCGGTGAAGTCGGCCCCGCCGGCGCGCAAGGTCCCGCCGGCCCCACGGGAGCACAGGGCAAGATGGTGATGGGTCGCGCGGGCGACACGGGTCCGACCGGTGCGACGGGCGCGAAAGGCGCCACGGGCCAGACGGGCGTGCAGGGTACGGGCCTTCCCGGTCCTGCCGGCCCCATGGGCCACGCGGGTCCCGCCGGAATTCAAGGCGTGCCGGGCAGCACGGGCGCGACTGGCATGACGACAGCCGGGCCGACCGGTCCGACAGGCGCAGCCGGTGCCACGGGCGCGCAGGGCGCGACGGGATCCACCGGAGCGCAGGGCAGGACGGAGCTCGCCGGCATCAGCGGCCCGACGGGCGCGACGGGCGCGACAGGCCCGCAAGGCTCCATCGGTCCGACGGGCGCGCAAGGTCCGCTCGCGAGCGCGGCGGGCAACGGCAACTGGAGCGTGTACCGCGGCTACGACTTCGCGTTCGCGCGTGACGACATCGCCGCCAACGACAGCCAGAAGGCCGGGCAGATCGCGGAGCACATGAGCCGCAATCCGTCGTACAAGCTGGCTCTCGATGGCCCGAGCCATCGACGCGTCGTCGCAGTCCGTGATGCGTTGATCTCCGCCGGCGTTCCCGCGTACAAGATCGAGACGGGCGCGTATGGCGATCCGAAGCTGAGAAGCGATCGCCACGTCGCGGTGCTGGTCAGCAACTGAGGCGATGGAAAGAAAAAAGCCGCTCCTCGAGCGGCTTTTTTTTCGTCCTCGACCGCGAGGCCTAGCGGCCCTGGCAGACCACGTCCACGAGCGCCGGTTGTCCGCTCTTCACGACGTCCACGGCGCGCTTGAGCGCCGCGCCGAGCTTCGCCGGATCCGTCACCGGCCCCTCGGCCCACACGCCCATCGACTGCGCGAGCTTCGCGTAGTCGATCGCCGGGTTGTCTATGATCGTGCCGATCCACGCCTTGTCGACGCCGCGGTTGTGCAGGCCACACATGCGCTGCACGTGCATGATCTCCTGGTGGTAGGCGCGGTTGTTGTGCATCACGTAGAGGATCGGGATCTTGTGGTACGCCGCGGTCCACAGCACGCCGGGTGAATACATGAGGTCGCCGTCGGGCTGGAAGGTCACGGTGAAGATGCCCTTCGACTTGTTCGCGAGCGCAACGCCCAACGCACCCGGAGCTGCGTAGCCCACGCCCTGCGCGCCGGAGCCGCCCAGCATCTGGTGGTATTCCGTCGTCGGCCAGAGCCGCCGCGCCCAGGGAATCCGGTCGCTCACCGCGAGCGACCAGCGCTCGTTCTTGATGACGTTCCACGTTTCGGCGGCCAGGCGCGGCGTGGTGATCGGCTGCAGGTCCCATCCGTGCGCCGCCTCGTCACGCGCGCGCTTGTGCTCCTTCGCATGCGCGTCCTTCATTTTCGCGCCGCGCGCGGAGAACACGTTGCGCTGGCCGTCGGTGGTCACGCGCTTCACTTCCTCGATCAGCGCCGGCAGGCTCGCCTGCGCATCGCCGTTGATCGAGAGGTCCACCGGCAGGTAGCGCTGGAAGTCCTGGTAGTTCGAGCGGATGAAGACATCCTGCAGCGAGATGTTGATGACCTTCGCGTCCTTCTTGCCCACGAAGCGCTGCTCGTGGTGCGGATCCGAGACCGAGTTGAACTGGCCGAACGGATCGCCCACTTCGAGAAGGAGGACCACGTCCGCCTCCCGGACCAGCGCGCGGCGCGACTCGCTCTGGCAAAGCGGATGCACGCTCGGGAAATTCATTCGGCCGCCGAGGTCGATCACCGGGGCCTGCAGCGACTCGGCGAGCTCCACCAGCAGCTTCACGCCTTCCTGGTTGCGCACGCATCGGTCCGCGATGATCACCGGGTTCTGCGCGGCCACCAGCCACTTGGCCGCCTCCGATAGCGCCGTGCGGTCGCCCTGCGGGGGGCGCGAGCGTGCGAGCTTCGGGATCTTGAGCTCGTCGTCGTGGATCGCGTGCTCCTGCAGGTCGATGTCGGCGGTGATCAGCACCGGCTCCATCGGCGGCGTGGTCGCGATCTTGTACGCGCGCACCGTCGATTCGGCGAAATGCTGCAGCGACATCGGCGCGTCGTCCCACTTCACGAAATCGCGCACCAGGCCCGCCGCGTCCTGCACCGAGTGGTTCCATTCCGTGCCCGGCCTGCGCGAGATGGCGTCCAGGCCGTTGCCCGCGAGCAGGATGATCGGCACGCGGTCCACCCACGCGTTGTAGATCGCCATGGAGCCGTGCTGCAGGCCCACGGTGCCGTGGATCATGGCGGCCATGGGCTTGCCCGCCGCCTTCGCGTAGCCGTGCGCCATCGCGATGGCCGCTTCCTCGTGCATGCACGTGAGGAGCTCGGGCTTCTTGTTCCCGCCGTAATTGATGAGGGATTCGTGGATGCTGCGGAAGCTCGAGCCCGGATTGGTCGAGATGTATTCGAGGTCGAGCGTCTTCAGCACGTCGACCATGAAGTCGGAGCCGGGCCGGTCGACGACGATGTCGCCCGGCATCTTCTTCTCCTTCTTCTTCGGGCCTTCCTTCACGCCCTCCTTCGCCGGCGCTTCCTGCTTCGCCGCCTCCGGAGACTGCGCCAGCACTGTCGCCGCCGCCGCGCCCGCGCTCGCCGCGGCGCCTTTCAGGAACGTGCGCCGGTCGACGCCGGCTTTCTTGTCCTCATCCATCGATTTCTCCTCCTGCATGCGTCGCAATTCGCTTGCCGGGAAGTCTATCATTGGGATTCCTCCAGAACGTCGTTCCTCCATGGCGAACAAGATCATGCCGCTCGCGGACGCGGTCGCGCGCAACGTGCGCGACGGCCAGACCGTATCGATGGAAGGCTTCACGCACCTCATCCCGTTCGCGGCGGGACACGAGGTGATCCGCCAGGGCCGCAAGGATTTGCGTCTGGTGCGCATGACGCCCGACATCATCTACGACCAGCTCATCGGCATGGGCTGCGCGCGGGGCGTGGTGTTCTCGTGGGGCGGCAATCCCGGCGTGGGCTCCATCCATCGCTTTCGCGACGCGATCGAGAACGGCTGGCCGCATCCGCTCGCCATCGAGGAGCACAGCCACGCCGACATGGCGGGCCGCTACCAGGCGGGCGCATCGGGCCTGCCCTTCTCCGTGCTGCGCGGCTACGTGGGCTCGGACCTGCCGAAGCACAACCCCAACATCAAGTCGATCACGTGCCCGTTCACCGGCGAGAAGCTCGCCGCGACTCCGGCCATCAATCCCGACGTCGCGATCATCCACGCCCAGCGCGCCGACCGGCAGGGCAACGTGCTGATCGAGGGCATCGTGGGCATCCAGAAGGAGGCGGTGCTCGCCGCGAAGGCGGCCATCGTCACCGTCGAGGAGATCGTCGATGACCTGCATGCGCCGATGAACGCGTGCTACCTGCCGCACTGGGTGCTCTCAGCGGTGTGCGAGGTGCCCAACGGAGCGCTTCCCAGCTACGCGCACGGCTACTACGGCCGAGACAACGCCTTCTGCAAGGCGTGGGATGCCATCTCGAAGGACCGCGACACGTTCCTGGAATGGATGAAGAAGCACGTCATGGGCTCGAGAACGCATGGGGAGTTCATGCAATCGGCGGGAGTTGCCGCATGAGCGAGTACAGCCCCACCGAAATCATGACGATCGAAGCTGCCCGGCGCCTGAGTAACGGCACCGTCTGTTTTGTGGGCATCGGCATGCCGTCGGCCGCCGCGAACCTCGCGCGCCTCACGCATGCGCCGGAAGTGGTGTTGATCTATGAATCCGGCACCATCGGCGCCAAGCCCGACGTGCTGCCGCTGTCCATCGGCGACGGCGAGCTCGCCGAGCACGCGGACACTGTGGTCTCGGTGCCGGAGATCTTCCGCTACTGGCTGCAGGGCGGGCGCGTCGACGTGGGCTTCCTCGGCGCGGCGCAGATCGACCGCTTCGGCAACATCAACACCACCGTGATCGGCGGCGACTACGCGAAGCCCAAGGTGCGCCTGCCCGGCGCCGGCGGCGCGCCGGAGATCGCGTCGAACGCGAAGGAAGTCTGGATCATCATCAAGCAGACCAAGCGCAGCTTCGTGGCGAAGCTCGACTTCCTCACCTCGGTCGGCCACCTGGACGGCGGCGACTCGCGCGCGAAATCGGGCGCGCGCGGCAAGGGCCCAACGGCCGTTATTACGGATCTCGGCGTCCTCGTTCCGGATGAAAAGACGCGCGAGCTCACGCTCGTGGCCCTGCATCCCGGCATCACCGTCGAGCAGGCGAAGGCCTCGACCGGTTGGGAGCTCAAGGTCGCCGACAAGCCCGCGACGACGAGAGCGCCGACCGCGAGCGAGCTCTCAACGCTGCGCGACCTGCACGCGCGCACGGCGAAGGCGCACGGAACCGTGTCGAGCGAGTAGCGCAAATAGAAAAGGGCCGGCAGGTGCCGGCCCTTCTTCAACGCGATCGAATCAGAAGTAATGCCAGAGGCCGATGCCGAATGCCTGCGTGTCCGCGCCGGGCGCGACGTTCACCCCGTTCACCGCCGGTCCCGGCGAGTACTGCGCGTTCCTCTCGTTGTCCATCTTGTAGTACGCGACGACCATCTCGGTCCGCTTGGAGAAGCGGTGGATCCAGCCCAACGTCATGTACTTGGCGCCCAGGTCGGTCGTGATGCAGGCGAGCGGCCCGTTGCGCGCGCAGCTGCCGCTCTGCGCCTGCCCGTAGGAGAAGAACACGCTGTTGGTGTTGCCGCCGAAGAACTGCTCGATGACCGCGTACCACGCGTTGCGCTTGTACTCGCGGACGTTGCCGGCGCCGGAATCGGCGCTCGTGTACTTGAGCGTCTCGACCAGGCCCGTGAGCCGCGTGTTGCCGATGCGGTAGAGCCACACGAACTTGTGGCCGGTGTCCTTCGAATGACCGTTGGTGAGCGTGCCGGCCGCGCCGCCGCCCAGCTGCGTGAGGCCGAAGTAGTCCTTGTGCTCCTCGTACGCGTAGCGCAGCGAGAGCGCGCCCCAGTTCCACACCGCGGAGAACGAGTTGATCGTGGGCGAGACGATGGGTCCGCCCGCGACGATCGTGCCGCGCCCCTCGTTCACGGAATGCTGCAGCCGGAAGCTCAACCCGCCCCACGTCGGCGTCCAGTACTGGACCGAGTTGCCTTGCCGGCGGTCGAAGGCCGCATCCGGCTTCGCGCCGCTGCGCGTGAATTGCGTCGTGGTGTTGCCCACGCCCATGCCGGGGTTGCCCGTGATCGCGGTGCGGTCGAACACGTATCCCGCGCGCAGCGGGTTCACCGGCAGGGAGACGTATTTGTACGGCGTGTCCCATTGGCCGAAGAAGAACTCGCCCCAGAGGGGACTCTGCAGGCCGACCTTCGAATCGCGCGCGCCGAGCCCGGGGCCGACGTTCTGGTCGATCTGGAATCCGCTCTCCAGCTGCCACACCGCGCGCAGGTTCGGCGCGAGGTCTTCGTAGCCGCGGAATCCCAGGTTCGTGGTGCCGACGGTGATGCGGTTGCGGCGCGGATCGTTCGCGCCCGTGTACGCGCCCGCCGAGAGCTGGGTCGGACGCTCGGCCGCGGGAGGCGCGGCAGAGGCGTTCTTGGTCTCGGCGGAGTCGAAGAACGGGAAGACCGTCCCGTACATCTCGACCACCGACGCGGCGTGCGCGGAGCCGGCCAGCGCGAGCGCAGCGGCGAGGAGCGGCTTCTTCGGCATTTTCATTGTTCGTTGCCTCCCAGGGATCGTTTACTTGCCGGGGTCTTTCACGTTTTCGAACTTGTCGAATTCCACGTTCCAGTATTCGTTGCCGCGCTTCTCGACCTTGCGGATGTAGACCGTCTGCACGATGTCGCGCGTCGCGGGGTCGATCGCGATCGGTCCGCGCGGGCTCGTGAGCTTGATGTTCTTCAGGATCTCCATGGCCTGGTCGCCATCGATCTTGTTGCCCAGCTTCTTCACCACCTCGGCGATCGCGGCCATGCCGTCGTAGCCGCCGACGCCCATGAAGTTGGGGCGCTTCAGCTCCTTCTGGACCTCGCCGAAGGCCTTCACGAACGCCCTGTTCTCGGGCGAATCGTGCGCGGCCGAATAGTGATGGCTGGTGATGACGCCGACCACGGGCTCGCCGATGGCGTTCAGCACGTCGTCGTCGGTGACGTCGCCGGGCCCTATGACCCTGATGCCTTCCTTCGCGAGGCCGCGTTCCTCGAACGCCTTCATGAAGGAGATGCTCTGCTCGCCTGCCGGGACGAAGACGAACACCGCGTTGGGCTTGGCGTCCTTGATGCGCTGGATGTAAGGCGCGAAGTCGGGGTTGCGCAGCGGCGTGCGCACGGCGTCCACGACCTTGCCGCCCTGCGCCTCGAACTCCTTCTTGAAGGCGTTCTCCGAATCGATCCCGGGCGCGAAATCGGAGACCAGGATGTAGACCGTCTTGATGCCGTTCTTCGCCGCCCACGTTCCCATCGGGGCGGACACCTGCGGGAGCGTCATCGAGAAGCGGGCGATGTAGGGCGAACGCGTCGTCACCACCGAGGAGGCCGCGTTCATGACGACCATCGGCTTCTTCGCTTCCGTGGCGACGGGCGCCGCGGCCATCGCTTCCGGGGTGAAGCCGTAGCCCGCCAGGAAATCCACGTTGTCGCGCGTCACCAGCTCCTGGGAGAGGCGCTTCGAGACTTCGGGATTGGGTCCGCCCGTGTCGCGGACCAGGATCTGGATCTTCCGGCCGGCGAACGTATCGCCATGCAGCTTGAAGAAGGCCTTGATACCGGCCTCCATCTGCTTGCCGTAGTCGCCTTGCGGCCCGGAGAATGGAGCCACCAGGCCGACCTTGACCGGTTCCTGTGCGGCGACCCATGGAGCGAGGATCAACGCGAGGGCCGCCAGGACGAACCGCTGCATTCTTCTTCTCCTCGGGTGCGCTTTTTAGGCGTTCTGCTATGCAGACCGGATTATGGCGTTCCGGGAGCCAAAGTCAACCTGAAACCCGCGTGTTGGGACCACTGATACAACAAGGAACAAGCCATGCCCGAAGCCTTCATCTGCGATGCCATCCGCACCCCCTTCGGCCGGTACGCCGGCGCCCTGTCGAGCGTGCGTGCCGACGACCTCGCCGCGGTGCCCATCGCGGAGCTCATGCGACGCAACCCGAAGGTGGACTGGGCCGCGCTGGACGACGTGATCTTCGGTTGCGCCAACCAGGCCGGCGAGGACAACCGCAACGTGGCGCGCATGGCGCTCCTCCT
>Ga0070689_100003616_pt1 | contig 10308 bp, 8 predicted proteins | sample KBSS23HmetaG_FD_64669 | JGI IMG/M metagenome (GOLD analysis project Ga0070689, IMG submission 64669) | Switchgrass rhizosphere microbial communities from Kellogg Biological Station, Michigan, USA - KBS S2-3H metaG | ecosystem: Host-associated > Plants > Roots > Rhizosphere ... | reverse complement strand
GTCAACCCGGTACACCGCGTCGGCCGTGCTCGTCGTGATGTGATGGTGGAGTCCGAGCGCGGTCAGGTGCTCGAACAGCCGCCGGCGGAGGTCGTAGACCATGCGTTGCCCGGCATCGACCTGCACCTGCGTGCCGTACGCCGACACCAACTGATTGGTCAGCTGCAGCAGGACGCCCGCGACCACCAGCACGACCAGCAGAACGAATCGATCGCCGCCGTGGATCGCTGCCAGCCATCCGGCGAACGGCTGCGGGATCGTATGCTGCAGTAGAACGTAATCGATGACGATCGCCAGCGGCCACGGCTGCAGGACGCCGAGCCCGATCTCCGAGAGCAGCAGGATCGACAACAGCGTGACGCGATTCCGGTACGGCTTGAGAAACGCGAGCGACCACGACAGGAGGCTCATCCGCCGGTCCTTCGCATCGGATTGGGCAGGCCGAGCGCGGGCCGCCCGCCCACGAGCTCTTTCGGAATCGGCAGCGGCACGATCCGGTTGTCGCTCGAGTCGGCGACGTACAGCCATCCGCGCCGCGGCGCATACACGACGCGCGTCGGCGCTCCGAACGCCACGCGGCCTTCCTGCGTCAGGTCGCGCATGACCCCGTCCGGGCCGACCGCGCGTACGCGCTGGTTGTAGAAATCGGCGATGAAAATCGTCAGCTTGCCGGGCGCCGCCGGATCGGCGACGACGGCGATGCCGGCCGGCCCTGCCAGCCGCGCGTCTTTCGCGGGTCCTTCGTCACCGGAGTAGCCCCACACGCCGCTCCCGGCAACCGTCGTGATGATGCCGGTGCGCGCGTCGACCTTGCGCACCCGGTTGTGATGCATATCGGCGATGTAGACGTCGCCATTGGCGGCGACCGCGACGTCGCTCGGCATGTTCAGATGCGCGGCCGTTGCCGGTCCACCGTCGCCCACGTCCTCGGGTTCGCCCGGCAGGCCGTCGCCGGCGACGGTGTGGATCAGGCGCGTCTTCGCATCGACCTTCCGGACGCGGTAGTTGAGCGTGTCGGCGATGTAGAGGTCGCCGTTGGACGCCGCGGCCACCGCGCTCGGCGTGTTGAGGGCGGCCTCGGTGGCGGGCCGATCGTCGCCGTCGTATCCGTTCGTCCCCGAGCCGGCGATCGTGGTGATGATGCCGGTCGGCCGATCGACACGGCGGATGCGATCGTTCCGCGAGTCCGCGATGATCAGGTCGCCGTCCGGGGCGAGCGCCACGCCGTCCGGTGTGTCGAGCTGCGCCCCGGTGGCCAGCTCGTCGTCGCCGCTGAACCCGGCGTCGAGGTCGTGGTTGCCGACGACGGTCGTGATGACGCCGTTGCGGGCATCAATCCGCCGGATGACGTGGTTGTTCGAATCGGCGAAGTAGATGTCGCCGTTCGGCGCGACGACGATGCCGCCGGGGGCGTCGAGCCAGGCTTCGATCGCCGGCCCGTAGTCGCCGGCGAACCCCTGCTTCCCGCCGATTACCGGTGCCGTCGCCGCCTCACGCAGCATGAACGTGCTGGCGCCCAGCGTCACGATCGTGACCATGAAGATGATCGCGCTCCGCAACCCGTACATGCGCAGGAGTGACGGCGCGACGAGCGGCGCATGCGCGGGGGCGGCGCGCAACTGGACCATGCCGGAGCCGACGGTCACCCGCGTGATGCCGCGCCGGACAATGGCCGTGGTCTGCGCGGTCCGCCACGCAATCGCGGGGATGAGCAGGACGGCCAGGCCGGCGGCGGTCGCACCGGCCAGCGGCCAGCGCAGCGCGACGCCGTACAGCGCGGCGACGAAGAGCGCGACGCCCAGCACGAGCGCCGTCGCCACACCCCAGATGGTCGGCCGCAGGTGCGTGCTGAAGCGGACCAGCGAGCGGCCGGCATCGTGGGTTTCGACGAGCGCGCGAATGTCGAGCCACGCCCACCGGCCCACGAACACGCTCACGTCGCGGTCGTCGGACCAGCCCTCGTCGACCTCAATCGTGCGAACCGCGCGCGACTGACGCAGCCAGTCGGCCAGATCCGTCAGCACGCGATCGGCCGTCGTGTATGTCTCGCTCCAGAACCCATCCTCGACCACGTTGCCGGCGATGAGCGCCAGCGCCCGCCACGCTTCGCCGAACGAGGGACGCGGTCCCCGGCTGGTCTGCGCCTGCGCCGGCGGCAGCGCCACTTCAGGCGGCGAGAGCACGCCCCGGATGCGGCCGCGGACCCGGGCGAGCGGCTGCAGGAAGTGCAGGTACGCGACCATCGCCCGGTACCCGATCGTGGGTCCCCGGAGCGATTCCATGTCGGACCGCATCGCATAGGCGATGTTCTTGGCGATCGTCGCGGCGATGCCGACACCGCCCCCACCGAGCAGAATCGCCGCGGCCCACTGATGCAGGCCGGTCCAGGCTACCCCGGCGCCGATCACCAGGAGCACGAACGAAATCACCTGCCACTTGATCGAATGCGGGAGAAACGCAAAGGGGTGCACGTCGGTGCGGTACACCGACGGAAACGCCGCGGTTCCCCAGACGCCGGCGTTGACGCGCGTCCCCGACAGCGATCGCACGAACGGCAGCGGGCTGTAAATGCGGCCGCGCCACAGCATGCGTCCGTCGAGAAATTTTTCCGGGTGGTGCGCCATCAGCCACGTCTCGCCTTCGCCGTAGCCGACCTGCTGCCGCCAATACGCTTTCACCGACGCCCGGTGGTGATGCCAGACCAGCGCCGCCGAGGCAAAGCCGATCTTCCAGCCTCTCGCCTGCAGCCGCCAGCACACATCCACATCGTCTCCCGCGCGCAGGAAGACCGGGTTGAAGCCGCCGATGGCGACGAGCGCGTCGCGGCGGAACGCCATGTTGCAGCCCGGGACGTGTTCGGCGATGCGATCGTCGAGCAGCACGTGCGTCGGACCACCGGGCGCGCGCGCGATGCACTGCGCGATCGGCGGATCGTCGGCGGGCACCACGTTGGGGCCGCCGGATCCCACCACGTCCGAGGTGAGGAACGGCTGGACCAGGAACGACAGCCAGTCGCGATCGACGCGCGTGTCGGCGTCGGTATACGCGACAATCTCGCCCGTCGCCTCGGCCAACCCCACGTTGCGCGCCGCGCTCAAGCCGGCGTTCGGCGTGTCGACGACACGCACCCGCGGATGAGAGCGGCCGATCTCGCTCGTCCGATCCCTGGACCCGTCGTTGACCAGGATGATTTCGTAATCCGGATAGGTCAGCCGGTCGAGCGACGAGAGGCAGTCTTCCAGCGTGTCGGCCGCGTTGTAGGCGCAGACGACGACCGAGACGCGCGGCCAGGCGCGCTGAGCGTCGTGGGCGAATTGCGCGTCCGCGAAGGCCGCGGAGACGGCGCGCGCCGCCGGCTTGGGTCGCCGGTCGCAATCGACCAGACCGAACTTCCAGTCGTCGACGTCCGTTCCGCCGCGCCACCACTCATCGGTCCACGCGAACGCGACCGCGCCGCAGGCCCCTTCCTCGAACGCGGCCCGGACGTGCATCGCGGTGATCTCCGCCTGGCCGGGTTCGCCTTCGCGAATGCTGTCGGCGCCCGCCTCGGCGAGCAGGAGCGGCTTGTGACCGGCGATGTGCTGCAGGCGCGCGAGGTAGGCGCGCAGTTCGCGCTCGCGATGCAGGTAGACGTTGAACGCGCAGATGTCGAAGAAGGTGAGATCGAGAAACTCCGTGGGCGGAAAGTTGACGTAGGTGAGCAGGCTGTCGGGCGCGGCCTGCTTGCAGTCCTCGTAGACGCGCCGCAGAAACCGCTCGATGCGCAGCCGCCCGTGCCACCGCACGACGCCGGGCGGGATCTCGTTGCCGATCGCGAATGCCAGCACCGCGGGATGGTCGCCCAGTTCGGCGACCCGGCCCACCAGCTCGTTCCGAATCTGCCGCCGCAGTTTGCGATCGTCGAGGAACGCGACGTGCTGCGACCAGGGGAGTCCGATCATGACGCGCAGGCCGTGCCGCGCCGCCTCGTCGAGCAGATCGCGCGTTGGGGCGGTGTAGGTGCGGACGGTGTTGATGCCGAGACTCGCCATGAGCGCGAAGTCTTCGGCGATCCGTGCGAACGCGGGGAACTGATACCCGTCGGGATCGGGCGCGAAGGTGCCGTACGTGACGCCCTTGACGAGAAACCGGTCCTCGCCGAGGCGCAGAAACTTCCCGTCCGTTGCGATCCGGGTGGCCGACGCCAGCGGCGGGGCCGAGCGGACCTCGGGAGTGGCCTGGACCGCTGTGCTCACAATAGGTGAAGTGCCCCCACGGGGCAACTTCCCATTGTAGCAGCAGTTACCGGTTGATCCGGACGCTGCCGCTGAAGGTCTTGAACCGCAGGCTCGAACCCGAACCGCTGCCCAGGTCGGCGCGCAGCGACCGCCGATTCCCGGAACGCAGGGTCAGGGGGATGTCGGAGTTCAGGTGGCCGCTGAACGAGTGGAAATTGACCGTGCCGGTCGCCGAGTCGGGAACGTGGAGGTCCACGCTGCCGCTGAAGGTATCGATGTCGACGGACTGATCCGGCCCCCAGTCCTGGGTCCGGATGTCGACGTGGCCGCTGAAGGTGTGGACCCGAACCGGTCCGGTCACGTTATCGAACCGGACGCGCGATGAAAATCCGTGCACCCGTTGCGAGCCTTCCAGGCCTTCGACCAGCAAAGGGGAACTGAAGAGGTCGGCGTCGAGGCTGGTCCGCCGCGGTACCTGGATGGTGAAGTCGGTCTCGACCACATTTTTGTTGTGACGCGACCATGAGTGGTCGCGCTGATTGGCGTTCACCACCAGGGTCGAACCCTCCTGATGGATGTCGAGCTTGATGTGGTTGAGGCGCTCGCGAGTCCCGCGCCTGACGGCGTCAATCGACGCGTCCTGCCGGTCGGTGCCGGTAATCGTGACCCGTCCCGAGAAGTTCTTCAGCTTCAGCGTCCCGCCAGGCGCCAGCGCCGCCGTCTGGTTGATGTGCTCGGTGTCGCGGTCGACGGCGGCATCGATGACGACGCAGCCCGACGACAACAGGACGGTGCAGGCGAGGAGGGCATTTCGCATGGACGCTTTGACGGAGGGGTGATGCAAAACGTTCAGCTGAGGTCCAGCGTTCCCGTGTAGATGGCCATGCCGACGACCGCATCGACGCCGAGGGCATCCAGTTCGTCGATGTCCTCGCGCGTGGTGATGCCGCCCGCGGCGGTGACGCGGCGCGAAGTGGCGTCGCGCACGGCAAGAATCGCGTCCAGGTTCGTGCCGCCCATGAGGCCTTCCGTGTCGACGTGGGTATAGAGGAACTCGTCGCAGTAGGGTTCGAGCGCGCGCACGGCCTCGACCGCGGTGATGTCGAGCGCGGTTTTCCAGCCGTGGATCACGACGCGGCCGTTGCGGCTGTCGACGGCGGCGATGAGACGTTCGCGGCCCGCCGCCTCGGCCAGGCTCGCGGCGAACGTGAGGTCGGGGCGGCCCTCCTTGAACAGCGCCGATCCGACGATCACCTGCCGGGCGCCGGCGGCGAGCACCTCGCCGGCGCGCGCCGCGGATCGGATGCCGCCTCCGACGCGGCAGGTGAGCGACGCGGCGATGCGTTTGACGAGAGACAAGTTGTCGCCGGCGCCCATCGCAGCGTCGAGGTCGATCACCTGCACTTTGGGAAAGCGCGCGAACTTCCGCACCCAGGCGAACACGTCCTCGTCCCTGATCGCGAGGCGTTCGCCTTGGACCAGTTGCACGACCGCGCCTGACTGGAGATCGATTGAAGGTATCAGCATCGTACGGATTGGCCACGAAGACACGAAGACACGAAGATCAATAAGGTCTTCGTGTCTTTGTGCCTTCGTGGCTATTCATAGCCTTACGGGTACGTTGTTGTTGCGCAAGTGCTGCTTCAATGCCGCGACGCTGGTCTCCGCGAAGTGAAAAATCGACGCTGCCAGCGCCGCATCGGCGCGGCCGGCGGTGAAGACTTCCACGAAGTGATCGAGCGTGCCGGCGCCGCCCGAGGCGATGACCGGAATCGAGACCGCGGCGGACACGGCGGCGGTCAGCGGGCAATCGAAACCGGCTTTGGTCCCGTCGCGATCGATCGACGTGAGCAGGATCTCGCCGGCGCCTCGCGACTCCGCCTCCCGCGCCCACTCGACGGCGTCGCGGCTCGTGGGCGCCTGTCCGCTGCGCGCGTAGACGGCGAAGCGGTCGTGGTCGCGCTTGGCGTCGATGGCGACCAGCACGGCCTGGCTGCCGTAGCGTCCGGCCAGCGTCGTGATCAGCGACGGATCCGCGAGCGCGGCCGTGTTGAGGCTCACTTTGTCGGCGCCTGCCTCGACCGCGGCGGCCGCGTCGGCCTCGGTGCGAATGCCGCCGCCGACGGCGAGCGGAATGAACAGCTCGCGCGCCACCGCGCGAATCGTGTCGGCGAGCGCGCGCCGCGCTTCGATGGTCGCCGTGATGTCGAGGATCACCAGCTCGTCGATCCCTTCGACGTTATAGCGTCTCGCGAGCTCCGCCGGATCGCCGGCCGATCGCAGCCCCTCGAAGTTGATGCCTTTCACGACCTGGCCGTTGCGCACGTCCAGGCAGGCGATGATCCGTTTGCTGAGCACGTTAGACGTTGGAAGTTAGAAGCAAGAAATTTCTCAACACCTGCAACCCGACGTCGCCGGACTTTTCAGGATGAAACTGGACGCCGGCGACGTGTCCGCGCTGCACGATCGCGGCGAACGGTTCGCCGTGTTCGGTCGTCGCCGCGGTGTCGCTCGTGATCGGCGCGACGTAGCTGTGCGTGTAGTAGACCTGCGCGCCGCTCGCGACGCCGGCGATGACGGCATCGTCGCGCACGATCGCCAGGCTGTTCCAGCCGACGTGCGGGATCTTGATCGTGGAGGTCCGGCTAAAGCCGGACGCCCCCTCCTGATCCGCTGAAGTCCGGCTAGAGCCGGACCCCACGACTGTCCCGATGTTTTCGTACGGGGCGGCCGGCTTTAGCCGGACCACTCTCCCTGGCAGCACGCCCAGTCCCTTCAACTCGGGCGCCTCGTCGCTCGACTCGTAGAGCCACTGCATGCCCAGACAGATGCCGAGCAGCGGACATCCCTCGTCGACCCGCGTTCGAATCGCGCCGACCCACGCGTCGCCCAACGCCCGCGTCGCGCCGAAATGTCCGACGCCCGGCACGATGATGCCGCGCGCGGCCGTCAGCTCCTCCTTACGCACCGGCACGAACACCTCGGCCCCGACGGCGGCGAGCGCTTTTTTCACCGACGTCAGATTCCCCGCGCCGTAGTCGATCAGCGCAATCACAGCAGACCCTTCGTGCTCGGCAGCATCCGTGCGAGCCGCTTGTCTTTCGCGCACGCGACGCGCAGGGCCCGCGCGAATGCTTTGAACACCGCCTCGATCTTGTGATGGCTCGATCGGCCGTAGAGCACCTTGACGTGCACGTTCGCTCGTGCGCCGATGGCAAAGCCCTCGAAGAAGTCGTGCACCAGCTCGGTCTGCAGGTCGCCGACCTTCGCGGTCTTCACGCGGAGATCGATCGCGGCGTGCGGCCGGCCGCCCAGGTCGATCGCGGCCACGGCGAGCGTCTCGTCCATCGGCATCACGAAGTAGCCCGCGCGATTGATCCCGCGCCGGTTGCCGAGCGCCTTCGACACGGCCTCGCCGAGCGCGATCCCGAGATCCTCGACCGTGTGGTGCTGATCGACATCGAGGTCGCCGGTCGCTGCAATCCGCAGGTCGAACGCGCCGTGCCGCGCCACGAGCTCGAGCATGTGATCGAGAAAGCGAATGCCGGTGCTCACCTGATACCCGCCGCGGCCATCGAGGCGGATGCGCAGCGCGATCTGCGTTTCAGTCGTCCGGCGATCGATTACGGCGTGGCGCACAAGACCTCTTCGATCGCGGCAATGCACCGGCGCGTGTGCTCGACGATGCCGGCGCCGATGCGGATGCAGCCGGCGCACCCGGGTTCGGTCGATCGATCGCGGATGTAGATCCCGCGCGCGAACGTGCCTTTGACCAGCGCCTCGGTCCGATCGCCCGCGCACACCAGCACGAAGTTCGACGAGCTCTTCCAGTAGGTGAGCCCCAGCCGATCGCACGCGTCGTAGATCAGCGTCTTGGACTCGGCCACCTGCTGCAGGTAGCCGTTCAGGTGATCGAGATCCTCCAGCGCGGCCCGTACGGCGGTCACGGCCGCGATGTTCACGCTGTAGACGGGAACCGCGCGGCGGATCGCATCCACCGTGTCCGGAGCGCCGACGAGACAGCCGATGCGCAGCCCGGCCAGCCCGAAGGCTTTGGAAAACGTGCGGCCGACGACGACGTTGGGAAACGACGCGAGCTCGGGGATGAACGAGACACCGGCGAACTCGGCGTACGCCTCGTCGACGAAGACGATCGCTTTGCTCGGCACCTGGCGCGCGATCGCACGAATCGCCTCGAGCGGCATCGCGATCCCGGTCGGGTTGTTGGGATTGGTCAGGAAGACAACGCGGGTGCACGTGCCGATCGCCGCGAGGACCTCGTCGAGCGGGAACGAGAAGTCCGGCCGCGGCATCACCTGCACGAGCTGACCGCCGGCGACCGCCGTGTCGAAGCGAAAGATCTCGAACGCCGGTTCAGGCACGACCGACTCGTAGACCGGACCCGCGACCGACGGTCGAAGGTACGCCACCGACAGCGCCATGATGCCTTCGTCGAGGCCGTTGGTGAGGGTGATGCGATCGGTCGGCACGCCGAGGTACCGCGCGACCGCCTCGGTGGCCTCCGCGTACGGTGGATAGAACCCGATCTGATCCGGACGCAGCCGCGCCAGCGCCTCGATCACCTTCGGCGAACAGCCGCCGGTGTTCTCGTTCTGGTGAAGACGGAGTCCGTCGTAGAGCTCAGGGGGTTTCTGGTAATGCGACATGGCTGATGGCTAATGGCTAATGGCTGATGGCTGATGGCTGATGGCTGATGGCTAATCGTTTTGGTTCAATCGGATCTCTATCGACGCCGCGTGCGCTTCGAGACCCTCGGCCCTTGCCAGCGGGACGGCGATCGCTGCCAGATGCGACAGCCCCTCACGCGTGACGCGCTGCACCGACATGACGCGCATGAAGTCGGCTGCCGACAGCCCGCCGCGAAACCGCGCCGCGCCCGCCGTGGGCAGCACATGGTTCGAGCCGGTCGCGTAGTCGCCGAGCGCCTGCGCGGTATACGGTCCGACGAACAGCGCGCCGGCGGTGATTGGACGCGCGGCCAGCGCCTCGTTCTCGACGACGAGGTGTTCCGGTGCGATGTGGTTGGCAAGGCGCATGGCTTCGTCGGCGTCGCGGGCAACGACAACCGCGCCGTGCGACGCGAGAGCCCGGCGCGCCAGCGGCCGCGACGCGCTCATGCGCACCACCGCGGCTGCGGTGTGTCTGGCGAGCGAACGACTCCACGTGATGAAGATGGCGCGGGCGTCAGGATCGTGTTCGGCCTGCGCCACCAGGTCCGCGGCAATCCACGCCGGGCGGCCGCGTCCCGCGACGATGACGATTTCGGTCGGGCCGGCATAGAAGTCGATCGCGCACCGTCCGGCGACCAGCGCCTTGGCCGTCGCGACGTACCGGTTGCCCGGTCCGACGATCTTGTCCACTCGCGGCACGGTGGCCGTTCCGAACGCGAGCGCCGCAATCGCATGGGCGCCGCCGACGCGGAACAACCGCGTCGCCCCAGCCTCCACCGCCGCCGCCATCACCACATCGTCCGGCCGCGGGCAGACGACGACGATGTCGCGGACGCCGGCGACGCGGGCGGGAACTGCGGTCATCAGGAGTGACGAGGGCAGCGGAAAGCGCCCTCCGGGCACGTAACAGCCGACACTGGCCAGCGGCTCGGCGCGCTGTTCGATCGAGACGCCCGGCGCGACGGTCAGATCGAAATGCTTCGGAATCTGCCGGGAAGCGACCCGCGCGATGTGGTTCGCGGCGCGGGCGATGGCCAGGCGAATCGACGGATCGATGCGAGCCGCCGCGGCGCGCATGTCCGCGGCGGGGATTTCGAGCGGCGGCGCAACGCGATCGAAACGCCGCGCGTACCGAACCAGCGCGCGGTCGCCGCCGGTCCGGACCCCATCCACGATGGTCCGCACGCGCCGCTCGAATGCGCGATCGTCGCGCAACGGCGGCGCGATCAGACGGCTGAGTGCGCGTTGGTTGCGCGCCTCGATGATTCTCACAGCACGATCTTGTTCAACGGATACTCGACGATGCCTTGCGCGCGTGCGCCCTTGAGGCGTGGAATCAGGTCGCGGACCGTCCGTTCCTCGATGATCGTGTTCACCGCCACCCACTCGTCGTCGCTCAG
>Ga0070689_100003612_pt1 | contig 10312 bp, 7 predicted proteins | sample KBSS23HmetaG_FD_64669 | JGI IMG/M metagenome (GOLD analysis project Ga0070689, IMG submission 64669) | Switchgrass rhizosphere microbial communities from Kellogg Biological Station, Michigan, USA - KBS S2-3H metaG | ecosystem: Host-associated > Plants > Roots > Rhizosphere ... | reverse complement strand
GCCTTCGCTCGCCAGGCTCGCTTCAGCCCAGGCTATATCATTGCGGGGCTTTCAGCCCTCCGAGTCTGCGTACGACCTATCGCACCTCGACAAGATTTTCGAGGAAGTTCGTGACGAAGTTTCCGAGGATGGAACGAAAGATTAACAACACGCTCAACACGTACAAACGCGGACGGGGACGCCGCGCCCCAGCGTCCCAGGCCGAATCGTCGTAATCATTCGTTCGCCAGGCAGAGCCCAAATCCAATCCCGAGGCTTCATAGCGCCATTCTTTGTTAAACTGGATGAGAGGAATGATGGTCTGCCCGGCAACCGGACCGCCGCCCCCAAGGACGAAAAACGACAGCAGTACCCCCAAGCGGGCTCTCTTCCTGGTCCGTCTGGGTTGCATCAGTCCTTTGACTAAGACGAGTTTTGAGGTCCAATTTCGGAGTCCCGAAATCCTATCAGAATCTTGCACGAGGTCAAATTCATTCCAATCGTTGGTCTGGCAAAAAGTCCACGCCAGGATTTACCGTTCTTGGGTCACTTTCTATGTCCCAAGCCTTTCGACCCGGCCAGCGATGGAGCAGCGAGACCGAGCCTGAACTCGGCCTCGGTGCCGTGGTCCGGATCTCGCCACGCACGGTGACGTTGATGTTCGGCGCCAGCGAAGAGACGCGCGAATACGCCCTCGATAACGCGCCGTTGCGACGTGTCCGATTTCGCGCGGGCGACGTTGTCCGTAACAAACAAGGTGCATCCTTCACGGTCGATTCCATCAACGAGCGGTCCGGACTGCTCTTCTACCGCTCAGCCCACGGCGATCTGTGCGAGACCGACCTCAACGATTCGTTGAGTTCCGATAAACCCGAGGAAAGGCTGCTCGCGGGTCAGGTCGATCCACCCGACGCCTTCGACCTCAGGATCGCGGCATTGGAACATCAGCATCGGCGGCGTAAATCCCCGGTGCGCGGCTTTGTGGGCGGGCGCATCGAGCTTATCCCTCACCAGCTTTACATCGCGTCGGAAGTGACGGCCCGTCTGCTTCCGCGGGTGTTGCTGGCCGATGAAGTGGGTTTGGGCAAGACGATCGAAGCGTGCCTGATTTTGCACCGCTTGATCGCGACTGGGCGGGCTCAACGCGTGCTCGTGCTCGTTCCCGAATCGCTCGTTCATCAATGGTTCGTCGAGCTGCTGCGGCGTTTTAACCTTTGGTTCCACATCTTCGACGAAGAGCGTTGCGAAGCCATCGTCACGGCCAACCCTGAAGCCAATCCATTTCTCGATGATCAACTCGTCTTGAGCAGCATCAGTCTCTTCACCTCCAGCCAGGAGCGGCTCCAACAGGCCCTCGACGCCGGATGGGATCTCGTGGTGGTCGATGAAGCTCATCATCTTGGCTGGTCGCCGGAACAGGCCAGCCCGGAGTATGCCGTGGTCGAATCCCTCAGCCGCCGCACGCCTGGTCTCCTGCTGTTGACCGCCACTCCCGGACAGCTGGGTGTGACCAGTCATTTTGCGCGGCTGCGCCTGCTCGATCCGGATCGATTCTACAGCCTCGAGGAGTTCATCCGGGAAACCGAGAGCTACGGGGACGTCGCCCGCGTCGCGGAAAAGCTGCTCAGCGGCAACATTCCCGATGCGGCCGAACTGCCTTTGCTGGCCCGCATTTTGGTGACGCCGGAGGCGGAGCTCAGCTCCGTGGTCGCCCGCATCGGAAAAGGGGACGAGGAAGCCCAGGCCAGCCTGATCGATGCGTTGCTCGATCAACATGGAACGGGCCGCGTCATGTTTCGCAACACCCGCGCCACCGTCGCGGGATTTCCGTCCCGCGTCGCCCGGCTCAAGCCGTTGCTGCCGCCCGCGGACGCCGGCGTCCTGCATGAAAAGCTGGCGATGGAATTCGCCGCCGATTCAAATGTCGGCGACGCCGCGCGGTTTGAGCCGGATTTCAGCCGGGATCCGCGCATCGATTGGCTGGCGGAATTACTGCGCGCGCTTGGTGGCGCCAAAGTGCTTCTAATCTGCCGCAGCATGCGAAAGGTTGAGGCCATCGACGCCGCCCTCCGTCAGCGCCTGACGATCAAGATGGCGGTGTTTCACGAAGGGCTGCCTTTGGTCAAACGGGATCGCAACGCCGCCTGGTTTGCCGAAGACGACGGCGCCCGTTTGCTCGTTTGTTCAGAGATCGGGAGCGAGGGGCGCAACTTTCAATTCGCCCATCACCTGGTCCTTTTCGATCTCCCCCTCGATCCGGAATTGCTGGAGCAGCGGCTCGGCCGGCTGGATCGAATCGGGCAGCGCTCGGAGATCCAGGTCCACGTACCTTATGTTCAAAGCAGCCCGCAGGAGGTCCTGGCGCGTTGGTATCAGGAGGGTTTGAATTCGTTTGAAAAAAACCTTCAAGGCGGACACGAACTTCTCGAGCAATTCGGCGCCCGCGTCCATGACATCGCTCAGGACTACCATGAGACAGAAGCGACGACTCGGACCGAAGTCGACCGGCTCATCGCGGAAACATCGGCCGCCCGCCAGAGCCTGGCCCTCCGCCTCGAGCAGGGACGCGATCGCCTGTTGGAACTGAACTCGTTCCGGGCGCCGGCGGCGCGTCGTTTGGTTGAATCCATCCAGGTCCAGGACAACGACCGGTCTCTCGATGATTTCATGACCGCGGTTTTCGATCATTACGCCATTCACGTCGAGGAACTGGCTCCGCGCGCCTATCAACTTGGTTCCGCCGGAGTGTTCGCGGACGCCTTCCCCGGACTTCCGGCGGAAGGGCTGACGGTTACCGCCGATCGACGCCGGGCGCTCAGCCGCGAGGATGTCCAATTCCTGACTTGGGACCATCCGCTGGTAACGGGCGCTCTCGACCTTCTCCTGGGAACCGGCATCGGCAACAGCTGTTTTGCCCTCTGGCCGGATGCCAAGGTCGCCGGATTTTACCTGGAGACTGTGCACTTGCTGGAGTGCATTGCGCCTCCGACCCTGCACATTGATAGATTCCTGCCGCCCACGCCGCTGCGAGTGCTGACCGATCATCGCGGAGTCGATGTCACCGCGAGCGTTCTTCCCGCCCTGGTCGCAGCCAAGCTGAAGCCGGGCAATCCATATTCCGTGCTCGACCAATCGGAGTTGCGCGATGAAGTGCTGCCAGCGGTTCTCCAGGCCGCTTCCCGGACGGCGGAGCAACATGTTTCCCGGCATATCGACAATGCCCGGCAGGCCATGACGGTCCAGCTCGACCATGAAATCACCCGCATGCGGGAACTGCAGAAGGTGAACCGCAGCGTTCGGCCTGAAGAGATCGAACTCCTGGTCCAGCACCGGAGCGCTTTGGACGAACATTTGCAGGGCGCCCGGCTGCGGCTGGATGCCGTCCGGCTGATACAGCGTGGGCCGGCCTTCGCATAACCCCCGCGCCAAAGGCAATTGTTACAACGAAGGCATACGTCTGTTGGAAACAACCACGGAAGACAGGTGTTTTCCGCATGATTGCGGCTCTGCCGCTCTGGGATCTCCGTGGTTGATCAATATTTTGCTGTATTCTTTCGAGCGCCTTCCCCCTTGAAGCCCACGGAGGACGCTTGCTACGGTCTCGTCCATGCAAGAATGCGACGGTCGCAGCGCGCCCCTGAAAGCCCCTGAACAGCCAGCATCGGGCATCGAATCCCGGTTGGCGGAATCCGTTGAACGCATCGATCTCGACGCGGCCCGGCGGAAGTACTACGAGCAGGATGAATTTCTCGTCCTCGAAAACATGATCCCGCGGGATGTCATCTCGCAATGGGAGATGGAGCTGGAGGCGCTCAAACCGCAAATCCACCGCAACTTCATCCCGAAACACAAAAAGGGCGGGAGCGTCGACTACAACACCGTGGCTCATCTCGCGCCGGCGATGACTGCGGTCTACCATAGCCCCGCGTTCCAAAAGGCGTTTTCCCAGATCGCCGACGCGCCCATGAAGGAGTGCCCGGACAGCGACCTGCATCGTTGCGCGCTCTATGCCTACACCGAGGCCGGCGATCACATCGGATTTCATTACGACACGAGTTATTACAAGGACCGGCGCTGGACGGTCCTCGTTGGTTTGATTGACGAGTCCTCCTCAAAACTCCTCTGCCATTTGCACACGCGAAATAAGAGCCGGAAACCGGAGAAGCTCGAGCTGAAGGTTGGACCCGGGACGGTCGTGCTCTTCAACGGCGACAAAGTCTGGCACGCAGTCACACCGACGGCGGCGGATGAACGCCGCTTCATTGTCTCGATGCAGTACGTCACCAACGGCGAGATGAGCCCTTTCATGCGATTCGTTTCGAACATGAAGGATTCCATCGCCTACTTCGGATTGAAGAAGGTTTTTTTCAAAGGACCCGGCCATGGGCGAAAAGGAAAGTCGCCCCGTTCCAATGGCCAAAGCTGAGTCGCCCACCGGGACGTTGCCCACCCGGAACAAAACTCCAGCCGTCCTTATTTGTGAAACGGCGGGGGATCTCCCGGCGATCGCTTCCCTGACGACGCTCGACCGGCTGTTGGTCGCCACCTTCCGCGCCGGATGCGATCCGATTTATGTGGTTTGCCACGGACCCCTCCCCACGTTGCGCCGGGCTCCAGCTCTGGAAGTTCCTTTCTCCGTCGTCACCGATGCGCCCACGCCGAATGGTCCGGCGTTCATCGCTTCGACGCGTGTGCTGTTGACGGCAGGGGACGTTCAGCGGTTGGTCGAGACGCGAAGCCGCCTGGCGCTCGACGGTCAACCAGCCCCGGCAGGATTCACGCCTCACTTTTCCGGACAGCTTGAGCGCGATTTGGCCGGCCAGCCGGAAATGCCCGCCACCGGCGTCGCAGCGGTTATCTCCGATAAGGCGTCCGGCCGCGACTCGACGCGCACGCTTTGGGCTTCGCTGACCAGCTCGTCGGATGGAATCGTCGACCGCCACTTCAACCGCCCGGTGGGCCGGCCGCTGTCGAAGCTTCTCATTCACACCCCGATCACACCGAATCAAATCTCCATTGCCGCCACGCTCCTCGGCATCCTGGCGGCCGTGGGATTCGGAGCAGGCAACTACTCGGCGGCCATCATCGGCGCCATCCTTTTGCAAGTGTCCGCCATCCTCGATTGCGTGGATGGCGATGTGGCCCGCGTGGTTTTCAAGGAGTCGCCCCTCGGCAAGTGGCTCGACATCGTGGGCGATCAAATCGTTCACATCGGAGTTTTTGTGGGCATCGGGATCGGTCTGTGGCGGGCAGGCACCAGCGGTCCGGTCCTGGCCCTGGCCGTCAGCGCCGGAGCAGGCGTGGTGATATCATTCGCCGTGGTGATTCGGGGATTGTTGAATCCGAAATTGCAAAAGAACACCGCGCTCCAGCGCCTGATTGACGCCACGACCAATCGCGATTTTTCCGTGCTCCTTATTGGCCTCGCTTTGATTGGGCGGTTGGAGTGGTTTCTCTGGCTGGCTGCGTTCGGCGTGCATGTGTTCTGGATTCTCGCCCTCTCGCTTCAATTCTCCCGCCGCCCCCAAGTTGCCGCATGAAATTGTGGATGAAGTTTTTGGCGGTGGCGCTGGGCCTCTCGCTGTTTGGGTGGTTCGTGCACCGCGCGGGCTGGCGCGACATCGTCGCTACCTTCGAACAACTTGGGCCCTGGCTTCCGGTTCTGCTCATTCCGTATCTGCTCGTCTACCAGATCGACACGTTGGGCTGGTGGTTCGCCTTCGCGACGAAAGAACAGCGGCCTCCTTTTCTTACGCTCTGGCGAATCCGATGGGCTGGGGAGGCCGTGAACAGCATCGTCCCGACCGGCTACGTTGGCGGCGAGGCCATCAAGGCATGGCTGCTGCATCGACGGCGCTTTCCCCTGCTGGAGGCGACCACGAGCGTTGTGGTCAGCAAGACCGCCCAACTGACGGCACAGGTGGTCTTTATCGCGATAGGCGCCGGCTTGGCGGTCGCCCTTCTGCCGGCCGGCTCGCCGGCACGGTTTGGTTTCGCCGTCGTTGCCGTTCTGACGATGGGCGTTCTGGGCGCGCTCTTTTGGATCCAAAGCCGGGGGCTGTTCAGTATCGTTCGCACCGTTTCGGCACGGTTGCGTATTCGCAAGCTCGAAGAAAAGGAAGCGCAACTCCGGCAGCTGGACGACCAGATATTCGGATTCTATCGCAAGCACCCCGGCTCCTTCGCCGCTTCCGGCATAACTTACCTGGCCGGCTGGCTCATTGACCCGCTGGAATTGTTCATCGCGTCACATCTTCTTGGCTTTCCCATGGATTACGGGACCGCCGTGGTCATTGAGAGCGCCATCACCATTGCCAAGGCGTTGGGTTTCTTTGTTCCCGGGGCCCTCGGTGTCCAGGAATCCAGTGTCTGGCTGGGATTTGCCATGTTCGGTTTTACACAGCCCCAGGCCGTCGCTTACGCCATTCTCCGCCGCGGACGCGAAGTGATTTATGCTGCGATTGGCGCCGTGCTGCTCTATGCAGAAGGCCTGTCATTGCGGGGCCTCGGAGCTCGAGCGCAAGCCGAGACTCCTCCACTTTCATGAAGGCAATTATTTACGCGGCTGGCACCGGACGCCGGCTGGAAAATCGTTTCGGGATTCGCCCCAAACTTCTCATCGAATTCGGCGGGCGCAGCTTGCTGGACTGGCACATTCAGCGCCTTAAGGAAACCGGCTGTGACGAACTCGTCGTGGTCACGGGTTACCTGCGCGAACAGCTCGAGCCGCAACTGGAAGCGCTCGGCCGCCACCACCAACTCCGCACCCGTTCCATTTGCAACCCCGATTACATGGAGGGAAGCGTGCTGAGCTTCGCCGTGTCGATCCCGGAGTTGGAAAGCCGGAAGGAACCTCTTCTCCTGATGGATGGCGACGTCCTCTATCCAGCAGAAATGCTGCGGCGACTCCGGCACTCGCCGCACCCCACGGCCTTGCTCGTGGACCGCGACTATTCCACCGAGGACGACGACCCCGTCCTCGTGCCTATGCGGGCGGGACGACCTTTCGATTTCTGCAAGAAATGGAAGGGCGAAGCTGACGCCGTGGGCGAATCGATCGGATTCTTCAAATGCGATCCTCGCGATATTCCCCGGTTGATTAAGGAGACACGACATCGGCTCACCGGCGCCAGCCGCCGCGATTCCTACGACGATGTGCTCAGAATGTTGGTGATGGACGGCCGCTTCGGCGCCGAGGATGTCACGGGCCTGCCCTGGACGGAGATTGATTTTCCGTCGGACGCGGATCGGGCGGAGAACGAGGTGTTGCCCGCGATCCTGCGGAGTTCGCGTTGATGCTCAAGCATCTCTCCCACACACTGGTAGCAATGCTCAACCTCGCCCATCGGGCGTTTGTGGTTTGGATCGTCCTATGGCCTCTCCATGGCCCTCGCTCCATTGCAGCGGAGGCACTGATTCTCAGCCACCCCAGCGGCTTTTACGACGCTCCGTTTTCCGTCAGAATCGCTGACGCCCCCTCGGGTGGCATTGCCTACTACACATTAAACGGCGAGAACCCCGTCCCCGAGCGTGCTGCCGCCTATTCGGCGGCGATTCCGATCCGCACGACAACGATCTTGCGCGTGGCGTCCTATAAGAATGGAGCCGAAGTTTCTCCCCCGGTCATTCGGACTTACCTGTTTCCCAAAGATGTCCTCCGGCAGAACGGCGAAAGCTTTCCCGCAACGTGGGGGACCAATAACGGGCAGGCCGTCGTCGCTGACTACGCCATGGATTCGGAGGTCACCGAGCATCCGGATTATCGGAAGGAAATGCTGCCGGCGTTGCGCTCATTGCCAAGCCTCTCGCTCGTCCTCGATCCATCCGATTTGTTCGATCCATCGCGCGGCATCTATGCCAATCCAAAGGAGACCGGCGCAGACTGGGAACGACCCGCCTCGCTCGAGCTAGTCTCGGCCGACGGTCACCTGGAGTTTCAGGTCAATTGCGGGGTCCGCATTCAGGGGGGATGGAATCGGCGGCCGGAGGAAAGCCCCAAGCACTCCTTCCGCGTTGTGTTCAAGAAAAGGTACGGCCCCGGTAAACTGCGCCACCCTCTCTTCGGCGAGAACGGCATTCGTGATTTCGACGAGATCGTTCTGCGGAGCGGATGCAACAACACCTGGCTCCATTGGAAGGGGGAAGAGCGGCGGCGCGGCGAATTCGTGCGGGACCAATGGATGCGGGACTCTTTCTCCGCCATGGGTCACCCGTCCGCGCGCGGGCTCTTTGTTCATCTTTACCTGAATGGATTGTATTGGGGATTGTACAATCCAGTCGAACGTCCCAGCGCGCCGTTTGTCGCCGGGCACTTTGGAGGAAAGCCTGAACACTACGATGTTCGCAATGCCGACAATGTTGTCGAAGGCGATGATGTCGAGTGGCTCAAACTGATGACCCTGGCCAACGCGGGAGTGTCCGAAGCCGCTGACTACCAAAAACTCGAACCCCTCCTGGACATTGAGCAGTTTGCCGATTTCTTAATCCTGAATTTCTACGGGGCGAATGCTGATTGGGATCGTGCTTCCAACTGGTACGCAGCCCGCTCTCGAAAACCCGCTGGCCCGTATCGGTTCTATGTCTGGGACGGCGAGCGTACCCTGGAGTCCATCGACGCGAATTCCATGGCGTTCGACGACGATCAGAGTCCGACGCGCCTCTTCCACATGCTCAAGGAAAACGCCGATTTCCGCCGCCTGTTCGCCCGGCGCGCCCGACGACACCTGACCGGTGACGGAGCCCTGACGCCGTCGAACGCCGCCCAGCGGTATCGTCACTGGGCTTCACAGATCGAACAGGCCGTCCTCGCCGAATCGGCCCGTTGGGGCGACTACCGTCGGGACGTTCACCGCTATAAGACTGGTCCTTATGAATTGTATACACGCAATGATCATTGGCGGCCGGAGGTGAAGCGGTTGCTGGAGGAGTATTTTCCCCAACGGACCCGGGAACTGATCAAGCAATTCGAGAAGGCGGGATTGTATTGATGGACGTGGGCGATTCGTTCACGCGACCGCGGTGCTACGCGGATTCCGCAAACTCCGGGAAGCCCAGGCGATCGCACCCAGCATCACAAACAATCCTGCCAGCATCATGAATCTGGTGACCCAGGGCGCCACATTCGCCGATTTGGCCTCGAGCGAAAGACGCAGGTCAGCAAATGTGCCCACCTGCACCGCGCGTTTGAAGGTCAGCACCCGTCCTTGATGCGGAATGGCCGCGCGGATTGCCGCCGGCGCGGCCACCGCCGCATCCTGCTGCTGCACCAATCGCTCCGCCACGCGCATGAATGCATCGTTTTGCTCTGCCGTATTGCCTTCAATGATCTGCTTGGCCTCCTGCTGCGTGTAGGCCGCTTCCTTTCGGTTGCGGAGCTCATCCAGCTTGCCCGCCGTGGCCGGCGCGGCTGCATCCGATTCACCCGCCACCGCGTTTTGCCGCACGTTCAGGCCAAGCAATGCTTGCTGCAGCTTGAGATTGTGCAATTGAACGCGCGCGTCCTCATTGAACGCCGTGTCATGAGTGCTCAAGCCAAACGCCGAACGAAACGCGCGGCGCGCCTGGGCCGGATCGCCCTTTTCCAGAAGCGTGTTGCCCAGGGAGAGAAGCGTCTCCGCCTGCTTGGTTTTGTCCCGGTTCTGCGCGGCCTCGTTCTGGAGATAACTCTGCACATCGACGGCCACGGACATCGGTATGGTCGATTCCTGCTCCAGCTGCAGCGTGCCTTTCCATTGGGCCAGGCGCCACTTCTCGTTCAGGTGGATCTGCCAGGTGATGTTTTCCAAAGGCAGATCAAATTTTGGGCCGGCCAGTTCCAAATCCAGATCGCGCTTGGCCCGCTGGCCGATGCGGCTGGAATAGAACAGCTCGACGGTGACCGGCGTGTCTGCCCGCGACTGCTGCTCCAGTGGAATCAAAATCGAATCCTGCTGCCGCCACGGCCAGACCCCACTTTGATTGACGAAGGCAAACCAAAACTCGGCATTGGGAGGGAGCTTTACTTCCAACGTCGGCTTGTCCCCCGGAATCATCTCGAGCCGGACTTGAGTGAGCATGACGCCATCGTCGGAAACCACCGATGTCAGGGTCGTGGCGCTGACCCGCGCCGGCAAAAGTCGCGCGGCCTCATGCCGCTCGAGGGTCAGCGGGAGAACATAGCTGGGTTCCACCAATCGAAAGGCGTGGTTCGCGGCCGCCGAGGGCATATCTTGCTGCAGCGTTCTCGGTATGCTCTGCCACTCGGTCGATTGCAACGCCGCCGGCGGCCGCTCGACACGCACTTGCAGTCTGCCTCCGCTTTGGACCGTTACATAGCCGCGCTGGAGATTTACAT
>Ga0070689_100003611_pt1 | contig 10314 bp, 5 predicted proteins | sample KBSS23HmetaG_FD_64669 | JGI IMG/M metagenome (GOLD analysis project Ga0070689, IMG submission 64669) | Switchgrass rhizosphere microbial communities from Kellogg Biological Station, Michigan, USA - KBS S2-3H metaG | ecosystem: Host-associated > Plants > Roots > Rhizosphere ... | reverse complement strand
TCGGGGAGCAGCTTTGACACGTTGCTGGCGGTTTACACCGGCTCGAATGTCGGCGGACTGGCCCTGGTTGCGGCCAACGATGATTCCGCAGGCCAGACGTCAAGCCAGGTCACGTTCAACGCCACCGCCGGTAATATCTACAGGGTCGCCGTGGACGGTTACGGGGCGGCCACCGGCAATCTGATTTTAAATTGGGCTCTCACCAGCAATCTGCCGATCATCACCGGCTTCAGTCCAGTCAGCGGCGGCGTTGGAAGCGGGGTCACCATCAACGGCACCAATTTCACCGGCGCAAATACAGTCCGGTTCGGCGGCGTCAGCGCCCCCGTGTTCAGCGTCAATTCTGAAGCGCAAATTATCGCCACGGTCCCCGCCGGCGCCGTCTCAGGCCCCATTAGTGTCACCACTTCCAACGGCACAGCACTCAGCGCCGCGAATTTCACCATCACGGGTTCCAGGCCGCTCAACGACAATTTCGCAGCGCGCGTTGCCATCACTGGAACCGCGACGGTGACCGGTTCCAGCGCGGGTGCGAGCAAGGAAACCGGCGAACCGAACCATGCCGCCAATACCGGGGGCGCCTCGGTGTGGTGGGCCTGGACCGCTCCCGGTGCCGGCACTTATACCATCACGACGCGCGGAAGCAGTTTTGACACGGTGCTGGGTGTGTACAGCGGCCTGGCCCTGGACGCCCTGGCGCCAGTGGCATCCAACGATGACGGACCTGGAATGGGCACGGCCAGCCAGGTCTCTATTGTCGCAACGCCAGGCGCGACTTATCAGATCGCCGTGGACGGCTACAACGGCGCCTCCGGAAACATTATCCTGAGCGTTTACCCGTCCACAGCGCCTCAAACGATCTATGCCACACGATTTGAAGCCGCGGAAGGATTCTCCACCCAATTCAATTTGGACATTCAAAATGCCTGGACCCGCAGCGGCTCCGGTCAAAACGGAATCGTTTTCAATTACTTTTTAGATGCGAGCCAGCAGGCGTACCTGGGCGTTTCCTCTGCCACCCCAGGCAACGATGTGTATCTCTGGCGGCCCCTGAATTTCAACCCCGACACCAACAACCGGCCGGTCGTCGTGTTTTCAACCGTCATGGAAATCGTTGACTCCACCGACGGGCGTTACGACGATTTCGGCTGGGACGTTTACAATCGGGATGGGAACAGGCTTTTCTTCCTCGATTTCGACAACAATGACCTGGGGATTTACTACGAACTGAACGACGGCACCGGCTATCACGCCACTGGGCGCACTTTCCAAAACGGCAGGATTTATTCTCTCGAGGTGAACATGGACTTCGCCCGGAATCTCTGGAGCGCGACGCTTGACGATCTCGTTGTTGTCGAGCGCCAGCCCCTCTCCGCCACCAATAACGTCGCTCTCAACCTCGGCGACCTAGATGCCACCTGGCTGCAACTGGGCGGGACCTACGGCAATAATTTCATGCTCTTCGACAATTATTCCGTCACGGCCATGCCGGGCCAGGTACCGCGCCTCATCACTTCCCCCCAATCCCAAACCGTCACGGTCGGCGCCGGCGCCGCTTTCCTCGTGGTCGTGGACAGCCCTCTGCCCGTCACGTACCAGTGGCAGTTTAACGGCGTCGACATCCCTGGCGCCAATGCTGCAACCCTTACTCTGGACAATATCACCTTCGCTCAGGCCGGTGCTTACCGCGTGCGGGTCGTCAATGTTGCCGGCCCGGCCACCAGCACGCCCGCCTTGCTCACGGTGGCGCAACAGCCCGACGTGGCTCCTTACAAGCCCACCGCCTGGTCGGACAAACTTGTGGTCGCCACCGACCCTTCGGGCACTTCCGACGCCGTCATCATTTACGACCATCAGGACGTTTATATTGACTGGGCAGTCCTCAACAGCTCGACGAACGGAAATATTTCCTCCCGCTTTTACACGCAGTTGTTCCTGGACGGTGTGCTCCAGCAGACCTGGTTTACTGACGGACTCAATGCGGGTTTCTATTCTTTTGTGACGAACCACAATCTCGGCAGGCTGGTCGTCGGCACCCACACGTTTCGCATCGACACGGACACGACCGGTGTCGTTTCCGAATCCGACGAAAACAACAACGTCTATTCCCGGACATGGATCGTCAGCTCCACGAACAGTGTTCAGCCCCAACTCGGCTCGTCCAGCCTCTTGGCCAACGGCCGGTTTGAATTTACACTCATAGGGATTCCTCTGCGCAGCTACGAAATCCAGACTTCGACCAATTTGCCGGCATGGTCACCGCTCGGCACGCTGGTGATCACGAATGGAAATGGGCTCCTGCAATTCAGCGATCCGGTTGCGCCCAACCTGGACCGGCGCTTTTATCGCGCGCGCCTTCTGAGTCCGTAGCCCGGTCACAACACGGCTGTCCGGCAAGTTCGCTTACGGCTTCTCACACTTTCGAAAGTGTGAGATCCTGTACTGCCGCCGTCCTTCGCATTCCCACCCGGGCGTTTCGGCATCGCTCAGTCGCGCCCGCGAAGCTCATCCATCAAGCGAAGGATGCCTTCGCGGATCTCAAACAGCTCCTTCCGCGCCTCCGCAACTGTCGTCTCGGGCAGCACCTGCTTCGGCGCGACGGCCTCAAGACCGGCCTGTGACTTGTGCAAATGATCCAGCGCGCGTTTCAGGCACGCGACGGTGAACGCGGGGTCCGCAAAGCCCTGTCCGCGGGCAATGCCGTTCAACGCTCCTGCCAGTTTTGCGCCAGTCGTTTGAAATTCGAAAAGGAACTGTTCCAATGCCTTGTCTTGAAATTCCTCTGGCCCCAATGCGCGGGCCAGCTTTGAAAATTTCACCGAGCTTTCGAAACAGCGATTCTGCAGCGGATGACGGAGATCCCCACACTCGGTACGAATCCAGTCAATGCCCTCGCGGTGGGGATCGGGTTCGGGCGGCGGCTCGTTCTCGGCGGCTTCACAAATCGCGTTGATCTCTTCGACGGACATTCGCTCCTCGTCTGTCGGGTCTTCCCGAAGCCAGCCCATCTCCTCAGCGATCTTCGCCTCGGCTTCATCGGAATCGCCGTATTTGTCCAGCAACTCCATGTATTTGTCCGTGCGCGCGTCACTTTCTTTCAGGAATCGCTCGTAATCGTGTTCGTTCCATTCTTCCTCGGCGTGTTTCTGTCCGCGCTGATGCTCCTCGATGGCTTCGCCGAGTTTCCGCATGAAATCGTCCATGCCGGCGGCGGCTTGTCGCGCGCGCTGCGAGTCTTCCTCAGGCGTCAAGCGCCATTCGGGCGCGGAAATCGTGAGTTGATAATCCGCGCTCTCGATCACCACGCGGCCGTTCGCCTCGCTGAACCATTCCAGATAAAGGCTGTTGGCCATGTGCTCCGGTGGCTTCTCCTTCCGGCGAATCATTTCCAACGCCTGCTCCAGTGGCACGTCAAACACGCGCACCTTTCGTGACGCCGTCAAATCGCCGATGCTTCCGCGCTGGATCGGTTGAAGCGAATCGAGATGAGGATGCGGCAGCCGCTTTTGAGGATTGGCAAACGTGAGCAGGCAGCCGGCGAGATCCGGCCGGGCGTTGCCCTTGAGTTCGAGGATCACTGGTTCGGCGCGGTTCTCGACCCAGATCTGGCCGCGCACGATTCCCTTCACCCGGTTGTCAATCTCACCGCGCACGACACTGTCATGTATTCGAAAGGCCATGGGCCCGATCTTGTCAGAGCTCGCCTGAACCACAACATTTCTATCGCACGAACCGCCGCCCCTTGCCATATTCGAGCACCTCGTGTCCGACGACGCACCTGAAATCTACGATCCGGCTGAGGATGGTCCGTGGCGTTCGCGGCGCGACATCTTCGCGCGCTTCGGGTACGCGCCCTTGCCGCCAGCCGACCTGGACGACCGGCAATTGCCCGGCCGGTTGTGGGAATTACTGTACGCTGCTGCCGCGCGCCGATTTTTCTTCTGCAGCACCGACCACTTGAGCGACCGCGAGTTGTACCATCTGCTTTGGGAGCAATGGCTCGACGAACCTACCGCCGACATCCCGCTCGAGGCCGAGACCAACACGACCACGATTATCTCGGAGTTCAACGCTCGAGGCATGACGCATGAGGAGATCTGGCTGCGCTACTACGCCGACGAAGCCGATCAAGACCTTTGGCTTGCCGACGATCCGCAGTTCGTTTTCCCGCCCCACGAAGAGCCGCCTTACGACCGCGACCGATTTCTGCCCGTACCGCCGATTCCGCTCGAAGCCCACGCCGGGTGGCTGCCAGGTGACGATCCGCCGTCGGACGTATCGGGTGACGAAGACGACCCACTCGGCTTGGCCGACGTGGACCGGGAAATCGCCGCGGCCACAACGGAACGCAGCGACGACGCTTCGCTGACTGACGCGCCAACTCCCGCGTTGGAAGAGCAGCTTCGCGCTTCCGAACCGGAAAACTGGACGCCACCGGCGAAACAACTCGCTGACGAAAACATCCCGCTCCTTCCGCCCGACGAAATCACCGACGACACGCTCGCGCCCATCCTTTGGGAACTGCTGCACAACCTCGCCCTCCGCGGCTTTTACGTCCTGCACACCGACCATCTGAGCGACCGCGAGCTGTACGCCGAGCTTTGGACGCGCGGCCTGCGGGAGCCTGCTCATCTTCCCGGTCGCAACCCCCGCGGCGGCTGGTTCCACGATTTCCTCGGGAGCTGGGGCGAGGATGAAATGCAACTCTGGTTGCGTTACTACGCAAGCGACGAAGAGCGCGCCAAGCATGCGAAGGAGTGGCCGAAGACGCCGATGCCGCCGAAGGAAAAACCAGCATTCAATCGCGATTGGCGCCTGCCCAAGGGACCATTCTGAAGTTTGCTTCGAGAGCCCGTTAGACCTCATCCATCGCGAGGAGCACCCCGTCCGACCGGTTCCTGATGGGGTGAACACCCCAGGCCATTCTTTGGAACCTCATCACTCTCCGTTTGTCCTACACACAGGAAGGCGAATCTGAGTCTTTGCGAGGGGTGGAATCGCATGGTTTATCCGAGAATGTGACAACGATGACACTCTTTCGCCCCGGTCAGAAACGCCAAGAATACCAAGAACCTATGGAGCATGATATGTCAGACGAACGAAACAAAAGAAAAGCGGTGACTCACACGCCAAGTCTTCGCCGCGCGCAGCCACTTGTGCTGGCGGCGGTATTGACGCTGGTGTGGACAACTTCGTTTGCGAAGGGCGACAAAGACCATGGCAACGACAAGGTAATCGGTTACCGGCAGGTGAATCTCGTTTCCGACTTGCCTGGAGTCGCACTGCTGCAGGACACGAATCTGGTGAACGCCTGGGGGGTGTCCTTTAGCCGGTCGAGTCCGTTCTGGGTCAGCGACAACGGAACCGGGAAGGCAACCTTGTATTCCGTCACGAACGACGCCTCCGGCTCGCCTCAGGTCAACAAGCTTGGGCTCGAAGTGAGCATCCCTGGCGAAGGCAATCCTACCGGCCAGGTGTTCAATAATACGACCAACTTCCACGGGGACATCTTCATCTTCGTGAGTGAGGATGGCACCATTTCCGGGTGGCGCAGCGCGTTGGGTACCTCAGCCGAAATTCTGGCAACGCGTCCAGGCGCGGTTTACAAGGGAGTCACGCTGGCATCCGCTGCGGGCGCGACCGTGCTGCTGGCCGCGAACTTTTCGGAAGGCAGCGTGGACGTCTACGACGGCAATCTGGGTTTGATCGGCCAGCTCTCCGATTCGCGCGCGCCTGCCGGATACGCGCCCTTTAACGTCCAGTCTCTCGACGGCCTGATCTTTGTGACCTTCGCCAAGCAAGATGCGGACAAAGAGGATGATGTTGCCGGTCCCGGACACGGCCTGATTGACGTGCTTGATCTTCGGACCCAAAGGTTCCATCGCTTCGTCACCGGATCGGATGCCGGCGGCCGGTTGCGGGCGATTGACTCTCCGTGGGGCGTGGCTCTCGCACCGGGGTCGTTTGGCAAGCACTCGGACGTACTCCTGGTCGGCAACTTCGGCAGCGGCACGATCATGGCTTTTGACGAGCACGGCCACTTCGAAGGTTTCCTCGAAAGCAGTTCGGGGCAGCCTATCGTCATTGAAGGGCTTTGGGCGCTCACGCTTGGTAACGGCGGCAGTGCTGGAGTTCCCGGGACGCTCTATTTCACGGCCGGGCCCGGTGGCGAAAGCCACGGCCTGTTCGGCAGTCTCGAGCCGCTGCGCAAGCGCCATGGGCACGACGACGATGGCGATGACGATGACGACGATCACGGTCACGGCCATGGCCACCACCACTAGCTGTTGGCGCTCGACTACGTGGGCCGGGGTGAGTGTGGCTCAAAATCCGACGTTGTTTTTGCACCGGTCTTTAGCGGTTTGGCGTTCGATGTTCTTTGGGAAAAAAATCTTCGCGTGCTGCGACGATTTCGGGAGATATCAGGTTGAACGACGGAAGAGCATGGATCCCAAGTCCCGACAGGGACGACCGAAAGTAGCCCACGGTTTCAACCGGTTTCAACCGTGAGTTGCGAGTGAAGCATGGCCGGAGCCCCGGCGGCCGGCGGGGCGACAGGAAGATGGGACTGGACCGGTGCGTTCTTTAGTCCGTGACGGGACTCGTTTCATATTCGCGCCTCAATCCAGCGATAAATCGCTGGGCTATTTTCGAGCGTCCCTGCGGGACGTGAAATCGCAACACGCCAAACACGTACGCATGAACATCGAAGTCGCGTCACGGCTGGCGGATGCTTTGAATTCGCCCGGTTTCCGCTGACTGCCTCTCCAGTCTTCCGACCGGTTCGCCAGCCGCCCACGCGACCCCGCGCAGCGCGAGAATGCGGAAAAGCGGATCGTCGAATGTCCAATCATAGTGTCCGGGAATGCTGGCGAACACGCGGCCTTTTCCCTTCTGGAAAGTCCAGACCAAGGGCTTTGCCTGGCCTTCCATCTCGGCTGCGGCCAGCACTTCGATTCGGTTCGTATCGCCAATCATCGGCCAATAAGGCTCGTCCAGCAGGTTCAGTTGGTTGAAGCCGCGCGTGACGGCGTGGTTCGTCGGAGCGACGAATATCAGGGCGAGAGGAGTATGCAGATATTTTGTCGGGCCGGGCTGAGCGGCGAGGCCAATGCGTTCCGCGAGCTTCTCGGGTTCCTTGTCCGCAATGGTCGCCGAATGGAATACCACGGCACCGCCGCCGCGCGCCTGGTAGTCGTCGAGTTGCTGGTAGCGCTCGGCACTCCAATCGTGGTTCCAATAGTAGAAGACCACCACGTGCGCAGAGCGCCATTGCTCCTGAGTAGGCCATTCCCACGCGTTGGTTACGTTAATGCCTGGAGCCGCTCCCAACATCGCGGACCATTTCTGCTGCCATGCTGGATAATCATGCTGACCGGGGCCGTGATCTTGTTTGCTGGCTACCAAAACGATGTTCAGGGGATTAGCCAGCTGCTCCTCGCCTGGTTTGGTGGTGCGCTGGCCGAGCACGGCTTCCACATCGGCACGAGATCGCGTGGGCGGCTCGTGCAGGAGAAAAGTCATCAGGTCACGAATTTGTTCGTCCTTGAGTCCTTCGAGCAACGCGGTCGGCATGAGTGAAATCGCGCTCGGACGCATGTCGCTCACGTCATCGCGGCGCGCCAGTTGTTCTTTGCCGTCCGAACCAACGATGCGGAGGGAATCGCTGGTCTGTGTCCGCACGAAACCAGTGAGCTCTCCGCCATCGCGCAACCGAACATTGTAGGCTACGTAGTCGGGATTGATCGTCGCGCTGGGCTCCTTGATGTCGCGGAGCACGGACGCTGCATCGCGATGGACGAGGTTACTCAAGTCAGGACCGATGTTGCCTCCCTCGCCGCGCAGCCGATGGCAGGTGGCGCACTTCAACCGCTCGCCGAAGAACAATGCGCGTCCGCGTTCGTAGTCGCCGCCAGCCAGCTCCGTGTTTTCTGTTGGAAGCGGAGACGGAGGTTGCTTCGCTGGCGCCCACGGCAGAAGCAAAGCGCCAAGCGGAAGCGGGCGCGGAGTTGGGTCTGACGCGGTTGAATATGTCGCGTGAATCTCAGGCATTCTGGCGGAGCCCGTGTTCAGATCGAGCGCGAGCAATTCCGGTTGCTCGTCGAAAGTTGTCACTGCGACGTAACGGCCAGCCGAAGCAGCCTGCACGTTCACGGGCTTCCCACCGACGCTGAATTCGAACGGTGCGGATGCCTCGATTCGAAGGTTGGCCTTTCCAGCGGGCAAGGCAAGTCGAGTGCGGAGTTGCAATCGTCCCTTGCGGCGGAGCAGTTCAGTCAGGCGCTCGTGTTCGGAGGAATGTGCCACGAAGGCCGCGCTTACCTGCCAGTCCACATGCGGCAGCCAGCCACTCCACTCCGCAACCGCGCCGTTTCCGCGCTCGAACCAACGGGTTTCCACGCCGTTCAGCTCATACGCTAGATCAATCGTGGCGGATGGCTGTCTCGAGTCGGCGGCTCTGACACCGGGTAATGTCAAAGCGTAGCGCACGGACTGCGGGTGCGGGTCTGTGGTGAGTGCCAGCGTGCGACGGTCGCGTGCTAGCCGGGCTGCGACGACCCGCAGTGTGCCGCGCGGTGTCGTTTCCTGGTGTTGGACTGCCTTGTAAGGCGGCTTCAACACTTCGAGTCGATCGGCAGCGGAAACAAACTCGCCCAGCGCAATTCTCATTTCTTCCAGCCGGTTCGTCGCACCAGAATCAATCGGCCTGTCAAACTCGATTCGGACTTCCATCGCGCTGGACGCCCAGACAGCAACGGGCTGCGGCGCGTTGGCGTCCGTGTAACTGATTTTGAAAAGTTTGCCCTGACCTTGTGGGCCGGTACCCCAATCGGGATCTCCGCTGTGACAGGAGACATAGAGGTCGCCATCGGAGGAAACCGCCACATCGGTCGTGAGCATGTTCAAGCGGGCAATCAGAATCTCTTTACCCAGGTAACCCGCTGGAGTTTTCACGAGCCGAACCCGCCAGACTTTGCCCCGCGACTCGCCCGCGACGAATGCGTCGCCTTCCCACCACGACGGACCGAACGACTTGCGCCCTTGGCCCGCTTCGTTGAAGACCAACCCACAGCTCGATTGGTGTTGCGGGCCGAAGGCAACGACGGGTGGTTCGCTGATTAGATTTGGGAGATATTTTTCATCGCGGGGCGGGAAGCCGTAATTGCGGCCAGGTATGATGTGGTTCAACTCGTCCAGCGGGTTGCCGCCCGGACACCACGTTTCGCCTTCCTGGTCCGTGACGAACAGATCGCCATTACGGTTGAAAGCGAGCGCGTAGGGCACGCGGATGCCGGTTACGATCGTTTCGAGTCGCTTTGCCGAGGCGGACCATTTCTGAATTGTACCGCGCTGGCCGTTGACCTCGTAATGCGAAGTTCCATCCTTCACTCGATACGGGTTTGAGTAATCGGCCGTCAGCAAGCCGAAATAGACATTACCGTCGCGGTCGAGTGTTACTGCGGTTGCGTCCACGCCGCCTGAAGCGACATCAGTCGGAGGCCAGCCGCTCGCGACGAGTTCTTCCACGTCCGCCTTCCCGTCTCCGTCCGTGTCGCGGAGCAGCGATACCTTGCCGTGTGAAGACACGTACAGTCCTTCCGTGGACCAGGCCATCCCCACCGGCACACTCAAGGTTGGCTTGTCCCAAAACACTCGGTCTTCGTCCTCGAGGCCATCGCCATTCGAGTCGCGGAGGATGTGGATACGGCCATCATACCCAAGCGCAGTCAGCCTACCCTCTGGGCTGAATCGAAGGTTGTTGATGTTGGAGAGTTTGACCGGCAGTTCACGTACTGTGAAACCGGGAGTCAGCATCCAAACATTTGTCTCGGCCAAACTGGCCAGCGTCGAAACGAGTCAGCCACAGACAATCAAGGTTTGGAGCCATCGCATCGACCTATTTTGATCTGGCCAGATTCAACAAGCAATTCAGGAATGCTCCAATCTAACGCTCGTGCCTGTCGCCAAGCCCATGATGCCCATGCCGTCGTGGTCATCTTCGTCGTCACGAGTATCGTCGTGAGGAAAAAGAGGAAAAAGCCGTAGAGGACTCCTTGAGCATTACCCGCAAGCTCACGCCGGTTTCTAAATTCCAAAGGGATTGCATCACTCAGCCCACGGGTTGCCAGCTCCGACGAGTTGACCTGCCACTGGTTTCTAACGAACCGGGACTGGAAGGGCGGTTCTTTCAAGAGACCGGCTGGGCGGCGAAAAAACGCGATGGAGTAAAGGCGCAGCCAGTGCAGGCTGCACCTCCTAAACACCAGCTCCTGTCGGAGGCGATTGCCAACCCGACAGGAGACTCGTGATCAC
>Ga0070689_100003610_pt1 | contig 10315 bp, 8 predicted proteins | sample KBSS23HmetaG_FD_64669 | JGI IMG/M metagenome (GOLD analysis project Ga0070689, IMG submission 64669) | Switchgrass rhizosphere microbial communities from Kellogg Biological Station, Michigan, USA - KBS S2-3H metaG | ecosystem: Host-associated > Plants > Roots > Rhizosphere ... | reverse complement strand
CCCGTCCGGCGCGTGATCAGGCTGCGCGCGGCGAGGTTCGGCGTGTAGTCCATCTGCCGCGCCGCCTCGAGGATCCGCGCCTTCGTCTCCGCGGACACGCGCGGGTCGCCGCGCAGCGCCCGCGAGACGGTCGACTGGCTGATGTTGAGCCTGCGGGCGATGTCCTTGCTCGTGACGGCCACGGCGGGAGCATCGCAGAGCGGGAGGATCGCGGCTCGTCTTCGGCCATCCGCGCGACGGGCGTGGTCCCGGGTTGACAAGACCCTCCCGCGAGGTCTATGCATACGTAGTCAACCGGAAGGATGCTCGCTTGCCGCCGTCCCGTCCCACGCTGGAGAACGCAGCTTGACCTACCGGCTCGGCGTCGACGTGGGCGGGACGTTCACCGACGTCGTGCTCTACGACAGCGACGGCCAGCAGGTCTGGCTCGCGAAGACGCCGACGACGCCGCTCGACCAGTCGGTCGGCGTGATCGACGGGATCCGCCTCGCGGCCGAGCGCGCAGACGTCGACCTGCCGGACCTCGACGCGGTGCTCCACGGCACGACGGTCGCCACGAACGCGGTGCTCGAGCGGCGCGGCGCGCTGGTGGGGCTCGTCGTCACGCGCGGCTTCCGGCAGATCCTCCATCTCGCCGAGGCCTGGACGCCCGGCCCGCTCTTCGGCTTCATGGTCTACGAGAAGCCGGAGCCCCTCACCGACACGCGCTACGTCCGCGAGGTCCCGGAGCGGATCGGCGCGGACGGCGCGATCATCGAGGCGATCGACGAGGACGCCGTCCGGGCCGCGGTCGAGGAGCTCGTCGCCGACGGGGTCGAGGCGCTCACCGTGTGCTTGCTCAACGCCCACGCGAACGGGCGTCACGAGCGGGTCGTCGAGGAGATCGCCGCCTCGATCGCGCCGTCGCTTCCCGTCTCGGTCTCGTCCGAGGTCCTGCCCGAGTTCCGTGAGTACGAGCGGACGGTGACGACGCTCGTGAACGCCTACGTCGCGCCGACGCTCGAGCGGTACCTGACGAACGTCCGCGACGGCCTTGCCGCGGCCGACGTTCGCGCGCCGATCCAGGTGGTGCGCTCGGACGGCGGCCTGATGAGCCTCGAGTCAGCCTGCAGGAGGCCCGTGCAGACCGTCCTCTCGGGCCCGGCCGGCGGCGTGAGCGGCGCGTCGTTCGTCGCGTCGCACGCGGGCTTCGACCGCATCCTCACCTTCGACATGGGGGGCACCTCGACGGACGTGGCGGTCTGCCTGTCCGGGCGTCCGGAGATCACGCGGGAGACGCACGTCGGTGACTTCCCCGTCCGCGCGCCGGCGGTGGACGTGGCGAGCATCGGCGCGGGCGGCGGCTCGATCGCCTACGTCGCGGAGGCCACCGGCGCGCTCCGCGTCGGGCCGGAGAGCGCGGGTGCGCTGCCCGGCCCGGCCTGCTACGGCCGAGGCGGCACCGCCGCGACCGTCACCGACGCGAACGTCGTCCTCGGGCACCTGCCGCCGCGCCTGCTCGGCGGCGAGTTCGAGCTGGACCCGGATGCCGCCCGCGCGGCGGTCGCCCGCGTCGCAGAGGCGCGCGGCACGGGCGTGGAGGAGACCGCCCGCGCGATCGTGAGCATGGTCGACGAGGCGATGCTCGGCGCCCTCCGCGTGGTCACGGTGCAGCGCGGCCGCGTCCCGTCGGAGTTCGCGCTGGTCGCCTTCGGCGGCGCCGGCGGCCTGCACGCGAACGCGCTCGCGCGGATCCTCGGCAGCTACCCGGTGATCGTCCCGGAGGAGTCGGGCGTGCTCTCGGCGCTCGGCTTCATCTCGTCGGAGATCAAGAACGAGTACAGCCAGACGTTCGTCAAGAGCATCGCCGCGACGACACCCGACGCCGTGCGCAAGCCGTTCGAGGCCCTGACGACGCGTGCGCGCGAGTGGCTCGACGCCGAGAAGGTGGACGTCGCAGACCAGGACGTCCGCTTCGTCGTCGACATGCGCTACACGCGGCAGGGCTACGAGCTGCCCATCGAGCTCGACGGCGTGGAGCTTGCGGCGCTCGACCTCGCCGCGCTCGAGCGGCGTTTCGGCGAGGCGCACCAGGCGCTCTACGGCTTCGTGCTCCAGGGCGGCGCGGAGATCGTGAACCTCCGCGTCGTCGCCGCGGGACGCGTCCCGTTCCCGGAGCTCGAGGCTCGCCCGGAAGGCGGGGCGGACCCGTCGGCGGCGCAAACCGGCACGCAGCGGGTGTGGACGCCCGGGGAGACCCTCGACGTCCCCACGTACGCGCGCGCCGCGCTCGAGCCCGGCATGGCGATCGAGGGCTACGCGATCGTCGAGCAGTACGACGCGACGACGGTCGTGCTCCCCGGGCACCGCGCCGTCGTCGACGCGTGGCGCAACCTCCTCGTCCGGCCGGAGGCGGCATGAGCACGGCGGTCGACGTCGGGACGCTCGATCTGATCGAGAACGCGCTGCTCAACGCGCGCTTCGAGATGGACGAGGTCGTCCGGCGCGCCGCGATGTCGCCGACGATCAGGGTGCAGCACGACGAGTTCCCGATGATCTGCAACGGGCGCGGGCAGATGGTCGTCGGCCAGTTCGGGTCGTACATCCCCGAGGTGATCGACCGCTTCTCGGGCGGGCTCTCCGAGGGCGACGTGATCCTTCTCAACGATCCCTATCTCTGCAAGGGGTCGATCTCGCACTGCAACGACTGGCTCGTGATCCTCCCGGTCTTCTACGAGGGCGAGCGGATCGCGTTCGCGTCGCTGTTCGGCCACATGATGGACGTGGGGGGCAAGGTTCCCGGCAGCCAGGTGTCCGATGCGCTCTCGATCTGGGAGGAGGGCATCCGGATCCCGCCCATCAAGATCTTCGACCAGGGCGTGCTCAACGAGACCGCGCTCGACGTGATCCTGAACAACACGCGGACGCCGGACACGAACCGCAGCGACCTGATGGCGATCATCGGCGGCTGCCGGGCGGCGGAGCGGCGGATCGTCGAGATCTGCGACCGGTTCGGGCCCGAGACGTTCGAGGCCGCGTGCGACGCGCTGCTCGAGCGGACGCGCACCGCGATGGCGCACATCATCCGCACGTACATCCCGGAGGAGCCGCAGTCGTTCACCGACTGGGTCGACGACGACGGGTGCGGCAACGGGCCGTTCAAGATGGTGCTCACGATCTGGCGCGAGGGCGACGTCTGCCACGCGGACTGGACGGGCACGGACGACCAGGCGCCCGGGTCGATCAACTTCCACATCCACGAGGGCCTCTGCAAGCTCTTCCTCGGGATCTACATGATCATGGCGTTCGATCCCGAGATCCTCTTCAACGACGGCATCTACGACGTCTTCGAGGTGACGCTGCCGGAAGGGTCGCTGCTGAACCCGAAGTTCCCCGCGCCGCTCTCGAACCGGCTCAACGTCCACACGCGACTCTTCGACTGCATGAGCGGCGCGCTTGGGCAGAAGGCCCCGGAGCTGTCGATGGCCGCGGGGTACGGGACGAGCCCTTTCTTCGTCTTCTCGGGGAACGACGCCGATGGCGAGTACTTCCAGTTCGTCGAACTCCTCTTCGGGGGCCTCCCCGCGCGCTCCGCGGCGGACGGGCTCGACGGACACTCGTGGTGGCCGCTCTTCCGCACGACACCCGCCGAGTACGCGGAGAGCTACTACCCGGTGCGCATCGCGAGCTACGTCCCGGCGAAGGACACCGGCGGCGCCGGCCTGCACCGCGGCGGCACCGGGATCGAGAAGACCTACGTCTTCACCGGGCCCGGCACCTTCACCGTGAACGACGACCGCGCGACGATCCCGCCCTGGGGCATCAACGGCGGCCGCCACGGAGGGGTGAGCACGAAGACCCTGATCCGCGGCTCCGGGGAGGTCGTCCAGCTCGCGTCCAAGATCGACCAGGTCGCCGTCGCTGCGGGCGACCGGCTCGTCTTCCGCACAGCGGGGGCGGGCGGCTGGGGCGACCCGCTCGATCGTGACCCGCAGCTCGTCCTCCGCGACGTGCTCCGCGACCTCGTCTCGTCCGAGGTCGCGCTCTCCGACTACGGCGTCGTGCTCGACGGAAACGCCGTCGACGAAGACGCGACCGAGTCGGAGCGCGCACGGCTCCGCGACGCTCGAGGCCCCGTGGAGCCTTTCGACTTCGGCCACGCACCCACAGGAGGATCTGCATGACCCGCAGCCTGCGCTCGCGCCTCTCCGAGCCCGGCGCCGTCGTCGCGCTCGGCGCCCACGACGGCCTCACCGCCCGGATCGCCGAGCGGTCGGGCATCGAGGCGATCTACCACGGCGGTTACGCGACGGCCGCGCACCACTTCGGGCTCCCGGACGTCGGTCTCGTCGGCCGTGCCGAGGTGGTGGAGAGCGTGCGCCGGGTGCGGGCGGCGACCAGGCTGCCGATCGTCGTCGACGCCGACACGGGCTACGGCTCCGAGGCGGGCGTCTGGCTCACCGTCCGCGAGCTCGAGGCGGTCGGGGCCGACGCGATCCAGATCGAGGACCAGGTCTCTCCGAAGCGCTGCGGTCACATGGAGGGGAAGGAGGTGATCCCCGCCGAGGAGATGGCGATCAAGGTGCGGGCGGCGGTCGCCGCGCGCCGCTCCGAGGAGACGCTGATCATCGCCCGGTCGGACGCGCTCCAGGTGACGGACCTCGACGACGTGATCTCCCGCTGCAACGCCTACGCCGAGGCGGGAGCGGATCTCGTCTTCGTCGATGCGCCGCGGACCGTCGACGAGGTGGCGGCGATCGCCGAGCGGTGCGCTGTCCCGTGCGTCGCGAACATGTCGGAGACGGGGCGCTCGCCGACGATCTCGACGGAGGAGCTCGAGACGATGGGCTACAAGCTCGTGATCTTCCCGAGCACGCAGACCTGGCTCTTCGCGAAGGCCTACGGGGAGCTCTGCAAGGCTGTCGTCCGCGACCGCACGACCGCCGCGCTCGGCGACCGCTTCACGAGCTTCGACGACGTCAACGCGCTGCTCGGTCTCGCGGAGTGGCAGTCGCGGTGAGCGCGCACGACGTCTACGAGGAACGAGGCTTCGGAGGCCGCCAGGGCGCCGGCACCAAGCCGGCGGTCGTCGTCGTGGACTTCATCGAGGGCTTCACGAACCCGGAGTCGCGGCTCGCCTGCGACGCCGACGCGGCGGTCGAGGCGACGGCTCGCCTCCTCGACGCAGCGCGCGCCGCATCCGTGCCGGTCCTCTTCACGACGGTCTGCTACACGGACGACGACCTCGAGCGGGCCGCGATGTTCGTGGCGAAGGCGCCCGCGCTCGCGACCCTGCGGCCGAGCTCGCCCTGGGTCGAGGTCGATGCACGCCTGCAGCGACGTCCGCACGAGCCCGTGCTCGTGAAGCTCTTCGCATCGGCGTTCTTCGGCACGGAGCTCGACGAGCAGCTCCGGGCGGCCGGGTGCGACACGGTGATCGTCACCGGAGCATCCACGTCGGGCTGCGTACGAGCGACCGCGGTCGACGCGCTCCAGTACGGCTACCGCGTGCTCGTGCCGCGGGACGGCGTGGCCGACAGGGCGCCCGACGCCCACGAGGGCTCGCTGCTCGACATCGACGCGAAGTACGGCGACGTCGTCTCGATCGACGAGGCGATCGGGGCCGTGGTGGGCGCAGCGACGAGCGCAGGGCGGACGTGAGCGAGACCGCGACCACATTCGGCCTCGACACCACGCGCATCGTCTTCGGCGCGGGCGCGTCGGAGGAGACGGGAGAGCACGTCGCGCAACTCGGCATCACGCGGGCGCTCGTCGTCTGCGACCCCTTCGTTAGCGCTTCCGGGCTCGTCGAGCGCCTGCAGGCGTCGCTCGAGGCCGTCGGAGTCGAATCGGCCGTCTACGACCGCATCGCCGGTGAGCCGAGCGAGGGCTCGATCGCCGAGGCCGGTGCGGCGGCGCGGGAGGGCTACGACGGCTTCCTCGGCGTCGGCGGCGGCTCTGCGCTCGACACGACGAAGCTCTGCGCGCTCTTCGCGACCCACGGCGGCGAGCTGCTCGACTACGTCAACGCCCCGATCGGCCGCGGCTCCCCCGTGCCCGGCCCGGTCCTGCCCGTCGTCGCGCTGCCGACGACCTCCGGGACAGGGTCGGAGGTCACGACCGTGGCCGTCGTCGACTTTCCCCGCCTCGGGACGAAGACCGGCGTCTCGCACCGGCACCTCCGCCCGGCGCTCGCGATCGTCGATCCGGCGCTGACCGTCTCGTGCCCGCCGGGCGTGACGGCCGCGACGGGCATCGACGCGCTCATGCATGCGCTCGAGGCGTACACCGTGTCGGCCCACGACACGCGCGAGCGCCTCCCGCTCGGCCGGCGCCCGCCGTACCAGGGCGCGAACGCGTTCTCCGATCTCTTCTGCGAGCGCGCGATCGCGCTCGTCGGCGAGAGCCTGCGGACGGCGGTCGCCGACGGAGAGGACCTCGAGGCGCGCACGGCGATGGCGCTCGCCTCGACGGTCGCCGGGGTCGCGTTCTCCGGCGCAGGCGTCCACGTCCCGCACGCGCTCGCGTATCCCATCGCGTCGCTCCAGCACGACTGGACGCCAGCCGGGTACGGCGGGGCGGCCTTCGTGCCCCACGGCTACGCGGTGGCGGTCACCGCCCCGGCGGTGTTCCGATTCATCGCCGACGCCGCGCCGGAGCGGTGCGCGGCCGCGGCACGGCTCCTGGACGGCGGGGACGACCTCGCGGACTCGCTCGCAGGCCTGATGGAGGACGTCGGGGCGCCGACCAGGCTCTCCGAGATCGGCTACGGCGCGGACGACCTCGCGAAGCTCGTGCCCGGCGCGCTCGACCAGCGACGGCTGCTCGTCGGCTCGCCGAAGGAGATCGGCGCCGCCGAGCTCGAGGCGCTGCTCGAGGCGTCGCTGTGAGCGACGCCGCCTGGCCGCGGAAGGTCGCCGTCGTCGGCGCCGGGACGATGGGCGCGGGCATCGCGCACGTCTTCGCGGCGCACGGCGTGCCGACCGCCGTCGTCGATGCGACACCCGAGCTGTCCGAGGAAGCGCGTGCGCGTGCGCTCGAGCTCCTCGCCCGCCTCGAGGCGGCGGGAAGCGTCGAGGAAGGCACGACCGCGACGGCGGAGTGCCACCTCTCGGCCGCCCCGTCGATCGCGGCCGCCGTCGTGGACGCCGACCTCGTGGTCGAGGCCGTCTTCGAGCGGCCCGACGTGAAGGCGACGGCGTACGAGGAGGTCGAGGCGGCAGCCACCGCCGACACCGTGATCGCGACGAACACCTCGTCGATCCCGATCACGGAGCTCGCGCTCACGCTGCGGAGCCCGGGCCGGTTCCTCGGCGTCCACTGGTTCGTGCCGCCGCTGCTCGTGCCGTGCGTCGAGGTGATCCCGACCGGCTCGACCGACCCCGGTGTGGTCGAGAACGTCGTCTCCGCCCTGACCGCGCTCGGCAAGATCGCCGTCGTGGTCGGGGACGGGCCGGGGTTCGTCGCGAACCGGATCCAGTTTGCGATGTTCCGGGAGGCTGCGCGGATCGTCGAGGACGGCGTCGCGACGCCCGAGCAGGTCGACGAGATCGTCCGCTCGTCGTTCGGATTCCGGCTCCCGTTCTTCGGTCCGTTCACGATCGCCGACATGGCGGGGCTCGACGTCTACGCCGACATCTTCGACACGCTCGAGCGTGGCCTCGGCGACGGCTTCACGGCCCCCGCGGTCCTGCGCGACCACGTCGCGCGCGGCGAGTACGGGGTCAAGGCCGGGCGCGGGTTCCTCGAGCTCTCGCAGGACGAGGCCCGCGAGCTCATCGACCGGCGCGACCGCGCGTACGTCGCGCTCGCGCGCCTCCGCGCGGAGGGAGGGACGTGAGCTCGCTTCCCGCGCGTGAGACCGCCGGCCCGGGGCCGCTCGCTGGGCTGCGGGTGATCGAGCTCGGCACGCTGCTCGCCGGCCCGTTTGCCGGCCGTCTCCTGGGCGACATGGGCGCGGAGGTGATCAAGGTGGAGGCGCCCGGGAAGCCCGACCCGCTGCGGGAGTGGGGCCAGGCGCGCTACCGGGGCCGCACCCTGATGTGGCCCGTCCAGGCACGGAACAAGAAGTGCGTGACGCTCGACCTCCGCACACCCCGCGGCCAGGAGCTGCTGCTCGAGCTGGTGCGTGTAGCCGAGGTGCTGACCGAGAACTTCAGGCCGGGGACGCTCGAGCGCTGGGGCCTCGGGTACGAGCGCCTCTCCCAGATCAACCCCGGCCTCGTCCTGGCGCGCATCTCCGGCTACGGCCAGACCGGCCCGTACGCCGGCCGGGCCGGATTCGCGTCGGTCGCCGAGGCGATGGGCGGCCTGCGCCACATCAACGGCTTCCCGGGTGAGGCGCCGCCGCGCACGGGGGTCTCGCTCGGAGACTCCCTCGCGGCGATGTTCGCGGTGCAGGGCATCCTCGCGGCGCTCTACCACCGAGACGTCCTGGGCGGCGGTCGCGGCCAGGTCGTCGACGTCTCGCTGATGGAGGCCTCCTTCGCGATGCTCGAGAGCACCGTGCCCGAGTACGACCGGCTCGGGATCGTGCGAGAGCCGGCCGGGACGAACCTCGCCGGGATTGCGCCCTCGAACATCTTCAAGTCCCGCGACGACCTCTGGATGGTCATCGCGGCGAACAACGACAACCTCTTCCGCCGACTCTGCGACGCGATGGGGCGGCCCGAGCTCGCGGGGGACACGCGCTTTGCGACGCATGCGGCGCGGGGCGAGAACCAGGAGGAGATCGAGGGCATCGTCGCCGACTGGGCGCGCGAGCGCGACGCGGCCGAGATCGACCGTGTCCTCAACGAGGCCGGTGTCGTGTGCGGGCCGATCTACACCGTCGCCGAGATCTTCCGCGACCCGCAGTACGCCTCCCGCGAGATGCTCGTCGAGCACGTCGACCCCGAGTTCGGGCCGTACGTCGGGCCGGGGATCGTGCCGAAGTTCTCCGAGACGCCCGGCGCGGTCCGGTGGTCGGGCACCTGGGAGCACGGGAGCCACAACGACGAGGTCTACTGCGGGCTGCTCGGGCTCTCCGACGCGGAGCTCGGCCGGCTGCGAGAGGATGGCGTCGTATGACGCGGGTCACGATCTGCGATGTGGGGCCGCGGGACGGGCTGCAGAACCAGCCGGTCACGCTCGAGCCCGCAGTGCGCGCCGAGCTCGTCGACCGGCTCGCGGCGACGGGCGTTCCGCGGATCGAGGCGGTCAGCTTCGTCAACCCCGAGCGCGTCCCGCAGATGGCGGGCGCCGAGGAGGTCGTCGGCGCCATCGAGCACCGCGACGGCGTCGTCCTCGCAGGGCTCGCGCTCAACGAGCGCGGCTACGAACGGCTGCGCGACGCGGCGCTCGAAGAGGTGCACTACGCCTTCGCGGCCACGGACGAGTTCAACCGCCGGAACGCCGGCGCGACGGTCGAGGAGGGCGTCGCGGCCGGAGCCCGCATCGTCGAGCGCGCGCGTGCCGACGGGATCCGCTCGACGGTGACGATCGGCGTCGCGTTCGGGTGCCCGTTCGAGGGCGCCGTCGACCCGGGTCGCGTCGCCGAGCTGGCTGCGCGCTTTGCCGCCGCCGGGGTGGACGAGATCGTCGTCGCGGATACGGTCGGCGTCGGCGTGCCGCGGCAGGCGCGCGACCTCGTCGAGCGGATCCTGCCGCTCGGCCGCCCGGTCGGCGTCCACCTCCACAACACGCGCAACAACGGATACGCGAATGCGATGGCCGCGCTCGAGGCGGGCGCGACGGTCTTCGATGCGTCCGTGGGCGGGATCGGGGGCTGCCCGTTCGCGCCCCGCGCGACGGGGAACGTCGCGACGGAGGACCTCGTCTACCTCTTCCAGGGCGAAGGCATCGAGACGGGCATCGACCTCGAGGCGCTGATCGGCGTCGCGACATGGCTCGAATCCATCCTCGGGCGCGAGCTCGAGGGGCAGGTCTACAAGGCCGGGACGTTCACACCCGTGGCCGGCGGCTGACACAGAAAGGACGGCGAGATGGCGTACAGGTTGGGGGTCGACGTCGGTGGCACGTTCACCGACCTCTTCCTCGTCTCCGAGGGTGACGGCGGCGCGCAGTTCCGCGTCAAGACGCCGTCGACGCCCGGCGATCCGTCGGAGGGCGTGCTCACCGGCGTCCGCCGGATCTGCGACGAGGCAGGGATCGGCGTCGGGGAGCTGCAGAACTTCCTCCACGGCACCACGGTCGCGACGAACGCCGTGCTCGAGTCGAAGGGCGCCCGCGTCGGGTTGATCACGACCCGCGGCTTCGGGCAGATCCTCCACCTCGCGCGCTCGCAGACGCCCGGGCCGCTGGCGGGCTGGATCATCATGGTCAAGCCGGATCCGCC
>Ga0070689_100003609_pt1 | contig 10316 bp, 8 predicted proteins | sample KBSS23HmetaG_FD_64669 | JGI IMG/M metagenome (GOLD analysis project Ga0070689, IMG submission 64669) | Switchgrass rhizosphere microbial communities from Kellogg Biological Station, Michigan, USA - KBS S2-3H metaG | ecosystem: Host-associated > Plants > Roots > Rhizosphere ... | reverse complement strand
TCATCGCCACCAGGAGCTCCGCCATGCCGGGACCCTCGCGCGCTCCGGCTCGCACGTCACTGGAGAATCGCCGAGCCCGACGCGATACTCTGGTTGACCGTCCATGCCACGCTCACCCCGCGGGAAACGAGCTGTGGATGGGTTCCTCACCACCACGGGACTCGGTCGTCGTGAACGTCGTACGCGCACCTGGAAATCGAGCGCAGCGGTCCGCTGGTCGTCAGCGCGCGAGCATACCGGCCAGGACTTCGGCCATCTCGCGGCGACTCGCAGCGGTGCCGTGATGGGCGCCCTCGTAGTCATGGACGTCGAGCGCGAGGTGACCGTCGCGCGCGTTCCATGCCTCGAGGTCGTGCACAAACCGCGCGGGCGTGTTCGTGTCGTCGCTGCCCGCGAACACGATGAAGCGCGCGGCGGGCGCGCGGGTCGCGAACCGTTCGAACATCGCGCGGCCGGACGGACGCGCGCCGGCGTCGCGCAGATACGCGCACGACACGCCGGTCGGGCGCATCGCCACCCAGTCGCACGCCGCGATGGCCCGAGCGAGCACCGGGTGGCCGGCCACCTGACGCCGCACGAGCTCGTCGAACGGCTCGAGTGGCAGCCCGGACAGCACGAGCGACGACACATGGGCCGCATCGGCCGGACCGAGCTCGTCGAGGACGTATAGCGCGATCAGCGCGCCCTCCGAGTGGCCGTGTAGGTGCACGCGGACCGCGGGGCCAAAGCGCTGCCGCGCGAGCGCGAGCGCTCGTTTCGCGCACGCGATCAGCGTGCCCTGCGTGTGTCGCTGAAATGGGCCGTCGTCGATCCGCACCGACGCCGGATCGCCGAACGTCGCGTGGACGCCGGGCTTGTCGAACGTCACGAACGCGACCGCGCGCGACCGCACGAATTCGGCGAGGTCGTCAGGCAAGCGCGCGCTCGTGCCGGTGCCCGTACCGCCCATCCACAGGAACACGTCCGTGACCGGCTCGTGCTGCGCGACCACGTAGGCCTCACACGCGAGCCCGTCGTCGGCGCGCAGCACCGCCTCGACGTGAGCGACCGGCGCGATCGGCGCGATCGGCGCGTGCGCGCACCCGGCGAGGACCGCGGCGGCGACGAGATGGCGAATGCCTCCCGATAGCGCGCGGCGCGGAGCGAATTTCTTCGATACAAACACCGTCGCGACGTGCCGGGCTCGAGCCAACTGGCCATCCACCGACCCGAGAGAGGAGGTGAGCCGTGATTGTGAGGAACTCATTTGCAGCTCGTTTTCCACAGGCCCTTGACCTCCGTCGCTCGCGCACACGCGGCGACCATCCGAAATCGTCCTAGCGCCAACGGAGATGAGCGCAACGTGCACGGCCGAAAGAAGAACGGCCATGCGGGTCACGAACTGCATCTTGGGCGCCGCCGCGCGCAGCAGACATCCTGCGCGCCAAAGAATGGCCATCGAAGGTTGTTTCATCCGGATGCGGCCGCTCCTCGTTATGGTGCTGCTCACGCCGATCGCGTGCTCGCACGCGACCGGCACCCCGGTCCCCGCCGGCGATGGTGCCCGAGCGGCGCCGGAGCTCCCTTCATCGGGCTCGCCGCCGGCCGCCCGTGCGCCGGCTCCCGCGACGGCCGCGACGCGCTGTCCGCCTATGCTCTCGCCGGCGAACGTCATCGAGCCGATGTCCTTCCGCGCGTTCGTCGCCGAGCTCGCGTCGCGCATCGACGCGCTCGATCCCGCGATGATCGAGGCGGAGCTCGCGGCCGTAGCCGCAGGTCACGCGCTCGACGGGAAGGATCCGCGGCTCGTCCGCGACTTCGCGCGCCTGCGGACCATCTTCGAAGCGACGCGCGACGGCGGCTTCTGGCGTCTTCGCTGGGCGATCACGAACCAGGAGCCCTCATCGAAGCGGATCTGGTCCCAGTGGTCGAAAGGCGGATTGGCCACGTTCGAGGACCCGTCGGCGACCGCCGAGTGCGACGAGATCAGCGCGCTCACATCGTTCCTCGCGCGCAAGCTGGGCGTCGATCGCGTCGGCCTCTTCTACCCGACCTGGAACCACACCATCGTGGCGTGGGAGCCGCCGCCGGGCGGCAAGTCGACGCCGAAGAGAGCGCCCCGCGTGCTCCTCCCGACCACCCAGATCTTCCTCGAGTGCACCGACGCGATCGACGTAACGTCGTTCTCCGAGACGGCGCAGAAGACGGTTTATCCCTACGCCCACGCCGGCCGTCGCGGAGGACGCTCCGCGGCGCGCCGCTCACCGCGACGGAGAAGATGCGCGCGCAGCGAGGTATACGCTCACGCGACCTCGGCTTCGCCCTCCATGTAGAACGTGCACGCCCCCTCGAGCTCGACGCGTTCGCCCGCGGCGCGGCAGACGATCTCGCCGCCGCGAGCGGAGGCCTGGTAGGCGCGTAGCTCTTTCTTGCCGAGGCGCTTCGACCAGAGCGGCGTGAGCGCGCAGTGCGCGCCCCCGGTGACCGGGTCCTCGTCGATCCCCTTCGCGGGCGCGAAGTAGCGGCTGACGCAATCGTAACCGTCGTCTCCCTCCGCCGTGACGATGACGCCTACGGCGCCGTCCAGCGCGGCCACGGCTCTCAGATCGGGCGTGAGGCGGCGCACCATCGTCGCGCCGTCCAGGACGGCAACGTAGTTGTACCCGTCGTGCAGGACGTCCAAGGGACGAACGCCCAGGGCCGCCGCGAGGCTCGCCGGCGGCGACGCCACGCTCGTGACGTCGCGCGCAGGAAAGTCCATGAGGAACCTCCCGTCGCCGCCCCGTGTCACCGTCAAGATCCCGCTCGCCGTGTCGAACGCCACGCGATCGCGCGTCGGGTCGATTCGGTGCGTGACCACCCACGCACTCGCGAGCGTCGCGTGGCCGCAAAACGGCACCTCGACCTTCGGCGTGAACCAGCGCAGGCGCCATGCGCTGCCCTCTCGGACGAGAAAGGCGGTCTCGGCGAGATTGTTCTCCGCTGCGACCGCCTGGAGAATGGCATCGTCCAGGAAGCGCGACAGGAGCATGACGGCCGCGGGGTTCCCGCGAAACCTGCGGTCGGTGAAAGCGTCGACATGGTAGATCGGAACGCGCATCGTGGCGCCTACTGTGGGCCTTCCCAGCGTCCCCGCCATGCACACCTCGTCGAGTGCGACGACGGTACAGTCTGTTCGGGCAGACGCACCGCGCAGCCGGGCGCGCCGCGTGTGGCGGCGCCGCGGCTCAGCGCGCCGCGCGCGGGAGCTGCATCGTCATGAAGCTGACGTGCGGATAGCCGGCGAGGACGGCGGTATGGAAGACGCTCTTCACGATCGACGCGGGGACGTCCTGGTCGATCTGGAGCACGACCACGCCCGGGAAATCGCGATCGGGTCGGACCATCTTCCACATCACGCGCTTCGCCGCGAGGAGGTCGAAGACCTCGTCGATGCGGCGCGCGCCCTCCGCACCTCCGAGGGCCCGCGCGGCTCCGGCAGGCGCGCCGTCGACGCGGAGGCCGTCGCTGCCCACCGAGACGATCGGCGCGTCGATCATGTCGAGCGTGTGCTCGGCCCACGGGAGCTGGGCCCGCCGCCTGATCGCCGGCTCGCTGGACGCGCTGAAGAGCATCAGCAGGAAGACGACCGTGACGACGAGGAGGTCGATCATGCTGGTCAGCGAGAGCCTCGCCTGGACGTCGCGCCTCGCGCCCCCCACGGCGCGGCGCTTCGCGAACGGGAGGCGGATGGCGTGCATCAGGCGGCGGCCGGGGCGATGGATCGGCATGGCAGGTCGGTTGGACAACGGCGGAGCGGAAAGGTTCTCGCGCCTGCGGCCGCCGGCCCGCCGCGTCACCCGTCGGAGTCGAGCTCCACGCGTCACAGCGCCCGTGGAGGCCCGCGTCCCGGCGCGCCGTCATGTTCTTGTGGCTCGGCGCGCGCATCGTCTCTATCGTCGAATCCACGCCCCATGCTCATCATCTTCGGCTCACGGCGTAATCGCCGCACGATGGGACAATTGATGCACGCCTGCCCTGGTTGCCGGCAGAACGCCTACTTCACCTACGTGCGCTTCTCGAACTGGTTCACGCTCTTCTTCATACCGTGCATTCCGCTCGGTTCGAACACGACGGCGCTCTGCAACATGTGCGGCTTCCAGCAGCCGGTGCAGAATGCATGGGCCGATCAAGCGCTCCGCGCCGAGGCGCAGCGACTCGCCGCGACGCCTCCGTACCGCTGACCGCGGCGCCGCGCGGCGGCCGCGTCACCGGCTTCGCGGCCTCATCGCCAGGTGGGTGCGCTTGAGATCCGTCACCTTGGCGACGCCCGAGAGCTGTGGTGGCGAAGTATGCGTTCGCGAGGGACTGTGGTCTCAGAACCTAGGCGTGCGGAAGACCTTTGCATCGCCGTTCGTCCAGTAGACGTACGACTCGTCGACCGCGATGCCACCCGGCGCGTAGAGGCCCGTCTTCACGGGGACCGCCGTCCCGCCAAGCATCGGGACGCGCAGTATCGACGCGGCGCCGCGCGCGGAGGAGGGGACCACGGTGAAGTAGATCGTGGCGTTCGCCCCGGCCCCGTAGAGGGCGAAGTCGCGGATCCCCGTCTGCGTGACCAGCGACGTGACGGTCGCGCCGCCGCCGCGTGCCACCTGCTTCAGTGTGACGATGTCGCCGCCGTTCGTCGTGAGCCACACCGCGTAAGCGCCACTCAACTGCACGTGCGTTGGTTGTGTTTGCCGACTCGCGAGTGTCGTCAGCGAGGGGAAGCCACCATCGGGCACGCTGGCGAGTGGAATCGCGTACACGCTGCCTCCCGCGACGTCGGAGTACGCAATATCCGTCGCATCGACCGCGATGTCGTTTCCCGGCGGGAGCTTGCTCGCAATGACCACGGGCCCGGTGCCGCCCCGTGTCCAGCGGACGATCTCGTCGGCCGTGCGACAGTACGCGTAGACGAGGTCGCTGGCGAGCGAAGCACACGGCGACGGCGAGGGCAGGGTGGCGGTGAACGTCGACCCGAGGGCGAGCTCTGTGACAGCAAGCGCGCCGCTCGTCCCGTAGAGGAGCACCTGCGTCACGTCGAACGCGGTGATCTGCGGCCCGGGGAGGACGAGCTCGTCGCGCGCCGGCGCGGCCGTCGCCCCGCTCGAGATCGCAGATTGCCCAGCGAGGTCCCACTGCCAATAGAGAACACCGTAGTGCTCGAAGATTTGGCGGCCCACCGCACCGGCCTGCGGGCGATCGTAGAGGAGGTCGCCCTCGGGCGGGCCCGCGTCTTCGCCCGCGTCCTGCCCGGCGTCCGCGATGTCGGACCCTCTCGTGAACGTGGCCGTGACCTGGTACGCGAGGGGGAGGTTGCTCGGTCCGCCGCACGTCCCCTCCTTGCCGGCGGGCGGCATGCCCGGCGCCTCACCGGCCGCGAGCGTCAGCGATGGGTTCATGCGATCGGCCGATGGCACGATCGCGGGGCGCGTGTACGGCTGGCATGTTTCGCCCGTGCGTGCGCGCCCTTGCACCTGCGCCGCGTCGAACGTCCAGCCGCCGAACGCCCAACCATTCGACGGCGCAGCAGTCAACTGCATGCCGGACTTGGCCGAAGGCGATCCTGTCTCGAAGAGGAGTGTCGCGAAGCAGCGCGTCGGGCAGTCAATCGACGCGGGTGCACCCGTCACACGTCCCGATCCGATCACGCTCACCGTCACCTCGATGCCAAAGGTCCCGCCTGGATCGGGCGGCGCGAGGCTCACGTCGCCGCTATCCGAATTCGTGCAGCCGAAGGCAACCGCGATCGTCATGGCGCCGGTCGTCAGCGTGTTCCTCACGATCGCGACGAGGGGCTTCGTCTCGCACGCTGCATGCTCCCCACCATCCCTCCTGCCTCGTTTGAGCATCGTCCACTCCTTCAATGCGAGGCCCCTTCTCTGTCGTGCACCTAGAGTACCGCGTGTGCGCTGAAAGCGGCTCTTAGAGCTCGTTCGGCGCTCACCTCGCCCGCCATGTCATGTGCGTCATGACGAGCTCTCGGCGCGAGCGTCGCTGCGTCACAACGAAACGATCATCCCAAGACTGCAAAGTGGCGGCAACGTCCTCAACAACGGCAGGGACGACCGCGAGGATTGCGCAGGTCCGGCGGGCGGCGCATCATGGCGATCGCCGTCCGTGGGACTCTGGCGTGATTTCCGAACGCAGCCTATGAAGCTGAAATAGCTGATCGCGCCGCCATTCCCCGGACGGTTTTCTTCTCCATGGCCCCGTCCGACGTCCCCTCCGTTCAAGCGCACGGCGCGTCCCCGTCGCCCGGCAGCCGCGCCGAGCGCGTCGCGCGCGAAGACCTGGTGATGTTCATCAACGCGTGCTTCTCGTGCACCGGGCAGCGCGAGTTCTACGGCGACGCGCGCGGCCAGTCGGTGTCGATCGAGTTCCTGCACGAGTACATCCTCGGCAACTACCGGCGCCTCTACGCCCGCACCCTCGCGGCGGGGATCAACCATTTCAACATGGCGCAGATCGTCACGGGTCTCCTCGCGACCGGGCGCGACGCGCACCCCGAGCACCGGGAAGAGGAGGGGGCGCTCATCCGCGCGGCGCTCCGCGTCCTCCCGCCGCAGCGCGCGCTCCGCGTCCTCGGCGCGCTCCGCTCGCTTCGCGTCAACAACCGGCGCGCTCGCGCGGTGGCGCGCGACTATCTCGCCGGGCGTCCCGACGTCCACTTCGACGCAGTGAAGTACCGAGCCAAGGTGCGCGCCGCCGCGGTGCACGCGCACCTCCGCCTCCCCGGCGAGGTCGGCCCGTTCCTCTTCCGCGGCTGGAACCAGCGCGTGTACGAGACGCCGCTCTTCGAGAAGTTCCGGGCCGGCCACTACGCCGCCGCCTCGATCTACGACCTCCCGTTCTCGATCGCCGAGGGGCTCGCGCGGAAGCACGGCGTGCCGCGCGACGTCTTCCTGTCGCGGATCGAAGGCCAGATGACGTCGGCGGAGAAGATGCGCCTCACCGAGGCTGCGGCCCGCGAGAAGCGCCCCGTCGACCTCCGCTTCGACCTCGCGCGGGCCCCGCTCACGAAGCTGGCCCTCTACCTGCTCTCCTTGCCCCTGGGCGAGCGAACGGAGCGTCGCGACGAGTTCCACGTCGCGCTCCAGCGCTCGGCGGCGCGCGCGTTCTCGCGGGCGCCGGCGCCGCTCGGCAAGGTCGCGGCCGTCCTCGACCGGAGCTACTCGGCCTCGGGCTCGAGCGAGAAGCGGCGCCGCCCGCTCGCCGTCGCGCTCGCCGCGAGCTACCTGCTCCGCGCCGCGGCGCGCGAGTACCGCGCGTTCTGGTCGCCGCGGCTCGACGACGAGCGCGGCGAGCACGGCGAGCTCTTCGTGCAGGCGCGCGGACAGAGCGCGCTCGGTCGGCCGCTGGCGGAGGCGCTCGCGTGGGGCGCCGACCTGGTCGTCGTCGTGTCGGACGGGTTCGAGAACGATCCTCCCGCGGGCGCGGCGGAGGTCGCGCGCGTGTTCCGCGCTCGCCTCGATCCGCAGCGGAGGACGTCGATCGTCCACATGAACCCGGTGTTCGACGAGGAAGACTACGCGCCGCGCGGCCTCGGCGCGGCGCTGCCCACGGTAGGCCTGCGCGACGCGGAGGACCTCTTGACGATGCTCGGCTTCGCGCGGTTCGCGGACGGCATGGCGAGGCTGGACGAGCTCGAGGACTACCTGGCGGCGCGCGTCCGCGAGATGCTCGGCCGCGCGCAGACGCACGCGGCGCGAGGACGAGGGGAGGCGAGGCGCTGATGGCGAAGCGGGCGCCCCCGATGCGCGACGTCGCGCTCCACGGCATCGAGATCGCCCCGTCGCAGGTGCGCGGCGCGATCCGTCTCGTGCCGCTCCTCCGGCGATCCGTGAAGGAGGACCTCCGCTTCCTGAAGCGCAGCTATCAGGAGGCGGCCACGGTCGTGTCCCTCGACGGCGAGCTCCTGGCGCCCGGCGTGAAGTACATCAGCTACGTCCCGCACGGCCTCGTCGTGTCGTGGAGCGACGACGGGACCCCGGTCGCGGCGTTCGGCGCGCAGATGTCCCGCCCCGACGGCAAGCGGATCGGCCGCGGGCCGTGCGCGGTGCGCATCGCGCACCGGATGGTGAAGCGCGAAGAAGGGAACCGCCTCCGCATGCTGCCGCTCCACGTCGCGATGGAGGGCTTCCTCGCTCTGTGCTTCGACGGACCGGACGTCGCGTGGAGCGAGTACTCGAAGCAAGCCATCTCCACTGGGCTGAGTCCGCGGTGGGAGCGCGTGGCGCCCGGGTATCTCGTGCCCGGGCTCGCGGACGCGCTCCGCGTCTTCGAGATCCACGACCGCCAAGTGGGCGTCCTCGTCTTCGTGGCCGACGCGCTCGCGTCGGCGTTCGTCGTGTCACACCCGGAGGATTATCGGGCGCTCCACCGCAGCATCCTCGAGGATTTCTTCGGTGAGCTGATGATCCACTACGGCCTCCTCCCGCCCACCGGGCATCTGTCGACGCTGGGGATGGACGCCGCGCGCGTGCGCGACGCCTCCGACTTGATCGCGGAGGTGGAGCGGATGCGCGCCGAGTGGGCGAGCTTCCACGGCTTCATGGCGGAGGGGCTTCTGGGGCGCCCGCTCTCGAGCAAGCAGGTGTATCAGGCCGGCCCGTTCGCGCTGCAGCGCTTCATGACCGACCTCCGGCCGTCGGAGGAGAACCACGTGGGGGAGGCCATCGTCCGCGACGACGGCGAGCTCGAATACCTGAAGACGTACCGCCTCTCCGCGGCGCAGACACGCCGCGCGTTCCTCCTCCTCCAGCTCGCGAAGCACCACTGGAACCTCGACGCCACGGCGGCGGGGATGGCGACGACGCGCGACGATCTCGTCAAGCGCCTCTCCGCCGCCGGCTTCGGCTACCTACTCAAGGAGCACGTGCTCAAAGCGGCGCGCGCGTGAGGCGTCCGATGGCGGTGTTCGTCCGGTAACGTCACCCCAGCTCGATCCGCCGGAGCTCCGACGGTTGCTTCAGCCGTTCCCCTGCGGCGTTGCCAGGAGCATCACGCCACGACCGTCGGTCAGCGTCGCCTGGAAGACCACCTGACCGCGGTTGTTGTTGATGGCCCCAGACGTCGGCGAAAGGACCGGCGGCGGCGGTACAACCATTTGCGGCGACGCGAGCTGGTCGATCGTGCCGACCCCCGGAATGACCGTCCCCGTCCGGGCGACGACGCTGAGGGCGCCGTTCGACCATTGGTAGAGGCCCGTCACCAGGCTCCCGTCGCCGACGTCGACCTGGGCGCTGAACACCACGTCGCCCTCGTTGTTCACGTGGTCGTTGCCGCCCACGATGCTCGGATTGAGGAGCACGCCGCCGCCGGGGAGCGGATCGCCGGGGCGGGCGATCGCGAGGACGTCCCCGTGGGTGTAGAGGAAGACGCCGAAAGTCTGATTCGAGCGCGGCGGCGGCGTCAGATCGCCGATGAACGCGATGTCGCCCCTGTCGTTCATGACATCGTGGAACACCTGCCGGAACGCACCGCCCCCGGGGGCCGGATCGCCGGCGTGCACAATCGAGATCACCTCGCCCGTGCCGGCCCGCTTTAGGTAGAGGCTCGTGAGGGCGCTGATGAGCTGGTCCTGGGGCGGGAAGCCGTCGATCTCTGTGTCCTCGCCGGCGACGTGCCCTTCGAACGAGATGTCGCCGCCGGCGTTGACCCAGCCCTCGGCCAGGAAATCGAACGTCCCTCGGCCGGGCGCGGGGTCGCCGGGGATGACCACATCGACCATCGAACCGCCGTGATTGGCCTGATAGAGGCCCGCGCCGAGGCCAATGTACGTCTCGCCCGGAATGTGAATGCCGTGTTCGGTCTCGACGATCCCCGTGAACACGACGTCGCCCCTATCGTTCACCGTCGGCTGGAACATGATTCCCTGAAACGTCCCGCCATCGGGGGCAGGCGTGACGAATGGAATGACCACGGCGCCCACGGCGCTCGCGTCGTGGGGGAGCTCGTAGAGGCCCGCGTTCACGCCGAAGGGCGTCATGAAGGGCGAGAGCAACATCGTATAGACCTCGTCTCCGCGGTCGTTCATGCCCACCGGCCCGAGGAAGGCGAATTCGTACGTCCCGCCGCCGGGGGCGTCCCCGCCGCTTCGACCGAGCTGCACGAAGTCGCCCTTGCGCGCGCGAAAGACGCCTTCGCCGCCAGTGCTCACGTCCGCGCCGTAAGCGATGTCGCCCCTGCCGTTCAGCCCCGCCGGCTCGAAGTCGTTGACGTAGGTGCCGCCGCCCGGCGCGGGATCGCCGAGGTAGGCGACGGCGTCGAACACGTAACTTTGGATCTTCGTCGCTTGCGCCGTCGATTCG
>Ga0070689_100003608_pt1 | contig 10318 bp, 8 predicted proteins | sample KBSS23HmetaG_FD_64669 | JGI IMG/M metagenome (GOLD analysis project Ga0070689, IMG submission 64669) | Switchgrass rhizosphere microbial communities from Kellogg Biological Station, Michigan, USA - KBS S2-3H metaG | ecosystem: Host-associated > Plants > Roots > Rhizosphere ... | reverse complement strand
GCCACCTTTCTCCTGGTGGATTGGCTCGCGAGAAGGACCAGCGATGAATCCCGCTAAAGCCGAAGGCCATCGTTGGCTCGTCGTGGTGCTCTACGCGGTCGCCATGGCGTGGGTGGAAGCCGCGGTCGTTTACTATCTGCGCTCATTGATTCACCGGATCGTGCCGTATCAACCCTACCCGCTTCCGGTGGCCGGCGGATTTGGCCAGGCCGAGTTCATCCGCGAAATCGCCACGCTCATCATGCTCTTCACGGTGGGCTGGCTGGCGGGCGCGACCTGGCGGGCGCGCCTTGGTTATTCCATTGTCGCCTTCGGCGTCTGGGACATTTTTTACTACATTTTCCTGCGAGTGATGACCGGCTGGCCAGAGTCGCTGTTCGACTGGGATATCCTGTTCCTCATCCCAGTGCCGTGGTGGGGACCGGTCTGGGCGCCGACATCCATCGCCCTGCTCATGATTATGTGGGGCACTTTCCTGACCAAGATCGAGCGGTCGCCTGTCTCATTCGGTTCTCACTGGAAAATTCTAGCGCTCGGTGGCCTGGGCGTCGCGCTGGCGTTGTTCACCTTTATGGCTGACGCCCTCGGGACGGCGGACCAGGGGCTGGACGCGCTTCGAAACATGTTGCCGGTCCGCTTCAACTGGCCGCTATTTGGCGTCGCTCTGTTGCTCATGGCACTGCCGGTGGCCGATGTCGCGAGGCAGGGACTTCGCGCACGGCGCAAATTGGAGTCATAAACACACCCGTGAGCGCCGCAACGGTAAACTTCAAGATGCGACAAGTGTCGGTGCTTCTCGGCGGCAATCCCGATACGCTCAAGGATTGGGCGGCCCAGTGGGAAAAGAGCCGGGTCCTTGGCTATGTGGCAGTGATCATCACGGGCGCCGGCTTGTATGGCGCAGCGATGGGCTACTGGCGCTCGCCCGTTCAAGCCGGCTACAACCTGGTCAAATTTCCCCTCGTCATTCTGGCGACCACTATGGGCAACGCGCTCTTGAATGGCATGCTCGCGCCGCTCCTCGGCCTCGACCTCCGCTTCCGCCAGTCGCTGATGCTGGTCTTGATGAGCTTCACCATCGCGTCAGCAATCCTTGGTTCGTTCGCGCCGATCGTTTTCTTCATCGTCTGGAATACGCCGTCCCTCGCCGGGCGGCAGGAGGTGTCATGGGCGGCCTACAACTTCGTGCAACTCACCCAGGTCGTCTTTATTGCTTTCGCTGGCGTGGCCGCCAACGCGCGGCTGTTTCGCTTGTTGCACTCGCTCAGTGGCAGCAGCCGCGTCGCCCGCAAGATCCTGTTCGCCTGGCTGGCCGGCAATTTGTTTCTGGGCAGCCAGCTTTGCTGGAATCTGCGTCCCTTCATCGGCTCGCCGGTCCTGCCGGTCGAATTTTTCCGGCCCACCGCGTTTCAAGGTAACTTCTACGAAACAGTCTTTCGCGCCATCGGCCATTTGCTTTCATCCTGAAACGTCCGCGATCCTCGAACCACTATTATTATGAACGATCCCCAGTCCACGCCACCACTCCTCAGCCCTTCTTCCGGCGGGCCGCCATCGCTTCCGCCCGGCGCGAGTCCGGACGAAGCCGTACCCATCGCGAATCTTGTCGGGGCCATTGAAGCGATCCTGCGCCAACCCCGGCGGGTGATGTTCCAGCTTCGCCAACCCGGATCGGGCCGATTGATCGCGGCGATGCTGACGGTGTCGGTCGTGTGCGGCCTGATCTACGGCTTGATTGCAGGCACGTTCTCCGGCGGCACCCAACTCTGGGCTGCGCCCGTCAAGATCGCTTGTGGACTTTTGATTTCCGGATTCATCTGTCTGCCGAGCCTTTACATTTTCTCCTGTCTGAGCGGCTCGTCTGCCCGACTCAGCGAAGTCTTCGGACTGGTGGCCGGCCTGTTGCTGTTGATGACGGTCCTGCTCATCGGCTTCGCGCCCGTGGCGTGGGTGTTCTCGCAATCGACCGAGTCAGTCGCCGCCATGGGCGCGCTGCATCTCGCGTTTTGGTTCATCGCCACATGTTTCGGTCTGCGTTTTCTGGGCGCTGCTTTCGCGCACTACGGCCATTCCGGCGACGGCTTGAAGTTCTGGATCGCGATTTTCCTGCTGGTCATGCTGCAAATGACCGCGGCGTTACGGCCGATCCTTGGAACCGCCGAAACGGTTCTGCCGAAGGAGAAGCAGTTTTTCATCAGTCACTGGATTGAGAATTTGAGGGCCGGTAAATGAACTCCAACCGAATCGATACGTTGCGCCGGCGAATCAGGCTCCTGACCTGCTTGTTCATCGTTGGACTGGTGCTCAGCGGCGCCACCGCCATTCCGCTCGAGAAGGAACTCGATTGGCTCATTCGCAGCCTGGGTGCCGAACCGATGGTCCATGCTCCGGCCAGCGCGGCCCCGCTTGGGCGGTCTGGCTGCTCCGGGTTCGCGAGGCGCTACGCGACACGAACGCGAAATATCCTTTCGTTGCCTACGGTTTCGACTGGCTGGCGTTCGGGCATTTTGTCATCGCCATCGCGTTCGTGGGCGCATTTCGCGACCCGGTGCGCAACATCTGGCTGTTTCAGTTCGGCATGATCGCCTGCGTCCTGGTGGTGCCCTACGCGTTTGTCTTTGGCGGGTTGCGCGGTATCCCGATACTCTGGCGATGGATCGACTGCTCGTTTGGTGTGTTTGGATTCATTCCGCTGTGGTTTTGCCATCGGTGGGCCGCCGGCTTGGCCAGGGAAACATTTAAATGGGGCGGCATGGCACATGATTAGCGATTCACACGGCCGCCACGCGAAGAAGCATGCGAATTTGCGGCGGCCACGGCGCCGCCAGCGTAGTGGCACGGGCGTCTCGCCCGTGCGAATCGCGCAACGGACACACGGGCGAGACGCCCGTGCCACTACTAACCGTCCAGATCCCTGAAGAGCATGGATCCAATTGTTAAACCGTCCATTTCTCCGCGACAAGCCGCGTGGGTGTTCCTGGCGCTGGCGCTGGCCTCGGGTGCCGGCGTCGCGCTGGTTGCAGTCCGCTCTGTCATCTCCCACCAGTTCGCTTACTTCAATTTGGTCTGGAATCTGTTCCTCGCCTGGCTGCCTCTGGGTTTCGCGTTCCTTGCCGGCCGTTTCCGCGGATCGCCCCGCCTTTGGCTCGCCTGCGCCTTCCTGTGGCTCTTGTTTCTGCCTAACTCGCCCTACCTTGTGACCGACCTGGTCCATCTGAAGCCGCGTCCGCCGGTCCCATTATGGTTCGACATTCTTCTGGTGCAATCCTTCGTGCTGACCGGACTCCTACTGGGATTCTTATCGATCTATCTCATGCACCGCCTGGTCTCCCATTCGTTCGGATGGCGCACCGGCTGGATCTTTACGTGCGTCATTCTGGGGCTCACCGGGTTCGGCATTTACCTGGGAAGATTCGAACGGTGGAACAGTTGGGACCTCTTTCTCAGCCCGATGGCGCTTGCTCAATATATCTGCGATGTGGTCGTTCATCCCCGCGCGAACAAGAGGGCCGTCGTCTTTTCGATGCTGTGCGGCGCGTTTCTCTTTCTGACGTACCTGGCCTTCTATGCCCTGACGGCCCTGCACCGCTCGCACCAGTCCGGATCCGGGAACAGGGAAGAATCTCGGTGAGCGCCAACCCCTCGGTGCACGGTGGCCAACCCATTCTCCATGATGCCTCATGTTGGCCAGACGGTGATCTTGTTTCGGCAAAACCTGCTGCTGAAATCTCGGATCAGAATGAACTTTAGACTGGCGGAGACCGGGGTCGTGCCCTAGGGTCAAGGCACAGGATTGACGGATAACCAGCGAGGGGTTTCTCAATGTTATCACGATGCACAGCGCACCGAATCGGTAAGTGCCTGGTCCTCTGTCGCACTCGAGTTCCGTCGGCCGCGGGAGCTGTTGCGGCACTCACCGGGCTGTGATTTGGGTGAGGGAGAGGTTTATGAAGCCGAATTCGGTTAGTCTGATTGTAGGGATGGTCGCGCTGAAATTCACTGCTGCGGCGGCGGCGCAGACCTACGACTGGACAACCATCGCTGGAAACGCCGGTTACGGTGTTGCCGATGGCACGAACAGCACCGCGCGATTTAGCTTTCCCAGCGGCGTGGCGGTGGACCCCGACGGCAATGTTTATGTTGCGGACACGGCCAACCACACCATTCGCAAGTTGGCACCGACGGGAACGAACTGGGCGGTCAGCACTATCGCCGGGTTGGCCGGGATCAAAGGCAGCGCCGATGGCACAAACAGCGATGCGCGCTTTTATCTTCCCAGTAGCGTCACAGTTCACACCAGCGGCGATCTCTTTGTGTCGGATGGAAATTACACGGTCCGTAAGCTGACTCCGAGGGGGACCAACTGGGTGGTGACCACGATCGTCGGGCTGGCCGGGAGCTACGGAAGCACTGATGGCACAAACAGCGATGCGCGGTTTGGAAGTTTCAGGGGCAACAGCACAGGTATAGCGACAGATAAGGACGGCAATCTCTATGTGACAGACACGTGGAACTACACCATTCGAAGATTAACTCTGGTCGGGACAAACTGGGTCGTAACGACCATCGCTGGGTTGGCGGGGAGCGACGGCAGCGCCGATGGCACAAACAGCGATGCGCGGTTTTTTATCCCTCAAGGCATTGCGGTGGGTGCCAACGGGGAGGTCTATGTGGCTGACACGGGCAATTTAACCATGCGGAAGCTGATGGCGTCCGGGACAAACTGGGTGACCCGTACTATTGCGGGCCGGGCGCTGAGCCCGGGAAGTGTCGATGGCATCAACACCGACGCGCGCTTTTTGGGTCCAGTTGGGGTGGCCTTGGACGCGAGTGAGAACCTCATTCTCACGGACGCGGGCAACCACACCATCCGGAAGCTCACACGCTTGGGGACGGACTGGGTGAGCAGCACAATTGCCGGACTGGCCGGGATCGCGGGAAGCGAGGATGGCACGAACAGTGCCGCGCGGTTCGGCATTCCCTTCGGTATCGCGTTGGACGTCGCCGGGGAAGTTTATCTGGCGGACTCGGACAATCACACCATTCGGAGGCTGACGCCAACCGGGACGAACTGGGTGACCAGCACAATCGCCGGCCTGGCAGGCGGTCATGGCAGCACCGATGGCACGAACAGCGCCGCGCGTTTTTTCGAACCCTATGCGCTCGCATTGGACGGGAGCGGCAATGTCTATGTGGCCGATACAACCAATTCCATCATCCGCAAGGTTAGCCGTGTCGGGACGTCTTGGGTGGTAAGCACCATAGCCGGCCTCGCCGGAACCTACGGCAGCGCCGACGGTACGAACACCGCTGCTCGATTCGGCAGTACGAGTGGTGGTCCGACTGGCATTGCCGTCGACTCCATTGGAAATGTCTATGTAGCGGACTATGGAAACTCCACTATTCGGAAGCTAACCCCGATGGGAACCGACTGGGTGGTCAACACCATCTCCGGACTGGCCGGGAACACCGGCAGTGCCGATGGCACGAACAGCACTGCGCGGTTTACGCATCCTTACGGTATCGCGGTCGATTATCGCGGTGCGGTTTACGTGGCGGACACCTACAGTTACACCATCCGCAAGCTGACGCTGATGGGAACCAACTGGGTCGTTAGCACAATCGCCGGCCTGGGCGGAAACCCTGGCAGCAGGGATGGCTTCGGCAACGCCGCGCGATTCGGCGGTTTAGCGGGTGGTCCCAACGGCATTGCAGTGGACGGAAACGGGGTCGTCTATGTGACGGACGGGGGTAATTTTACCATTCGCCAGCTCAGGCCGACCGGGGCGAACTGGGCGGTCAGCACAATCGCCGGTCTGGTCGGTGATTCTGAAAGCGCGGATGGCACGAACAACGCGGCCCGGTTTACCTGGCCCACCGGCATTGCGGTGGATCGCGCGGGTAGTGTCTATGTTACGGATCGGATCGGCAACTCCGTACGCAAGCTGACTTCAGTCGGGACAAACTGGGTTACACGCACCATTGGAGGGTTGGCGCTAAATCCTGGTAGCGCGGACGGGACGGGGAGCGTGGCGTGGTTCAATTATCCTTCGGGCGTCGCAGTTGACAGCGACGGCATTCTTTACGTAGCGGACTCAAGAAACTCCACGATTCGCGTCGGCACTCCGCTACCTCTTTTTGATTTTCTCGCGGGGAATCCAGATTCGAGTATCGACCGGCAGACGGGGCTGTTCTATCAGCACGTGGTCGTGACTAATGTCGGTGCTGGCACGATACGTGGCCTGCAGATTTCGGTCGCCAACCTCCCAGCGGGCGTGCGGCTGGTTTCCGCTACAGGAACCAACGCCGCCACGGGCGGGTCGTTCATTGAGTTCACCAACGCCCTGGCCTCGGGCGCGACGCTGACCTTCACGCTGTCGTATTACAGTTCCAACCGACAGACCCCGTTTGGCGTCGCCGTGTCAGTCCGCCCGACAACGGTGTCTGCGCGGGAGCCCGGCGTCGGTGAGATCGTGGCCGTTCGCCGCACCTACTTGCGTTCCGACGGCACCCTGGCGGTCGAGTTCGACAGCGTGGCCGGGCGAAGCTATGCGATTGAGTACAGCAGTGATTTGAGTCTATGGAGGCAAGCGCAGTCACTGGTTTCTGGCAATGGAGGGCGAATGATCTGGGTGGACGCCGGTCCACCGGATACGGACAGTCTCCCGTCTGGCAACCGCTTTTACAAAGTGATCCTAATAACTCAATAATTCTTTTGTCCTCCGCACCTTACCCCACGCTATGAAATTCAAGGAACTGAATGTTATGCTGAGGAAACCTTTAGGAGTCGCCTCCGGGAATGGCGTTAGCTTCTGAGCCGCATTTGCCAAGAGCTCGCCATGATACGACTCATTTCAAAGCGACGACCTCTGGTTGCCGCGTCCTTGATTCTGCTGCGGATATTCCATCTCGAGGCCGCTGACGCTGTGTTTACTCGGGTTACAGCGCCTCTCGTCGGGGTTAGAGGCGGCGCGATGGCATGGGGGGATTATGACAATGACGGGCATCTGGACTTCATTTTGACCGGAGACAATGGCAACGCGATAACCATGCTCTATCACCAGAACGCTGATGGCACCTTCAGTCCTGCCCCTTTCATTTTTGCCCCCTACCGTAGCAGCAGTGTCGAATGGGGCGACTTTGATAATGACAGTTATCTGGACCTGCTCATTACCGGTCTCGCGGACGGGTATTCGCGGATCTACCGCAACTGGGGAGGAACAAACTTCGTTGAATTCATGCGTTTCCCAGCCGTTTACGATGGGAAGGTAAGCTGGGGTGACTTTAATCATGATGGCAAGTTGGATTTCGCCATTACCGGCGCCGGGCCCTACAGCCAGATTTATCAAAACCTTGGTGGGACAAATTTCGTCATCCTCAACACGGGTTTGGCGCAGCTTTATTACGGTTCGGTCAGTTGGGCGGATTTCGATCGAGACGGTAATGTCGATTTGCTATTGACGGGCGCGTCGAATTCGGATGGAGGAGGCGCTTACGTCTATCGAAACGGTGGCACAGGCCGTTTAGGCTTGGCTTGGTCTTTGCGATTTGCCTACGAACCCGGCCGGTGGATTGACGTCGACAATGATGGCTGGCCTGACCTCGCCATACAAAACTGGGCTTACCAAACGACTTATCTTTATCGCAACAATCGGAGCGGAGGTTTTGATCCGTCGATTTCGCTGCCTATTGGTCCAATGGTAGTGGCCGACTTCAACAACGACGGTTGGAGTGATCTGTTGATCCGGAACCAGGTCTTGCAGAATACGGGAAGCGGCATTTGGACAACCGTGGCCACGTCGCTTCCCGATTTGGGTACCTCCACATTGGTGAACAATGCCTTCTGCGGGGATTTCGATAACGACGGCAAGCTGGACCTGATCCTTAGCGACTCATCCTCTAGGACTTCCCTTTATCGAAACACAACGGAGGCAACCAATGTTGCACCGATTGCCCCGAGCGGCTTATGGGCCGTGGCTTCCCGCACGAATGCCGTTTTGAGCTGGAGTCCATCAACGGATGACCATCAAACGGACGGTTTGACTTATAATTTGCGCGTCGGAACCAGACCCGATGGGTTCGACGTCGTCAGCCCGATGTCCGCTCCGAACGGGTTCCGACGAATCGTTCGAGCCGGGAATGCAGGGACATTGACAAGTTATACACTCACGGGTTTGACGCCTGAGAAGACCTATTATTGGAGCGTTCAAGCAGTGGACAACTCGTTTGCTGGCTCACCGTTCAGTTCCGAGCAATCCTTCGTGGCTGCCGCACCCATGGTTAATTTCCTGGTCCGGAGCGTCTCGACCAACATTGACCTGCAGACGGGCCTGTTTTATCAACAAGTGGTGGTGACTAATGTGGGCGCGGGCCTGATCACTGGCCTGCGGATTTCGGCCATGAACCTTCCGCCAGGCGTTCTGCTGGTGTCCGCCACAGGTACCAACGCGAGCACTGCGATGCCAATTGTTGAGTTCACCAACTCGCTCGCGCCGGGTGGAACCATCACGTTTACTTTGGCCTATTACAGTTCCAACCGCCGACCTCCGGTCGGGATTGGAGTCTCGGTGGAACCGATCGTGGCTACTTCATTGAACGGCGGCGCGGGCGAGACCGTGACTCTTCGCCGCACGTTTTTGCGTTTCGACAACAAGGTTGCCGTCGAGTTCGACAGTCTCAACGGCCGTATGTATGCAATCCAGTACAGCAGCGACTTGAGCTTATGGAGGCAAGCGCAGTCACTGGTCTCCGGCAATGGAGCGCGCATGATCTGGGTGGATGCCGGTCCACCCGATACGGACAGTCTCCCGTCCAGCAAGCGGTTCTACAGAGTCATCTTGTTAACTCAATAGTCCATCCGTCTTCGGCACATGATCCACACGCTATGAAATTCAAGGAATTGATTCTTTCGGCAGCAGGCACAGTCCTGAGTGGCGGTGGCGCGTGTCTCCACGCGGACGATTCGCTGTGGACCAGCCATGACCGGTTAGGGTTGGGTTATCAAATGGGCTTTAATATTTCGGCGAAGTTCCAAACCTCCGGTTCCACGCCGTTTCCAAACAATCCGTCGGTGACCGGGTTGTCTTACCAGGACGGATTCGTTGGAACGGACAACACGGGTAACGCGGGCGGCCTGACGAGCTATTGGGGTTATCAAAACGCCAACCAAGCAGTGGATAACAACAATTATTTGGTGATGCGCAGTGTGAACTCCGGCGCACTCGGTTCGAGTGTGGATGACGCGCCCTACCACGGGTTTGAGCTGAGCTACAACCACGAGTTCGCCCGCTACGAATGCGTGCGGTGGGGAATGGAATCGGCGCTTGGATGGACCGACTTTTCAGCCAGGCAGCTGACTGCGCCTACGTCAGGGCTCCTGTCCATGGATGCCTTCCCGCTGGGCTACAATCCACCACAAGCACCCTTCACAGGAACCCCCAACGCCGGTCCCTTTACGCCCCTGCTGGGGACAACACCCACCCGCCTGCCGGCGACGGTTTTGTCGCGTCTCGAGGCTTCTCTTTACGGATTCCGCTTGGGCCCGTATCTGGACGTGCCCTTGGGGAGAAGGGTGTTGCTAAGTTTTTCCGCCGGATTGGCGGTCGCGATTGTGGACGGCGAGTATGTCGCGACGGAAAGCTATACGACTCCCGGTGGTATGACAGTAGCGGCCACAGATCGAGCTTCCGAAGCGAATCCAGTCCTGGGCGGGTATGTAGGCGTTCAAACGTCGCTCAAGCTGAGAGAACACCTGAATGTGTTCACGGGCCTGCGCTACCAGGGAAGCGACACTTACAGACTGAGCGCCGGAGACAAGGAAGCACGGATTGATTTCAGCGGCGCTTTTTCGTGGTCCTGTGGCCTGTCTTTCTCCTTCTGAACTGTGCGAGCGGCACATTCCCCATGCGGACTCCAAAACCTTACAACTGTTCTCAGGGTTGACCGCGGTTCCTGTAAATGCCTTTCGATCCATCGACCGTATTGGCAGGTGACAGCGCAGCGAGTCTGGTTCGGCCCCGACGAGGAACGTGTTCACTTCGCGCGAACCCAATCGCTAATGTCGCCGTAGAATGAGCCGATGGTCCACGCGCCTTGTTTGATGGTACTCGAGCGGAGGCAGGTCTGTGAGTGTCGGCGACTCGGTCTCGCGCAAGATCGCTTTGGCCATTTTTTGCAAAGCGTGCCAGCGGGGCCACTCGAGTTCGGGCGCGTGGGCAATCTGCCGCAAAAGGCTCCTCCATTCGATGATGACGCGGTCGATGTCGCCCATCCCGAGCAGTGCGGTCACCCAGCCTTGTTTGGTCAGCGGGTTTTTGTG
>Ga0070689_100003603_pt1 | contig 10322 bp, 8 predicted proteins | sample KBSS23HmetaG_FD_64669 | JGI IMG/M metagenome (GOLD analysis project Ga0070689, IMG submission 64669) | Switchgrass rhizosphere microbial communities from Kellogg Biological Station, Michigan, USA - KBS S2-3H metaG | ecosystem: Host-associated > Plants > Roots > Rhizosphere ... | reverse complement strand
GGGCCGGAGAGCGTGCGATCGTTCTATGTGCTGTCGTCGGCCACGCCCGACGCGACGCCGCTCGACCTGAAGTCGACGGCGACGGCGCAGTTCCGCTCGCACGATGGGGTGGGGCTCTCGACGCCCCACCGGATCACGAAGGCGGCGATGCTCATCCTCGCCGAGCGGTGGCCGGAGGCGGTCCGATTCGACGATCTCGTCGCAGCGGCGCGCGCGCGGCTCGATGCCGCGGCGCCCGCCGCCGATGCCGCGGCCGAGGAAGACGTGCGCATCCTCGGCGCCGATCTCCTCACCGCGTACGGCGGGCGGATCGTCGATTTCCGCGTGACGCCGGTGCGCGCGAAGAGAGCGGTGAGCGAGCGCCCGGTCGCGAGCCCCGTCGCGCGCCGCGAGGCGCAGCGTGGCGCGCGCATCACGAACCAGCGTCACGATTCGCTGGCGGTCGACGAGCTGAAACGGCACATCCTCCCACTCCTCGACGGGACGCGCGATCGCGCCGCGATCGTGGAGCACGTCGTGGGCCTCGCGCTGAGCGGGCCGCTCGTCATCCGCAGGCACGGCGAGCCGGTGAGGGACCGCGCCGTCCTCCGCGCCGCGCTCGACGCAAAGGTGACCGAGGCGCTCGCGTCCCTCGCCGCCTCCGCGCTCCTCGTCGACTAGGGAGCGCCGCGGCGGCGGTCAATTCGGCGGGGCGGTCCTGCTCACGCCGAGCCATGGCTCCGGCGGGATGGTGCGGCTCCCGTGGCGGACCTCGAAGTAGAGGAGCGGGCCGCGGCCTTCGTCGCCCACCGTCCCGATCCGCTCGCCCGCGGAGAGCTCGTCGCCGACGCGTGCGTCGGCGGTGGCGAGGTTGCCGCTCACCGTGAAGTAGTGGTCGCCGTGATCGAGGATGATGATCCGCCCGTACGACCCGTAGCGATCCGAGAACGCGACGCGCCCCGGGTAGACCGAGCGGACGACGGAGCCGGCGGCGGCGCGGATCTCGAGGCCGGGCCCTTCGCCCGCTTCGCGCCGCGCCGGGCGGATCTCGGCGCGCCCCACGACCGGGAAGAGGAGCCGGCCGCGCGCGGATGCAAAGCCGCCCATGTCGTCCGCGTGGACGCGGGCGCCTTCGGCGCCGCTGGGCGCGTCGCTGTCGATCGCGACGAAGTCGCCGCCGTTCGCGCCGTGGAACGCGCGGGCGAACGCCTCGTCGCGGCGCTCCGCGTCGGCGCGCGTGTCGGCGGCGGCGCCGAGCTCCTGGCGCTGGAGCGAGAGCGCGGCGCGGTCTCGGGCGAGACGGTCGAGCGTCGAGGCGAGCTCCGCGCCGCGCTCGCGCATCCGCCGCTCCGCCGCGAGCTCGGCGACCACGGCGCGCCGCGCGCGCTCGACGTACATCGCGTGGCGCACGAGCGCGTCGAAGCCGCCGCCCACCGGGAGGACGCCGAAGCGCGTGAGTTTGTAGAATGCACGTCCCGACGACGTGCTCCGCGATCGCGCCTCGGCGATCTTGCCCGCGAGGTCGGCGAGCTCGGCGCGCGCGGCCGACTCCGCGGCGGCCGCGTCGGCGATCCGCCGGTCCACCGCGGCGAGCGCGAGCGTCGTGTTCGCGGGCGCGGCTTCGGTGCCCGCGGGCGCGGCAAAAGGCGCTTCGCCGTGGCCGCGCGCCGAGTGCCCCCACGCGACGAGCCCCATCGCGGCGGAGAGCGCGGCCCCGAGCGCGCGGTTCTTCACACCGCCACCAGCTTGCGGAGGCCGAGCGCGGCGGCGGCGACCCCGAGGAGCGCGCCGGCGCCGATCATCGCGCACGCGAATGGCCACGGGAGGAACGACGGCTCGACCCCGACGAGCGCCGCGAGCTCGGCGTCGAGGCGGCCGCGCACGACGGCGAAGATCACGCCGAGGAGCGCGACCGCCGCGGCCGCGCCCACAGCTCCCTGCGCGCCCCCCTCGAGGAGGAACGGCCCTTTCACGAAGCGATCGGTCGCGCCGACGAGCTTCAAGATCTCCACCTCGGCGCGGCGCCGCTGGAGCGCGAGGCGGATCGTGGAGCCCACGACCGCGAGCACCGATCCGAAGACGACCAGCGCGAGCAGCGCCGCCGCCGCGACGCCGCCGCGCACGAGGCGCGCGAGGCGCGCCGTCCACGCGCGGTACGTCTCGACGTCGTCGACGCCGGGGAGCGCCTTCACCTTCGCCGCGAGGTCCGCGAGCTCGGCGTCGGTCATCTCCGGATCGATCTCGAGCTCGATCGACGCGGGGAACGCCTCGGCGGGGAGCGCCGCGAGCTCGCCGCGATCGCCGATCTCGGACGCGCCGAACTCGGCGCGCGCGTCACCGCTCGACACGTAACGCGCCGCGGTGACGCGAGGCACCTTCGCGAGCGCCTGGCGGAGCGCCGCGACGTCCGCCTGCGACGCCGTGTCGTTCAGGTAGACCGACGCGCGACCGGCGCGCGCCCACCGATCCTCGAGCGCTTGCAGGTTCGTGACGACGAGGAGCGCCGCGCCCAGGCACACGAACGCGACGGCGAGCGAGAAGACGCTGAGCGCCTGGAGGCGCCACTCGCGGAGCATGCCTCTCCGCGCGCGCCGCGTGGTTCCGATGGATACGTCGAGCATGGGGCTCCGTGGCGAGTCGATGGGTCAATGAGGCAGGAGCGGCGCGGGCTCCTCGGCGGGAGCGAGCCCGGTCTTCACGTCGATCGCCTTGCCTTCGTCGAGGACGATGAGCCGGTGCGGGTGGATCTCGAGCAGCGACCGGTCGTGCGTGGCGAAGATCACGGTGGTGCCGCCTTCGTGGATCTCCTCGAAGAGCCCGAGGACGTCGATCGCGAGCTGCGGATCGAGGTTGCCGGTGGGCTCGTCGGCGAGGACGAGCGCCGGTTCTCCGACGATCGCCCGCGCGATCGCCACGCGCTGCTGCTCGCCGCCGCTGAGCGTCATCGCCGTCGCGTCGCCGCGCTCGCCGAGGCCGACGCGATCGAGCGCCTCGAGGGCGCGCGCGCGGACGAGGCGCGGCGGGAGCCCGAGCACCTCGAGCGTCACCGCGACGTTCTCGAACGCCGTCCACGTCCCCACGAGCTTGAAGTCCTGGAAGACGACGCCGACGTTCCGCCGCAGGAACGGGATCGACTCGTCTTTGAGCCGCGCGATGTCGCGGCCGAGGAAGAGAATGCGACCGTCGTCGACGGTCTCGGCGCGGTAGAGGAGGCGGAGGAGCGTCGATTTGCCCGCGCCGCTCGGGCCGGTGATGAAGACGAACTCGCCGCGCTCGATCGTGAGATCGCACCCGCGGAGCACCGCGGCGCCGGCGCCGTACGCCTTGAAGACGCGCTCGAACGTCAGGATCGGCCGCTGCGCGGCCTCGCGCGTGAACCTCTTCCCTTCGCGGAGGAGCGGCCGAAACGCCCGCGGATCGTCGTCCTCCCGCTCGTGGTGGTCGTCGTCGAGGATGCGGGGCATACGCCCAGGCGGTACCACCCGCCGCGCGATCTCTACAAATTATCGGCGGGAATCGCCGACCCGCGGCGCGCGAGGAGGGCGCGCGCCTCGTCGACCGCGCGCACCGCCGCGGCCCCGTCCCGGCCCGTCGCGAGCGCGCCCGGCGCACCCCCCGCGAGCGCCGCCGCGAGGGCGCGCGCCTGGAGGGCCAAAGGCTCGCCGCCGTCGACCGGAATCTCCGTGAGCTCGCCGGTGGCGCGGACGAAGCGCGCGAGCCGGAAGCGGAGGAGGTCGCCGCGCCACACCGCGTCGCGCGTCTCGACCACGATCGATCGCTCGCGCGCCTCGAGCGCGCGCGCGACGTGGACGCGCGCCGAGCACCCCGACGACGTCTCGCAGAGGAGGTCCGCATCGCCGTCTCCGCCCGACGCCGCGACGACGCGGACGCGACTGCGCGTCAGGTGGGCGGCGAGGTCGACGTCGTGCACGCCCAGGTTCAGGAGCGCGTCGTTCGCGACGCCGCGCCCGCGCGTCGCGGCCACGCGGCGCGTCGCGATCGCGCGGATGCTCTCCGGCGCGACCTCGCGCGCGATCGCGCGGACGACCGGGTTGAAGCGCTCCGAGTGCCCGACGAAGAGGAGCGCCGCCGCGCGCTCGGCCGCGGCGCACATCGCGCGCGCTTCGACGAGCGACGCGCCGATCGGCTTCTCGACGAGGACGTGGCGGCCCATCGACGCGGCCCGCAGGACCCCCTCGGCGTGCGCGGCGATCGGCGACGCGACCACGACGACGTCGGCGTCGGCGATCGCGTCGGCCGCCGACGGGTACGCGCGGACGGCCGGCGCGACCGGCGCGCTCGGGTCGAACGCGCCGGCGACCGTGAAGTGCTCGGGCGCTCCCGCGAGGACGCGCGCGTGGTGGCGTCCCATCGCGCCGAAGCCGAGGATCGCGACACGCCAGAGCATGACGCGTCGATCTAGCAGATCAACCGCTCAACCGCCGACGCCGAACTTGAACGGGTAGGACGCGACGCTGGTGGGGGAGTCGCTGTTCGGGAAGTGCCACGACTTGACCTGCCGCACCACGCACCCTTCGACGCGCGCGTTCCCGAGCGACGTCTGGACCACCTGCGCGCCGGTCACCGAGCCGCCCGGGTCGATCTGCCACGTCAGTGTCACACCCCCTTTGAGCCCGGGGTTCCGCTGCGCCTCGGTCTCGTAACAGGCGCGGAGCGCGCCGGTGTGCGCGAGGACGACGCGGCGGATCTGCTCGGGCGAGAGACCGCCGCGCGCCGCCGGCGCCCCCGCGCCGACCGAGACACGCGCCTCGCTCGGGCCGTTCCCGCCGCCCGAGCCATTTCCGCTGCCGCTCCCCCCGCCGGATCCGCCGGCGCCGTGGCCGCCGTTTCCGCGCCCGCCGGGGCCGCCGCCGCCCGCGCCGAAGCCGCCGCCCGAACCGAATCCCCAGCCGGTCTGGAGCGTCCCGGCGCCGAACGCGACCCCCGCGCCCGCGCCGCCGCCGCCGCTCCCCGTCCCCTTGAGCGTCGTGCCGGGGCCGCCGCCGAGGACGATGTTCGCCGAGTTCAGCCCGGAGAGCGCGTTCGAGACGGTGTCGATCGTCTTGAGTGTCTTTCGGATCTCTTCGCCGGTGTCGGACGAGAGGACCTCGCTCAGGCCGCCGAGGTTCTGCGCGGGCTTGATGTCGCCGGTGAGCTCGGTGTGGTCGTTCGGCCCTTTCGTCCCGAGCTTCCCCTTGTCGCCCGCCATCTTCTGCCCGCCGCCCTGCGGCTTCTTGTCGTGCGCGCCTGGATCTTTGACGCCCGATCCGCCGGCCTTATCGGCCCCCTGATCCGGCGGCGCGGGGGGCGGCTCCTCGATGATCGCGCGGTGGAGGCCGAAGCGCGCCGCGTACTCCTCGGGGCTCGTGAGCTCGAGCGGCTTCGGGATCGGCGGGGGGGTCATGAGCGCGCGGAGGAGGCCGAGGACGCCGGCGTGCAGGACGGTGCTCGAGAAGACGGCGAGGATCGTCAGGAGCTCGAGCCCGCGGCTCGCGGCGATCTGGGCGGGCGGCGTCGTGTACTGGAAGAAGACGCTGAAGAGCCCGTATTGCATGAGGCCGTAGTCGCCCGAGACGATCGGGATCGGCGCGCCGCTCCGCGCCACGGCCACCGGGTCCTCGTCGCGACCGCGGAGGCGAAGGACGCCGCCGAGGACGCCGCGCGCGTCGACCTCCCACCCTCCGGGTGCGCCGCGGACGGGGACGGGGGACATGTCGACGCCGTCGGGCATCGGGAAATGGGCCCCCTCGGTGTCGCCGAAGGTAAACGACTCGCCGCGCATCAGCGTCTTCACGGTCAGGACGGTCGTTCCCCAAACGAGCGCGACCCGCAAAACCTGCTGTCTCCCACCGACCGCCACGGCTGCCGCCACGCATCACCTCCAGACTGGAACCAGGAGTGTACACGACCAGGGTCGGCGCGCCTCCTTGGGTTCAGGCGGCGCACTTGGCGCGTCGATGCGCAAATGGTGCATTCCTGGTGCGACGCCGAGGGTGGCTCAGCGGGGCGGCGGGACGCGGCGCTCGCGTCTTTCGCTACGATGAGCGAAACGAGGATCGCGGCACGTGATGTGCTCCGTAGAGCGCGCGGGAGCTACCGATGGCGCCGACGCTGAATCCGAAGGACCCTCCGCGCACGCAGGACGGTACGCACGCGGAGGCTGACGAGCACCCCGACGCCACGCGGGCGAGCGCCACGCTGCCTACGGGCGCGCATCCGGGCTCGATCCGCGACGATCTCCTCGAGCGCGACGCGTATCCGCCGGGCCTCGCCCGGAGCGCGATCGAGCTCGTCGAGACCCACATCTCGTGGGTGTTCCTCCTCGATGACGACGTCTTCAAGGTGAAGAAGCCGGTGAACCTCGGCTTCCTCGACTTTCGAACGCCGGAGCGGAGGTTCCGCGCGTGCGAGGCGGAGGTCATGCTCAACCGGCGCCTCGCGCCGGACGTGTACATCGGCGTCGTCCCGGTCCGGCGCGGAGAGCGCGGTCGCATGCACCTCGGCGGCGACGGCCCGATCGTCGACTGGGCGGTCCACATGAAGCGCTTGCCCGACGAGCTCCGCGCGGACCGCGTCCTCGACGCGGACCTCCTCGCCCCGGCCAGGATCGACGCGATCGCCGCGACGATGGCCGCGTTCCACGCGGATTGCCGCTCTGACTGGTTCACCGCGCGCTTCGGGATGGCGTCGGCGATCGAGCGAAACATCGACGAGAACTTCTCGCAAACGGAAGGCGCCATCGAGGAGTACCTGAAACCGGCGGAGGCGGACGAGCTCCGCCGATGGCAGCGCGCGTTCCTTCGCGGGTACGACCCGGCGTTCCGGATGCGCGCCGTGCAGGGCCGCGTCCGCGACGGGCACGGCGACCTCCGGCTCGAGCACGTGTACTTCACCGGGGAGCGCGTCACGGTCCTCGACTGCATCGAGTTCAACGAGCGATTTCGCTTCGCCGACGTGTGCGCCGACATCGCGTTCCTCTCGATGGACCTCGCGAGCCGCGGGCGCGTCGATCTCGCCGAGCGGCTCCTCGCCGCGTACGCGCGCGAGGCGGACGACTTCGACCTCTACTCGGTCGTCGATTTCTACGAGAGCTACCGCGCGTTCGTGCGCGGCAAGATCGCCGCGATGCTCGCGGGCGACGAGAACCTCGACGACGCGGGCCGCCGGCGCGCTCGCGAGGACGCGCGACGATACTTCCTCCTCTCGTTGTCCGCGGATCGCCGGCCGCTCCTCGCCGCCTCGGTGGTCGCCGTCGGCGGGGTCATCGGATCGGGCAAGAGCACGATCGCCGAAGCGATCGGCCCGGAGCTCGGCGCGCCGATCATCGACGCGGACCGGACGCGAAAGGCGATGTGGGGTGCCTCTGCGACGGCGCGGCTGTACGAGGCGCCCTGGTCGGGCGCGTACGACCCGCTGTTCACGAAGGACGTCTACGCCGAGGTCCTGCGCCGCGCCGGCGTCGTCCTCGACTCGGGCCGGCCGGTCGTCCTCGACGCGTCGTTTCGTTCGGTGGAGATGCGCCGCGCGGCGCGCGACCTCGCCGTTCGGCACAACGTCCCCTTCCTCCTCGTCGAGTGCCGCGCGCCGGCCGCTCTGTGCAAGGCGCGCCTCGTCCAGCGCCAGGAGCAGCGCACCGTGTCCGACGGGCGGCTCGCGATCTTCGACGATTTCTGCGCGCGATTCCAGCCGATCACCGAGCTGTCTCCGTCGGAGCACATCGTGATCGATACGTCGCGCCCGCTCGAGCACAGCCTCCAAACGCTGCGCCAGTCGCTCGCCACCTGGCCCCGCGGATTGCCCTGAAGCTATCTCTGGCACACCTTGCAAAACACCGTGCCGCGTCCGCCTTGGACGATCCGTTCGAGCGGCGTCTTGCACCGCGGGCACGGCTCGCCGGCGTGGCCGTAGATCACGAAAGGGTTCGGCGCGTGCGGCTCCTCGACGTACGTGATCTCGGGACCGGCTTCGCGCGCGAGCGTCCGCTCGATCGATCGCACGACGGCGCGCGCGAGCCCCTTCGCCTCCTTCGCGGAGAGCTCGTTGGCCGGCCGCTCGGGGTGGATCCGCGCGATGAAGAGCGCCTCGGTGGCGAGGATGTTCCCGACGCCGGCGAGCACCTTCTGATCGAGGAGCACCTGCTTGATCGACAGCCGCCGCTTCGCGAGCGTCTCGGCGAAGCGGTCCGCGTCCACGCCGTCGACGAGCGGATCGGGCCCGAGCGCGCGCCATTCGGCGATTTCCTTCGGGGCGACCGTGAAGCGCCCGAAGAGGCGCGGATCGCGGTAACGGATCGTGGTCGCCGCGCCGGTCTTCCGCCGGGGGCCGCGCGGCGATAGCAGATCGAAGCGCAGCTTCTCGAAGGGCTCGGGCGGAGCGTCGACCGCGCGCTCCATCCATTTGCCGGTCATCCCGAGGTGCGAAAAGATCAGAAGGCCGGAGTCGAGCGTGAGGCGCAGCCACTTCCCGCGCCGCGCCACGTCGACGACGGTCGCGCCCTCGAGCGCGCTCGAGAGCTTGCGCGGCGTCCAGCCGCGATCGAGCGCGCGCGTATCGGCCACGTGCACGCGCTCGATCGTCCGCCCCTTCGTCCATCGCTCGAGGCCCCGCCGCGCGAACTCGACCTCGGGGAGCTCCGGCATTTGGCGTAGCTCGTATCACGTCCGGCTCCCGCCGGGGGCGACCTAGCGGCTGCCCAGCAGCCGCGTCCAGGATCAGTGGGGGGTGTTCGTCGTGGTGCCGCTCGGGCCGATGAGCGGCTCGAGGCTCTGCGCGTCGCGCAGGTGGCCCTCGATCTTCGGCCGGATCTCGACGATGAGCGCCTTCAGATCGGGGTTCTTCGCGTTCGGCATGAGTCGGTTGTCGATCGTGTCGAGCACCTGGCGGTGCTCCTTCACCTGCGCGTCGATGTACACGCGATCGAAGTCGCTGCCGCTGTGGGCGCGGAGCATGTCCATGATCGTGCTCGAATCGCCGGCGATCTGGACCCGCAGGTTGCTGTCCGCCGGGGCGATCTTGTGCATCCGAGCCACCGTGCCGGTCTTCGCGTTCGCGGCGGTGTGATCCGTGATGATCATCCCCGCGTAGCGTTTCACGCGAGCGTCCTTGGCCTTCGTCTGCGCGAGCCTCGCTTGCTCGATCTCGCCGTTGTTGGCGGTGATCAGGACGCCGATGATCTGCTCGTCGGTGAACGGGGCGGTCGCGGCGTCGGCCTGAGCGGCCGCCCCGCCCGACGTGTCGCCAGCGCCGGTGCTCCCCGATACCGTTCCGCCCGTCGTCTCGGTCGTGCCCGACGGGCCGCCCTCGCCCATCGAATCGGACGCGTCCGCGTGAGGCGCCGACCCGTCTGGACCGAGATCGAGCGGGCGACTGGATTCGTTCGCCCGTGCTTCGTCGGTCGACGAGTTGCCGTTGTCCGGCGTCTTCGGCTGAGGCCTCGAGTCCTCTGCGCAATGGACCAAAGCGAGCGCGGACGACAACAAGACGAGTAGCAGCGATGGGATACGGACCATCATGGCGCGATCTCCGAGTAGTAGGGGTTGGGGGCTCGGCTCGGTGCAATCGGGGTGCCCCGCAGCGCCCGTCCACCGTCGCCGCGCGCTCCGCCGCATCGCAGAGGCCGTGCAGCCGGCCACGCCCGCGCGCGCGTGGCGCAATGCCATGACGCTGCCGGTATCGAGGCTCGTTGCCACGCCGCGATCGGGCGCCTAGCCGAAGGCTGCTACGCCCCCTACAAAGAAGAGAGTGATCGCCCCGACCCGCTTCGTGAACGCCGCCGCCGCCCGCCAGCGCTTCGGCGATCGCGTCGACCGCCTCGCGTCCTTCCTCACCCGCGTCGATCCGCTCGCCGACGCCGTCGTCGAGGAGCTGGCCGACGGTTCCGCGCGCTGGGCGACGATCGAGGATGCGCTCGCGCACGGCGTCGCCGCGGTCCCGCACGCGACCGCGGCGACGCGGGCCCTCTTCGAGCAGGTGGAGCACGTGCCGGCGTGGGTGGATTGGCCGCTCGTCGATCGCGCCGGATCGCTGCTGTTCCGCGCGGGGCCGCTCGGCGGGCTCGTCCTCGGGATGAAATCGCTCGTCTACGGCTACGCGTCGCCCGGCGGGAACAAGCCGCTCGCGTTCTCGGGGCGGCTCCGCGAGAACGCGTCGCGACGGATCAACGAGACGGCGCGCTTCGTCCGGGCGGTGTGCTTGCCGGGGGGTCTCCGCCCGCGCGCGGAGGGGTATCGCATCACGGTGAAGGTGCGTCTGATGCACGCGCGCGTCCGCACCATGATCCTGCGCGCTCCGGCTCTTTGGGACGCGGCGCGCTGGGGGAGCCCGATCAACCAGCACGACATGGC
>Ga0070689_100003598_pt1 | contig 10331 bp, 9 predicted proteins | sample KBSS23HmetaG_FD_64669 | JGI IMG/M metagenome (GOLD analysis project Ga0070689, IMG submission 64669) | Switchgrass rhizosphere microbial communities from Kellogg Biological Station, Michigan, USA - KBS S2-3H metaG | ecosystem: Host-associated > Plants > Roots > Rhizosphere ... | reverse complement strand
GCCGTGAACGCTCGCTCTCGCGCCGGTTCCGTGCACGCGCCCCGAGCCGTCGACGTGATCATCTTTCCAGGATTTCAGGCGCTCGACGTCACCGGCCCGATCGAGATCTTCGCCGCCGCGTCGCGCCTCGTGCGCGAACGCGGACGAGGACGGCCGTACGAGGTGCGGCTCCTCGCGGAGCATCCAGGCCCCGTGCGATCTTCGTCGGGCGTCGACATGGTGGCGACGCACCCCCTTCGCCGCGCGCCCGCACGCGCCGACACGCTCGTCATCGTCGGGGGTGAGGGTGTCACGACGGCCGCGGCGATCGATGGGCCGATCGTCGAGTTTCTTCGCCGCAGCGCACCGCGCGTACGGCGGGTGGTGTCGATCTGCACCGGCGCTTTCGTCCTGGCGTCGGCCGGCGTGCTCGACGGCAAGCGCGCGACCACCCATTGGGCGTACGCCGACACGCTCGCCGCGTTCGCGCCGCGCGCCACGATCGACGCGGACGCCATATTCGTCCGCGACGGCCGCGTCCACACATCCGCCGGCATCACCGCGGGGATGGATCTGGCGCTGGCGCTGGTCGAAGCGGATCTGGGCAGAGACACCGCGCTGGCCATCGCCCGGCACCTCGTCATGTACGTGCACCGCGCCGGCGGGCAGTCGCAGTTCAGCGCGCCGATGCAGAGCCAGATCGCCGCGCGCGATTCCCTCCGCGCCGTCCAGGCGTACGTGATGGACCACCCCAGCGCCGATCTGTCCGTCGCCGCGCTGGCCAAGCGCGCCGGCACGAGCACGCGCCATTTCGCGCGTGTGTTCACGCGCGAGGTCGGGTCGACGCCCGCCGACTTCGTGGAGCGGGCGCGTGTGAACGAAGCGCGCCGGCTCCTCGAGCAAACCGCCAAGGGCCTGGGCGAAATCGCCGACGCGTGCGGGTTTCGCGCCGGCGACACGCTCACGCGCGCGTTCGCCCGTCACCTGAAGACGACGCCGGGCGCGTATCGCAAACGCTTCCGCGCGTTCTAAGCAGCATCGCCGCCAGGCCCAGGCTCAGCGCCAGGCACAGCCAGGCAAAGACGTCCCCTATTCGCGTATAGAGTGAGGGACCGGGACCCAGCGGCACGTGTGCCGACAGCCGCACCATGCCCGGCTGCATCGTGCTGACCCGCGCCAGCACCCGTCCTTGCGCGTCCGAGACCGTCTCCACCCCAAGGAAGGCCGAGCGCACGACGGCAAACCCGTTTTCCACCCCGCGCATCACCGCCATGCGGGCGTGGATCCAGCCGTCCTCGACGAAGTCATTGGCCGGCACCGCCATCAGCCGGATGCCGGTCTGGGCGTCGCTGCGCAGGGTGCGGGGGAAATCCATGTCTTTGCAGATCGCGACTGCCCGTCCCTCGCCCAGGAGGCCGGGACCAAGACCGGGCGTGAACCGGTCCTCGGCAGGCGGCAGTAGATGGCGCTTGTCATAACTGCGTTGCGATCCATCCGGCAGGAAGGAAACGGCCGTGTTGCTCCAGGGTTTCACCAGCACCACCCCGGCAACAATGGTGACCTTGTGCTCGCGCGCAACTTCGGCCAATGGCGCCAGCGCCTGGTCGCGCCAGGCAGGATCAGCCACCAGAGCGCCTTCCGGGATGACGACGAAGCTTGCACCCTTCTCCGCCTCCAGGCGCGCAGCCGCGGCATACTGCTCGACCATCGCGCGCGAGGCGGCGAGATCGAGTTTTTCGATGGTTTTGCCGGCGTCCCGGTCCGCCAGCATGGCGGCGTGCACCGTCTCGCCCTGCGGCCGGCCGAGCTGCACCCAGCCGAAAACCAGCACCAGAGCGCTTACGGCCAGACCTGGCATGGCGGTCCTCCACACGCCGCGCGCGCTCAACGCCAGCGCATTGGCGAACAGGCAGAGCGTGAAGGAGATCGCATACACGCCAAACAGCGATGCGATCTGGATGGCGGCCGGAAAAGAGACCTGCGAATAGCCCAGTGCGCCCCACGTGCCATGCGGCGATATCAGGCTGATGCCGTATTCCATGGCAGTCCAGACGGCGGGAAATGCCAGCAGTGCCGCCGGGGACGATAGCCTTTGCCGGACCGTCCGCGCGAGCAGGATGGCGGCCGCAAATAACGCGCCCCAACCGAACACCGTCACCGCCATCGCCGCGACCGGCATCACGTCGCGATAGGTCTGAACCACATAGATCTGGCCGCAGGCATTGGCCACGAGCGACGCAACGAATACGTGCCAGCGCTTGGCCGGACCATAGGCCAGCCACAACAGCGGAATCGGTGCGAACCAGGTCAGCCACCAGATATCGTCCTGGCCTTGGGAGAGATGGAACATCACGCCGCCCAGCGCGGCGCACAACAGAGCGGTCATGGCCTTTTCTCCATGAAAGAACGGACGCAGTGGTCGAGCGCCTTGCGATAGGCGTCACAGAATTCCGCCTCGCCGGCGAAGCGGCCGGCGCGGTACATGTCCACCAGCCCCTGGGTGAGCGCGGCGAAATGGATCGTGATGTCGATGGTGGGGACATCCACGATGAGCCCCTGCGCCTTGGCTTCCTCGACACGCGCCATGAACTTCGAAATAGCGGGCGAGCGGCCTGCCACAAAGTCGCCGGGATAACGGCGCGCGGCGCTGGCCTTGAGCAGGAAGGCGGCCTCGTAGCGGCGAGGCTGGTTGAGCGCAAAATCCAGGAAGGTCTCGCCCATCTCACGGAGCCAGTCGAGCGGTTCGGCGCTGTGGACTTTTTTCACCCGCGCCTCCCAGGCGGCGAAGCCGTCGAGCATCAGGGCGTTCAGCAGCGCATCCTTGTCGGGGTAGTGCTTGTAGATCGCCATGGGCGTGATCCCGACCTTGTCGGCGATCCGACGCATGGAGACGCCGTCCACGCCGCTCTGGTCGAACAGCGCGCGGGCGGCGACGAAGATGCGGGCTTGGGTGCTCATGGCGAGGTATACACCGTATACCGCCATCGGGACGGCCGCCACAACAACTGGCAGGCGGGGCCCCGCGACGAGCCGTGGCGGTCGTTTCCGGCGTAGGAGCGCTCCGCCCGCGCGCTCACGGTTGCGGCGTGGGTGCGCGGGCTTGTTATTGTCGATATCGACGGCGCGCTCAGGTCGCGGCGCGCTCAGCGGCGAAGCCATTTCGTACGTCGCCAAGTGGATCGATCAAAGGTCCAAGTTGCAGCTATTTCATGGATCCAAGTAGGATCGCCGCGTGGACCTCCACGTGACGCTCGGGCGCCGCGGCCGGCTCACGGCCGACGTGTACGATCAGATCAAACGCGCGATCCTCGACGGGCGCCTGCGCCCCGGCGAGGCGCTCCCGCCGACGCGCGAGCTCGCGCGCCGCCTCGCCGTCTCGCGCAACACCGTCCTCAACGCCTACCAGCGCCTCACCGCCGAGGGCTTCCTCTCCGGGCGCGCCGGCGCCGGGACGTTCGTCGACGGCGCCGCCGCGCCGGGCGGGCGGATGACGGGGACCTCCGCGCCGCCCGGACGCGCGCCGCGCGCGCCGGACCGTGGGGCGCTCGAGCCGCGGGCGATCTTCCGCGACCTCGCGCGCGACGACGCGCACCGCGAGCCGGCGGACCGCGCGCGCGCGGCGTACGACTTCTCGATCGGCTCGCCCGATCCGGAGCTCTTTCCGTGGGACGAGTGGCGGAGCGCGCTCCTCCGCCAGCTCCGTCGCCGCCGCCGGCCCGGCGGGTACCCGCCGCCCGAAGGCGAGCCGCGGCTCCGCGCGGCGATCGCGCGCCACACCGGCATCTCGCGCTCGGTGCGCGCCGACGCCGACGACGTGGTGGTCACGAGCGGCGCGCAGCAGGCCTTCGATCTGCTCGGGCGCGTGCTCGTCCCGCCCGGCGCGTGCGTCGCGGTCGAGGACCCCGGCTACCCGCCGGCGCGCTTCGCCTTCGAGGCGATCGGCGCGCGCGTCGTCCCGGTGCGGGTCGACGGCGAGGGGATCGACGTGGGCGCGCTCCCCGACGACGCGCGCCTCGTCTACGTCACGCCGTCCCACCAGTTCCCGCTGGGCGCGCCGATGTCGCTCGGTCGACGGATGGCCCTCCTCGCGTGGGCGGAGCGGCGGCGCGCGGCGATCATCGAGGACGACTATGACAGCGAGTTCCGCTTCGACGGGCGCCCGCTCGAGCCGCTCCAGAGCCTCGATCGGAGCGGGCGCGTCCTCTACGTCGGCACGTTCTCGAAGACGCTCCTGCCGACGCTCCGCATCGGCTTCGTCGTCGCGCCGCCGTCGGTCGCGCCGGCGCTCCGCGCGGCGAAGCTCGTCGCCGACTCGCACGGCGCCGTCGACGCGCAGCTCGCCCTCGCCGATCTCATCGACGGCGGCGGCTTCGCGCGCCACCTCCGGCGCCTCCTCCGCGTGTACCGCGCGCGGCGCGAGGCGCTCGCGGAGGCGATCACGCGCCGCCTCGGCGACCGCGTGGCGGTGCTCCCCGCGTCGGCGGGGCTGCACACGACCGTCGTCTTCGCCGATCGACGGGTGGCCGCGGCGGCGGCGGCGCGCGCGGCGCTCTCCGCCGGCGTCCGGGTCGATCCGCTGCAGCCGTTCTACGCGGGCCGCGCGCGCGCCGGGCTCGCGCTCGGTTACGGGATGATCGCCGCGCCGAAGATCGACGAAGGGATCCGCCTCCTCGCGCGCTGTCTCCCATAGAATACGTCATCGGTTGGCCGGGCGTAGAAGCGCCGACGCCGCGGCGTGGAAACGTGTAATGGCCCCATAGACGCCGAGACCGATGCGGCGCTCGCGCTGCTCGAGCTCGACGAGGTTGTGCGTCATGAAGAGCAGGACCGAGCCGTTCGTGGGGTCGGCCTGCCACCAGCTGCCAAAACCTCCAGGCCAGCCCACCGTGCCGACACCGCCGGCGCACAGGGCAGCGATGGCGTGCTCGGGCGCCATGACGACAGCCACACCGAGACCGAAGCCGTGACCACCATCGAAGATGGGTGCACCTAGGATCTGCGTGTCGCGGCGTTGCGCCTCGGTCAGACGATTCGTGGTCATGAGGGCCAGCGTCTCGGGCCGGAGGAGGCGCACGCCCTCGACGCAGCCGCCACCGACGAATATCCGTGCGAACGCAAGATAGTCGTCCGCAGTGCTCCAGAGCCCCTGTCCGGCCGACTCGAAGCGCATGTCCGCCGGCCGCTCCGCCAAGAACGAGCCGCCTGGGCCGGTGTGGCGCGCCACGAGCCGGCCGTCATCGTCGAAGCCGTACGTGCCGGCGCGACGAGCGCGCGTTTCGGCTGGCACCGTGAAAGCGGTGTCCTTCATGCCGAGAGGGCGAAAGAGTCGACGCGCCAGGACGTCACCGAGGGGAGCGTCTTCCATACGAGCGATGAGCAGTCCGAGGAGATCGGTCGAGTGCCCGTAATGAAACGCCGCCCCCGGTTGCGCGATGAGCGGCATGCTCGCGAGGCCGGCGATCCAGTCGTCGGGCGCGACCGTGCTGTCGATATCGCCGCCGAGGGCAGCGCGGTACGCCGCTGCGAGCGGGCCGGGCAAAAAGTCGCCGTAGGTGAGCCCCGAACGATGCGTCAGTAGATCCTCGAAGGTGATGGGGCGGGCCGCGGGGACGGTGTCGTCGACGGCGCAGCCCGGGGCACGCAGGACGCGCATCGCCGACAGCTCGGGCGCGAAACGCGTGATGGGGTCTTCGAGCGCGAACCGTCCCTCCTCGAAGAGCATCAGCGCCAGCACGGAGGTGATGGGCTTCGTCATGGAGGCGATGCGGAACAGGTCCGTGCGCTCGAGCGGCCGACGGGCCTCGATGTCGCGCCAGCCGACGGCGCCGCGGTGCAGCACCTCGCCGCGCTGCCAGACGAGCGTGGTGGCGCCGGCGAGAGCACCGCGCTCGATGACCGGCGTGAGGACGGCGGTGATGGGGTCTTGCGTCGTGGCCATGCAATAATATAACAACGTTATAAAATAACTTGTCTACAAAAATAAGGGTTCGAGGTACGTTGCTGCCGTGAAGCGTCCCTCTGCCCGGCAACGCCCCAAGGGCGACAAGCGGGCCCGCACTCGCGCCAAGCTGCTCGAAGCGGCGCGCCTGGTGATCCGCGAGAAAGGGTACGAGCACACGACGCTGCGGGACGTCGCGGAGCGCGCCGGGATGACGAGCGGCGCGATCTACGGCAACTTCAAGAACCGCGACGAGCTCTTCATCACCTTGGCGGAGGTCTACTGGGCGCCCATCGTTCCCGAGATCGAGCCGGGCGCGAGCTTCGCGGAGATGATGCAAGCCTTCGCCAAGGCGACTCTGGCAGCGCTGCCTGATCGCAACCTCGCGGCCAGCGGACGCTTGACCGGCATGGCTTACGCGCTGACCCACGAAGAGATCCGGGCACGGGTTCACGAGGTGACGGCGCGCAGCTACGCCACCGGCGCCGCCTGGCTCCGCCGCACCTTTGCAGCGCGCGATCTGCCGATGCCGGCCGAAACGCTCGTTCGTGTGCTGCACGCGCTGACCGAGGGCCTCGTGTTCCAGCGCCTGCTCACGCCCGAGCTGTTGCCGGACAAGGTGTTCTATGCGGCGTTCGGAGCGCTCGCGGGCAAGTGACGCTCGCGGATACGTCGATTGCGGGAACGACGCGCCGTCGTCACGGAGATGGGATCTGGCACGCCCCCTGACGGATGTACTGCCCTGCCTTCTTGTGGAGCTTCGTTCCTCCCGCCCCGGCACAATCGTTCACGTTCGCGAGGCTGCAATAGAAGGCCTCGACGCCGACGCGCACCTTCGTGGCATATCCCCAGGTGGGCATCAGCGTGTTGGTGACCTCGTGGGCGAATGCACAGGAGTTGCCGTTCCACACGCCGCGATAATGCGTGGCGCCCTGGTCCGACCACCCGCCCATGTCCGCCCAGACGTGCGTTCGCACGTGCGCCTTCTCGCAATCGGCCTGGGTCGACGGAAGGAACCACTCCCCCCACGCGCCCACCACATCGACCGCACAGAGCCCGAGGCCGATGTTGCCGCTCGCCCCGCCCCCGGCATATTCGACCAGGTACGTATCCGTGCAACTCGACGTACCGTAGTTGCCGTCGAACGAGACGTGGCTGGCGCTGTGAACGCTGGACGTCAGGAACACGGTCTCCGTGGCGTTGGGCACCGCGGTCTCGCACGTCGCTTCGCCGAAGGCCTGCGCGGCCCGTCCCAGGTGGTCTCCCGGATCGTCATCCAGGCGCCCGCTGCATCCAGACAGCGCCGCGAGGCCGGCCACCGCCCAGCCGATCCACCGAATCATCGTCTTGTGCACCATGATGTCTCCTTAGTTCCAGAACTGGCCGCGAAGAGCCGACCGCGCCGCCATCTCCATGGCCGAGCGCGGACGGCTCCCCGGGCTCACGCGCATCCATCGTCGCTTGCTCGTTCGGCGCGATGACCTACTCTCAAAGGAAGCTGAGCACGCTGCCGAGTACGCCGCCGATGGTGCCGATGACGGACCCCACCGACGAGCCGTCGTCGCCGCTGCTGCTCTGCCGCTCGTGATGCTCCCGCTCCTTGGTGGCCACTTCGCGACGGAGGCCCTCGAGCTGGGCGAGGATTTCCTTCTCCACCTTCTCGTCATGGCGCTCGCGCGCCTCCATGGCGCGCTTCTCGAGCTCCTCGCGCTTGCGCTCGCGCGCCTCGTACTCCGCCCGGCGGGCGGCGGCCGACTCGTGGAAGCGGATGGACCCGCTCCAGTGATACCCATGCGAGAAGAGCGCAAAGTTGTCCTTCAGGATGACGCTCCGACCTTGCTTGCTCCACTGCGTGCCGTGGGCGGCGTCGCCGACGAAGTGAAAGACCATGATGGCCCCGTTGCTCGCCTTGAGCGCCAGGGCGACGTCGATGTCCTTCTTGGGATGCTGTCCGGAGGAGGTGCCCGAGAAGAGATACGTGCCGTCCGGGTTGAACGTGAGGTTCGCTCGGCCCGTGGCGCGCTTGAACGTCCAGTTGATGGTGACGGGGCCGCTCGCGGCCGGCATGGCGACGACCGGCGCGGCCTCCGGTGCGTCGTCTGCCGTCTGGGCGTGAGCAACGGTTCCGAACGAGCCAGCGACGGCGACGGCACCGGCGAGGAACGCGATACGGAGGCGATGTGTCGAATTCATGATGTTCTCCTTGTCGTGATGGTTCTGCGATTTCGCGCTCTCACGAGCACGACCTTCGATCAGACATTTGCCACGACAGGAGCGGCGGACAATTGAATGATCGATGATGAATTGATGAACTCACCAGACGAACGGCACTAGCTTCTTCGTGCGCCGCCGGTAGGCCGCATAGCGGCCGGGGAACACGCGATTCAGGAGCTCTTCTTCTTTTCCCATCTTGACGACCACACCGGCCCATACCAAGAGCACCACGACGAAGCCGCTGGGGTGGCCCACCGCGATCGCGCTTCCGAGAATGGCGACGATCGCGCCGGTGTAGATCGGGTGCCTTACCCATCGATACGGGCCGGCGTCCACGAGCTCGTGGTCCTTCTTTTCGACGACCCCGCCGCTCCAGTTTCTCCCCAGCACCCAGCGCGCCCAGATGGAGAGAGCGACGCCGAAGAGGCACAGGGCCAGGCCCACTTGACCGCTCCATGGCGCCGGCAAGAGCACGCCGCGCTGCGCGCCGGCGGGCGGCAACAGAGGCCAGTAGAGGAGCCCGAGATACAGCGCGATCCCCAGAACGGGGACGGCTCGTTGCCGCCCGGTCCCCGAGCCAGAGGGGCTGGCGGCCGCCGCTTCCGCGGCCTCCTTCACGCGATTGCGTAGGAGAAGCCAGAAGGCGGCAAACGCAGACCAGGAAGCCAGGGTGGCGAGGGCGTACGCGCGCGGTTCCATGGTCGGGAAGCTGCGTGGACGCGGCGCGTGGCGCCAGCGAGAAAGGAGCCGTTCATCGAAATTTCATCGAGTGAACAAGGACCGCCGGGAGAGCTGCGGTTAGTGTGGCGTGGGTGACGAGGAGGGGGAGATGAGCAAGCGAAATGGCGATGCCGCGACGACGTACGAGCAGAGGAGGTTGGTCGTGAGGATGTGGATGGTGGGGCTTCTCGGGGCGCTGGCTGCGGCGTGCTCCAGCGACCCGGCTTCGGTGGACGGGCCGCCCGCCGTCGCGGCGACGTCGTCGATGCTGGCGGCGGACTGCTTCGAGGATGACGTCGTCGAGGGGCAGGCTTATCAGGGCATCAACCCCTCGAGCTTCCCGCAATGCGAACTCCTGAGGGGCGAGTTCGCGGCGCCGACCTTCGTGGTCCGGCTGAAGGACTGCCGCAGCCAGATCTATTACGGTGCGAGCAGCGACGGGTACAAGCTCCCCTTCCCCACGCCGTGGATCCACGACGGTGTCAACGGGTGCATCGACCCGAACAACTGCACGTACGACCCTGGGCCCTACAGGTTCGAGCGGGCACTCCTCGCCAACGTCAACGGGATGGTGAGCCACCAGTTCTTGGTGCGGCACCTCTCCAACTCGGGCAACCGCGACTACCCGTACCTGGTCGGCCATTCGCGCTTCTACAACGGCACCCTGGACGCGTCGCAGCTCAATGCGATGGTGAGCGTCACGTCCAATGAGGTATGGACGACGAAGTACAACGACGTCACCCCGTACGCGCGGAAGTGCACGTACGTCCTCCAATACAACTCGACGACACACGCTCTCGAATACAGCGGCTACCACTCGCCCGTCGGCCAAGGACATGATCCGATCGATTGGCCCAACTGATCTCCACGGCTGGGTAGAATCGGGCGCGTGGCAAGCCTCATCGAGCCTGGGGTCTGGATCGATCGTTACAAGATCCTGCGCCACGTCGCGACGGGCGGGATGGGGACGATCTGGCAGGCGGAGCAGGCCGACGGGCGCGGCTCGGTGACGAAGGTCGCCATCAAGGCCATCCGCGACGACCTCGCCGGCGACGCCGCCTTCAGAGGGATGTTCCTCGAGGAGGCGCGCATCTCTTCGCGCTTCTCCCACCCCAACGTCGTGCGCGTGCTCGACACGGGCGAGCACGAAGGGACGATGTACATCGTCTTCGAATGGGTGGAGGGGCGACCGCTGGAGGCGCTCTGCCGCGACGCGGCCGCGCGGGGCGAGAGGGTGCCGCTCGAGCTCGCCCTGCGCGTCGCGGTCCACGTGTGCGCGGGGCTGCACGCGCTGCACGAGCTGCGCGACGAGCGGGGAGAGCTCCTCTTCGCCGTGCACCGCGACATCTCGCCGGGCAACGTGCTCGTGACGCGCGAGGGCTCGACCAAGATCATCGACTTTGGTCTGGCCAAGGCGCGCGATCGTGCCGGCGCCGCCACCAGGAGCGGCGTGGTCAAGGGGACGCCGCAGTACATGGCG
>Ga0070689_100003594_pt1 | contig 10334 bp, 6 predicted proteins | sample KBSS23HmetaG_FD_64669 | JGI IMG/M metagenome (GOLD analysis project Ga0070689, IMG submission 64669) | Switchgrass rhizosphere microbial communities from Kellogg Biological Station, Michigan, USA - KBS S2-3H metaG | ecosystem: Host-associated > Plants > Roots > Rhizosphere ... | reverse complement strand
GCCTCGGGACTGGTCGTTGAGGGTTTGACCGCTCGGGGTGTCTGTTCTGCAGCAAGTTGACCAAAGGCCACGGGCTCGCTGACTGCCGCCATCGTGACTGCTATCACGACTGTGACGAACCATTTTGCGCGAGGCACTCTGGTCATATCATTCAGCGAATTGCGACAGGGGTCGCCTTTATCGATTCAGCCGTGTCCCCACGATCCGCAGCCTCCTGTGGCTGCTTGACCATCTCAGGGGACCATCCTCCCCCAAGCACTTTGTACAACTGGACAGTAGACTTTAAATTTGCCCGGCGAGCGCGAGCCAAGCCAAGCTCCGACTCGAATAGGGACCGTTGAGCGGTCAATTTATCAAGATAACTCGCCCGTCCTCCTTGGTAGCGTACATCGGCGAGATTATAGGCAGATTGGAGTGCGGTGACCTGCTCTTCCAGCGCCTTTTGCTGCTCTCCGGTCTTCTGCACGGCAATCAAGGCGTCCTCCACCTCTTGAAAAGCCGTCAGAACCGCTTTCCTGTATTGAGCGACTGCGGCTTGGGTCTGGGCTTCCTGGGCCTTCACTTGATAGCCCAAGGCGGACGCGTTGAAGATTGGGCCTGTCACCGAAGCTGCCCCTTTGAAGACCGCGTAGGGTCCGAATGAAGTTCCTTGAAACTGAAGTCCTGCTCCGCCTACTGCACCGGTCAGGGCGAATTGTGGGAATCGTTCTGCCTGTGCCACACCGATAGTGGCGTTCGACGCAGTCAAGTCCTGCTCGGCTTTCAAAATATCCGGACGGCGTTGAAGGAGATCTGACGGCAGCCCCGGCGGAACTTCCATCGGCATGATTTGCTCGGTGAGTTGGACCCCTCTCGAAATCTCCGCCGGTCTGTGTCCCAGCAAGATACTGAGCCGATTCTCGGTTTGGAGGACTTGTCGCTCCAAGTCGGCTAATTGTGCGGCGGTCCCTGCTCGTTCCGCCTGAAATCGATTGAGGTCAAGCTTCGGAATCGCTCCCTGCTTGAAACGAAGCTCCGACAACCGAACGGATTCATCCCACGCCTTGAGCGTCCGTTTCGTGATTTCGACTTCATAATCCAGTCCGCGGAGATCGAAATATGACTCGGCAACGTTGCTGACCAATCCAATGATGACCCCCCGCTGATTTTCCTCCCTGGACAGCAGTTGCGCGCGAGCCGCCTCAATCGATCTCCTGATGCGCCCCCACAGGTCGACTTCCCACTTGAGACCGACATCGATGGCTTCGTGCGAGAGGCTCAGTCCGCCGCTGTTTCCAGTTGTCGGAATAGCGCCAGCAGCAAGCGGAACGACATTGTTGTTGGTGTTACGCAGGCCAAAGACGCTGCCCTTATAATCGAAGGAGGGAACCAAATCGTATTTGGCGATCATGAGTTGAGCCTGAAATTGTTCGATGTTGGCCGTGGCGATCTGCAAATCCAGGTTTTCCTCCAAGGCCGTGCGGACCAATTGCTGGAGGGCCTGATCCTTCAAGAGCTCCCACCATGGCAAATTCGCGATCGATTCTGCGGTCGCTGGCGTCACCCGCCAGGAGTCTGCCTTCGTTGTATCTGGGCGGATGTAATCGGGACCCATCATGCACGCGCTCAGCAGGACAACGAATACCCCCAGGATCAGGAGAGAGGCAGATCGGTGCAAATTGTTCAGCATGTTATGCCTCCTTAATAGCTTTCGCCTTCACGGGCATGAGTCGGAGACAACGCAGGCCTAGGCCCTCCACGGGACAATTCACCGTCACCCGTCTTCTGAGACGATCCGGGGGGAGCGGCCGATGGAGGAGGGACAACATGTTCCCCCCTCCGATGCACGAGATTCTCGACGACGTAGAAGGTGACCGGGACGAGAAAGATCGCGATCAGGCTTGCGGCCAGCATCCCGCCGAACACGGCAAGGCCAAGCAGGACCCGACCGTGCGCTCCAGCGCCGGTCGCCATGACCAGCGGGAGCACGCCGAGGATGAATGCGAACGCCGTCATCAAGATGGGACGGAGTCGCAATCGTGCTCCGGCCAACGCGGCATCGGCGATCGACTTGCCATTTTCATATTCGACTTTCGCAAACTCCACGATGAGGATCGCATTCTTGGCCGCCAAGCCGATCAACATTACCAATCCGATCTGGGTAAAGACGTCGTTCTCACTTGCCTGAGGAGCCACCAGCTTCAGTAGCCATAAGGCGCCGAAGGCACCGAAGACGGCGATAGGCGTTCCGAGCAGCACGCTGAACGGTAAGGCCCAACTCTCATATTGAGCCGCGAGAATCAAAAACACGAAGAGGAGCGAGAAACCGAAAATCACCGTTGCCGGCACGCCTTCTGCGGCCACCTTCTCTTGGAACGACATGCCCATGTACTCGAGGCCCATGCCCTCCGGCATGGCGCTCGCGAACACCTCTTCTACAGCCTTCATTGCTTGTCCTGAACTGTACCCGGGAGCCGCCCCTGCCATCAGTTGCGCCGCACGATACTCGTTATAGCGCATCGTGAACTCCGGGCCATGAAAGATGTCCATCGTCACCAATGCGGAAAGCGGGACCATATCTCCGTTTGCATTTCGCACATAAAACTGTCCGACGTTCTCCGCTTGCGTGCGGAAATCGCCCTCGGCCTCCACATAGACCTGCCAGACACGCCCGAACCGGTTAAAGAAATTCACCATGACGCCGCCCATGAACGACTGCACCGTCTGGTAGACATCGGAAAGATTTATGCCTTGCTTCAAGACTTTCTCACGATCCACCCTCGCAAAGACTTGAGGCACGGCGGGAATAAACGTCGTATCGACTCGCGCAATTTCTGGACGTTTCCTGAGTGCCTCCATGAATTTCTGCGTGTTGGTTGCGAGGAATTCGATATTTCGGCTCGCTCGATCCTCTAACACAAAGGACACGCCGCCGGACGTGCCGACTCCCGGGATGGCGGGCGGGGGAAACAGGAAGGCCTTGGCCTCTGGCAACTCGCCGAGACGCGCATTCACACCCTTAAAAATGGCAAGAAGCTGTTCCTCAGGTTTCTTCCGTTCTTCCCAGGGCGCGAGGGTGACAAAGAAAAACGCATTGTAGGTAGTGCTCACCGTGCTCAATAGACTGAACCCGACAATAGTGGAGGCATACTTGATTCCCGGCGTGGACTGGAGAATAGCTTCGATCTTTCTGCAGACTTCATCCGTCCGCTGGAGAGAGGAGGCCTCTGGCAGTTGCACATTGAGATAGACATAGCCCTGGTCTTCCATCGGGAGAAAACCGCTCGGTAATTGCATACCGAGCCAGCCTGCAATGATCGCCACCAGGAGGAGAAACAGCATCGACCGCCCGGATTTTCGAATGAGATGGCCGCAGACAGTCACATACCCATCGGTCGCGCGGCCGAACCATTTGTTGAACCAGCCGAAGAAGAGACCGAGCGGGCCTCTCGCCGGCTGTCTTGGTCGCAACAGGAGCGCCGACAGCGCCGGGCTCAGCGTCAGCGCGTTGAACGCTGAGATCACCACTGATAGCGCAATCGTGACCGCAAATTGCTGATACAGCCGCCCCGTAATACCGGGGATGAATGCCGTCGGGACAAAGACCGCCGCAAGGATGAGTGCGATCGCGATCACAGGGCCAGAGACTTCCTCCATCGCCTTGAGACTTGCCTCTTTCGGGGACATCCCGTGTTCAATGTGGTGCTCGACTGCTTCGACGACCACGATGGCGTCGTCGACGACCAGGCCGATCGCCAGTACGAGACCGAACAACGACAGGGTGTTGATCGAAAACCCCAGCATCGGAAAAAGTGTGAATGTGCCGATCAGCGAGACAGGCACGGCGAGCAGCGGGATCAGCGTGGCGCGCCACCCCTGAAGGAAAATATAGACGACGATGATGACGAGGATGAGGGCTTCAAAGAGGGTGTGAACGATCTCGTTAATGCCTTCCCGAACGGCCTGGGTCGTGTCAAGCGAGATGACGTAGTCGAGATCGGCCGGGAACCTGGCTTTCATCTCCTCCATCAGCTTGGTCGCCGCATCCATGGTTTGAATGGCATTGGAGCCTGGAAGCTGATAAATGGCGATGAGAGCCGCGGGTTTCCCATTCATCCTGCCGATGATGTTGTACATCTGTGCGCCGAGCTCAATGCGGGCGACGTCCTTGAGCCGGACCATGGATCCGTCCTGATTCGCACGGATCACGATGTTGCCGAACTCTTCTTCCGACTCCAGACGACCCTGAGCACGTACACTGTAAGTAAACTCCTGCCCGGGCGGCACCGGTTCAGCACCTACCTGGCCAGCCGGATTCACCGTGTTTTGGGCCTTAATGGCATTCGTAATTTCGGTCACCGTGATGCCGAGCTTGGCAAGGTGATCAGGCCGGACCCAGAATCGCATGGCATATTGCCCGGCACCGAAGATTTGTACCTGGCCGATGCCGGGCACGCGAGTCATGGGATCATTAATGTTCACGTACCCATAGTTCGCCAAAAAGGTGGCGTCGTAGGTGCCGTTCGGTGAATACAGGGAGAACAAGGCAAGTGGGCTGGTTGTGGCCTTCTTAATGGTGACGCCGAAATTCTTGACGTCAGGCGGCAGCTGGGATTCCGCCTGGGTATAGCGCATCTGCGCCAGAATCTGATCGTCATTGGGTCTCGTGTTGATGTCGAAGTTGACTCTCAATGACATTTGGCCATTATTCGCATTCACCGAATACATGTAAATCATGTTGTCCACCCCGCTCATCAACTGCTCGATGGGAGTGGCAACCGATTTTTCGAGGGTGACGGCGTCGGCTCCGACGTAGGTGGCTTGCAACAGAATTTCGGGCGGCGCGATGTTCGGAAACATCGCGATGGGCAGTTGCACCATCGCGATCACGCCGAGAATCACCATGATGATGGCGATCACCATGGCAACAATCGGCCGATTGATGAAAAATTTCGCCATAGGATTGAAGGATTACGCGACAGGCAGTGGAAACGATCGGATCAGCGTCAACATTAGCCGATTTTTTGTTCCGGCTGCTGCTCTTGGAACGGCTTGGGATCAACGGTCATTCCGGCTTTGACTTTTTGTAATCCTTCGACCACCACACGTTCGCCCGACTTGAGTCCCTGGTTGATGATCCACAAACTGCCGGAGCGTTGACCGACCTTGACCGGCCGGATATCCACCTTATTTTCCGGCGTGACGACTGCCACCTGATAACTACCCTGCATCTCCGTCACGGCTCTCTGAGGGATCAAGATGGCGTTTTCTCTCGTTTTGGTCACCACCCGCACTTTGGCGAACTGCCCGGGCCTCAACAGATTGTTGGGATTCGGAAACAGCGCCGCCACGCGGATGGTACCCGTCTTCTGATCGACTTGCCGATCGACTAGATAAAATTGTCCTTTGTGCGGATACACCTTCTCCCCGCCCAAGATAAGTTCCAGGGGTGCCAGGCTGTATTCTTTCCCCTCTTGTTTATCCTTATACCCTTGCTGGATTTTCTCCGCCGCCTCGAAGTATTCCTGTTCACTCACGGGAAAATAGACCTTGATCGGATCCAGCGTCGAAACAGACGTCAACTCGGTGCTGGCATCGATGAGATCACCAATTTGCGCTTTTGAGATGCCGACGACTCCGTCAATCGGAGCCGTGATTCTTGTCCATCCAAGATTGAGTTTCGCCTGTTCGACGGCGGCCTTCGCCGCTGCGAGAGAGCCCCTGGTCGCCGCATGAGACTGAACGGAATCATCCAACTCCTTTTGGCTAATGGCCCCCTCCTTCGCCAGAGGCGTATCGCGGTCGACGTCCTGCTTGCTTTTCGTAAATTGCGCTTGGGCTTTCGCCAGCTCACCCTGCGCCTGATCCAGAGCCGTCTGGAATTTGCTCGGGTCGAGTTGGAACAACAGATCGCCCTTTTTCACAAAGGAGCCTTCGGTATACGGCCGCTTGAGGAGATAGCCGTTGACCTGTGCCCGGATCAGGGCATTGTTTGAGCCGTCCGTGGTGCCGACCCACTCCATTTGGATTGGAACGTCTTTCTGAATAACCTCGGCCACTTCAACTTGGACCAAGGGAGGAGGAGGAGCGGAAGCCGTTTCACCCTTACAGTGAACAAGTCCAAGTGCGGACAGACTTATCCAAAGGACCGATGCCGCTGATCGAGCCAGGAGACGGCCTCTACGTACATGGTCCATACGCCCTCCGGCGATTGAGGAAGGGGTGTTTCTTATACAATTGCCCTCCTGACATCGTCAAGGTAGGGCTGGATCTACCAACATATTACGTGGCTCGTTTAAGGCTCACGATGTAGCTCGTGAGGTCATGAAGTTCCCCATCGGTTAACGGGAATTTCGGCATGATCGAGCCAGGCGACACCGATTGCGGATCACGGAAATGCTTCATGTGCCATTCCCTGTCCGGCCTTGCATCCCCTTCGTAGGATAGATCCGGTCCGATCGCTCCGCCATTGCCATGAATGCGATGACATCCTGCGCAACCCAGGTTCCCATACAGCGTCTGGCCATGCGCAATCGCCGGATCCGTTCGCTTCATGCCGTACAGGTTTTTCAACGAGATGCCTAGGAGAGAAAAGACTGTGATGAGAAACACGGCGGCGACCGCCATACCCACAGGGCGCGAGGCTGGAGCCCGGACTTTTTTTTGCCAGTCGAGAAACGGCCAGAGCATCATCACTGCAATTACAATGGCCGGTAGTACCCAGGTGGCCAACGGTTCCAGCGGACCATGGACGTGCTTCAGTAACTCATAATAGAAGAGGAAATACCATTCCGGCACCGGAACAAAAGTGGTATCCGAGGGGTTGGCCTTGTCGGCCAAGGGAAATGGTACGAACGTCGCCAAGAAGACCAGGACAAGAAACACCGCCACCATCACCACCGCATCCATGTACACTTGGCGGGGATAAAATGGTTCACGGACGGCCGCCGCCTTGCGTTCATCCCAGGGACCGGCCGGTCCGACCCGCCGGAGGATGAAGAGATGCACGACAATCCCCGTGACAATGAGCGCCGGGAGAAACAGCACATGGACCGCGAAAAATCTGGAGAGGGTCAACGCGCCCAGCGTCTCTCCGCCACGCATGACTTTCACCAGAAAATCACCGACGAGCGGAACCGTGCCCACCATATTGATCCCCACCTGTGTGGCCCAGTAGGCTGTTTGATCCCATGGGAGCAGGTAGCCGGTAAAGGCGAACCCCATGACGAGGAGGAACAATACGACGCCGACCATCCACATCAATTCGCGCGGTGGCTTGAACGCGCCGTAGAGGAACACTTGAAGCATGTGCAGACCGACCGCGATCACCATCCCTGACGCGCCCCAGTGGTGAAGACCTCGGACGAACCAGCCAAACGTTATCTGCTGTTCGATGAATTGCACACTGTCGTACGCATGGTCCGGCGTCGGCGCGTAATAGACGGCCAGGAACATGCCGGTGATCGCTTGGAGGAGAAAGAGGAAGAGCGTGGCCGAGCCGAACACATAGATCCAGCTCGCGCCGCCGGGAATCGGCTCGTCTAACAATGTCTTTTCGAGAGACTTGAGCTTCAGCCGACTATCCAGCCACTCATAGATGCGGGACGTCATCGCGCACTTCTCCTGCCACTGACCAACGGCTATTTTCTCAGAATCTTCACACAGCCCGTCAGGTCGTTGAGCTCAGGTTGAGACAACTGACTCTTTCACGGATTTATGGCTTTAATGAGAAGTCTTCGCCCGCACGGCGGAGACGTCAGCTGCCGACACGGGATTCGCTGCATTCCCCCATGAACTCCGCACGTAACTCAAAATATCCGCAATCTCTTCATCTTGCAGATGCCCCATCGGCGGCATCGTTCCGTTGTACTGCTGCCCATTCACCTCGATGGGTCCATGGAGACCATTGACAACGGTGTCGATTGAGCGCGAGGTTTCGGCCAAGAGGTAGTCCGATTTTGCGAGCGGCGGAAAGGTTCCCGGAATCCCCTGTCCTTCGGCCTGGTGACACCCCATACAGTATGTCTGGTACAAGCGTTGCCCTCCCGCTCCGGATGCCGGCGTGGCAGGCTTTTGGGATTGAGCGACAGGCGTACCTTTCGCGTGATACTCCGATTCGGCCAGCTTTCCCGAATAGATCGCCTTGGCCTCCGGTCCTTCGACCTTCAACTCGCCCAGCGCACCTTTGTTGAACGCACGTAAAATCGAATGGTCGACGAGCTTGTAAGAACCCGGTACGTCTACCTTGAACTCCACCATGGCGGCCCCGCCGGCCGGTACGAGCGTGGTTTGAATGTGTTCGGAGTAGTGGGTCCCAGCCTCCGTATAGACGCGATCGAAAATCTCCCCAATGACATGGAAGCTGGACACGAGGTTCGGTCCGCCATTCCCGACGAACAGACGGATACGGTCTCCGACTTTGGCTTTCAAGGCCTTTCCTCCCAGCAGTGATCCTTCAGCGCCGTTGAATACGACATAGGTCGGATGCTCATCGACCGCCTTTTCCATGTCGAAGGGCTGATGACCTTTTTCATGGTGCGGTCCCTTCGTATAGAAATCACTTTGCATCACATAGTATTCATGTTCTACGGGAGCCAATCCGCCCGGCGGCTCGACCAGAATGAGTCCGTACATGCCGTTGGCGACGTGCTCGCCGACTGGCGCCGTCGCGCAGTGATAGACATAGAGCCCGGGATTGAGCGCCTTGAACGTGAATTGTGTGCGGCGGCCTGGTGCTGTGTTGCTGCTGGCAGCTCCTCCGCCGGGCCCGGTGACGGCGTGAAGATCGATATTGTGAGGAAACCGGCTTTCGGGATGATTCATCAGATGGAATTCAACCCTATCACCTTGAAGCACCCGAATAAATTTCCCCGGAACTTTCCCTCCAAAGGTCCAGAAGGTGTATTCGACGCCATCAGCCATCGGTAGATTGACCTCGCTCACTTCCAGTTCGACAACGACCTTGCTCGGCTGCCGGCGTGTAATGCGTGGCGGCACCATGGGAGCGTCAGTGAGAGCTGCCGAAATGGGTGTTTCGGCCGATTTTCCCGCTGACGAACCGCTTTTAGCCTGCGCACGGTGCGCTTGCTCAGCATTGGCAGCCATTACGGCGGCCCACGTGATGACTAGCGCAATGACCACCGTCCATACGGAGAGGCTGAATGAACGATTTCTAGAGTTCACGGCAGTACAAACACGTGTTCCCTGGTTCGCCTCAATCATTGGTCCCCCCATGTAGAGACGTGAATCGCCCTTTACAGTTCGATTTGCTTCGGGACACCCGACTTGAACTCCTTGAACACCACAAGGAGACGACCGTTCTCGATCTTTGCAGGCAAGGCATCTAGCGGCCGCGGCGCCGGTCCTGCAACGACACGTCCCGAGATATTGAAGACGCTTCCATGGCAGGGACACTTGAACTGTTGCCCTGCGCCGTCCCAGTGATAGCCGCACCCCAGATGGGTGCACATCGGAGAGAACACCGTGACGTCGCCGTTGGCCTGTTTCACCGCCCACAGGGCCTTTTGCGTCTTCGTTTCGAGGTAGCCGTCTTGAACAGTCGCCACGTACTCCAACTGTTTGGGAATGCCGGCCGGCAACTCGCCCACGGAAGCGACGTCCACCCACTGTTGCGCCCGCCGCTTGAACGTTGGAGAAACGAGATACCCGAACAAAGGCACCGCAAGGCTGAGCCCGATCAAGCCGGCCGACGCCTTGATGACCAATTGAAAAAACCGGCGACGCCCGCCGTCTGGTCCGGTAGAGGCTCCCGCCGAGGCATGCGAGTCAGAAGAAGAGTTCATCACTGTTGTTTTCCGGCGTAGGGTTCTTCGACGGTAATTTTCATCACCTGTCCTTCCCGAAGTCGGTCCGATTCCTCAAGGTTATTCGCGACGGCCACTTGATTGGCCTTCCACGCCGACTGCGAGCGGACAGTCAAATCCTTCACCGTTTCCCCTTCTTTCGCTTTCACAAGACGAAGCCGTTTTTCACGGATGTTCTTTCGCTCGTCAGGAGACAGTGGGCGGAAACTCTCAACGACGGTCTGGAACACCGGGCGAACGGTGTCAAAATTCCTGGCCTCGGCGATGCCCGCAATTTGGTAGATCATGCCGCCATAGGCGATCCACGTGAGATCGACCTTTACCCTGGAGTCGCCCACCTGCGTGCGGGCTGCAGGCATCCCATTGATCGTCGTCGTCTGCGTTTTGGGGAGCGTGGACTTGCTGGCCTTCTCCAAGGCGCGGGCCCCGTCCAGAGGATCATTCCCCTGGGCGACAGCACGGAGTACGACTCCTATGTTTCCATCTTTCGGCGCCGAGGCCAATTGCACGGGCGTATTGTCAACATTCCAT
>Ga0070689_100003593_pt1 | contig 10337 bp, 7 predicted proteins | sample KBSS23HmetaG_FD_64669 | JGI IMG/M metagenome (GOLD analysis project Ga0070689, IMG submission 64669) | Switchgrass rhizosphere microbial communities from Kellogg Biological Station, Michigan, USA - KBS S2-3H metaG | ecosystem: Host-associated > Plants > Roots > Rhizosphere ... | reverse complement strand
CCGAACACCTTCTCCCAAACGATCCGAGGTCTGAAACCGGGCAGGCTCTATTCGATGACGATGCTGTCGTGTGACTACGACGACTTGGTAAATCCGAAGGCCAGGAAACCGGTGGATGTCAAATTGAGCGTTCAGGTGGTGATTGACGGCGTGGAGCTTGATGCGAAGAGATCATTCAACGAGGTTTATTCCTCAAGCCCGGAGCCGGCGATACCAGTTTGCATTACCTACCATCGACGGGTTTTCCGGGCGAAGGCGGAGACGGCTGGATTAACGGTGTCGGATTGGGAACGAGAGGGTGAATCAGGGCCACCTCGCGGACAGGAACAAGCGTTCAACTTTGTGGAGATACAACCGTATTGGGAGTAAGAGGTGCCCCTGAACCAAGGGTGCAGGAAATGATTCCGCCGCTGGAACGCGGCGGGGCCGGCCCAGCGGGCCAGCCCTACCCACCGCCAGGATTCAACTCACGGTTTGGCAGCTTTTGGCTTGGGGCCCGCCGGGGGCGGCAACACACCATCCAAGGCCAGCTTCGACGAATCGATGTCAACGTTTACGCCGCCCGACGGAATCGGCAGATTGAGCGACCACAATACCCCTTGCACGACGAACCGACGGTAGGCCGGCAGCTGCCAGTTGCTATGAAAGTGGAGACCGACAAAACCAAATGAGCGTCCGCCCGCCGGCCGTTCCCACGACCAGGCGACCATCTCATCCTTGCCCTCCAAGTGCGACGTGAAGAGAGGTTGTATGCCGGGCACGCGATCGAGTGCGTAGTACATCTCGTCATAAACCTTGATGTCGCCGACGCCCGTTAAGATCGGATGAGTCGGAAGGACGCGTTTCAATTCCGTGGCCAGAACGAGGTATTTGCGCTGCGTCCCGCCGCGCGTCCCGCCGAGCAAATCGAGCTGGCCTTGAATATATTTGGCGTCCTTGGCCCCCACGCTCCAATGCAGGGCGACAATGGCCCCACCGCGCGCCGCCAATTTCTTCAGGGCGGCGTGACGTTTCGGCTCCGTTTGCATCCATTGTGCGCCCTGCGTGACGAGGAGAACGATGCCGTCGGATTCTTCGATGAGCTTCGGGCCTTCGGTCCACGGTTCGTCCGCTTTCACCACCGTTGCCTGAATTTCCTTGTACGGCTTGAGAAGTTCGGCCAGCACATGGGCACCCGCCATGAACTCATGAGTGGTGGGCGGATGTCCGTCGGTTCCCTGGCCCACAATTAGAACGCGCTTGGTTGCGGCTGCAGAAATATTTGAAGTAGGAACGAATACAACCAACGCAGCCACCATCAACAACACTGTGCGCATCCACCCGGGAAACGGAGTCTCGTTTTTCATATGAATGGGTATTCCGGACCGATTCTCCGGAGGATTCCCCCGGCGTCAAGACGGCAGGGATCGATTTACGACGTCGCGACGGCGGCGTGTTTGCGCTTGAGAGCATGCCATTCCAACTCTAGCCTCCTGTCACTCATGTCGAAGCCAAACGCACTTTTTCTTTTGCAGTCGATGCCTGTCGCGACACGATTTCGAGTTCGATGTCGATACCTTCTGGCGGCCATGCTCCTGGCGGCGTCTTTCTCCACGGGCGCTCAGTCGGCCCTGAAGGAGCAGTTGAAAGCGTCGCGATTCAAAATTGCCTACGAATGTTACGTCGACGGCAACTGGGAAATATTCGTCATGGACGCGGATGGCTCGCGATCCTTGAACCTGACGGGCACTCCGAACATTCATGAACATTATCCGCAGGTTTCGCCGGACGGCTCGAAAATTTGTTATTCAGTCGATGAGGGAGAAGGACGGGAAGCCGTGCGCAGCCTTCATGTCATGGATATCGATGGCAGGAATCGCCAGAAGCTGACGGAGCACGCGCGCGAACCGTTCTGGAGGCCTGATAGCAAAGTCATCGGGTTTCTCCCCCAGGAATTTCCGAAATTCAATGTCATCGACTACTCCACCAAGGGCATGAGCTTCTATGATCTGAGCACCGGCCGGATCGAACCACACCCAAACAGCACGAACCTTCAACACCTCTACAATCCATCGTTCGCGCCGAATGGAAAATGGATCGTGTCCACCGTTCATGCCGGCATGGGATTCAGCCATGCCATTCTCGCCATCGAGGCGGAAGGCAGCCGGATCGTGGATCTAAAGATTCCCGGCTGCCGCCCCTGCCTGAGCCCGGATGGAAAACAAATCGCCTGGGGTTCCGGCGACCACGAACTCGTCGCGGCGGCGATTGACCTGGACTCCGACCTGCCCGCGGTCGGCAAATGGCGCCTGCGCATCCAGGACAAGACGAATGAGACCTACCACGTCGATTGGTCTCCGGACAGCCGGCTTTTGAGCTTCAGCCGTGGCCCGGCCAGCAAGGGCGATCCCACCAAGGCGGGAACGTTTCAGTCCGCTTGTGAGATCGTCGGCGTGTATGCCGCAGGATGGAATCTTTACGCTGTCTCGGCGGACCGCGAAGGGATCGTCGATCTCAATCATTGTCCTGACACGGACTTCTTGACCCTAACGACGAATGGACTGAGCAACAAGGAATCGGCGTGGTTTTTGCCGGGCCGGAGCGTCGGGAGCGGGCAGTGATGCAAAAATTGTTCTGGTGCGTATTGCTGGCCGCAGCCCTCTTGATTTCCTGCGGGAAGTCAGCGCCAGATTCCCAAGGTGGCATTCAATCAGGCAACAAGGCCGACCGCAGCAGCTCGGGGATGGGCGCGCCAGTTGATGTTCTCACGGCTTCCGGTATTGAAATGGTGTTTTTGACGGGCGGCGAGTTTTTGATGGGCAGCGCCACTGGGAATTCGGATGAGATTCCCACGCACAAGGTCAGGATTAGCGCGTTCTTGATGGATAAGTTCGAAGTGACGCACGAGATGTTCGCAAAGGCGCAGCTGCCCAATCCGTCGCATTGGCAGGACAACCCAAAGAAGCCGGTGGAACGCATTCGCTGGCGCGATGCCAAACAATATTGCAACGAGCGTTCGCTGCTCGAAAAGCTGAAGCCCTGTTACAATGAGAAGACTCCCGACTTTGATTGCGACTTTAATGCCAATGGATATCGGTTGCCGACGGAAGCGGAATGGGAATATGCGTGTCGAGCCGGCGTTGATGCCCCATACGATTTTGGCCAGGCGGATAAGTTGCGCCTCTTTGCCTGGTTTGCCGACAACGCAAGCGAGCGGACGCACGTCGTCGGGGAAAAAAAGGTGAATCGATGGGGGATTTTCGACCTTTACGGAAATGTGTCCGAATGGTGTGAGGACGTTTACAGCCCAACTTACTATCAACAGAGCGCGGCGGTCGATCCGGCAGGGCCTCTGAATCCGGGAAAGGATGTGAAACGGGTCATGCGCGGAGGTTCCTGGAAGGCCAGTGCGGACATGTGCCGCGCCACTCTTCGTCAAGGCGAACGGACGGGCGACAGCGACGCCTGCTTCTTTACGGATTACTGCGGCTTCCGATGCGTTCGCCGGGCGACGCCGGAAGAACTGCGGCAATTGATGACGAATCGCAAATGAGTATGGGGTCGACCAGCTGGACGAATCAGTGAGCAAATCCGCAGGCTAATTACCGTTACCCGCCGTGCTCTTCCATACCTGGACCTTCTTATTATTCGTGGCGCTCGTGCTTCCGGTGCTGTTTGCGCTTCGCCACACGCGACTCTGGATTCCATGGTTGCTGGTCGCCTCCTACCTCTTTTACGGCTGGTGGAATCCGTACTACCTCATCCTCGTTTTTTACTCAACGCTGCTCGATTTCATTCTGGTCGCGCTCATGGACCATTGTCCCAGGGAACGCCGGAAATTCGACTGGCGTGCCCGCCTTACCCGCCTTCGTTTCGACGACCTCGTGATGAAACTGGCCTTCGTCATCACCAGCGTCGGCACGGCGATCTCGCTAGCCATGGCGTTGGCGGGACCTTCCACGCTTCGACCCACCATGGCGATGGCTACGCTGATAATGTTTTTGATGGCCGTGGGTGCCTTCTTTTGCAGCCGCCGGACGTGGCTCGTCGTCAGCATCGTCAACAATTTTGCCATCCTGGCATTTTTTAAGTACGCCCGCTTTTTCATCGAAAACATCAACTCGCTTCTCGCCTCCGGTCATATTTCGGCGCGTCTACCTGACCCATCGACGCTGATGCCCTTTGGGGCGGCTTATCTTCTGCCGGTGGGCATCTCGTTTTTTACGTTCCAATCGCTGAGCTACACGATCGATTTCTATCGAGGCCTCATCCAGCGGGAGCGCAATTTTCTTCGCTTTGCCACCTTCGTGGCTTTCTTTCCCCAGCTGATGGCCGGTCCGATCGAGCGGGCTTCGCACATGCTGCCGCAGTTCTTTCAATTCCCCAAAATTCGGCTGCAGAATTTTACGGACGGACTTTCCCTGTTTCTCGTCGGGCTCTTCAAAAAGCTGGCGCTGGCGAATTACCTCTCCCTCTACGTCGAGCGCATCTACGACAATCCCAAACAATTCGAGGCGCCCGAACTTCTGGCAGCGACTTTCGCATTTGCCTGGCAAATCTTCTTCGACTTCAGCGGTTACACGGATATGGCGCGGGGCATCGCCAAGGTGATGGGCTTCGACCTGATGCTGAATTTCAACAATCCTTACCTCGCCACCGGCCTGGGCGATTTTTGGTCCCGCTGGCACATCAGCCTTTCCACCTGGTTCCGGGACTATGTTTATATTCCGCTGGGCGGGAACCGCCGCGGCTCCCTCTTCACCTACCGCAATCTGTTCATCACGTTTTTCATTTCCGGCATTTGGCATGGCGCGGCCTGGACGTTCGTGATCTGGGGGGTGCTGCATGCCCTGGGAATTTTGATTACGCGGGAGCTCGAGCGCTCGCGGTTTTACCGGGAACGCGTCCCGCGCCTGGCCAAACAACTGGCGACGTTCACCTTTGTTTGCCTGGCCTGGGTTTTCTTCCGGGCCGGCTCGCTGGAAGATGCTCTGCTGATTCTTTCGCGGATTTTCGCAGGCGTTTGGCACACGCCACAAGTGCCCGCGTTCATGCTCTTCCTGGTCGCATTGATCTGGCTTTATCAATTCGCTTATGACTCCCGTCTCAAGCCGATCCTCGAATCAAGCGTGGTGCGGATTGGGGTGGCGGTATTTATGATTCTTTACCTTTGTCTGTTTGCGACAGAGGGCGGCGCGTTCATCTACTTCCAATTCTGAAATGAAGCGCGAAACGACAATCGCCACCCCCGCTTCCGCATCCGTTGCGACATCGGATACGCGTTTTGTCAATGCCGTGCGATTGAACTCACGGCATTGGCTCGTTGTCGCCGGGGTGGTGATTCTGGTCGCTGCGGCGGTGCCGTGGTTTTGGAAAAAGTTCGAGCGTTTCGACACTGGCGCCGATTACCGCATTCCCTACGCACTGAGCAAGGACTACTGGCTTTACGAACGGCGACTGAAGGGGATTGCGCCCACCAACATTGCGGTTATCGGTGATTCCGTCATTTGGGGGGAATATGTGCGAGCCGACGGGACTCTGGCGCATTTCCTCAACGAAAAAGCCGGGCAGTCGGGGAGATTCGTGAACGCGGGGGTCAACGGCTTGTTCCCGCTGGCCTTTGAAGGCCTCATTCGCGATTACGGAAAACCATTGCGCGGTCGCAAAGTTGTTCTGCATTGCAATGTGCTTTGGATGAGCAGCCCGAAGGCCGATCTCAACACGAAAAAGGAGGAGCGCTTCAATCATGCCGACCTGGTGCCGCAATTCTCTCCGAGAATTCCCTGCTACAAAGCGGAGCTGCATCATCGCCTTGCCGCGATCGTCGGAAGGCACTTCACCTTCGCGCAGTGGGCGAATCATCTTCAGATGGCCTACTTCGACCAGAAAAACATCCTGGCGTGGACATTGGAAGAGGACAGCGGCGCCCCAGCCCGTTACGCGAACGCATATAAAAATCCCTTCACGCAAATTACCCTCGTCGTGCCGTCCGAACCAGCGAGCGACGAGGATCGCGGCCCGGCCAGTCCACGCCACAAGGCATGGTCGACGACCGGAGGGGGGGCAGCCCGGTTCGAGTGGGTGGAGATGGATGGCTCGCTGCAATGGGCTGCTTTCGTGCGATTGCTACGCCTCCTTCAATCCCGAGACAACGATGTTCTCGTGGTGGTTGGTCCATTCAACGAACACATCATGGCGCAAGAGAATCGCGCCGGGTTCCGACGGCTGCGCGAAGGCATTGGTGAATGGTTGAGCAGGAATCAGGTGTTGCACGTTGTGCCGGCGACGTTGCCCAGCGCGCTCTACGCGGACGGAAGTCATCCGTTGACGGAGGGCTATCAGATGCTGGCGGCTCATCTGGCTGGGGACAGCACGTTTCGGAAATGGATCGATGCAACTGTGGATGGCAAAAAGGTAGGGCTGGCCCGCTGGGCCGGCCCCGCCGACGCAAGGAGGCGGAACCTTTTGGATTCACAATCGTCGGTGCATGCTCCTTGAAAGGTGCCCGAAAGGCTTCCGCCGCTGGAACGCGGCGGCCAGCCCTACCCAAGCATAATTCGTAATTCTTTTTCCGTGTATTCGGCGTATGCCGTGGTTCCATCAGGTCAATCACTCGTAACAACGAATAAATTCGGGAGCAGAATTCCATGCATATCCAGAACAGAATTGAAGGGGACGGCTCATTCGCCCTGGCATCGCATCAACTGGATCGGCGCGCATTCCTTAGACTTGCGGCCGCGGCCGGAGCGGTGACAACCGGGGTTGTTGGATTCCCGCGGGTGGCGCGCGCAGCCGGGAAACTTGAACCCTTGCCCTCGGGCATCAAAGTCTCGCTGCAGATTTCGGCGGACGCCACTGACGAAGACCTGCAATTTGCCCAGCAGCTTGGCGTTGAGTACGTAAACATTCCCAGCGGCGGTGCGGCTGCCACGCTGGAGAATTTTCGCCTCCTCAAGCAACGGGTGGAAGCGGCGCAGTTGAAAGTGTGGAACATCGGCAACCGGAATGTGCACAACATGCCGGAGGTCACGTTGAATCTCCCGGGCCGCGACGAAAAAATCGCGGAGTACAAGGCGTTCCTGCGCAACCTGGCCGGTGCGGGAATTTATTATACGACCTATGCCCACATGGGGAATGGGATTTGGAGCAGCGCCCGGGAAACGACGCGGGGAGGAGCACCGGCCCGGGCCTTTGACATGAACAAGGAGCCGACCGGCCATTGGGACAACAATGTTTACCGAAGCCCCTTGAGCCATGGCCGGAAATTCAGCAAGGAAGAGCTTTGGGAGAACTACACATATTTCATCAAGCAGGTGGTTCCAGTGGCGGAAGAGTTGGGGATGCGCATCGGCATCCATCCGGATGATCCGCCTGTGCCCGAACTGGCGGGAGTGCCGCGATGTATCTTCGGAAATTTTGACGGTTACATGCGTGCCCTGGAGATTGCCGGCAGTCCGAACATCGGAGTATGCCTGTGCGCGGGCACTTGGATGGAGGGCGGCGCGCAGATGGGCAAGGATGTGTTTGCAGCGGCGCGCGCCTTCGCGAAGATGGACAAGCTTTGGAAAATACATTTTCGCAATGTGAGCGGTCCGATCCCGAGGTTTGTGGAGACGTTTGTGGACAACGGCTACACCGACATGCTCAAGCTCATGAAGACGCTTTACGAAGTGGACTTCCGTGGGGCACTCATCGCGGACCACGTGCCGACGATGGTGGGGGGACCGAGAGTGGGCTGGGCCTACAGCATTGGATACATCAAGGCCTTGTTGGCGGCGGTGAAGGCGTAGGTGTTGGGTTTGTTTGGGCGCTTTGAGGCAAGGATGCCTAGCGAACCGCCTCACCCCTCACCCCGACCCTCTCCCCATTGAGGGGAGAGGGAGCGCGTTCGGCACTCCATTATGTTCGATGCGCTGCTGCGCGAAGGAAGTGCGTCGATGCTCCTTGCGTCTAATGTTGCAACAATTTAATCCGCCTTCCTCACGCACCTAAAGCCGTAGATGTCGTACCCGAAGCACACATCGGAATACCCGGGGCTTTCGTTGTAGCGATAGCCGGAGCGGCTGTTCTCGGCGCTGAACCGCCAGGCGCCTCCTCGTAGCACCTTGTTCTGCCCTTCGCCCGGGCCCCGCGGATTCTCCCGCGGCGATTCCTGGTAGTAGTCTACTTTGTAGAAGTCATTGCACCACTCCCACACGTTGCCCACCATGTCATACAGCCCCCACGGATTCGGTTGCTTCTGGCCAACCGGACGCGGACGTCCTCCGGAGTTCTTCTCGAACCACGCGTATTCGCCCAGTTTTGCCGGATCGTCGCCGAAGAAAAATGACGTCGTCGTCCCGGCCCGGCAGGCGTACTCCCATTCCGCCTCCGTGGGCAGCCGGTAGCCGTTCGCCTCAAAATTGCACTTCATCGTATTCAGGTCGTAGCAGGGCTGAAGCCCTTCCGCCTCGGAACGTTTGTTGCAAAATCTCACGGCATCCGACCAGCGCAGCTGCTCCACCGGATTCTTATCCCCCTTCCATCGGGATGGATTCGTCCCCATCAACTTTTGAAATTGTTCCTGGGTCACCAGATTCCGATCCATCGCGAACGAACCGACCAACACTTCGTGCGGGGGCGCGTCCACTTCATCCTTGTCGCCCATCATGAACTTGCCTCCCTGGACCTGAACCATCGCCGCCGCGTTCGTTGCAGTCGGACTCGATGTGGCCGCTTCGGCCCGGGCGTTGTTCGACACACGCGCTGGCTGTTCCGATGTCTTCCCGCCGTCGTTGGCGTTGGAACCCTTGGGCCCGCAAGCCGGAAAGACAAAGAGAGCGGGCAGAACGAGCCCGATGGTAAACGCACGCTTCATGATCAGCTGGGAACCCACGGCGGTCGAATGACGAACGGGGTGCTCAATAGTTCGCCCAGATTTCATAACCATCAGGGTTGCGAAGCACCTGGCGGCAGCGCGCGCGAACCTCTTGCGCCACGGCCAGCGCCTTGGGTTCGGTGGCGCAACCGTAGCCCGCCTCCTGAAATAGCTTTCGCGTGATCACATGACACTGGGCCACGACATAATCCTGCGCGCCACCCATCGCCCGCCACGCTTTGAGCAGATCCATGTAGGCCGCTAAATTGTTAGTGGTGCGATTGCCGGTTAGCTCCATCGTGCGACGAGTAAGATCGGCGGCATAGTCTCTCGACTTCATGTTCTCCTTCTGCACGGTGTATTCCTGCGGGATCTGCTCGACGAGCTGGCCTAGCTTTTCCAGAAACGGCTTCAATTCGGACGAAGCCGATCCTTTCTGGTTGAGGTACTGGATCAGGTCATTCGCGAAACGGCGATACTCTTCGATTCTGTCCACGTGGCATTCGACGAAAAAGTTCATGTCACCCAGCGCGTCCTTGATGGAGTCCTTCTTGGCAGCCTCCTGGCCTTTTTCGAAAAACGCCTGAATCGCTTCCGTGCAGCCGCAGGTGCAGGCGCGATGAACCCCGTCACCGCCACGCCGATGGTGCGTGCGCAATTTTTGGCCGGCCACATCCAGGATCGGTTCGGACATGGCCCGGCCCAGCGTCGACTTCATGATGTCAACAGGCGTGGTGACGGCCACCGGCGTGTTTTGACCTTCCAGAAAATAGATTAGCGACTCGCCCTTTGGCGGCACCTTCTTGCTGAGGTGATACCAGGTTGTTTCTCCGTCGAACCAGACGGGATAGTTGTATGAGCCGGGCACACCGCGCCAAACTGTGCCTTTGGCTTCGCGGAAGGCGAAGGTGGTTCGCACGCCGGCTTCCAGGAGATGCGTTTTCCATTTTGCCGGAAACGGACGCTTCCAGCCCGACGCAATATCCTTCTCCAAAAACGCCGGTTTCAACTCCTCCCGGTGCCAGATGCCCGGCGCGCTTAACGCCGCGAGATAAAAACTCTGGCCGTCGCTGTCAAAATCAACGGATTCAATAGTGCGTTGTCCTGTCGAATCGTTGGCCAAACGAAGAATCAACCGCTGCCGGCCCGTCGGCCACGTCATGACCAGTTCATGCGCCTCACCGCTAATTAGACCGAGAAGGAGGTTCTCGGAAGGCGGGGTGAGGGTGTCCGCGGACGGATAGTCGGCGGGGTTGAAGACAAGATCATCTCCGACGAAGCCCGGGACAACTGCACGTTCCAGGTGGCTGAGAATGCGGAATTCCTTCCCTTTGCCGGCGGGGTTCACCTCCACAATTTCGTTCTTTCCAAATGTGAACGTGGCGGACACATCAGCCTTTGTTTTCCCGGAAAATGAAACCTTGAGGACCACTTCATCACCAGCATTTCTTAAGATGTCGCAACGGCTGATGCCTCCCGGTTGGTCGGTCGATGCCAGGGG
>Ga0070689_100003589_pt1 | contig 10340 bp, 10 predicted proteins | sample KBSS23HmetaG_FD_64669 | JGI IMG/M metagenome (GOLD analysis project Ga0070689, IMG submission 64669) | Switchgrass rhizosphere microbial communities from Kellogg Biological Station, Michigan, USA - KBS S2-3H metaG | ecosystem: Host-associated > Plants > Roots > Rhizosphere ... | reverse complement strand
CGCCTACGGTGGGCACGCCGCCTGCTCCTCGGAACCTCACGCGACAGACAGGACTCACACAGATGACGCCATCTCTGACCACACCCTCGGCCACCGGCCTCTCCACCGCCGAGCGCCGCGCGCTGACCCAGCTGCGCACCCCGGCCGGCCAGTTCGCCGTGATCGCCGCCGACCACGGCGACCCGCTGGTCGAGATGCTCGACACGCTCGGCCTGCCGAGCACGCCCGAGGCGCAGCGTGCCTTCAAGCTCGACCTGGTCGACACGGCCGGCCGCGACGCAAGCGCCGTGCTGCTCGACCCCGACGTGTCGCTCCCCGCGATCGTCGATCAGGACGTCCTCGCCCGGGACGTCGGGCTGCTCGTGCGCATCGAGGCCGACGGCTGCGACGTCGTCGACGGGTTGCGCCGGTCGTCGCTGATCGACGGGCTCGGCGCGGCGGGGGCACGCGCCCTCGGCGCCACCGCCGCCAAGGTGATGGTCTTCCTGCGCGCCGACCGCGAGGACCTCGACGGCTACACGGCGCAGGTCGTGCGGGCGGCGCTCGAGGACTGCAGCCGGGCCGGTCTGCTGTGCGTCATCGAGCTCATGACCTACCGTCTCGACGACGAGCCGCCCGAGACGTTCGCGGCGCGCAAGCCCGATCTCGTCCGCGAGGGCGCGGTGCTGCTCCAGGAGTGCGGCTCGCGCGTCCTCAAGCTCGAGTACCCGGGCAGCACGGAGGACTGCGCCCGCGTGACCGACGCGCTCGACGTCCCGTGGGCGGTGCTCTCCGCCGGGGTGGACCACGAGGCGTTCTGCGGGCAGCTGCGCTCGGCCGTGGAGGGCGGGGCCAACGGGTTCATCGCCGGGCGCTCCCTGTGGAAGGAGGCCGTCGCGCTGCCCGCGCCGGAGCGGCGGCGGTTCCTCGAGGACACCGGCCGCCGGCGCATGGCCGACATGCTGGGCATCCTCGACGCCGCGGCGTAGCGTGGGCGCGCTCCTGCTGGGCATCGACGTCGGCACGACGTTCTGCAAGGCGGTGGTGCTCGACGGCGGAGGGCGCGTCGTCGCCCAGCAGCGGGAGCCGACACCCTGGATCGCGGTTCCCACCGGGGCCGAGGTCGAGCCGGAGGCGCTCGCCGGCGCCGCGCTCCGTGCGGCCGCGGGCGCGCTGAGCGCGGCGCCTCCCGGGCACGTGGCCGGCGTCGGCGTGGCCGGCATGGCCGAGACCGGGGTCCTCCTCGACGCCGGCGGACGGCCGATGACGCGCGCGATCGCGTGGCACGACCGCCGCGGGGCCGAGGAGGCGCAGGCGGCCGCGACGGCCCTCGGCGGCGAGGCGTTCTCCGGTCGCACCGGCCTGCGGGCGGCTCCGCTGTGCTCGCTCGCCAAGCTGGCGTGGCAGCGCCGGCACCTGCCCGCGACGCGGGCCGCCCACCGATGGCTCGGCGTGCCCGAGTGGGTGGCGCGGCGGCTGGGCGGCGACGAGATCGCCGAGCTCTCGCTCGCCTCGCGCACGGGCCTGCTCGACCTGCAGACCCGCGCCTGGTGGCCGGCCGCGCTGGCCTGGCTGGATGCCTCCGCCGGGCTCCTCCCGGCTCCCGCCCCGTCGGGCACCCGCATCGGCCGGGTCGGCGACCGGCTGCCCGGCGCCCGGGGTGCCGCCATCACGGTGGCCGGCCATGACCACGTGGTCGCGATGCTCGGCGCCGGGGCCACCGGCGACGACGACACGCTGCACTCCGCCGGCACGGCCGAGGCGTTCGTCCGCACGAGCCCGTCGCTTCTCTCCCGCGCGCGGGTGCGCGCCGCGGTCGCCGGCGGGGTGTCGGTCGGCTGGCACGTGCTCCCGGGCCGCTGGGCGCTGCTCAGCGGCGGCGAGCTCAGCGTGCCGCTCAGCGGCGTCGCGCGCATGCTCGGCCTCGAGCGCCCGGAGGCGCGCGAGCGCGTCGACGCCGCGGCGGCGGCCCTTCCCGACTCCGAGCCCACGCCGCGTGTCACGGGCCTCGACGGCGCGGGCGAGCTCGTCATCCGGGGGATCACGGCGGACACGACGCCGGCGCACGTCTGGCGCGCCGCCGTGGAGGCGACCGCCGCGCTGGGCGAGGCCGCGCTCGCCCGCGCCGACGTCGTGGCCGGGGCGCACGGCCGCCTCGTCGCGGTCGGCGGCGGGGTCCGCGGGCGCGCGGTGCGCGACGCGAAGGAACGACGGCTCGGCCCGGTGGAGTGGTCGCCGGTCGGCGAGGCGACCGCCCGCGGCGCCGCACTCGTCGGCGGGCTCGCCGCCGGCACGTTCGAGACGTGGGACGAGCTGATCGCCACTGCGAGCGCCGCTCCCTCGGGCGAGGTGGCCCATGTCTGACCCAACGCGGCGACTGATGGTCGTCGGCTCGCTCAACCTCGACTGCGTCAGCGAGGTCCGCGAGATCCCGCGACCCGGCGAGACCGTCCTCGCGCTCCGCACCTCGCGCAGCCTCGGCGGCAAGGGCGCGAACCAGGCCGTGAGCGCGGCGCGACACGGCGCCGCGGTGGCGATGATCGGATGCGTCGGCGACGACGGCGACGGCGCCGAGCTCGTGCGCTCGCTCGCCGCGGAGGGCGTCGACACGAGCAGCATCCACGCCCGCGCCGGGCACGCCACCGGCACCGCGCAGGTGATCGTCTCCGCGGACGGCGCGAACTGCATCGTGGTCGCCGCGGGCGCGAACGGCGAGCTCACGCCCGCCGGGACCCGCTCCGCGCTGGACGGCGTCGGGCCGCACGACGTGGTCCTCATCCAGCTCGAGATCCCGCTCGACGCCGCGGCCGCGGCCGCCTCTGCGGCGGCCGCCGCGGGCGCGCGCGTGATCCTGAACCCCGCCCCGGCGCAGCCGCTCGCGCCCGAGCTCGCCGGGGCCGTCGACGTGCTGGTCCCCAACCTCACCGAGCTCGTCGCGCTCACCGGCGGCGGCGCCGGCGACGCGCTCGCGGAGGCCTCGGACCGGGCGCGCGCGCTGGCCGGCGACGGGGCGATCGTCGTCACGCTCGGCGAGCACGGGGCGCTCGTCCTGGACGGCGGCGAGGAGACCCGCGTCCCGGCGCCGCACGTCGCCGCGATCGACACGACGGCGGCCGGGGACGCGTTCTGCGGGAGCCTCGCGAGCGAGCTCCTCCGCGGGCGCGCGTTGCTCGACGCGGTCCGCGTCGCGGTGCAGGTCGGAGCGCTCGCGACGACCCGTCGCGGCGCACTGAGCGGGCTGCCCCGCCCCGCGGAGATCGCGGCGGTGGTCGCCCGCTCCCGCGACCCGCTGCCGCGGTGACGGCCTCAGACGGCCTGGGCCGCGCCGGCGTACAGCTCGATCGTCCGCCGGTAGTTGCCGGCGATCGCCTCGACGGCGGCCTCGCGGTCCATCGTGCCGGCCAGCCACGCCGTGAGCGGGCCCCAGAAGATCGTGCGCCCGATCGCGAAGCCCACGAAGCCGTCCACGCCGGCCGCCTCCCGGAGCCAGTGCGCCACGGTGTCCTCGTCGGCGCCCGCGCCCAGCACGACGCAGGCGACGTCGTCGCGGCCGCCGGCGCGCGCCGCGTCGGACACGACCCGGTAGTCGGCGGCCGTGTCGAGGCCCTCGACCTTCCAGATGTCGGGCTCGACGCCCGCGTGCTGGAGCTCCGCGATCGCCGTGGCGGCGAGCCGCGGGCGCAACTCGGCCGCGAAGCCGTCGGGCCCGGACTCGAGGGCCGCCAGCTGCGCGGGCTCCGGCGGGACGAGCAGCTCGAACAGGAGCTTGGTCGGCCGCGGCGCGAGCCAGTCCGACAGGGCGGCGAGCCGCGCCGCCTGGCGGCGGTTCATGGCGCGGTCGCCCTCCGGGTTGTACCGCACGAGGACCTTGACGAAGTCGGGCTCGAAGGCCTCGATGTGCGCGGCGAAGTCGTCGCCGAACTCGAGCTCGAACTCCGGCTGGGAGCTCTTCTCCGCCGACATCGCGAGCAGCAGGCCCTGTTCCTTGGCGCGGTGCGCGGCGCTCGCGCCGTGCTCCTCGTCCACGAGCGCACCGACCGCGCCCGAGGGCGCCGACTCGGCGACCGCCAGCAGCCCGTCGAGGATGATCCGCTTGGCCTCGGCCATGCGATCGCGGTCGTCGGGCGTCGGTGCTCCCTCGATGCCGAAGAGCTTCGTCTGGAACGAGGTCCGGTGATCGAAGGCGAGGATGTACAGCGGGCGGTCGTAGCCGAGGCTCATGTCGAGCGCTCCTTGGTGTCGTCGGTGATCCGTGCCGTGGCGGGCTCGCGGCCCGCGACGAGGGGTGCGCTCCGCACGGCGCCGGCGGCGCTGAGCGCGATGAAGGTCGAGCGGCCCTGCGCGAGCGCGTCGACGGCCGCGCGGCCGGCCGCCTGGCCGAGGGTCCGGTCCTGGGCCGAGGGCGTGGCGGCGCGCTGCGCGTGCCCGAGGATCGTCGGATGCACGCGGATGCCGGCGCGCCGCGCGAGCTCCTCCGCGATCCGCACGGCGTCGCCGATCGCCTCGGACATCACCGCGATGGCGGATCCGTTGACGGCGAGCTCGCGCAGGGCGCGGGCGACCTCATCGAGGTCGTGCTCGCGCTCGGGGACGAGCACGTGATCGATGCCGGCAGCCGACGCCACCGCGTCCGCGAGGAAGCCGTTGGGCGCCCCGAGGGTCTGGACGAGGAACGCCCGGCCCGGGAGCGAACGGCCCGTGATGCGGAGCCGGTCGATCGTGTCGACGGCGTAGCCGACGGCCGAGTCCATGCCCACCGTCACGTCGGTGCCGACGACGTCGCGGTCGATCGTCGCGGGCACGAAGGCGACCGGAAGGTCGTCCGAGAGCGCGGCGGCGCCCATGGCGGACCCGTTGCCCCCGATCACGACGAGCGCGTCGAGGGCAAGGGCCTCGAGGGCGGCGCGGCAGGCGTCCCGGCCCTCGGAGGTGCGCAGCGCGGGCCAGCGGCTGGTCTGCAGCCAGGTCCCCGACTCGTGCAGGTGCGCTCGGGCCTCGACCGCGCCGATGGGCTCGGCGCGCCCGTCGGCCAGGCCCGCGAACCCGCCGTTGATGCCGTGGGCGTGACCACCGAGGCGCTCGGCCTGCTCGCATGCGCCGGAGATGATCGCGTTCATGCCGGGCGCGTCGCCGCCGCTCGTGAGGACCCCGATGCGAAGCGTGTGTGCTGGGAAGGCCATAGTTTCGAACTTGCTCGTTTCGTACCGTATCGAACCTTAGCGAAAGCGCATAGTGGCACATATCGAAAAGGACCGCTAGGATCCACGCATGGGGAGTGACGTTGCGATCGGGATCGACCTGGGCGGCACGAAGCTGGCCGCCGGCGTGGTCGACGACGGCGGACGCGTGTCCCTGCTCGAGCGCGGACCCGTGGGCGGGCGCAGCTACGACGCGATCCTCGACCTGATCTCGGACACGGTCACGCGCCTCGGCGACCGGGCCGCGGCGCACGGGCAGGACGTCGTCGCCGTGGGGGTGGCGACCGCGGCGTTCCTCGACGCCGACCGCGACATCGTGCGCCACGCCCCCAACCTCGCGTGGCGCGAGCGCCCCTTCCGCGCCGACCTGCGCCACCGCCTGGGCCTGCCGGTGATCGTGGAGAACGACGCCGACGCCGCCGCGTGGGGCGAGTACGCCCACGGCGCCGGCCGCGGCGAGCGCTGCCTCGTGCTGGCGACGGTCGGCACCGGCCTCGGGGGCGGGATCGTCGTGTCGGGCGCCCTGTTCCGCGGCGGCTCCGGGCTCGGGGCGGAGTTCGGCCACCTCGGCATCGTTCCGGGGGGCCGGCCGTGCCGGTGCGGTGCCCGGGGCTGCCTCGAGCAGTACGCGAGCGGGACCGCGCTCGCCTCGGCGGCCCGCGCGGCGGCCCGCGCCGAGTCCGCTCGCGACAGCCGACTGCTTCGGCGCGCCGGCGGCGATCCCGAGCGGATCGACGGCCCGCTCGTCGTCGCTCTCGCGCGCGACGGAGACCCCGCCGCGCGCGGCGCCGTCGAGGAGGTCGGCGGCTGGCTCGGCCGCGGCCTCGCGCAGGTCGCCGCCGTCGTGGACCCCAGCCTGGTCCTGGTCGGCGGAGGTCTCGCCGAGGTCGGTGACCTGCTGCTCGCCCCGACGAGAGCCGCGTTCGAGACCAGCCTCAGCCTGCGCACCGTCCGCCCCGCGTCGCCGGTCCGGGCCGCGGCGCTCGGCAACCTCGCGGGCGTCGTGGGCGCCGCCGCGCTCGCGCGCGCTGCGGGGCCGGACGCCACGAGCGCCGTCCGCGACCTCGCCGGGGCCGCGCACGCCGGGTCCGACGATCGACGCCGGACGTGCGCATGAACCCGAAACCAAACGGACCCGACCGTGCCGATACGGTTCGCGGCGTGACGGACGGCCCCGCGCGGGGCGACCACGTGTTCGCCGACGAGCGCCAGGCGCGCATCGCCGAGCATGTCTCCGTGCGCGGCCGGGCGCGGATCGGTGAGCTCGCCGAGATCTTCGGCGTCACCGAGCCGACGATCCGGAAGGACCTCAGCGCGCTGCAGGAGCAGGGCCTGCTCAAGCGGACGCACGGCGGGGCGCTCGCCATCCACCCCAACGCCGACCGCGAGCTCACCGGCCGCCAGACGGCGAACCCGACGGCCAAGGAGGCGATCGCGCGCGCGTGCCTCGGGCTGCTCCGGGACGGCGACTCCGTGTTCCTCGACAGCGGCACGACCGTCGAGGCGCTCGCCCGCGCGCTCGCCGAGGACACCCGCGGGCTGCGCCTGTCGGTGCTGACGAGCAGCCTCGGCGTCGCGCTCTCGCTCGCGGACGTCCGGGAGATCGACTGCGTGCTCCTCGGCGGCCAGGTCCGGCGCGTCGACGGGTCGCTCGTCGGCCCGCTCGCGCTGGAGAACATGCAGCGCTTCACGTTCAGCGCCGCCTTCCTCGGCGTCAGCGGGTTCTCCGAGGTCGGGGTCAGCGTGGGAAGCCTCGCCGAGGCGGCGATCAAGGAGGCCGTCATCGAGCGCGCCCGCCGCGTCGTCGTGCCCATGGACCAGACCAAGGTCGGCGCCACCGACTTCGCGCGGGTCTGCGCGCTGGACGAGGTCGACGTCGTCGTGATGGACGTGGCGACGCCGGCCGTCCGAGAGCTCTGCGCGGCCTACGACATCGAGCTCGTCACGGCCGGCGCGTGAGCGATGCGTCGCACGGCTGACACCGACCCGCGTCCCCGTCTTCGCGCGCCCGCGCGCGCCGCGCGACCGGAAAACGGTCATTTGCAGGCCAGTTCTGCCTGCAAAATCGTGCTGGACAAATGTTCTGAGGCGGGTTAGGATCGTTGCATAGCAACCCGGCGGGCGCGCTCGGCCGCGTCCGCCGACGAGGGGAGAGAACGAGAGATGCCGGACCCTGATGAACGACACGCCCGGCGGCCGCCGGGCGCGACGAGGCGGTAGCCATGCCTGAGCCAGTCCTGGAGGCCCGCGACGTCGTGAAGAGCTTCGGACGCGTCCAGGCGCTCCGCGGCGCGAACTTCTCCGTGTATCCGAACGAGGTGGTCGCGCTCGTCGGCGACAACGGCGCCGGCAAGAGCACCCTCGTGAAGACCCTCGTCGGCGTGCACCCGCCCGACAGCGGCGAGATCCTCTTCGACGGACAGCCCGTCCACATCAACACGCCGCACGATTCGCGCACGCTCGGGATCGAGACGGTGTTCCAGGATCTCGCGCTCGCCGCGGAGATCGACCCGGCGGCGAACATGTTCCTCGGGCGCGAGGTCCTGCGGCCGGGTCTCCTGGGGAAGCTGGGCTTCCTCGACAAGGCGACGATGCGACGCCGCAGCGACGAGGCGTTCAAGGACCTCGGCGTGCGCATCCAGGACACGTCGGCGCCCGTCGCCAACATGTCCGGCGGCCAGCGCCAGGGCATCGCCATCTGCCGCGCGGTGACCTGGGCGAGCAAGGTCGTGTTCATGGACGAGCCGACCGCCGCGCTCGGCGTCGTCCAGACGCGCAACGTCCTCGAGCAGATCAAGCGCGTGCGCGAGCACGGGCTGTCGGTCGTGCTCATCAGCCACAACATGCCCGAGGTCTTCGAGGTCGCCGACCGGATCGAGGTGCTCCGACTCGGTCAGCGCGTCGCGCGGCTGCGGCCGGCCGACGTGACGATGGAGGACATCGTGTCCGCCATGACCGGCGCGCTGACGTTCCACGAGGAGGATGGGCGATGACCCAGCAGACCCAGTCGGACGAGCGCGAAGCCGAGGAGCCCGTCGTCGAGGAGCCCCGCCTCTGGTGGCAGAAGCTCGTCGCCGGCTCGAACACGTGGATCGGGCTGATTCTCATCGGGCTGATCCTCGTCTTCTCGATCATCAAGCCCGCCGACTTCTTCTCTGTCGCCAACGGGCGCAACATCGCGACCGACGCCGCCGTGCTGCTCGTGATCGCCACCGGCCTCACGTACGTGATCATCACGGCCGGCATCGACCTGTCCGTCGGGTCCGTCCTCGTGTTCTCGGGCGTGATCTCGGCGAAGGTCATGAGCGCCGTCGGCGGCAACAACTGGGGCGTCATGCTCATCGGGCTCGTCGCCGCGCTCCTGGCCGGCCTGGCCTGGGGGATGCTCAACGGCTTCCTCGTCTCCAAGGCGAAGATCCCGCCGTTCATCGTCACGCTCGGAACCTTCGGCATGGCGCTCGGCGCCGCGCTCCTGATCACGGGCGGCGTGGACGAGCGCGAGGTCCCGTTCAAGCTGATCACGACGATCGGGACCGGCCGCCTGGCGGGCCAGATCCCATGGCTCGTGGTGATCGCGGCCGTCGTCTGCGTGGTCTTCGGCGTCATCCTCGCCTCGACCCGCTTCGGGCGGTACACGTACGCGATCGGCTCCAACCAGGAGGGCGTCCGCCGCGCGGGCGTCAACGTCGACGCGCACCTGATCAAGGTCTACGCGCTCGGCGGGACGCTTGCCGGGCTCGCCGGCTACCTCTCGCTCGCCCGGTTCGGCACCACCACGGTTGCCGGTCACACGACCGACAACCTCAACGCGATCGCGGCGATCGTCATCGGCGGCACCAGCCTGTTCGGCGGTGTCGGCACCATCCTCGGCACCGTCTTCGGTGTCTTCATCCCCGCCGTGCTGCAGAACGGCTTCGTGATCATCGGCGTGCAGCCCTTCTGGCAGCAGGTCGCGGTCGGAGCCGTCCTGATCGGTGCGGTCTATCTCGACCAGGTCCGCCGGTCTCGCTACCGGCAATGACGTCAGAGTCACAGGACAGGAGGAGGAGCAACACCATGCAAGCTCAGTCACGTGCCGGAGGACGGTGGAGCCTCGCGCTCGGCGCGAGCGTCGCAGCCGCCGCGCTCGCGGTCAGCGCCTGCGGCGGCAGCGACAGCGGTGGAGGATCGACCTCCAGCGGAGGATCGTCGGCGAGTTCCGGCAGCGCCAAGAACATGACGCTGATCGCCGGGGTCAAGGGCGACGAGTTCTACATCACGATGAACTGCGGCGCTCAGGCCGAGGCCAAGAAGCTCGGGGTCAACCTGAACTTCCAGGGCCCCGACCAGTTCGACCCGTCGCTGCAGACGCCGATCGTCAACGCGGTCGCGGCCAAGAAGCCCGACGCGGTGCTGATCGCGCCGACCGACACGAAGGCGATGTTCGTCCCGATCAACCAGCTCGCGCAGAACGGCTCCAAGGTCGTCCTCGTCGACACGACGCTCGACCAGGCGGACATGGCGGCCTCGCAGATCTCGTCGGACAACCTCGGCGGAGGCCGGGCGGCCGCGGACGCGCTGGCGAAGCTCATCGGCGGCAAGGGCAAGGTCTTCGTGAACAACGTGAAGCCCGGGATCTCGACCACCGACCTGCGCACCAAGGGGTTCGAGCAGCGCGCCAAGGAGATCGGACTCACGTACGTCGGCGTCGACTACAACAACGACCAGCCCGAGAAGGCGGCCGCGATCGTCAAGGCCCAGCTCGCCAAGAACCCGGACCTCAAGGGGATCTTCGCCACGAACCTCTTCGGAGCGGAGGGCTCGGCGAGCGGCCTGCGTGAGGCCGGCAAGTCCGGGGTCAAGATCGTCGGCTTCGACGCCGGCCCGAAGCAGGTGCAGGACCTCAAGGACGGCACGGTGCAGGGCCTGATCGCCCAGAAGCCGGCCCAGATCGGTTCGGACGGCGTGCAGCAGGCCTACAACGCGCTCACCGGAAAGCCGGTCACGAAGAAGATCGGCACCGGCTTCGTCGCCCTGACGAAGGACAACCTGGCCGAGAACTCGCAGTTCGCGTACAAGTCCTCCTGCTAGCGGGCGGACGTCCGGTCGGCGGGGGTGCGGCGGATCGCCGCACCCCCACGGCCGTCCTCAGGCCAGGGCGCCGTCGCGCAACGCGCCCGCCAG
>Ga0070689_100003588_pt1 | contig 10341 bp, 8 predicted proteins | sample KBSS23HmetaG_FD_64669 | JGI IMG/M metagenome (GOLD analysis project Ga0070689, IMG submission 64669) | Switchgrass rhizosphere microbial communities from Kellogg Biological Station, Michigan, USA - KBS S2-3H metaG | ecosystem: Host-associated > Plants > Roots > Rhizosphere ... | reverse complement strand
GCTTGGTCGACGTGCCGTGGGCGTTGATGTAGTCGATGCGATCGGGCGCGAGCCCCGCGTCGTCGAGCGCCCGCCGGATGCATTTGGCCGCCCCCGTCCCCTGCGGCGACGGCATCGTCATGTGGTGCCCGTCGGTGTTCGCGCCGTAGCCCACGAGCTCGGCGTAAATCCGCGCGCCGCGCGCGATCGCGTGATCGAGCGCCTCGAGGACGACGACCCCCGCCCCCTCGGAGACGACGAACCCGGTCCGATCGCGATCGAACGGGCGGCTCGCGAGCTCCGGCTCGTCGTTGCGCACGGAGAGCGCGCGCATCACCGCGAAGCCGGCGAGGCCGAGCGGATAGAGCGGGGCCTCCGCGCCGCCGCAGATCATCACGTCCGTCTCGCCCCGCTGGATGCAGCGGAGCGCGTCGCCGATCGCGTGCGCGCCCGCCGCGCACGCGGTCGCCACCGCGGTGTTCATCCCGCGCGCGCCGCTCCGCATCGCGACGTGCGCGGAGGCGATGTTGATGAGCATCATCGGGACGTAGTAGGCGTGCACTTCGCCGACGCCCCCCTTGTGCAGGCGGACGGCCTGATCGGCGGCCATGGCGACGCCGCCCGTGCCGGACCCGATGATGACCCCGGCGCGCTCGGGATCGGTGTCCTTGGCCACGTCGAGCCGTGCGTCGGCGAGGGCGCGCGCGGCGGCGACCACGGCGAACTGCGTGAAACGCTCCATCAGGCGCGAGTCCTTGCGCTCGACGTGATCGTCGATCCCGAACTCGCCGACCGTCCCGGCGATCCGCACCGGGAGCCCTTTCATCTCCGGCGCGTCGAGCCGACCGATCCCCGATCGCCCCGCGGTGATGTTCGACCAGAACGTCTCGATGTCCTGGCCGAGCGCGCTCACGACGCCCATCCCGGTGACGACGACCCGCCGCGAAGGCAGCCGCCCGGCGCCCACCGCGTTCACGAGGGCCCCGGCGCGCCGGCATCGTCGCCGCTTCCTGCGAACTCGCGCCACCGCTCCCGGAGCTCGCGCTTCTTCACCTTGCCCGTGACTCCCGTCGGAAGCTCGCCGTGGCGCACGTGGACGACACGCGCGACCGGGAGGAGGTCGTGCTCGCGCAGCGTGGCGTTCGCGCGGTGCAGCCAGTCGGCCGCCTCGGCGCCGTCCGCCGCGTCGCGGCGCATCTCGAGGAACGCCCATGCTTCGGTGCGCCGCCCGTCCACCGACGGGACGCCGATCACCGTGCAGTCGGCGATCGCGGGGTGCTTCGCCATCAAGAGCTCTTCGACCTGGAGGCTGTAGATCACCCCCTCGTCGGTGCGGATCGCGTCGCTCAGCCGGTCGACGTGGTAGAAGCACCCGTCGTCGTCGCGGTAGACGAGATCGCCAGTGAGCCAGTAGCCCGCGAGATGCGATCGCCACGTCAACGCGGAGTCGTTCCAGTACCCGGTCGAGAGCGTGGGCGATCGCACGCCGAGGCGTCCCACCTGGTGCGGGGGGAGCGGTGCGCCGGTCTCGGAGAGGACGGCGGCCTCGACGAAGCCGAATGGGCGGCCGATGCAGCGGGAGAAGCGCGCCTCGCCCGGTTGATGCGTGTTGTAGAAGAGCGAGTGACCCATCTCCGACGACCCGAGGCAGTCGGTGAACGCCGAACCGGGGCGCACCTCGACGCCGCCGATCCCGACGCGGATATGGTTCCCCACCGCCATCAGCTTGCGGACGTGGGTCTCGTGGACGGCGTCCCCGCTGTTCCACCACATCTGCACCGACGACAGCTCGAAGGCGCCGAGGTTCTCTTCGCTCATCTCGGTGAACGTCTTGGAGAACCCGGCGACGAGCGTCGGCTTGAAACGCTCGATCTCCTGGAGCACCGCGGTCGCGTTCTGCGTCGAGATCAGCGCGATCGGAATGCCGCCGAGGAGGGCGAACATGGCCATCGTGATGGCCGAGTTGTGCGAGCCGGGGAGCGCGGACAAGATCCGCTTGCTCGCCTCCGGCACCGACATCCCCATCCGGTAGCGGATCGCCGAGAAGAAATTCTGGTGCTGCATGAGCACCGCCTTCGGGAAGCCGGTCGTCCCCGAGGAGTGCGTGATGAGGACCGGGTCGTGCGCGGCGTGCTCGTACGGGTACCACTCGGGCAGGTCGGAGCGCTCGCCCCCGCGGATCGCCTCGAGCGCGCGGACGAAGCGGATCTCGCTCGGACCGCCGACCAAGAGCGGGCGGAGCGCGGCGGCGCGCGGCTCGTCGGTGACGAGCCCGACCACCTCCGCGCGACGCACGTACCCGGCGACGATCTCGGGCGGCAGCCCGCCGTTGATCAAGACCGGGATCGCGCCGAGGCCGGTCAGCGCCGCGTAACTGAGGAGCAGGTCGATCGCCGAGTGCGTGTACACCGCGACGGGATCCCGCGGGCGCACGCCGAGGGCGTGGTAAAAGCCGGCGTACCAGTCGGCGAGCCGCTTCAACTGCTGCGCGCTGAAGTGCTCGAACCGTTCGCCGTCCGGGCTCGTCCACGCGCGATCGAGCCACACGAGAGGCGCGTCGAGCGCCCGATCGGCGGTCGATACGAGCTTGTGCAGGAAGTTCCCCGCGCCGATCGAGAGATCGGCGGCGAGCTTGGCCCGCTGACGGGGTGAGATCAGCGTCGACGAATGTTGGGTGCTCATCGGCATCGTCCTTCCGGAGAAACTCACGACGCGGCGGCCGCTGGGCGGGTGTCCGCGGCGCGCGGGACCGTCCCGAGGATGAACGCAGCGGCGACGAAGAAGCAGGCGCCCGCCACTCCACCGAGCCACGCGACCGACGCGTACTGCAGCGTGATCCCGCCGAGCGTCGCGCCGAGGCTCACTCCGGCGAACGTCGCCGGGCTCGCCCACGAGACCGCCGCCGCGGGCGCCTTCGGTGCGAGCTCGACGAGGCGGTTGAACTGGATGGCGTAGAACGCCCACGCGCCCACGCCCCAGAGCACGACCAGGAGGAGCACCGCGGCAGTCGACACCGCCGACGCCGGCCACAGGAAAAGGACCGAGATCCCGCTGAGCGAGAGCCCGGCGAGGAGGAGCCCGCCGATCATGACGCGGAGACTCCCCATGCGGTCGGCGGCCCACCCCGCCATCGCGTTCCCCGCGGTCCCCGCGATGCCGTACACGGCGAAGACGGCGCTCGCGGCGGTGACCTTGAACGTCGTCACGTGCTCGAGCACCGGGCGCAAGAACGTGAGGAGGACGAAGATGCCGGCGAGCGACGCCGCGTTGGCGAGGAGCGTGAGCACCACCTTGCCGCTCTTGAGGACGGCGACCTGCTCTCCCATCGTGGTGCGCGCGCTCGACGGGAGGCTCGGGACGAACGCCAGGATCCCGAGGAGCGCGACGAGCGACACGCCCGCGGCCCCCGCGAACGCGATGCGCCACCCATAGCCCACCGTGACCGCCAGACCGAGCGGCGCGCCGACGACGAGCGCCGCGCTCTGCCCGATCGTGGCGATCGCGATCGCGCGCGCGCGCTTCCCGGGCGGCGCCAGCGCGCCGGCCGTCGCCGTCCGGATCGGACTGAGGATCGCGCCGCCGAGCGCCGCCATCACGCGCGTCGCGGCGAACCACGAGGACCCCGGCATCACGGCCACGAGGACGTTCGTCGCGGCGAGCGCGGCGACGCTCCCGAGGAGGAGCGTCCGCCGGTTCGCGGCGCGGAAGAGGACGACGAGGATCGGCGCGGCCACGGCGGACATCGCCGCGTAGAGCGTCAGCATCCGACCCGCGGCGAAGAGCGGGATCTTCAATTCCGCCGAGAGGCTCGGGAGGAGCGCGGGGAGCATGTAAAGGTCACTCCCCATCGAGAAGCCCGCGACCGCCATCACGATCACGCCGAGCCAGGGGCGAAAGCCCGCGTCGTCTCCGGTCTGGCCCTGCGTCACGACGCTCGCCATCGCGTCAACCTCCGTTCGCCGAAAGGCGGGGCAGCGTGGTGACGCCGAGCTGCTCCATGAGCGTCCCGAGATCCCAATAGAGGCGCTCGCCCGTCATGAGGCCGTCCCGGAATCCGGTGACGACGATGACGACCGGCAGATCGATCGGGCGCTCGGTGGCAGGGATACCGAGGAACGTCCCGCGGTGCACGCCGACGAAGCGCACCTCGGCGACGACCACCCCGGTGGCCGTGATATGGCTGCCATCGACGGCCACCGTGTTTTGGAATGCGTCCCACCACATTCGGTAGTACTCGGCCGCCCCTTCGCGCCCGCTCCAGCGGCGCTTGAGCGTCTTGTCCTCGAAGACACAGTCGGGGGTCAGGGTGGAGACGGTCTCCCCTTCGTTGCGCGCCATTTCGGCGGCGACGTGCCTGCGCAGCGTGTTCGCGATCTTCTCGGCGTTACTCACTTCGGCACTCATCACTCAGCCTCCGTTGTCAGGTTCACCGCCCGTCCGCCCGCGCGGAGCGTCACTACCGCACCGCTCATCCTGGATGCCGAGCCCCACGCCCGATCGAGCACGCGCGCGGTGGCCTCCGCTCCCGCCGTCTTCAAGCGCTCGCACGCGATGCATAGGTCGATGAGCCCCCACAGCGCGCGCGCGTTCGCCGGTCGCGCCCACGCGCCGGCCGGCGGGTCGTCGGCCACGGCGTCCGCGACGGGCTCTCCATCCAGCCGCTCCACGCCGTCGAGCCACACGGCGACGCCGCGGGCGGCGTCGTCCGGCGCGCGCCGCACGACCAGGCTCACGGCCACGTCCGCCGGCGCGCCCGCCTCTCCCTGGGCCCCGTGCAGGTAGCACGGGGCCACGTCCGGTCTACCGTCCTCCTGGGCCCCGTGCAGGATCCCGAGGACGCGTTCGGTGCGCGCGTTCGGCGCGAGCTCCACGCCGACCACCAGCACCTGCTCGACGTCGTCGTCTTCGAGGAGGATGTCCGCGATCTCGAGGAGATCGAACGTGAGGCTCCGGCTCGAGATGCACGGGAGCGGCCCTTTGATCCCGAGCTCCCTCGCGAGGTACCCGAGAATCGACGTGGGGACCGATTGATAGAAGAGGAGCGGGTTGTGGACGTTCCCCTTCACGACGTTCTGGCTGGCGACGTCGGCGGTGGTCGCGTCGCCGAGGAGGCTCCCGAGGGCGATCGCCGTCTTTTCCCGCACCGCGGGGGCACACTGCGCGAGCGTTCGCTTCACGACCGCATAGACGAGCGGATTGAAGCGCGACTCGATGAAGCCGGGGACCGGGGGGACGGCGGACGCGTCGGGCGCTCGCGCCCCGCCGGATGGCGCCGCGACGAGATCGGACGCGGTCGCGCCCCACGGGCCGATGCACGCGCCGGGCGCGATGAGTCGAGACGCGGCCATCACGCGCTCCCCAACAGGATCGCGGTGTTGATCCCGCCGAACGCCGAGCTCACGTTCAGCACGCGATGGAGACGCGCGGCCCGCGGCTCGTTCGGCACGTAGTCGAGATCGCACTCGCCGTCGGGGGCGGAATAACCGGCGGTCGGCGGGATCACGCCGTCGCGGAGCGCGATCAACGAAATCACCGTCTCGAGCGCCCCCGACGCTTCGAGCGTGTGCCCGGTCGTCGTCTTCGTGGAGCTCACCGGGACGCGGCGCGCGACGTCGCCGAGTGCCTGCTTGATCGCCCGCGTCTCGGCGATGTCGTTCAAACGAGTCCCCGTGCCGTGCGCGTTGACGTAGCTCACCTCTTCGGGCCCGATCCCCGCGCGACGGAGCGCTTTCCGGATCGCCGCCGCGAGGCCGTCCCCGTTCGGGTGCGGCTGGCAGACGTGGAAGCCGTCGCCGGCCATCCCCCAGCCGGGGATCGTCGCGAGGCAGCGGGCACCGCGCGCGAGCGCACGCCCCTTCTCTTCGAGGACGAGCACCGCCGCGCCGTCGCCCAGGAGGAGGCCACTCCGGTCGGCGGAGAACGCGCGGAGCCGTCCATCCTTCGCGAACGCCTTGCCGGAGTCGAATTTGGCGAAGAACTCCTCGTCGAGGACGTAGCAGCCGCCGGCGATCGCGCAGTCCTCCTTGCCGGCGGCGATCAGCTCGCAGCCGTGGATGATCGCGTTGCTCCCGGCGACGCACCCGTTGTTGAATGCGACGGTGCGCCCATCGATCCCGAGCGCGGCGGCGAGGAGCTCGCTCTGCGATGCGGCGACGCTCTCCACGATATCGACCATCCGCGGCGCGCCCGCGTTCTCCCAGAACGCATGGAGGGTGGTGAAATCGCCCTGCGTCCCGACGAGGACCGCCGACCGCGCGATGTCCGGCGAGCCGGCCATCGAAAGCGCGGCGCGCGCGCACGCGAGAAGCACCTCTCTTTGGCGCGGGCACCCATCCGATTCCGCAGCGATGGAAGAGCGATACCGATTCGACGCAAAACGCGTGACGGGGCGAAACCCAGGAACACCCGCGAACACGTGCCTTCGGATCGGCTCCTCGCCGTATCCGAACGCGCTGAGCGCGCCAAAACCCGTGATCGCGACCTCACGTTTCATGACATCGTCTTGAGCTCAGCCGCTCGTCTTTCGTTCGATGTATCGCCAGATTCGATCAATCGAAGTGAACTCGGCGAAATCCTCGCCCTCCGGAGCGAGCTTGATGTCGTGCTCCTGCTCGAGCGCGTGGAGCAGCCACACGAGCGACAGTGAGTCGATGACGATTTCGGCCTGGTAATCCGCGTCCTCGGCGACGGACGCCACGAGCCCGTGCGTCGCGAGGATTCGCCGGACATCCTCTCTGTCGATCACGTCGCGACCGGCGTCCGGCTCAGCCGCGAGCCGACATCATCGACACGACTTCGCGCGAAAAATCGCCGAGCGTCGCGCCGGCCAGCTTCTCGAACGCCGCGTCGGTGAATTTGACGCCGAACTCGTGCTCGACGTGCGCCGTCAGCTCCACGAATGCGAGCGACTCGAGATCAACGCCGCCTTGGCCGAGCAGCACGTTGTCCGTGATCGTCTCCGGATTGATGGGGAGGTGCATCTTCTCCTGGAGAACGCTCAGGACGAACGCACGAATCTTGTCTTCCATTTCACACCCCCTGCTTTGGTGCGGGACGAATTGCCGCAGCGGTCGACGAGAGGGCACGACCCCAAATCGGGCCCCCGCCGCGCGAATGAGGCGGCAAGCTACTCGGCGATATTTTGCCAGTCAACCACAAGATGCATTGTCGAGTGACCACCCAACCCGGCATCGAGTCGGCCGATTTCCAGCAAGCTCGATTTTCCGACCGTATTTTGGAATTTATTTTGGTTCGGCGGACCGGTCCACGGGATCCCATGTCACCCAAACCCATTTTTTCCCCGCGTAATTCTCCACGGGCGGCCACGTTCAAATCATGACCAAATGGAACGATGGCATCGGTCATTTACGATTCGTACGTTGCGCCGAGGAGAGGGCCGCTCATCGGACGAAGGCGAGGCTGCACGCAAAATGCGGATTCTTGTGGGCAAAATGCGAAACGAAGTAGCGATTCATCGCGCGATTGCGCGGCGCTGGTGGAATACCGCGAAAACCGCACCGACACTGCACGCGGCCCTGATCACGAAATCGCACGATGAGACCGATACGAGACACATGGCTCCAGCGAGACGGACCGGAGACCCGCGCGCGGGCGAGTCACCAGCGGCGCACCCACATGCACGCCGTGCGACGTCGTGGGGCGTCTGACCCCTATTTCGGTGAGCGCGTCGCGCGCCGCGGCGACGGCGCCTCTTCTTCGTCGCGGTCGTCGATATCCCGATCGTCCTCGTGGTCCGATGCGACGCGCGTCGGGCGAACGTCCGCGTCTCCGCCGTCGATCGCCACCCGCGCCCGGACCGTCTCCCGTTCGTCCGACGCGGGCACGCGGACCGTGGCGAAGCGGCGGAGCGCGATCAGCGGCGCGATCGCGAGGACCATGACGAGCACACTCGGGTGCGTGAGCCACGCGAGCCCCCACAGGGTCCACAGGAGCGGAATGAGCCACCGCCACGGTCCGGCGAGGCGCGTCTCGGCGCGGCGCCGCGCGCGCGCGGCCCGGCGCGCGCGTCGTCGCTCGTCCTTCGCGGCGCGTCCTCGGCCATCGCGTCGCTTGCGCCCTTCGACGTGGCCGCCATCGCGGTCGTCGTCGCGGAGGAGCGGCGCGATCCGCGCGGCGCGCTTCTCCGGATCGGGATCGGTCATCGCCTCGATCGCGGCGACGAGGCGCTTGTCGACGCGCTTCCCGAGCGCCGCGCGCACGTCGATCCGGAGCCCCTTGTGCGGGAGCGACTCCGGCTCGGCGCCCGTGAGCATCGCGAGGGCCGTGGCGCCGGCGGCGTAGACGTCGGACGCCGGGAGCGCGCGCCCCTGGAACTGCTCGGGCGCCATGTACCCGAACGTCCCGACCACCGTGCTCCCGCCCTCGGGGCGCAGGCGGTCGCGCACGGCGCCGAAGTCGACGAACGCGAACGACCCATCGGCGCGCCGGATCACGTTGGTCGGCTTGATGTCGCGGTGGATGAGCGGCGGCGCGCGCCCGTGGAGGTAGTCGAGCGCGTCGCTCGCGTCGCGGAGGAAGCGCCGGACGTCGCGCTCGTCGAGCGTCACGCCGCGCTTCCGCAGCGAGGCGATGCTCTCGCCGTCGATCTTCTCCATCACGAGGTAGAGCGCGCCCCCCTCCTCGAAGTGCTCGACGTACCGCGGGAGGAGCGGGTGATCGAGCGACGCGAGGACGCGCGCCTCGCGCTCGGCGAGCTCCACGTCCTTCCACCGCGACGCGCCGCGGACGTCGAACCGCTTGATCGCCACCGCGCGCCCGCCCCGCGCCGCATCGCGCGCCTCGAGCGTGACCGCCTGCGCCCCCTCGCCCAGCGTCCCCGTGACCTCGTACCTGCCGTCGTAGAGGCGCTCGCTCATGGCAAAGGCCGATGCTTACCCCGCGTACCCCGCGGCCCACTCTTGCAGCGACGAGACGCGCGGCGACGACTCGCCGCGCGACGACTCGATCGCGTCGCACGCCGCGAGCGCCGCGGCGATCGTCGTGAAATACGGGATGTTCGCGAGGAGCGTCTGCCGCCTCAGCGAGTAGCTGTCCTTCACCTCGCGCGCGCCGGTCGTCGTGTTCACGACGATCGCGATCGTCCCGCCGCGGATGGCGTCGACGACGTGCGGCGCCCCCTCGACCACCTTGTTCACGACCGCCGCCGGGATGCGCGCGCGCGAGAGCGCCGCCGCGGTGCCGCGCGTCGCGCAGATCTCGAAGCCGAGCGCGCGGAGGCGCCGCGCGATGATGCACGCGACCGGCTTGTCCTCGTCCTTCACGCTGATGAACGCCGTCCGCCGCCCGGTGGCCGGGGTGATGACGAGGCCGCTCGAGAGCATGCTCTTCGCGAACGCGCGCGCGAACGTGTCGGCGATCCCCATCACCTCGCCGGTCGACCGCATCTCAGGGCCGAGGATCGTGTCGACGCCGGGGAACTTGGCGAACGGGAAGACGCTCTCCTTCACCGAGACGTGGCGCGGGAGCGGCGCGTCGTCGACGCCGAGGTCGTCGAGCGTGCGCCCCACCATGAGGCTCGCGGCGATCCGCGCGAGCGGGCGCCCGGTCGCCTTCGAGACGAACGGCACGGTGCGGCTCGCGCGCGGGTTCACCTCGAGGACGAACACCTCGCCGCCTTTGATTGCAAACTGCACGTTCATCAGCCCGACCACGCCGAGCTCGAGCGCGAGCATCCGCGTCTGCTCCTCGATCGAGAGAACGAGCTCGGCGCTCAGCGAGTGCGGCGGGAGGACGCTCGAAGAGTCGCCGGAGTGGACCCCCGCCTCCTCGATGTGCTGCATCACGCCGCCGATGACCGCGCGCTTTCCGTCGCAGACGCAGTCGACGTCGACCTCGATCGCGTCCTTCAGGAACTCGTCGACGAGGATCGTCTGCGTGCCGGCGTCGCGCGCGGCGTCGATCGCCCGCTGGACGTACGCGTCGAGCTCGTCCCGCGTGTACGCGATCATCATCGCGCGCCCGCCGAGGACGTAGCTCGGCCGGACGAGCACCGGGAAGCCGATCGACTCGGCGATCGACCGCGCCTCGTCGGCGCCGCGCGCGATCCCGCTCTTCGGCCGCTTGAGCGCGAGCTTCGACAGGAGCTCGTCGAAGCGCCCCCGGTCCTCGGCGCGATCGATCGCGTCGGCGCTCGTGCCGAGGAGCTTCACGCCGGCGCGCGCGAGCGGCACCGCGAGCTTCAGCGGCGTCTGCCCGCCGAACTGCACGATGACCCCCTCGGCCCCCTCCTCTTCGCAGATCGCGAGGACGTCCTCGAGCGTGAGCGGCTCGAAGTACAGACGGTCGGCGGTGTCGTAGTCGGTCGAGACGGTCTCCGGGTTGCAGTTGACCATCACGGTCTCG
>Ga0070689_100003583_pt1 | contig 10346 bp, 12 predicted proteins | sample KBSS23HmetaG_FD_64669 | JGI IMG/M metagenome (GOLD analysis project Ga0070689, IMG submission 64669) | Switchgrass rhizosphere microbial communities from Kellogg Biological Station, Michigan, USA - KBS S2-3H metaG | ecosystem: Host-associated > Plants > Roots > Rhizosphere ... | reverse complement strand
TGTTCGAGCGCGTCGAGGGCGATCATTTCACCGTGCTCGGCCTGCCGCTGCTGCCGCTGCTCGACTGGTTGCGGCGGTCGGCCCATCTGGCGAAGTAGGGACTCATGTTCGTCATCGGTCTCACCGGGTCGATCGCGATGGGCAAGACCACGACGGCGCGGTTGTTCGCCGACGAGGGCGTGCCGGTGCACGACGCGGACGCCGCCGTGCATAAGCTCTATGCCGGCGAGGCGGCGGGCCTGATCGAGGTGGCGTTCCCGGGCTCGACCCGGAGCGGCACGGTGGATCGCGTCCAACTCGGCAAGCAGGTAACGGGCGATCCGACGGCGCTGCGGCGGCTGGAAGAGATCGTGCATCCGCTGGTGCGCAACGCCGAAAGGAAGTTCCTTCGCGATGCCGAGATCGCCGGCGTCCCGATCGTCGTGCTCGACGTGCCGTTGCTGTTCGAAACCGGCGGCGACGGCCGGGTCGATGCGACAGTGGTGGTGTCGGCACCTGCCGAAATGCAACGCGAACGCGTGCTGGAGCGTGGTGTCAGCCTGGAGCGGCTCGAAGCGCTGCTGGGGCGGCAAATGCCCGACGCGGAAAAGCGGCGGCGGGCGGATTTCGTGGTGGATAGTGGGCAAGGTGTAGAACATGCCCGCGCGCAGGTGCGGCAGATTCTTGCGGCAGTTGCTAAGATGTCGACCCGGCGAAAATGATTCGCCGCTTCTTCTGAAGGTTCCAATGCGCGAGATCGTGTTCGATACCGAAACCACTGGCCTCGACCCTCTTCAGGGTGACCGGATGGTCGAGATCGGCTGCATCGAACTGATCAACCGCTTTCCATCAGGCAAGACGTTCCACTGCTACTTCAATCCGGAACGCGACGTCCCGGAGCCGGCCTTCAAGGTGCATGGGCTCAGCGTCGACTTCCTCAAAGACAAGCCGCTATTCGCGCAGAAGGTGGAAGAGCTGATCGAATTCCTCGGTGACGCGCCGCTGATCGCGCACAACGCCATGTTCGATCTCGGCTTCCTCAATGCCGAGCTCGAGCGCGCCAAGATGGCGGCGGTGGCGCGTGAGCGTCTGGTCGACACGCTGATGCTGGCGCGCCGCAAGCATCCCGGCGGCTCGAACCGGCTCGACGATCTCTGCGCGCGCTACAAGATCGACAACTCCAAGCGGGTCAAGCATGGCGCGCTGCTCGACGCCGAGTTGTTGGCTGAGGTCTATGTCGAATTGATCGGCGCGCGTCAGGCCAACCTTGGCCTTGCTGCGGGCGTGAGTGGTGGCGGCGAAGTCCGTGTGACGGCGATCGTCGTTCGCGCCCGCCCGCAGCCATTGGCGCCGCGGATCGCAGCGGAAGAGCTCGACGCTCACCGCGCCTTTATCGCGACGCTGGGCGAGGCCGCGATCTGGCGGCAGTACGTGCCGGCTTAGGCCGTGGCCGGCGCATCCTGCTGCGCCAGGCGCTGCTGATAGAGCGCGACGAAATCGATCGGATCGAGCATCAGCGGCGGGAAGCCGCCGTTGCGCACCGACGTGGCGATAATCTCGCGGGCGAACGGAAACAACAGCCGCGGGCATTCGATCAGCACCAGCGGTTGAACCTGCTCCGGCGGCACGTTTTGAATCCGGAACACGCCGGCGTACTGGAGTTCGATGTTGAACATCACGCTGCCGGCGGCCTCGGCCTTGCCTTCGAGCCGCAGCGTGACCTCGATGTCGGTGTCCGACAACGGGGTGGTGACGACATTCACCGAAATACCGATCTGTGGCTGGGTGGTCTGCTGGAGCGAACCCGGCGCATTCGGATTCTCGAACGAAAGATCCTTGGTGTATTGCGCAAGGACCATGAGCTGGGGCGCCGGATTGGAAGCGGCGGCTTCGACCGGCCCCCCGTTGGTGGTGCTCACGATGTACTCTCCTTCGAACTGTGACGACGACTTGCGCAAACCGCGGTGTGGCTAACACGGCGATCCGCGGCGGACAAGAACGCGAAGCGGCCGTGGGCTAATCGCGGTGATCGGGTTTGTGCGGCAGCTCGCGTTCTGGCAGCTGCTGCCATTCTCCCGGCGCAAGATCGATGGTGGACCGGTCGGCCGGATTGCGACGGCGCACCCACAAGCGAAGGATCCGGCCGCACCAGCGACGCGCCGGGCCGATCAGCAGGGCCACGCCGATCAGGTCGGTGAGAAATCCGGGCAGAAACAACAACAGCCCCGCCAGCACCGTGAGAAAGCCGGAAGTGTTGGCCTGGATGCCGGCAACGTCGGTATCAGCCATGGTGACACGGAAGCGGGCGATACCGCCGCGTCCGGCCCGGCGCAACACCAGGAACCCGGCCAGCGTGGTCGCGAGCATCAGCAGGAACGCGGTGCCGAGCCCGACGAGCGCCGCGACCAGAATAAAGGCAGCGATTTCCGCTAGCGGAAGCAACAGGATGGCGGCAATGATCCATTTTGCCATGGGCGGCATTTCTGCTGTGTTTCTCGCCGCAGCCCTGCCGCGGGCGAGGTTGGCGCGGGGGCGGGGATCGTCTATGGTTCGTTTTGAGGCAACTCTGCCGGCCGTGTCGACCGACGCGCCTCTTTATGGCTGCAGTCGCGTTCCTACATTATAGCCTTGGAACGGCCCGGGCGGGTTGCGGATTGGTCCCGCAATTGCCTGGTTCCGTGAGGATCGTTCGGCAAGACTGCTGTCTCAAGACCGCCGCCTCGGGAGCATACGTGTTCGATATCTACACCATCATTTTTCTGGCCCTGGCGGTGTTCATTTTCCTCCGCCTGCGCAGCGTGCTCGGCCAGCGCACCGGCCGCGAGCGGCCGCCCTACGACCCCTATTCCTCGGCGCCTGGCTCCATCCGGCCGGCGCCGGCCCCTGGCGACAAGGTTGTGACATTGCCGGGCCGTGCGCCCGACGCCGCGCAGAAGACGGCTGAGCCGGTTGAGGCGGTCGACCGCTGGAAGGGCATTGCCGAGCCGGGCTCCGCGCTGGCAACCGGTCTTGATGCCATCGCGCGCGAGGACAAGAGCTTCGACGCCCAGCAGTTCCTGACCGGCGCCCGCGCCGCCTACGACATGATCGTCACGGCCTATGCGGCAGGTGATCGCAAGCAACTCAAAAGCCTGCTCGGCAAAGAGGTCTACGACGGCTTCGAGACCGCGATCAAAGCGCGCGAGCAGAAGGGCGAGACCGTCGAGACGCGCTTCGTCGCGATCGATGGCGCAACGATCACCGCCGCCGAGCAGCGCGGCAAGACCGCCCAAGTCACGGTGCGCTTCCAGTCGCAGCTCGTCTCGGTGACGCGCGCCAAGGACGGCACCGTGATCGACGGCAATCCGGATGCGGTGACCGACGTCACTGACGTCTGGACCTTCGCGCGCGACGTGAGCTCGCGCGATCCCAACTGGAAGCTGGTCGCCACCGAAGCAGGGCAATGACGTCGGCACGTTTACGGTGCGGGCATTTGAAGATTCTTGCGAGGACCGGTGGCGCGGCACTCATGCTGGCGATCGCGAGCGGCACCCCTGCGTTGGCCCGCAACCCGCTGAAGCTTCCCGAAACACAATACGAGCCTGTCGCCTGGGCGATGATCGACGGCTGGGCCGATGACGATCACAACGCCGCTTTCGCCTCCTTCTTGAACAGTTGCAAGGCAATCCTGCAGGGACCGCCGTCGTCTAACGGCCGGCCGATGGTCGGCGCGCTGTTCAAGGTCTGCCAGAGGGCTGTGGAAGCCGAGCCGCAGAAGCCCGGCGAGGCGCGGGCCTTCTTCGAGCAGAACTTCCGCCCGGTGCGCATCTCGCCGCTCGGCACGCCCGACGGCTTCGTCACCGGCTACTACGAACCGATTGTCGAAGGCCTCAGCAAGAAAGCCGACGGGTTCGACCATCCGCTCTATCGCAAGCCGTCGAACCTGCTGCCGGGCGGGCGGATGGCGGTGGCCGGCGCGCCCGTCGCCAGCGAAGGCAAGAAAAAGAAGCGCGGCCCCAAGCGCAAGCTGGTGTCCTATTACGAGCGCGCCGCGATCGACGACGGTGTGCTGGCCGGACGCGATCTCGAAATTTGCTGGCTGAAGGATCCGATCGAGTCGTTTTTCGCCCACATCCAGGGTTCAGTGCGCGTGGTGCTCGACAACGGCCGGCTGATGCGCCTGAACTACGCGGCGGCGAACGGACAGCCGTACTACGCGGTGGGGCGCTGGCTGATCGAACGCAACATCGTATCCAAAGAAGAAATGTCGATGGACCGCATCCGTGAATGGATGGAGCGTAATCCGAAAGAAGGCGAGGAACTGCGGCGGCGGAACAAGTCCTACGTGTTCTTTCGCGAGACAAATCTGCCCGTCAACGAGGAGCCGATCGGCGCGCAGGGTATTTCGCTGACGCCGGGCCGCTCGATCGCGGTTGACCGCAAGCTGCACACTTACGGCACGCCGTTCTTCATCTCGGCCTATCTGCCGATCGAGGGGCTAAAGCCAGACACCTGGTTCAAACGGCTGATGATCGCGCAGGACACCGGAGGTGCGATCGTCGGTCCGGCGCGCGCCGATCTCTATTTCGGCGCCGGTGACGAAGCCGCGAGCGTGGCCGGGCGGCTGCGCCATTACGGCAAATTCGTTATGCTGGTGCCGAAGGCGCTTCTCCCGCTGGCGGACGACGAGATCCCACTGCCCCGGCCGCGTCCGGTCAACCTGATGTCGGACGAAACCGCGCCGGCCGAGACGCCGGATGCCAAACCGGCGGCGGCCACGTTGGAAGCCAAGCCGGAAGCCACGCTGCCGGAAACGGCCGCGAAGACCAAGCCGTCCGAGCCGGCGAAGAAGCTCGCAAAAACGACGGAAAAGCCGACGGAAAAACCCGTGGCGAAGAAAGCCGAGAAAAAATCCGAGAAAGCTGCGGAAGACAAAAAGCCGGTGAAGACGAGCAAGCACGAGTCAAAATCTGACTCCAAATCTGACTCCAAGTCTAGCTCCAAGCCGAAATCAAAGTTTGAGCCCCGGTCCGGACCCAAGCACGACCCGCAGACATGAGCAGGCGGCGGCTGAGCGACGACGAGCGCGTCCTGTGGAAGGGCGTCACTCGTTCGATCGCGCCGCTGCGGAAGTCGTTGGCCCTCGAACCGGATAGTGCCGAACCGGCAACCGCGCCGCCGCCGCCGAGGCCCCGTGCCAAACCCGCGCCTGTGATCGCGGCGCCGGTTGCGCCACCGAAGCGTGTGGCGCCGTCGGCCCCGCCGTTGGCATCGCTGACCCGCCGGACCAAGAAACGCATCGCGCGCGGCAATCATGCGATCGACGGCAGGCTCGATCTGCACGGTATGACGCAGGCCGAGGCGCACGACGCCCTGCTCGGGTTTCTGCGCGCCAAGCAGGCCCGCGGCGCCAAGGTCGTGCTGGTGATCACCGGCAAAGGCGCCCGCGGCAGCGACGATGGTGGTGGCCGCGGTGTCCTCAAACGCATGGTACCGATGTGGCTTGGAATGCCGGATTTCCGCGGGCTGATCGTCGGCTTCGAGAGCGCCGCCATTGGTCACGGCGGCGAGGGCGCGCTTTACGTCAGTTTGCGCAAAGCCCGGGGCGACTGATCATTCCGCCGCCTGCGCGGTGACATGCTGGCCGAACTTCGGCATCACGTCCTGGGCCAGGAGCCGCATGCCGTCGCGCTCCCAGGCTTCGTTCGGCCCGCCCCAGTCGAGACCGATCTGCAACAGCGTGCCGAACGGCCCGACACGCTCGCGCAACGCCACGAGCTTGTCGAGCACGGTGCGCGGCGAGCCGTGGATCACGCATTCCTGCATGATCGCCTCCGGCGTGCACTCCTCGTCCGGCATATCCGCGCGCGGCTTGATCATGTAGAGCCGCTTGGCGGTGGCGAGTGCGGTCCGCATGTAAGTGCAATAATAACGGTTCGAGGCACGTTCGCCGTACACACGCTCTTCGGCTTCGGCGTCGGTGGGCGCTACGATGACAAGGCGCGACAGCCGCCAGTCTTCACTCCGTGCGATCTTGCCGGCTTGGCGCCGGGCTTCGCTATAAGCTTGCCAATGGCTGGCCACTGCATAAAGCGGTGCGACCGGGCCGGAAATAATGCCCCAGCCTTTTGCGCCTGCGAGTTTCGCCGTTGCGCTGTCGGGGCTTGAGATCGAAATATGAATCGGCGGATGTGGCTTCTGCAACGGCTTCGGCATGAAGCCGACGCCAAGCTCCGGCAGGATCGCCTTCGTGATCTGCACGTTCCAGAATTCGCCCTGGATGTCATAGGGCGGATCCTGCGCCCAGATGCGCAGAATCATATCGATCGATTCCATGAAGGCTCGCTGGCGCGTGGCGGGGTCGATCTTGAACAGCTCGAAATCGGATGCGAGCCCGCCGGAGCCGACGCCGAACAGGAAGCGGCCGCCGCTCATGTGGTCGAATTGGGCGGCCTCGCCGGCAACGATCGCCGGATGATGGTTGGGCAAGTTGATGACTGCGGTGCCGAACGTCAGGTTTTTGGTTTGCGGCACGAGGCCAGCGAGGAACATCAGCGGCGAGGGGAACGGCTCGGTGGTGGCGGAGAAATGCTCGCCCATCCAGAGCTCGTCATAGCCGAGCTTGTCGGCCAGGATCGACTTGGTGGTGTCCTCGGCCAAGGTGTCGGACAGCGAGCGGCCGGGCGGATGCACCGGCATCATGAACATCCCAAGACGCATGCGTATTCCTTTTTTCTTGGCGTTCCTTTTCTGCCGCGGACATTCTAGCGTGCCGGGGGCTCGGCGCGCAAAGCAGGGAAATGCATCATGAAGCGGGAAGACATCGTCGGGGTCTATCGGCAACTCGGCGAGGAGGTGGTAGACGCGGCCGGCAAGGTGATCCATTCGGACAACAACCGCAGCTCGCAGATCATGTACAGCTCCGACGGCTATGTCGGCGTGGTGAGCACGCCGAGCGGGCGAAAGAAAACGTCCGCGCCGACCGGCCGCACCGATCTCATGGGCTCAACACCCGAGGAACTGGTGGAAGCGACCCGCTCGGTGACCTGCTATGCCGGGCATTACGAGCTCAAGGACGGCGAGGTCCACCACCATGTCGAGATGGCGCTCAGTCCGAATTTGATCGGCGGGACGTTGATCCGCCGCGTGCACATCGATGGGCCGAACCTCACGCTGTCGGCCCGGCCGGACGGTCAGGGACAGGTGCGGCGGATTCTCTGGCGGCGGGTGTCGGCGAAGTAACAAGTTTGCATCAAACGGCGACCTGGGTTCCCACCTCTACGACGCGCCCGGTGGGAAGCTGAAAATAGTCAGTGGCGTCGTTCGCGCTCTTGGCAAGCCCAATATACAGGTGCTCTTGCCACCGAGGCATTTCGGACGATCCGGACGCTGGCTTGAGCGTTCGCCGCGATAAGAAGAACGAAGTTGACATGATATCGAACTGCCAGCCCAGCTTGCGAGCCAGCGCCAAGGCCTGCGGCAGATTGGGTTGCTGCATAAACCCGTATCTAACCAAGACACGCGAAAACGTCGGACCGAGAGTCTCCATGACCACGCGCTCGCTGTCGGGAACAGTCGGAGTGTGAGAGATTTCGACAGTAAGAATCACGTTTCGCTCGTGCAGAACTTTGTAGTGCTTGAGACTATGCAGCAATGCAGTCGGCGCGCTGGTCGGATCGCCGGTCAGAAAAACCGCTGTGCCTGATACCTGGTGCGGCGCTTTCCGCTCCAAGCTCGATATCAGCGATTGAATCGGTGTTTCGGTTCGGCGGGTCTTTCGGTAGAGCACCGCTGTACCGCGCCGCCACGTGTACATGATCGTCATCACCACCGCGCCTAGGGCAAGGGGCATCCAACCGCCGTCAAAAACCTTGAGCAGATTGGCCGAGAGAAAGGTCAGATCAACAAACAGAAACGGCGCAATCAATGCGGCTGTCGCCAGCAAGGACCATTTCCATACTTTCCATATGACGACGAAGGCCATCAAAGTGGTGACCACCATCGTTCCGGTGACGGCAATACCGTACGCGGAGGCCAGGGCGCTCGACGATCGAAACAGGACGACCAGCAGCAAAACCCCGATCAGAAGCAACGTGTTCACGCGGGGCATATAGATTTGCCCGAAAAGCGTCCCCGAGGTGTGGCGAATTTCCAATCTCGGCAGCAGGCCAAGTTGGATCGCTTGCTGGGTCAGCGAATAGGCGCCGGTGATGACCGCTTGACTTGCAATCACGGTGGCAGCCGTCGCCAACAGCACCATCGGCAGCTGGCCCCATCCGGGAAATAAAAGAAAGAAGGGGTTCTCGATGACTTTGGAATCGGCGAGCACGAGAGCGCCCTGACCGAGATAGTTGAGGACGAGCGCGGGCAGCGCGACCGTCAGCCACGCAAATTGAATCGGGCCGCGCCCGAAATGGCCGAGGTCGGCATACAGCGCCTCGGTGCCGGTTACGACGAGGAACACCGCTCCCAAAGTAGCCAGCCCAATCATGCCGTGGTTGGCGAGGAAGCCGATTGCGTAAATTGGATTAAAGGCGCGCAGGACGGCCAAATTGCTGAACACATGCCAGAGACCGGCCGCCGCTATGGCAGCGAACCATACCAGCGTGATCGGACCGAAAAACGCAGCAACGCGGGCTGTGCCGCGCGATTGAACCGCGAATAGGCCGACGAGGATCACAACGGTAAGGGGAACGACGTAAGCCTCGAAAGCCGGTGCGACGACCTTCAGACCTTCGACTGCCGAGAGCACCGACAGTGCCGGCGTAATCATCGCGTCGCCATAAAACAACGCACCGCTGACGATGCCGAGGAGAATGATTGGGGCCGTGTGGCCTCCGGTGGCTCGATTGGCGAGCGCCATAAGCGCGAGGGTGCCGCCTTCGCCATGATTGTCGGCGCGTAACAGGACGGCCACATACTTTGCTGTGACCACTAGAACGAGCGCCCAGATGATCAGGGAAAGGATGCCGAGGACGACAGACTCACTGGCGGGTTGATTGGGGCCGACCGCGGCCAGCACGGATTCGCGAAGTGCGTACAGCGGACTCGTGCCGATGTCTCCGTAAACAACGCCGATGCTGCCCAGAGTGAGCTTCCAAAAGCTCGTGGCAGGCACGTGGCGCTCAGGCAATTTCGCCGGAACCGTGTCGTCGGCATTCGGTGCAGAAGACAAAGCGATGTCGTTCATTACTGTCTCTAGGGCAAATGTGGAGGGAGAGGCCCGAGGGCGCCTTTGGCGGGCTGACGAGGCGAATTGAGGTTGTCGTAACAAACGAGGCGGGCGTGATCGTCATTGATCGCCGAACACTGCAAAAATTCGGCTCCCAACGGAGTGTTTGACAGCCCGAATGCCCACACCGCGAACGCCAGCAAGCCAATCCCGGCGAGCCCCAGCATTGGCGGGAACAGGTTGCGCGAAACGGCCTGATCCAGCGGCCAGCTCGCTTGCTCGTTGTCACGCGGCGTCACGGAGAAATGTCCTGGCATCCGATATCCGTAGAGATATCGATCGGTGCCCTAAAATCTCAATGCGGAAACGCCCTGCCGGGCATAAGGGACTCATAAAGACGGCGCCGGCCCGCAAGAGATGCCGTCAGAACGAGGCTAGTGATCGCCCGCTTCTGCGATCCGGTAGCCGATCCCCGGCTCGGTGATGATGATGTGCGGATCGCTGGGGTCCCGCTCCACCTTTTGTCGGAGCTGTCCGACATAGACGCGGAGATATTGCGTGTCGTCCGCGTGCGCCGCTCCCCATACGGCTGTCAGAATTTGTCGGTGCGTAACGACTTTGCCAGCATGCCGAGCAAGGAAACCCAGCAGCTCAAACTCCTTCGGCGTCAGCTTGATTTCCAAACCGGCGCGCGTCACATGATGGCGTACGCTATCAATGACGAGATCGACCGTCCGAAGCACGGGAGTTTCCGCTTCGCGCTCGATGCGATGGCGGAGCGCGGTTCGCATGCGCGCCAAAAGCTCGCCCACGCCGAACGGCTTGTTGACGAAATCATCCCCGCCAAGATCGAGTGCTTCGATTTTTTCTGCTTCGCGATCGCGCGCGGACAGAACAATGAACGGCACGTTGGACCATTTTCGTACCGCCCGGATAACATCCTTGCCATCGCCGTCCGGGAGTCCAAGATCGAGCAGGACAATATCGGGTGTGTCGGCAGCAATGCGCCTGGTTGCTTCTTTCACCGTGCCCGCACTCAGCAGTTCATAGTTGTTGGCCTCCAATGCGGGCTTCAAGAACCGCAGGATGGCTGCTTCGTCGTCGACAACAAGGACGCGGATCTTGCTGCTCATTGGGACTTTTCACGCGGGAACATGAGAGTGATGCGAGTGCCTTGGCCGGTTCCGATCGGACTTTCGGCCATGACCGATCCGCC
>Ga0070689_100003580_pt1 | contig 10351 bp, 11 predicted proteins | sample KBSS23HmetaG_FD_64669 | JGI IMG/M metagenome (GOLD analysis project Ga0070689, IMG submission 64669) | Switchgrass rhizosphere microbial communities from Kellogg Biological Station, Michigan, USA - KBS S2-3H metaG | ecosystem: Host-associated > Plants > Roots > Rhizosphere ... | reverse complement strand
TTTGAAAGATTTATAAGTTAAATCAATTTTCAGTCTCGTTTTTTTTGCGATACTTCTCGCACGGTTTTACAATCGAAAAATGTCGTTTCAAGCATACATGGACAACATCAAAGCGAAAACGGGAAAAACGCCCGATGATTTCAAAAAGCTCGCGGAAGAAAAAGGTTTTTTGAAAAACGGCGAAATCGCTTTCGGCGTAAAAGCCGCCGCGATAACCGATTGGCTGAAAAACGATTTCGATCTCGGACACGGTCACGCGATGGCAATCTACGCGGCATTCAAAGGAAAAACCGAATAAATTTTTTGCAAGACTTAACTTTTATTCGCGCACAAAACGTAAAAGACAAAGTTTCAGCTTCGTCTTTTTTTATCGCGAAAAATAGATCTAAAAAGCTTTTACATAACTCTTACGTTCGTGCTGTTTCTCATCTGTTAGTCTTGAAGATGTTATATTTTATTTTTCAATAATTTACTAAATGCAAAATGCTATCGAACTTCAAGCTTCCCGCACGTTAATCAACTGGAAAAATTTATTCATCGTCGTCAGTTTTCATCTGCTGGCGATTCCGGCGTTGTTCACATTTAGCTGGAAAAACTTTGCCGCCATGCTGATCGGAAACTGGATCGTCGGCAGTCTCGGTGTCGGACTCGGTTATCACAGGCTTTTGACGCATAGAAGTTTTAAAGCTCCTAAATGGCTCGAATATATTTTGACGGCTTTCGGCACGATGTCTATGCAGGACGCGCCCGACAAATGGGTGGCGACGCACCGTATGCATCATGCTTTTACCGAAACCGAAAAAGATCCGCATTCGACGCGCGACGGTTTTTGGTGGGCGCATATGGGCTGGGTCGTTCTCGGAACGGCGCAGGATCACGACTCGACGGTTTTGAAAAAATATATTCCCGATTTGTTAAAAGACAAATTTCAGGTTCTTTTATCAAGATATTATTTGGTGCCGATCATTCTTTCAGCTTTTCTTTTGTACGCGCTCGGCGGTTGGGGAATGGTTTTCTGGGGCGTTTTCGTGCGCGTCGTCGTCGGCTGGCACACGACGTGGTTCGTCAATTCGCTCGCGCATATTTACGGCAAACGACCGTTTAATACGAAAGACGATTCGACCAACAATTGGTTCGTCGCGATCCTGACTTTCGGCGAAGGCTGGCACAATAATCATCACGCTTTCCCGACTTCCGCGAGACACGGTTTGAAATGGTATCAATTCGATATGAACTGGCTGACGATTCAAATCTTCAAACGTCTCGGCTGGGCGAAAAATATCAAGGAAATATAAGCTTCGAAATATCTTTCAGCAATTTTTATCAGCTTAAAATTAGAAAAGACGGAGTTTCGGCTTCGTCTTTTTTTGTTTCGCGATTAAAATAACGAGATAATTTTATGAAAATCATCATCGCGTTTTTAATAATTTCTTATTCTGCGTTTTTCGTTTTCGCTCAGAACGATGCCGACAAAAAACCGTTCATTTTGGGCGAAATCCGCGAAATTAAATCGGATCAGTTGAACGAAAAAAGAATTCTGAATATTTATCTGCCGAGCGATTATGAAAAAGATTCGGCGGCGAAATATCCGGTGATTTATCTGCTCGACGGTTCGGCCGACGAAGATTTTATACACGTCGCCGGGTTGGTTCAATTTAACAATTTCCCTTGGATAAACCGCGTTCCGAAATCAATCGTCGTCGGCATCGCAAATGTTGACAGAAAACGCGATTTTACGTTTTCGACAACCGTTGAAGAACAAAAAACGCAAGCTCCGACGACCGGACATTCCGACAAATTTATCGCGTTTATCGAAAAAGAATTACAGCCTTTCGTCGAAAAAAATTATCGCGCGAGCGATTCGAAGATGCTCATCGGTCAATCGCTCGGCGGACTTCTGGCGGCTGAGATTTTACTTAAAAAGCCGACCTTGTTTGATAAATACGTCATCATCAGCCCGAGTTTGTGGTGGAATAACGGTTCGCTGTTAAATGAAAACTCACAAGTTTTGCAGGAAGATTTTACGAACAAAACCGACGTTTACATAGCCGTCGGAAAGGAAGGTTTAACGCCGGGCAAACAGCCGCGCGTGATGGAAGTCGACGCAAATCTTTTAGCCGAAAAACTGCGAAAATCCAAGAGCAAAAATCTGACCGTAAATTTCGATTATCTGCCGCAGGAAGACCACGCGACGATCTCGCATCAGGCGATTTTCAACGCTTTCAGAATTTTGTATCCGTCGAAAACGGGAAGCAAGTAAGCAAAAAGTAACTGACCTTTTTTTTACAAATGATCTGTAAACTGCAAAATTATCTTTAAAAGATTGAAAAAAAATATTGTAAAAGTAAATTTATTTTCAAAACGAAGCCTGCTGTCAGAACTTTAGATTCTAATTTTACCTGAAACCGCTTCTCATGCATTTTCAGTTATTTACAAAGAAAATCAAACACTGATTCCTGACGATTTTCTCTGTCTTACAAGCATTCCTCAAAAAAAATCACAAAATATTTCAAAAATATTTTGTGATTTTTCCGCAAAAAACCTCTTTAAAATCCGTACTCAATATTAACAACATAAAACGTCGCCGGCTTGATTCCAAGATCAAGAATTTAATATTCCCGATTTGTGGATATTCGCATTTATACAACTCGGTAAAAACATTTATCCAAGGCTTATTAATAAATCATAAAACTTGAAAACGGTAAGCAAAATAAAAACATTCATCCATAGGAGAAGATAAAACGTTTATGAGTACGAAAATTACAAAAGCAGAAATTAGTGAAGTGGCAAAGAAAGTTACGACACTGAAAATTACGCCGACGGTTATAATTGACAAATTTGCCGCCGCCGTAAAAAGCATTAACCCGAACGCGGTAATTCCGGTTGCCAAGCTGCCAGAAGACGTTCAAGCGTCGATCAAGGCTCTAAAAGACAATACAAAAAGATTTCACGGCGCGAAAGTCGAACTCGCGTGGTTTCCGTTTCCGATGAGATCATCGCCGTGCAATGACAAATTCGGATATTTGACATCGGAAACCGTCAGATCGTCGAGCAAACTCGATTTTAATGTCGTGACAATCGGGTTGATGAATCAGTTAGGCGACTTGATGGGCAATCCGGACAGAGACGAAAACGCGGGCGGAGTTCCCAAACCAGCCGGAGAATCGACCATTCCGGCAGGATATACATATTTCGGACAGTTTGTAGATCACGACATTACGCTGGACGTTTCGTCCACCATTGATGTGGCGACGGACGCAAATTCGATAAACAATATGCGTTCGCCGGCTCTAGATTTGGATAACGTTTACGGCAGAGGTCCGGCGTTAGACCCGTATCTGTATCAATTTCCGTCGTCGGGACCGATCACGGCGATAAAGATGAAATTGGGAAAAAATACCAATCAAGGCAAAGGCGGTCCTTCGACGAGCGGCGGCGGTTTGGCCGGAATGGCTATTAAAACCGACTTTGACGTGCCGCGCATCGAAGGCTCGAACACGGCGGTCATCGGCGATCCGCGAAACGATGAAAATTTATTTGTCGCGCAGTTTCAGATGGCGATGCTGCGTTTTCATAATGCGGTGGTTGACATCGTTACCGCATCGGGTTTTAGCGGCGATATTTTCGTCGAAGCCAAGAAAATCGTTACGCATCATTACCAATGGGCGGTCGTCAACGATTTTCTGAAGAGAATCTGCGGCGCAGCTGCCGTTAGTAATGCCGTGACTTCCGTTGCCGCACCGATTGGCAGTGCATTTCGAATGCCGGTCGAGTTTTCAGTAGCGGCATATCGTTTCGGACACAGTATGATTCGCAACAGATATTGGATCAATCATAATTTCATTAACGAACCTTTGGCAAAGGCTTTTGAGTTTATCAGAAACCCGCGCTTGCCTGTTTTTTCAAACTGGGTGGTTGATTTCAATGCTTTTTTCCCAACCGGAGTTTCCGTTCCTGTTTTCAACAATGCGCGAAAAATCGACAGCATTTTAGCCGGCGGTTTGGAAACGATTCCCGGCGGAAGCGGAATAATGGCGATGCTCGCATCCAGAAATTTGAGACGCGCATTGGCAATGGGACTTCCGAGCGGACAAGCAACGGCAACGGCATTAGGCATTGCTCCGATGACGGCCGCCCAATTAACATCGGGACTTCCGGCTAATGAACTTGCCGTCCTGAACTCGAACGGCGGATTGCTGAAAACCAAAACGCCGCTCTGGTATTACGTTTTGCGTGAAGCGATGGTTTTAAGTGCAGGAAATAGTTTAGGCCCGGTCGGCGCGAAAATCGTCGCCGATACGTTCGTCAGAATGCTCAAACGCGACGGCGAATCATATCTCAACAAAACCGGCGGATTCGTTCCGTTTCTGCCGTCCGATGCGGCTGGCGATTTCACGGTTACAGACATTATCAAACTGTCCGCCGTTAACGTTCCGTAAAAATTTTTCGGATAATTCGCATATTCGAATTTACAGGAAAAGGGTGAAGTTTTTATTTCATCCTTTTCCGAATATTAACCGATATGCGATTTTTTAATTTGGAAAAATCGTAAATTTCAAAGATAAAACACAAAAGTTTCATCTCTTTTTTCCAGGTTTGATAGAATGATGTTATGAAAATCAGTGCAAGAAATTCGCTCAAAGGTAAAGTAAAATCAATCGAAGTCGGCGCGGTAAATACGGAAGTCGTCGTCGAACTCGCCAACGGTTTGGAAGTCGTTTCGATCATCACGAAAGATTCGGCTGAACGCCTGGAATTGATCGAAGGCAAAGAAGTTTACGCGGTCGTTAAAGCGAGCGATGTGATGATCGCGGCGGAGTAATTTTTTTATAATTTTAAGGTAAAAAGCAGGACTTGAAAATTTTCGAGTCCTGCTTTTTTTACCGCTTTTCGAGTTATATCCAAGTTACAAGTTAAAAGCGGTAAAACTTTTTTCGCTTATCATCGGAGCGAAGCGGATCGGATTTCCCCGTTTGATCCGCTTCGCTCGCCTGCGGCAACCCGCGCGACGAGTTCAGAGCCTGCATTTCCAAACTTTCGCGCTAACGCAATGTAATCGGGCTGCCGAATTCGTTCAGCCGTCGAGTCCGAAAAATTTCAGAATCAGTTTCCACAACATTTCATAAAAAATCGGATTGAGCATTGTGCAATTTTCTCCTCGAAAGCGTTTACTGAATCTGTTCTGACTCGGACGAAAAAACATCGAGAATCGTTCGGTCGTAAACGCGGCGCAGAATTATGAGTTCCTTTGATTCGGGCGTTTCGACGCGAACCGTGACGGTTAGTTTTTTGCCGTCGCCGGAAAGCCTGTAATTTTCGATCATTTTATTTCCGCGCGGGCTGACGGTTTCGACTTTGAGCGAATCTTTTTCCTGCGCCGCCGTTAATAAAAATCTCGTGCCGTCGGAAAGCTCGCCGATCCGCGCTTTTGCATCGGTTAAAACCGTTCGCGTAAAAACCAGTTCGTTGTAGCCTTCGTTGATCGTCATTGATTTCTCGTCTTCGCCCGCCAAAATCAGCGTTTCCGGCGCGACGAGCGAAATGCTTAACGACGGCATAGTTTCTTCTTTCGCCGTTTTTTCGGACGGATTTTGATCGAGTCTGTTTTGCAGCATCGCCTGCATTTTCAAAAGCGGATTGTCGGATTCGGCGTAATTGATGCGCCACGCGCCGATGATTTTTCCCGCACTCAAAAAGTCGTTCGGCAGTTCCGTTTTTGTTTGCGCTCTTGCTGAAATGGAAAATAAAACCAGAAAAAATGAAAAAGTTATCAGACTAAAATATGATTTCATAAAAATTCCCCTCCTCGAAAATATGATGTAAAAACCAATTCGATTTGTATGAATTATACGTCGTAAATCCGGCTTGTGAGGTTAAGATTCGGTTAAGCCGTGTAAAGAATTGTTAAGCTGATTTACAATTGAATTTTCGCGCTGGCGATTTGCTTTCAAACGACAACTTTTTTATTTTGTATGCGACGGAGAAATTATTAATAAACAATGAGAATTTGCGCGGCACAGACGAGACCTGTTTTAGGCGACATCGAAAAAAACATCGAAGATCACAAACGATTTATCGAAGCGGCAATTAAAAATCGAGCCGATCTGATTTTCTTTCCCGAACTTTCGATAACGAGATACGATTCACTTCTGGCGCAGAATTTGGCAACCGGCAAAACGGACGAAAGATTTGACGATTTTCAAAAACTCAGCGATGAAAAAGGAATCGTAATCGCCGTCGGCGCGCCGACGAAAAGCGATTCGGGCGTTTTGATAAGCATGATATTTTTTCAGCCGCACAAACCGCGCGAAATTTATTCGAAACAGAAACTTCATTCCGACGAATTGCCGTTTTTTGTCGAAGGCGAAGCGGAATTTTTTCTCGACGCTGAAAGCGAAAAAATCGCGCCCGCAATTTGCTATGAATCAATGCTTCACGAACATTCTGAAAAAGCCGTTCAAAACGGCGCGAAAATTTATTTAACGAGCGTTGCTAAAAGCGCGGACGGAGTCGAACGCGGCTACAAACATTACGCGGAAATCGCCGCGAAAAATTCGCTGACGGTTTTAATGTCGAATTGTCTCGGCAAATGCGACGATTTCGAAAGCGTCGGAAAATCGGCGGCGTGGAGCAATAAAGGCGAAATCGTCGGAAAACTCGACGACGCGCGCGAAGGCATTTTGATTTTCGACACCGGAACGCAGGAAATCGTCGAAAAATATTTATAATTTTCCGAAAACAAAATGAACAAATCAGCCGAAACGATTGACGAATATATCAGCGAATTTCCGAAAGAAACTCAAAAGATCTTGCAGCAGATTCGCAAAACCGTTCGCCAAGCCGCGCCGCAAGCCGTCGAAGCGATCAAATATAACATTCCGACTTTTGTTTTAGGCGGAAATCTCGTTCATTTCGGCGCGTTCAAAAATCACATCGGCTTTTATCCCGCGCCGACCGGAATCAAGAAATTTGAAAAGGAATTGTCGGTTTACAAACAAGGAAAAGGTTCGGCGCAATTTCCGCTCGACGCGCCGATGCCGCTCGATCTGATTACAAAAATCGTCGAATTTCGCGTTAAACAAAACTCCGAAAAAACTCTGAAAAAGAAGAAATGAAAAAAAATTCAGAATTCGAGAAAATGCCGAAAACTCTGACGCAGCTCGGTTTGGATGAAAAGGCTTTGAACGAAATCAGCAAACTGAAATGGGTTGTCACGGAAAAAGTTCACGGCGCAAACTTTAGCATCGTTTACGAAAACCGGAAATTACTTTTTGCAAAAAGAAAGGCATATCTGAACTGGAACGATGATTTTTTCGGTTTTCAGGAAGCAGTTTCAAGAATCGAAGACAATGTATTGCGGTTATTTGAACATTTAAGTCAGGATATTAAAGCCGACAAATACATTATTTACGGCGAGCTTTTCGGAGGAAAATATCCGCATCCCGAAGTTGCGGCTCATCCCGATTTGGAAGCCATTCAAACGGGCGTATATTATTCGCCGACCATTGAATTTTGCGCCTTTGATATTGCGTTTGAAACGAATGAGGTCAAGCAATATCTGGATTACGAAAAAGCCGTGAATTATTTTGAAAAATATGAAATATTTTACGCGAAAGTCCTGTTTGCCGGAAAGCTGAATGAGGCGACGGATTTTGATTTGAAAACAGATTCGTTCATTCCGTCACAATTAAATCTACCGAAAATAGAAAATAATCTGATCGAAGGCATCGTGATAAAACCTTTGAATCATTCGACATTAAAAAACCTCGAATTTCGTCCGATCATCAAGATCAAAAACGCGGAATTTGACGAGGACGACAAATTTCACGAAGCGAAAAAATGGTCATTCGTTCCCAAAGTTTCTTCGAAATCGGAAGAGCTGTCGTTTTTAGTCGAAGAAATGCGCGGCTACATAAACGAAAACCGCATAAATAGTGCCGTTTCTAAAATCGGCAAGCTCGATTTTAATAGCGAACAAAGGATTAAAGATATCAGAGAAGAAGTTTTGGATGACGTGCTAAATGATTTTAATATTGATAACGACGACATCATAAATGATCTGGACGCAGAGAAACACGATTGGATAAAACAAAGACTGACGGCACTAATCAACGAGCAGATATTTAACTGCCGCTAACGCATTTTTTTGTGAAATGCGCTATTTTTTTAAGCAAATGGCAAAAACCAAAAATCAAAAATCAAAAATCAAAAATCCGTTGGTTTCGATCATAATGGGCAGCACGTCCGATTGGGAGACGATGAGAAACGCGTCCGACATTTTGAATGATTTCGGAGTCGCGCACGAAACGAAAGTCGTGTCGGCGCATCGCACGCCCGATTTGCTTTTTGAATTCGCCAAAACGGCCGAATCTCGCGGCATCGAAGTCATTATCGCCGGCGCGGGCGGCGCGGCGCATTTGCCCGGAATGTGCGCTTCGCAAACCGTTCTTCCGGTTCTCGGCGTTCCCGTTCAAAGCAAGGCTCTGTCGGGAATGGATTCGCTTTTATCAATCGTTCAAATGCCTTTTGGCGTTCCGGTCGGAACTCTGGCAATCGGCACGGCCGGCGCAAAAAACGCCGCGCTTTTCGCGATTTCGATTCTCGCAAATTCGCGCAAAGATTTGCGAAAAAAACTTCACGAGTTCAGGAACGAACAAACGCAGACGGTTTTGGATTCGGAATTAATATAAATCAACGATGTTTGCGGAATCGTTCGAAGCGATTTGGCTTTGCACAAAAATAAAAAATATAAGGGATTTTGAGCCGCAATTTCAAATTATTAATTTTTGCGCAAAGCTGAGCGATTTTATTTTTTGATTTGTCACTTTTATAAAGAAACGGTATTTTTAATGAAAGGTGCCAACCCTAGATTACAAGGAAATCTTGTGTATCGGACAAACGGCGGAAAATAATTTATTACTTTCCGCCGTTGTTTTTTTCGTTTGCAGCCGAATTCTTGCGCACCTTATTTCAATGTCCGCCCTTATTAAAATGCTTGTTGATAAAATTCTTAAAGAACTTAAAACACTTGAAAATCCCGAAAATGTCGCGGGAATGAAGCGTTTTGGAATCGTAACGAAAAAGGCTTTCGGCGTTTCCGCGCCGGTTTTGAAATCATTGGCAAAAGAAATAAAGAAGCAAACCGAAAATCGTCACGATCCCGCGCTCGAACTTTGGAAAACGGAGATTCACGAAGCCAGAATTATCGCCTATTTGATTGACGAACCGAAAAAAGTTTCGGAAGAACAGATGGACGATTGGGCGAAAGATTTCGATAATTGGGCGATTTGCGACGGCACGTGCGGACATCTTTTTTGCAAAACGGAATTTGCTTATAAAAAAGTTTTCGACTGGTCGCAAAGCGACAAGGAATTCGTCAAACGCGCCGGACTCGTTTTGCCTGCGTGGCTCGCCGTTCACGACAAAGAAGCGGCCGACGAAAAGATCGCGCAGTTTTTACCGCTTCTCGAAAAACACGCCGACGACGAGCGAAATTTTATTAAAAAAGCCGTCAACTGGTCGCTTCGCCAGATCGGAAAACGCAGTTTGTTTTTAAATAACCTGGCGATTGAAACTGCCGAAAAAATAAAATCGCAAAATTCAAAATCGGCTCGCTGGATAGCTTCCGACGCTTTGCGCGAACTTGAGAACGAAAAAATTCTTGAAAGATTGAATAAGAAAACGTCCGCCGTAAAGTAAATTTAATTTCAAATTTTTATCCGTAAATTTATGTGCTAATCTGTGGTTTTCAAATTTTCTCGTTAAAATTTTGTGACAAAAATTATCCTTCCAAATTCGACGATTGGAATTTTCGGCAGCGGTCAGCTCGGTCGGATGTTTGCGATTGAAGCGCGAAAAATGGGTTATCGCGTTCATACTTTTTCGCCCGACACCGACACGCCGACCGGACAAGTCGCCGATTTTGAAACGACGGCGAATTACGAAGATTTGGACGCGGTGAAAATTTTTGCGCGAAGCGTCGATGTCATCACATACGAATTCGAAAACGTTCCGTCGAAAACAATCGAAGCCGCGAGCGAGTTTACCGAAGTTCACCCGAAAGGCGAAGTTCTGCACACGACGCAAAATCGTCTGCGCGAAAAAAATTTTCTCAAGGAAAACGGTTTTCCGGTCGTTAATTTCCGCCACGTAAAAACGCTCGAAGATTTGTATCAATCGGTCGAAGAAATGGGAACGCCGTGCGTTTTGAAAACCGCCGGATTCGGTTACGACGGCAAAGGTCAGACGAAGATCGAAACCGCCGGCGAAATCGAAAAAGCCTTTGAAAACTTAAACGGAAACGAAGCCGTTCTGGAAGCGTTCGTTAAATTTGAAAAGGAAGTTTCGGTCG
>Ga0070689_100003579_pt1 | contig 10352 bp, 9 predicted proteins | sample KBSS23HmetaG_FD_64669 | JGI IMG/M metagenome (GOLD analysis project Ga0070689, IMG submission 64669) | Switchgrass rhizosphere microbial communities from Kellogg Biological Station, Michigan, USA - KBS S2-3H metaG | ecosystem: Host-associated > Plants > Roots > Rhizosphere ... | reverse complement strand
GCTTGGCCTTTGAGCCGTTTCACGTCGCCGGTGCCCGCCGACGCGTAGGTCTCGAGCTTGGGCACAATCCGGCCGCGGGTGGCTGTCGTGAGCTTGATCCACTGGCGGCTCGCAGCGGTCGTAAAGACAACAACCTTCATGCCGCATGAATTATCGCAAATGGCGATAATTCCGTCAAGTTCAATCCCGCGAAATGCGATAAGCCGCGTTGTTACTTTGGCCCCTCACCGGGAACTGTCCCGGCCGGAAGGGTGTAGCAGAAATCCGCCACCGCACCCGGCGTGGTCCACCACACCCGGTCGCGCTTGGCGTGTTCCACGCAATGCTTGAGCGCCTTGCGCAGCGACGGCAGCCGAAACGGCTGACCGACCACGAAGGGATGCAGCGACAGCGTCATCACAAGGGGCTGCGCTGCGCACTGTTCGACCATCTCGTCGAACTGGTCGACGATCATGTCGGCGAACTGATGCGCGGTGTTCTCGCGGTGGATGATCGAGGCGGAATCGTTCAACTCCGCCGGATAGGGCACCGACAGGATCGGACCGGAGCGCGTCTTCAGCCAGAACGGCTGGTCGTCCGCCGGCCAGTCCATCACGTATTTGTAGCCGGCCTCTTTCAGGAGATCGATCGTGACATTGCTCTCGGCCGCCGCCGGGCCCATCCAGCCCTTGGGCGGTTTACCTTCGCGCTTCAAGATCTCGGCCGTCACATCGTCGATCAGCCGCTTCTCGTCGAGCTCCCAGAGATCGCCCTGGCGCTCGGCGTTGGTGCGGCCGTGACCAACGACTTCATCCCCCCTCGCGCGTATCTTGTCGGTGATCTGCGGGTGGTACTCGTAGAGCATCGAGTTGATGTTGTGCGCGGCCGGCAGCTTGAACTGCTCGAACAGATCGAACAGCCGCCAGATGCCGACGCGGTTTCCATAGTCGCGCCAGGAGTAGTTGCGCTGCTGCTGCGGCTCGCCCTTCTTGGCAGGGTCCCAGCCGGTGCCCTTGCGATAGGCATACACCTCGATGTTGGTGGTGGCGCAGAACGCGAGCCGCTTGCCGCCGGGCCAGGAGTAATCCTTGCGTTCGCCGATGACCGAATAATCGTAACGGTTGTGCTTGGGCAGCGTCAGCATCGATTTCTCCTCAATTTCTAAGCGCGGGGTTCATAGTACGAAGGTCGGCACACTCTCGACCATCCCCCTTCAGGGGAGGGTGAAGCGCGCAAGCTGCACGCTCTTGAACATCAAGCCGGCGCAGTCTTGAGGCCTTACGTCGCGTCGTCGATTCGGCGTGCCTGTGCTATTGACCGGACGGCAAGCTTCGGACTTGAAAAACTCGAGAGTGAAAATGACAAGGCATCTTCTCGCGATAGGCTTGGCGGCAGGCTTGGCGGCGCTTTTCTCCGCCACAGCGGCTCAGGCGCAATCCTATCCGACGCGCCCCGTCACCATCATCGTGCCCTACCCGGCTGGCGGGCCTACCGACCAGGTCGCGCGGCAGATCGCGCCGAAGCTTGCCGCCAAGTTCGGACAGAGCTTCGTCGTCGAGAACGTCAGCGGCGGCGGCACCAACATCGCCGGCCAGCGCGTCGCGCGCTCAGCTCCCGACGGCACCATGCTGTTCATCCACAATCTGCAGATCTCGGCCAACGTCGCGCTCTACAAATCGCTGCCGTTCGACACCGAGAAGGATTTCCTGCCGATTGCCATGATCAACTCCAACCCGCTGGTGCTGGTCGGGCGAAAGACGCTCGAAGCCAAGACACTGCCTGAGCTGGTCGCCTGGATGAAGAAGAATCCGGCGCGCGTGGGCCATCCCGGCGTCGGCTCGACCGGGCATCTCGCCACGGCCTTACTGGCGCAGGCACTCGGCGTCCAGGTGACCCACATTCCCTATCGTGGTGCAGCCCCGATGCTGCAGGACACGCTCGGCGGCCACATCGATCTGTTCTTCGCCACGCCCCAGCAGGTGATCGGCCAGTTCGCCTCCGGCGAGGTCAAGGTGTTCGGCATCACCTCGAAGGACGCCTCGCCGCAGTTCCCCGGCGTGCCAAGCTTCGTCGCGACCTACGGCCCGAAACTTGCCATCGACTTCTGGCAGATCATGCTGGCGCCGGCCGGCACGCCGAAGCCGATCGTCGACGCCATCGACCGCGCGCTGCAGGAGGCGCTGGACGATCCTGAAATCCTCAAGGTCTGGGCGCAGAGCGGCATGGCGCCCTATCCCAAGATGCAACGCACGCCCGCGGGCGCGACCGCCTATCTCAAAAGCGAGATCGACCGCTGGGGGCAGGTCGTGCGCGACAACAAGATCGAAGCGCCGGCAAATTAGTCGGCGAGCATTCGCAGCCCGGACCGCGATTACTGGATGCACCGCTTTCGCGGGGCAAGACAGGCTGGTTGCAAAAGCGGATGCTGCGAAGGAGACTAAGGCATATCCGTTCATCCAGATTTTTGCCCATGCCCGATCACACCAACAGCAAACTCGCGGTCCGCGGCTGCAACATCACCATGATGCGCGGCGGCGCCGGACGTCCGCTGCTGATGCTGCACGGCGCCGGCGGCGCCGGCATATGGCTGCCTTACATGGCCGACCTCGCCGCGCGGCACGACGTGATCGTGCCCGAGCATCCGGGCTTTGGCGCCTCAGATACGCCGGATTGGCTTGACACCATCCCCGACCTCGCCAACTTCTATCTCGACTTCCTCGATCAGCTCGACCTCAAGAACGTCAATCTGGTCGGCCATTCGCTCGGCGGCTGGATCGCGGCCGAACTTGCGGCACGCAACACCAGCCGCCTCGCCTCGCTGACGCTCGTCGCCGCCGCCGGCATCCATGTCAAAGGCATCGCGCAGGTTGACTCGTTTTTGCAGAACGACGAGCAGCGCGTACGCGCCTTCTTCCACGATCCCAAACGCGCCGAAGAGATGCTGAAGCACCTCGCGCGTCCGGAGCTCGAAGATATCAACCTCAAGAACCGGACCACCACCGCCAAGCTGATCTGGCAGCCACGCGGCTACGATCCGCATCTGCACAAGTGGCTGCACCGGATCGACGTGCCGACGCTGCTGGTCTGGGGCGACGACGACCGGCTGTTCCCGAAGGACTACGCCTTCGCCTATCAGCGCCTGATCCCGGGCTCGAAAGTCACGATTATTCCGGAGTGCGGCCATCTGCCCCAGGCCGAGCAGCGGCAGGCTTTCGTCGCAGCGCTGGAAGGCTTCTTCGACACCATGAAGGTGGCGGCATGAAATTTTTCAATTTCCATCTGATGCCATACCGGCACGCCGACCTCGACGCCATCGAGAAGCACGGCACCGCCTGGGTCACCTATTCGAACCGCGACTACGATCCGGAAAAAGGCGCGGAGCTCTATCACGAGTACCTCGACCAGATGGAGCTCGCCGACCGGCTCGGCTTCGACGGCGTCTGCCTCAACGAGCATCACCAGACCGCCTACGGCATGATGCCGATCCCGGGCGTGCTAGCCGGCGCGCTGGCCCGCTCGGTCAAGCGCGCCAAGCTCGCGATCCTCGGCCGCGCGCTGCCGCTCCTGAACAATCCGCTGGTGGTGGCGGAAGAATACGCCATGCTCGACAACCTGACGCGCGGCCGCTTCATCGCGGGCTTTGTGCGCGGTATCGGCGCCGAGTATCACGCGATGGGGATCAATCCGGCGCACTCGCAGGAGCGCTATGCCGAGGCGCACGACATGATCATCCGCGCCTGGACCGAGCCGGGCCCGTTCCAATATGTCGGCAAGCACTACCACTTCAACTACGTGAACACCTGGCCGCGGCCCTACCAGAAGCCGCATCCGCCAATCTGGATTCCGTCGCAGGGATCGAGCAGCACCATCCGCTGGGCGGCGCAGATGAAATATACCTACGCGCAGACGCTGGCGCCCATCGCGGTCGTAGCGAAGTTCTTCCAGCTCTACCGCGACGAGGCCGCGAAGGCAGGCTACGCGGCCTCGGCCGACCAGCTGGCGTGGTCGAACACGATCTATGTGGCCGAGACCGATGCGCAGGCGATCCGCGAGGCGAAGCCGCACATGGAGGCGCTCGCCAACAAGCTGCTCAAGATGTCGACCGAGATGCTGCTGCCGCCCGGCTACAGCAACATCGATTCGATCAAGCGGATCCGCGCCGCCAAGGTCACCGGCAAGGTACAGACCTGCGAGGACCTGATCAGGGCCGGCGTCATCATCATGGGCAGCCCGAACACCGTGCGCGAGAAGCTCGCCGAGTATCAAGATCTCGCCGGTTTCAACACCTCGCTGACCAAGACCCAATTCGGTACGCTGCCCGACGATATGACGCGCGCCAACATGCAGGCGATCGCGCAGGAGATCCTGCCGCATTTCCGCGACCGGCTGCCGCAGGGCAAGCGCCAAGCCGCGGCGGAATAGTCAACGGGAGGGAGCGGTGCTCAAGCGTCGTCAATTTCTGAAGCTTGCCGGGCTCGTGGCACTGCCATCGGTTGCGCGGCCCGCGCTGGCGCAGGCCTATCCGTCGCGGCCTGTGAAGCTCGTGGTGCCGTTCAATGCCGGCGGCTCGACCGACCTGATCGGCCGCATCATGTGCCAATGGCTGACCGAACGGATGGGCCAGTCGTTCGTCGTCGAGAACAAGCCCGGCGGCGGCACCAACATCGCGACCCAGCTCGTGGTGAATTCGCCACCCGATGGCTACACGCTGCTCTATACGGTCTCGACCCACACCATCAATCCATCGCTCTACAAGTCGCTGCCGTTCGACTTCCAGCGCGACATCGTGCCGGTCGGCGGCCTCGCCGAGCTACCGCTGGTGATGGTGGCCGATCCAAAGCTCCCGGTGAAGAACATCACCGAGCTCGTCGCCTACGCGAAAGCGAATCCCGGCAAGATCAACCTCGGCTCGTTTGGCGTGAAGACCATCAGCCACCTGTCGCTCGAGCTGCTGAAGACCTCGACGGGGATCGAATTCACCCACGTGCCCTACACTGGCGGCGCACCGATGATCGTCGACATCATCTCCGGCCGGATCCAGGCCGGCGTCGACGCGCTGCCGAACTCGCTGCCACACATCAGGAGCGGCTCGATGCGCGCTCTGGCCGTGCTGTCGCGGGCGCGGACGGACACGTTGCCCGACGTACCGACCTCCGGCGAAAACATCCCTGGGTTCGAGGCCCCGACGTGGAACGGCATCGGCGCACCGAGAGGCACGCCACCTGAGATCGTCGAGCGCCTCAACCGCGAGATCAACGCGGGCTTGCAGGATGCAGGCCTGCTCAAACGCTACGCCGATGTCGGCGGCACTCCGATCCGCGCCACGCCGCCCGAATTGACGCAGATGATCGCCAGGGACATCGAGAAATGGGCCAAGGTGGTGAAGGCCGCGGGCCTACAGCCGGAATAGACCGCTGCGTCCGAAGCTGGCAGACTGCCCCTACGCTTTGCAACGGAGACATCTCATGGCAGCCCGCATCCGGCACATCGCGCTTTGTGTGAAAGACATCGACGCGACCGCCGACTTTTACGAAAAGGCGTTCGGCCTCAAGCGCACCAAGAAGCACGAGGGAAAGACCGCCTGGAACATTTACATGAGCGACGGCGAGATCAACCTTGCGCTGCTGCAATACAAGAGCGAGGTCGGCTCCGGCGTGCCGCCGGGATGGGTCGGCATCCATCACTTCGGTTTCCAATGCGACGACCTTCCGGCGCAGCAGAAACAGATCGAAAAAGCCGGCGGCAAGTTCTTCTTCGATCTCGGCGACCCGGAGGACGAAGGCTTCGAGCGCAAGTTCAAGGACCCAGACGGCATCGTCTTCGACATCAACTGGAAGGGCTGGCAGCTCACCAAGGACAAGGCGAAGAACGCCAAGGGCGGCCTAGTGCCTGCGACGAAACGCGCAGCGGCGGCCCGCAAGAAAGTCAGCAAAAGGACCGCCAAGCCGGGCAAGGTAGCGCGGAAGAAGAAGTAACCCTTCCGCCTCATCCTGAGGAGAATCGCGAAGCGATGCTCGAAGGATGGCGACGATCTCAGTTGCAGCCACCCTTCGAGACGCCCGCCTTCGGCGGGCTCCTCAGGGTGAGGCCGGGAGGGATTCAGTTCGAGAGGGGAATGAAAATGATCCGGCTCGCGCTTTCGCTTGCGTTCGTCGTGCTCGGCGGTTGGACCGCTGCACAAGCCCAAAGCTATCCGGCGCGCACCGTCACGGTGATCGTGCCGTTCGCCGCGGGCGGGCCGGCCGACATCACCGGCCGCATCGTCGCCGATATCTTCACGCGGCATCTGGGCCAGCAGTTCGTGGTCGAGAACGTCGGCGGCGCCGGTGGCACCACCGGCTCGCTCCGTGGCGCACGCGCCACCCCCGATGGCTACACCCTTAACTTGGGCCATATGGGCACCCACGGCGCAGCGCCGGCGCTCTACCCCAATCTCGGCTACGATCCGGAGAAGGATGTCGAGCCGATCGGGCTGATCGCCGAACAGCCGGAGCTCTTGACGGTGCGCAAGGACTTCCCGGCCAATAACCTGAAGGAGTTCGTCGCCTACGCGAAGGCGAACGAGAGCAAGCTCAACATGGGGCACGCCGGGGTCGGCTCGGTGTCCTATGTCGGCTGCCTGCTGCTCAACTCGGCGATCGGCATCAAGCCAACCCTGGTGCCCTTCACCGGCACGGCGCCGGTGATGAACGCGATCCTTGCCGGCACCGTCGACTACGATTGCGATCCGGTGCTCGGCCCGCTGCCCCATGTACAGGCCGGCACCGCCAAGGCGCTCGCCATCGCCACCAGGAAGCGCAGCCCGCTGCTGCCCAATGTGCCGACGTCCTTCGAGCAGGGCCTGCCCGAGTTCGACTGCGCGCCGTTCTATGCGGTGTTTGCGCCCAAGGGCACGCCGAAGGACATCGTCGACAAGCTGGCGGACGCGCTCAACAAGGGACTGGATGAGCCCGCCGTGCAAAAGCGCCTGGCGGACCTCGGCGCCGACATCGCCGAGCCGAAGCGCCGCGGGCCGAAAGCGCTGGCCGAGCTGGTCAAGAGCGAGGTCGCCCGGCTGACGCCGATCCTGAAGGCCGCGAGCGCCAAGTAGTTACGTCGCGGCAATCCCCATCGCCTCGGCGAACGCCGCCCGCACCTCGGGCGGCTGGCCGTAGTGGTGGCGGAATTCCTTGAGCCGTTGGCGCAACAGCGGATCGTTCTGGAATTCCGCAAGCGTCAGCCCCACCGTATTCTGCTCGCGCCCCATGTCGGGCAGGTCGATTGATTTCGCCAGGCTCGGATCGCGGACCACGCCCTTCGGATCGCGGCCGGCCTTGATCGCGTCGATCTCCTCGAAGAAGCGGTTGCGCATCAGGGTGATGCCGATGTCGCTCGAACGCAGATGCTCCTTGGTGCGGTCGGCGATCGCCCCCTGCCCGACCCAGGCGACGATGTCCTGGTTGATGACGTGGCTGGTGATCCAGCGGCCGTCGTCGTCCCGGATCGGACTTTTCCACGTCGGCACGCTGTTCTGCACGTAAGGCTCGCGGCCCTTCGGCACGCGGACGAAGAACCACGCCACCGACAGCGTGTTCTCGTCGTCCACCGGCACCCGCCATTCGAAGTGGCGGCCGAGATAGAAGCCGTTCGGCCACAGCGCGACGCGGCCGATGGTCCAATTCTTATCCGCTTCGCTCTGGCCCTCGCGCACGCGCTTGTAGGTAAAGCCGTGCTCGAACTCGTCAAATTTCAATTTGAGATGCTTTGGCGCGTTGGCGCCGTTGCCGCGCAGACGGTTCGACCAGTTGTCGTGCATCCACTCGAAGTGCACGGGGTCAATCGAGTTCTCCTGGGCCTGGAACCAGTTGCACGGCACGTCGGCTAAAACGATCTCGCGGAAGCCATTCTGCCAGTTGAACGGCTCCCACACCGGCAGCTCCGGCGCCGGCAGCGGCCCCATATAGGCCCACAACAGGCCAGCGCATTCGCGCACCGGATAGGCCTTGATCTCGCAGCCGGCCTTGGACGGCTTAGGACTGGTCGTGTCCTCGTAGGGTTGATCAATGCAGGTCCCGGTCTCGTCGTAGCGCCAGCCGTGATAGGAGCAGCGGATGCCGCTCGCCTCGACCCAGCCGTATGACATATCGGCACGACGGTGCGGGCAATGCCGGTCGACCAGGCCGAAGGTGCCGCTCAGATCCTTGTAGAGCACCAGGTTCTCGCCCATCAGGCGGATCGGCTTGACCGGATTTTTCTCGAGCTCGCTGGCGCCGCCGATCGGCTGCCAGTAGCGGCGCAGGAGATCACCCATCGGTGTGCCGGGGCCGACGCGGGTGAGCAGGTCGTTGCGGGCGGCGGTGAGCACGTTTCCTCCAATCCGGGCGCTGGTCCGCCATTGTGTTGGCGTCGGCTGCCCGGGGCAAGGCCACGATGATCGCGGGGAACCAAAATCGACCTTCGCGCGTTCTCGGGCGCGAAGTCGCAAGGGAATGCACAATATGGGCCGGACGTAAGCCCCGCCGGCGATGCCTCGGCGGGCTGTCGGCATTCCGGACTGGACGATCCGATTCGATTTTTGATTGTTGAGCCCGGCGCGCGGTAAGGTCGCTGGTCGTCGCAGTGTTGCGCAATTCATCGGTAGGCTCCGCACTTGGCCCCCTTCCCGGCCCCAAAATCCTCGCTCCGGCTGCGCCTTGGGCTCCTGGTGGCGGGCACCTTGCTGCCGCTCATCTTGTTCGCCACCGGCGTCGTCTACCTCAACCACATGCGAGCGCGCGAGGCGGCCTTCGACCACGTGATGGAGGTGGTGCGCGGCATGCGGCTCGTGCTCGACACCGAGATGCATGGGCTCACCCTCGGGCTCGAGGTCTTGGCCGGGTCCCAGGCCTTGCGGCGCGGTGACATGGACGGCTTTCGCCAGAACGCCGCTGCATTCTTGCGAAGATATCCCAGCCAGTCGATTTCGATCGCTGCCCGGGATGGCCAGCAGTTGCTGAACACCGGGTTGCCGCCCGGCCAAACGCCGCCACCGCGCCAAAACCGGGATTCAATCGAGAAGGTTTTCTCGACGGGAAAACCGGCCTATTCGGACCTGTTCATCGGGTCCGTGACCCGCAGCCGCATCGTCACCATCAGCGTGCCGGTGTTTCGCGACGAGCAGGTCATCTACGAGATGAGCTTCAACGTGCCGCTCAGCCTGTTCCAGCGCATCATCACCCAGCAACAGCCGAGCTCCGACTGGACCATGTCGATCTTCGACCGCAACGGCGTCAATTTTGCCCGTGTGCCCAATCCGGAGCAGACGGTCGGACAGTCCGCTTCGTCCACGCTGCTGCCGGCACTGTTATCGCGGGACGAGCAGGGCAAGCTGCACACCGTTTCGCGGGAAGGCGTGGCGCTCAACACCGCGTTTAGCCGTTCGCCACTGACCGGATGGAAGATCGCGGCGGGCACACCGGTCGAGGCGCTGACCGGACCGTTGTGGCGCGAGCTCGCCATCACCGCCAGCATCGGCGGCATCCTGCTGGTGGTGGGGCTGTTGTTTGCGATCGGCATGGCAACGCGGATCGCGCGCGGCGAGATGCTGCACGACCTGCTCATCAACGAGTTGAACCATCGCGTGAAGAATACGCTGGCAACCGTGCAATCGATCGCCTCGCAGACCCTACGGCGCACCGACAATCCCGCCGAGGCGATCGACAAGTTTTCCGCCCGCCTGGTTTCACTCGGCCGCACCCACAACGTGCTGAGCGAAGAGAAATGGGAAAGCGCGCAGGTGCGCGAGCTGGTGGACGGCGCGCTCGCGCCCTACGCCGGCAAGGACGGCTCGCGCATCCACGCCACCGGCCCGGACATCCGCCTGGCGCCGCGGAGCGCGCTGACCGTCGCCATGGCGCTGCATGAGCTTGCGACCAACGCGGCAAAATACGGCGCGCTATCGAACGACCGCGGCGAAGTTTATATCGATTGGATATCGGCCAACGGCGCCGACGGCCCATTCCGCCTGACCTGGCGGGAGGTCGGCGGCCCGCCGGTCGCGGCGCGGGGACGGACAGGCTTCGGCTCCAGGCTGATCGAAAGCGGCACCGACCAGATCGGCGGCAGCGCGACCTTGGAGTTCAATCCGAGCGGCGTGGTGTGCACGCTGGAGTGCCCGCTGCGGTAGAGCGCGATGGGCGAGCTTCCGGATAAAGCAACCAATGTTCTAGCCAGCTCATTTCCGCAAATGCGGGAACCGCTCCGTCAGCAAGCTGCCCGGATAATACGTCGGCTTGAACGCCGCCTGCGCGCGGATCAGCTCGTGCCATTTGGCGACACGCGGCAGATCGGCCCAATCGCCATCGCGGCCGAGGTCCGCCATCCGTATGAGCGCCGGCATCACCGACACATCGGCG
>Ga0070689_100003577_pt1 | contig 10354 bp, 6 predicted proteins | sample KBSS23HmetaG_FD_64669 | JGI IMG/M metagenome (GOLD analysis project Ga0070689, IMG submission 64669) | Switchgrass rhizosphere microbial communities from Kellogg Biological Station, Michigan, USA - KBS S2-3H metaG | ecosystem: Host-associated > Plants > Roots > Rhizosphere ... | reverse complement strand
CGCAGCTTCCAAACGTAAGTCGCCCCGGCGGCGCCAGCACCATAGCTGAAGCTGACAGAGGTGACGGCGCCCGTGCCGCTTTGATATACAACTTCTTCCGCACCGTTCGTTGAGTATATCCACTGCCATGTGAGCGCATCCCCATTGGGATCCGAGGCTAAACCGGAAAACTCCACGACCGTGTTTGTAAGAATCTGTAATCCCGGCGCGCCGGGATCGGCATCGGCGACGTTCTGGCCGATCACCGAGACCGTCGGCGCCAGATTGGCGGCGTTTCCCCCTCCACTGCCAAACTCGTACGCCCCAATGTCCCAACCGGGTCCCTGTGGCCTCGAAACGCCATCCTTGTCAGACGTAAACAAACTGCTCAAGTCCACCCCGCCGTTCATCGCCGCCGCGTCACTGCTGGAGAGGCGTAAATTGTTCCCCGCGCCGAAAGGGCTGTAAGTCAAAAACGCCAGCGCGTTGGTTTTTCCGTGCGGTTCAAAATTGCCCACCCAGACCGAGGCAAGTTGGTGAGGTCCGTAATGGACGTAGGCTTGATTGCCAGGGTGATAATAAATGTTGCCATCGAACGCGAACGAGCCGGCTGTGTATCCGCATGCGTCTTCAATGGAAACGACCGGGCGATGAGTCCCGTTGCCACAATTATAAAAGATGTTGTTCTTGATTTCGTTGCTCCCACCCGTCGGGTTGCCCACATTGAAAATCGTGATGGCCAGCCAGTTTGTGTTATCCACGAACGTGTTATTCACAATTTTGATGTTGTTCAGTTCGGCAGGCGGTCCGTTATAGATACGGATGAATTCGGGAAAGTCGTCAATTGCTTCCTGGATCCGGAACACATTGTTGTATATCCACACGCTTTCAAGAATCGGGTGGTCCACTTCCCAATCCACAGCTGAGTCGCCGATGTTGATGAATTCGTTGCCGTAGATTCGCGTGCGGTTGCCGGTCGCTTGGATAAAATCGGGGTGCTGATCCGACGTGTATTCAGTGGTTCTAACCTCGTGGAATGTATTCGCAAAAATGGAAACATCGGGTCCACACTGGATTCCGTCGGGGCCAGCGTACGGCAACCTCCCCGGCGGTGGGGCGCTGTTATACAACAGTTCAACGTGATTGCTGTAAATCAAGTTGGCGTCCCATGTGCCACTTGAATATATTACCGAGAGGGCGGCATCTCCCCGTACCTGACGGAAGTTGCAATTCCTGATCCTGAATCCAGTGGAGTATATGAACCTGATGGGGTTGTTGCAGTTGGTGGAAGCAACGTGGTCAATAATAATGCCTGTGGTCGAATCCCCGTAAATGCCAACAGCAGTGTACCGATCCTGATAATTGCGCAGGTTGGAGATGACAAGATGGCAAGCTCCGGCAACGTTGCCATCAATGGTAATGTAATTGCGGACACAGGTGATGCCGGTGAGTGTTCCCTGATCGCCCGCGTAGTCATAATCGAAGATCACCACCCCGTTATGGTTGGAATTGGCAGCGTCAATCGCGATGCGGATCGGGTTGCCGGGGGTGCCGCTGGCGCCAACCGTCCAAGTGTTGGTGTAAATCTTGGAAGCGCTTCCGCCACTGATAAATAGCGTGTCTCCCGCTTTGACTCCACTGCTACCCCATACAACCGAGGAAAAGTTGGTCCAAGCGTTGGCCCAATCGGTGCCGCTGTTTTCGCCGCCGAAAATGGCGTTGTCCACGTACCAATCAGCCGCCGGGCTGCGCATTCCTGTCAGTGAACACAGGATTACCACCAGCGTCGGAACAAGGATAACTGTTCTAGCCGCCAGCATGGACTGGGAATGACTCTTATGACTCAGAAATCGGAAGCATCTGATTTATGGTTGACGCTGTGTTTGACGCCAGGGTGCTATTGCTTTACGGCAACTGCGACCATGCAATCCGCAACCGACGGATTCCATTTTAGCAAACACCATTCTACGAAATTAAAGAAAAGTGCGAATACCCGCAGGGGCCAGCTTCGATCGGACGCGGTAAATGGACCGGTGCGTCCCCGCCACAGCAAAACGCTTTCACAGATGACTGACTTGGTTATGTGCGGATGAATGGACACCACTCGAAGACCCGCCAATTCAAGCGAGTGCCGCATAGATAGCATTGAAAACAGGTGCAGGTGTCTCGGTGGTTCCAACCCACGCCAGTCTTGCTTGAACAGTTGGTGGCTAAGGCTGGAACTATTCGGGGTGCCTAATGCGAGTCTCCCTCCCTTTTTCAATATTCGAGCACATTCCCTCATGGTCTGATTCGGATCTGGAACGTGCTCAATGACATGGTTCAGGGTCACGGCATCGAAACTGTCATCGGGATAATGCTGGTCCTCCAAGGCGCCGAGGGTGACATCCATCCCCATTTGCCGGGCAACCCGCACTGCATTCTCGTCGAAATCAAGCCCTTCAACTCGCCAACCCAATTCGCGCATAGATAGAAGCCATTCCCCAGAACCACACCCGACATCCAACAAGCGCCCTTGCGCCACCTGATGCAGGTACCGGACGGATGCCTCCACCTCGCCACGGCGAAGGGGAAACAGGTAGAGCAACTTCCCAAGGCTTCGGACCGCAAAGCCCGCCGAATCTCCATGATAATTGAATCGACCGGCCAGGTATCCGCGTTTGATCAACTGGTAAATCCTTTTTAACAAACCAACCCGACCTGAATTATTCGCCGCGTGAGTGTAGTAGCTCGCGTAGGCTTTTCCAATGTCCTCTTCCAGCGGCATGGGATCGAGCCAGATCAGCCCGCATTCATCGTTCAAGCACCTCTTCAGATTCCATGATCCGCTGGCGCCGAACAGCCGATCCAGTTGGTTCGAATACATGAATGTGCCTTCGCAACCACACAAATCGCACTTTGGGCACGGTTCCGTCCTGATCTCACTACCTGCTGATTCCGTCATCATGAATCCATCCTTCTTAACTGGTTTTCTTGCAGCCGCGCGTCGCAAGGGCGTCGGCTCCAACCGACTTTTTGATCAGGCAGCCGGGTCTCAAACAGGAGGCACAACCGATATGAAATGGCCGGGGTTCTTGGGTGAAGGAATTGAGCCGGTTGCGCTAACCGGGCGGCGGCACGCAGTTCTAAAAATCAGTGCAGTTCAAAAACTGCTCCCGCTAAGGTAAGGCTCGTAGGTTCGTAGGCGGTGGCATCACTTTCAGCAACGTTATGCGGCCGAGTAAAGTGTTCGCCTCTCGCCCTCGAATGATGAGTTGGTGCGGCGTGCCTGCCGACAGGTTAAACAACGCGTTAGTATACTGCGGCGCGTCGAAGGCGCCGTTTCCGCGCCAACTAACAACCCTGGACTCAAAGCCCGTCGTGAACGGCAGAATATCCCAAATCATCGTCGGATCTGTAGGTTCGGCATCAATGTTGACAAAAAATGAATTGGCCTCGTCCCTCGGAGCGTCCACGTTGGCAGAAATAAAGTAGCTGCCCGTATTCGTGACGGTGAACGTATACACAGCGCGTCCGCCGTCCGTTACTCCGGTTTCGACTGTTTGAGAAACACTTCCGGCGTTCGCCTCAAACGGACCGGTGATGATGCCCGCGACGGACTCAAACGACAATCCGGTCAGCGGGGTCGACGCCGAACCACTCACCGCCAGGCTGGTGCCGCCGCCACCAGTAAAGGAAACCGTCTGGCTGTGACTGCCTGCACTCGTCGGTCGGTAGCGGAGGGTGACGGTTTGAGTTTGGTTACTTCCCAGGCTGTAGGTTCCCCCCGAGACAATACTGAACGGTGTTGACACACTGGCTGTTCCCGCGAGCGTACCAGCACCTGCATTCCGCACGGTCACGGTCAGGTCATTAGTGGTACCCACGGCAGTTTGACCAAAATTAAGGCTGCTGGGAGAGACTGAAATCACCGGGTTCGTGCTGGGGCCGCCGCCACCGTATTCATAAGCGCCGATGGACCACGTTGTCCCACGTGGGTTGCCGTCCTTGTCCGTAGTGAAATAGCTGCTCAAATTCACCCCGGCATCTCGTGCGGCCGTATCGGCGCTGGCCAGGTGAAAATCATTGTTCGCTGCAAACGCAGTATAACTAACGAAAACGGGCTTATTGGTCTTGCCATGCGGCTCGTTCGCAGCAATCCATGATGAGGCGGTCCGCGCACTACCGTTGATCTGCACGTACGCGCCCGCGCCGCCAGGATAATAGTAAATATTGCCGTCCAGCGACCAAGAACTGGCGCTAAATCCAGAACTTTGTGCGACGAGCAGGGCCCGATTACCACCGCTTGATCCGCAATTAACAAAAAGGTTGTTCTTGATTTCATTCCCCGTTCCAGTCGGGCTGCCCCAATTGAAATAATGTCCGAAGCTGACCGCATCCCAGTTGGGAATATCCACGAAAGTATTGTTGAAAATCTTCCAGTTCACCAAAGCCGTCACCCCTCCGCCGAATGAGTTGTAGACGCGAATCGCATCAGGGTAAGTGTCAGGATTGGCGGCGGTGTAGCGAAAGATATTGTTGTAAATCCGAACGTCGTGGGGCGCGGTGTCCCCGTAACAATCGTAATCAATTTGCGAATCGCCGTCGTTGATGAACTCGTTGTTGTAGATCGCCGTGTAATTGCCGACGGCCTGGATGGAGTCGGGATGCTGGCCGGGCGCCATGTCGGGATCGTTAAGGCCGGTACAGTTAAAAGTGTTGTTGTAAATCGCCACGCTACCGCCGCACTGGATGCCGTCAGGCCCTGGATATTGCCCCGTCCGTTCAATCGAGTTGTGGTGGATCGTGCCGTTGTAGTTCCAGCCGTTTTCGCCCGGACTGAATACGGAAATAACCGCGTCACCCAGCATGTGGCTGAAGGTGTTATGGTCGAACTCATAGGCAGTGGCCGCCCAAAAGTGAAGGCCGTTGTTGCAATGGACAATCGTGACATAGGCAATGCGTATCCCTGCTACTTGAGTGCCGTTCCCATCAATGGCAACAGCACCATCCTTGTTTCCGCTGTTGGCCACGTTGGTAATCATAAGGTGGGATGTGCCACCCACACTGCCATCAATCGTGATGTAACTTCGCTGACAGACGATTCCAGCGCCGTTGAAAACAGCCGTTCCGTTATGTCCGACATCTTGTCCGACGCGGATGGCGATAGGATTGCCGGACGCGCCAGACGCGCCGATGGTCAACGTGCTGGAATAAGTCCGCGACGCGCTGCCACCACTGAGGTAGAGCGTATCGCCCGCCTTTACGCCGCTGCTGCCCCAGACGATTGAGCTAAATGCTGTCCATGCGTTTGCCCAATTCGTGCCTTTGTTCGTCCCCGATGCAGCGGGGTCAACGTACCAGTTGGCAGAACGGACGTTGGTCACGGCAAAAACCAGAAGCCCCAAGCCAAGAATTGCCGTGCGGAGTCTCTGCCCGGCTGTGCTGGCTGAAAACACCTGCGGACATACCACCAATCCATTGGCCGCGGTCGTCCTAGCATCTTGGTGGGAATGTGCTGTCAAATCTTTCTGTTTCATAACATTTCTCATCATCGCTCGACTCGGCCCCAGTTTTGACTCCCCGCATTGCTTCCTGTTCGTGTTGTGCAGGCCCCAATGGAATCGCCTAATGCGTCTCGAACTTAAGCAAAGTTTACGCCATACCTTCGGGATAAACCACCAAGCGGCTTATTGACAGTCTTGCAATGGTTGCAAAGGCAACCTGCTGTTTGGAAGTCTCGAATTGAGAATGGCTTTCCAGTTGCGGGATGCTGTTGCCACAGCGGGCCGTGCTCCAACACCGCGAACCGCCTTGGCCAATGGAAGGCAACCGAGACTTGATATGACTGCCAGCAGCCAGTACCAGATTACAATACTCTGGTCAAAATACAGGATCGACATGAAAGACAGGCAGTGTCCGAACAATGATGCGCCCATGGCCCAAACAAAGAATCTGGCGGGTGCCCTCGCTGCTGCAACGCGAATCCGTCGCCCTATGGTTTTGAAGCATCCAACGATCACCGCGACGAAAAGCACGAGTTTCAGCAAGCCTCCCTTAACACCCTCCATTACATAGTGGTTTGTTATATCCATCATGTTTGGGTCGGCCGCAATGACCTCTCCCGCAGGCCCCCAATGAGCGGTGTAAGTGGTTCCAAACAGCCACCACTCGTCGAAGTGTGCAATCGTTTGATCAATCAGCCAGGCACGGTGCCACCCGGTGCCTCCCGTAACATCACTCAACCTGGCGAATAAATACCAGATGGGGGCTTTCATCACCAGCGCCAAACCAAGAATCGTCACCACTACCCCCCACCGAATCAAACGCATATATCTTCGGCATTTCCACAGAGTCAGACCTACCATCCCCGCAAAAAGCGCCATCAATGCTCCGCTCGACGAGGCGGCGATCACAATGAGCAGGGAAGAAATTACCGCTGCAACAGCAAGCCGGCGATACCGGGGTCGATAAAACCAGAGCGCAACGAACAGCGGAAACTGGGTGGCGCCGAAAGTTCCAGCCAGGATGGGATGCCGAAAGGCGCCTTGACAGCGTAAGTGTCCCTCTCGGACAAATGTTATCGGCGGCACACCGCCAAATACAGAGAGCAAGTTATGAGCGGTAGTCTTCTCCACCACCATCAGCACAGCCACCGCCAAGCTGAGCCAAGCCAACGTCCGCACACTGGTTACGATATCCTCAAAATCCACAATCACGCATCGGACGAAAAAATAGCAGCCGATGGCGTTGTAAACGTCACCCGATCGGGCGATGAACAAATTCATCGAGGGCTTTGCCATGGTTCCGAAAAGGGCAGTGACTACGGCCCACCATGCCAAAAGCTTGTCTGTGCGGGTCAATACCAGTCGTGCCGCTTCCCCTTTGACGATGACGCGGATGGCGCCAACCAGCAGCAGGACACGGAACAAATGGAAATGCAATCCGAGGACAACCAGTTCCTGTCCCAAAGGCATGAGACAGGTCATAATCAGCAGGGGGCAAACGGCAAAACGCCGTGGCAGCCGCCAAATGAAGCAAGCCAAAACCAGCACCATTCCAAAAGCCACCGGGTTGAAACTCGAGGCCTGCTGGATTTGTTCTTCCATCATTTAGTCTGACCGCACTTGCCAACTCAAGTCTGCTTCGATTGTCTGACAGGCTTCCCGCCCAGCGAGCCTGCCCATCTCCGCAACTTGGCGACCTGCTCCTTCCTGAGAAAAGCCACTTCCTCGGGCTTTATGACCGGTTTCCGTCCGCTAAGTCTCCACCACAAATAGCCAGAATAGCGAACAACGCTGCCAAAGAGCAACGGACGCGTGGTTACGCGGCGGCAACACTTGAGGAATTCAAAGATCGGGTGGGAGCCGAAGGAGGCATCCGACAAACCCGCGTGAAACCTTCCGCGCCAGATTCCGTTGGCGCTGGATGTCGGCCGATAGTGCAAAATGTGGAGATCTGGACGTGTTAACAAATCCCACTTCGCCATCCTCACCTTCAGTTGTATCAACCAATCTGAACCTTGATAATAAAATGGGGTATAGCCGCCTACCTCATCAAAGGCGGTTCGGCGAAAGACTGCGCTCGCCGCCACGGCATCTTCCGCATTCTCCGGCCGGAACTCCCAGTGTCCGTGCGGGCGCTCGTATATGACGCCGCTGGCCACACCCAGCCGGGGGTTCTTTTGAAACTCACTGAGAATTGACTCGTAATAATCTTCGCGTTCGGTCGCCTGGTCGGCGTCTTGGACTGCCACAAAATCAAATTCGAGCGACTTGGCCAACTCGTAGGCCGCTCGGATAGCCGTGTATTGGGAACCGAAATTCCGTCCCCCTCGAGCTCTCGCAGTCTGCAGCTGAATGAATGGATAATCTGCCGCGAAGCGCTCGACGATTGAGGCAGTTTGATCCGTCGATCCGTCATCCATAATGAACCAAGCCAACGGCTTGACAGTTTGGCGCACCACGGACTGGATGATTTCTCCAATGAAAGCCTCTTCGTCCTTCGCTGCGGTTATCAGTATGTATCGGTTGTTCATAATTTCAAAAAGTTTCAAAAAGTCTCAATCAAGTGGGGCGCCGCCAGCCACGCTAGGCGTGGAAATCCAGATCCGTTGTCTTATTCCATCGCCGAGCATCCATTTGAGGCAAGCAACGCTTCTTTTCACTTTGCTTCCGCAAATTACCCGCTCCTGCGATTTAATTACGAATGCCAGCGAGTAGCCGATCGCACGCAACACCAAGTGGAGGCAGCAGATCAGGAAGAAACAGAAGACCGCCGGAGGAGAGTGATGTTTTCTCCAATACTGAAGATCCGCCCGATGCCTTTCGATATAAAACCGGACCGGCGCGTTGGCTGAACTGGCGCCGCCATAATGGATGGCTTCCGCAGAAGGAATAAAAGTCAGCGGCCAGCCTTTGAGCCAGAACCGCTTGCTCCAATCCATATCCTCACCATACATGAAAAATCTTTCATCAAGGAGGCCAACCTGTGCCAGGGCCTGCCGGCGTACCAGCCAGAAACAGCCAGTAAGCATATCAACCTGCCGGAGGCTATCCTGCGGCCAATGGTAAAGCAAAAAACCGTTGAACCATTTGCATCTTGGAAAGATGGAATCCAAAGCCAGCGCCCGGCAGAACGAATTCCAGACGCCGGGAAATCCTCGACACGAACGCTGCAATTTCCCGTCTCCCCCAATGATCCGCGGGCCAACCATGCCAACGGTCGGGTGTTGTTCGCAATAATCAACCAGCCGGGTGATGCAATCTGGCAGCACTTTAACGTCCGAATTGACCAGGCACACATATTGTCCGCTGCTGCGCGAGATGCCGATGTTATTCGCCTTGCCAAAACCAAGATTGGAACCGGTGCGAATCAATTGCACATGAGGGAATTCACGCTCTACGCATTCAGCGGAACCATCAGAGGAAGCGTTGTCCACCACAATGATTTCCATTGGATACCGGCATACCTTCGATGAGAGTGATCTCAGGCATTGATTGAGATAGTCCCGCGCGTTCCAACTGACAATAATCACCGACACCGTGATCGAAGGGACAAGTTTGCCTTCCGACAACTTCTTGTCGTTTTCCAGATTTCCTGTGCTGCTGTCGCTATTCATTAAACCTTTCTCAAAGGGAAGTTGTTCTCTTCCTCTTAATTCATGTTCGACGCCTCTTTTGCAAGCGTTGTTTCACTCAGTTTTGCAAATCGGCAACGTGCCTTGTCCGCATGGACAAACTCCAGAAACGGACGGAGGCTCCGCGCATTCGCCTGGGTAAACTGTTTTGAGTGGCCAATTAGAACAAACGGCAACTCACCCTTTACGTCGGCATATCTCCGTGCTGCGCGTTTCAATGCGCCGACCAATTGCCCGCCCGTACACTGGTTGAAATCCGCCTTCCAGGCGTGGCCGCGCGTCATCATCGAGATTTTCTTCATGACTTTGGTCGCCAGTGTCGGACGGATGACTGCGGCATCAGCGCCATTTCGAAAAGCGGTGGAGATCGGATGTCCCCGTGTCATCAACACGCGTTGCACGCGATTTGGCGTTAGAAATGCCCCAATCCAGCGGCGTTCGCAATAAATCGGCACCTCCATGAGTTTTCCCACGTCATTGCGCCGACACATATCATCTTCATCCACCAGCCACGGCACCAGCTCACTGGGTGCGTCCGAGTAATCGAAACTGACAATGCCTTCACGCCGCCCGTACTTGAAAACCGAAGTATCGATGCGAATGCCGTTATTGAGCAGGGCGCGGATGACATTCCGCGAAGGACTCACCGACCAGTTCGCCGCGCGAAACGCCACACATTCGTAGGCCGGCGACACGGGCTTCAACAAAGTTTCCAGATATTCCTTGCCGATGCGGACAATCTGGTTGAGCCGGGCCAGCGGCAGTCCGGCAAAATCATATTCCGACCAATCCTGCAACCAACGGCCTGCTTCGTGGCGCGCGTTGAAATAGGACGCGTGCAGGTGAAGCTGCACGTCGTGGCCGCGCCGGACGGCATCGCGAAGTTGCCCGGCAATCGCCTCGTAGTGGTAATCGTCGCGACCGGTCTCCTCTTTGTATTCCCTGAATTTCAGGATCTCCGCCACGTCGGCCATGATGGTGAGCTTGGCTCCGTAGCGGTCGAACTGGTCCAGCATCCGGCGCGTCGGCTCGACCATCAACTCGAACGGGCAGCCTTCCCCGTTGCCGTGAATCTCGTAATCGAGAGTAAAAATGACTTTGAGCATGAACTTTATGCCGCGTCGCCGAGCCCGTGCCCCGGCGACCGTGACGTCGAAATCAACTGTGATTCAGCAGGCTGTGGAGAATCCGTTCTGCCGTCCGTCCGTCCCAGCGTGCGGGAATTCTTCCGAACCTCGGCTCGCGTTTGAGCACTTC
>Ga0070689_100003576_pt1 | contig 10355 bp, 9 predicted proteins | sample KBSS23HmetaG_FD_64669 | JGI IMG/M metagenome (GOLD analysis project Ga0070689, IMG submission 64669) | Switchgrass rhizosphere microbial communities from Kellogg Biological Station, Michigan, USA - KBS S2-3H metaG | ecosystem: Host-associated > Plants > Roots > Rhizosphere ... | reverse complement strand
CTCCATGCCTTTGACCAACGCGCTCATTGCCACGAGGCTTGAGACACCCAGGATGATGCCGAGCATGGTTAACAGGGAGCGAAACTTATGCGCCCAGATTTCCTTCAACCCGACAACGATGGCATTTCCCAGGTTCATTTGGTTGAACGGGAGAATTCACCTCGCGCGATGAAGTGAAGAGCCTGCGCGGCCACTTCGCGACTTCGCATCATGAAAGTGTGGGCGGAGGGGACGACGATCTGATCCCGCATGCCCTCCAGTCCGGTTCGTTTCACGGAAACCTTGCCGTCGCATTCCTCGCGGATCCACGAGGAGAAGAGCGGATTCCCGCTGCGGGATCCGGCGATGATTCCCACTTCATAATCAACCGGGCCCAGCTGGTTTGGCGTGCTCGTGGCCGCCGTGCCCAGTTCCTGACCCGCCGGTCCGGTGGCCAGACGGTAAATCGGGTTGCGGGACAATCGGTCAACCACTTCGCTGCCCTGATTCGGGGGACCGAGCATGACTACCCGGCCGAGGTTGTCCGGTCGATGCTTCTGGAGACAGGCCCGGACCACAATGCCTCCGAGCGAATGGGTGACAAAATGAACGCGCTCCTCGTCTCCCGTCAGGTTCTCCGCCAGCTGCGCCTGCAATTCCTCCGCCGAGCTCCAGACGCTCTGGCGGGTCGAGCGATAGGAGAGGTGAACCACTCGATATCCCTGGGTCTCGAACTGGTGGCCCAACCACCGCAAGGAAAGCTTGGTCCGACCCAGACCGTGGACCATGAAGACGCATTCGCGCCTGGCTGAGGCCGGTGGGTTGTTCGAATTCATCGTTGGTGCGTCGTCGCCGGACAGCGGCGCCATCGCCAGCCAAGGCAACACCTGGAACGCGAACGTCATGGTCATGCTTGCGGCGTGGTTTCGAGCTGTGCCTTGGGCACGCGATCCAGTCCCGCCAGTTTGGTGTCCAGTTGCCGGGCAACTTTGCCGTCGCGAATTTCAATGCGCCGAGGGGTGACCGCGGCAATTTCGGGATCGTGCGTGACCAGGGCGATCGTACGCCCTTCCTGGCTCAACCGGCGGAAGAGGGCCAGGATGGCCTCGCCGGTGTGGGAATCGAGATTCCCCGTCGGCTCGTCGGCAAAAACGATCTTCGGATTGTTTACCAGGGCGCGGGCGATGGCGACGCGCTGTTGTTGTCCGCCCGAAAGCTGCATCGGCCGGTGCTTGGAGCGGTTTTCCAGGCCCACCATGACAAGCGCGGCCATGGCGCGCTCGCGCCGTTCGCGGGCCGATGCTCCGCTGTAGATCATGGGGAGCTCGACGTTCTGGGTGACATTCAGCTTGGGCAGCAGGTTGAAGAACTGGAAAACGAAGCCGATCTTTTCGTTCCGAATGCGGGCCAGTTCGCGCTTGGACGCGTGCTGGATTTCAATGCCATCCAGCCGAATCGTACCATGCGTCGGGGTGTCCAGGCAGCCGAGAATGTGCATCAACGTCGACTTGCCGCTCCCGGATGGCCCGATGATGGAAATGAACTCTCCACCTTCGATATCGAGGGAAAGATCATCGAGGGCCCGGATCTGTTCGCCGCCCAGATGATAAATTTTGCTGACGTTACGAAGCTCGACGAGAGCCATGATCGCATTGCTCCAGCAGTATGGGCATCAAGTTCCGACGCGTCCGGTCGGGCTGCGGGGCGCGGCATTGGAAGTGGTGGACGTGGCGGTGCTGGGGGTGGCCTGACTCTGGCCGGCGGTCGTGCCGCTCCGGCTGCCGCCACCGTTCGACTCGGCGCGTCGCGAGCCTGGGGTGGCCTTGCCATTACCGTCTGCCTTCTCGGCGTTGACCGTCTGTTCGAGGGAGACCACTTCTCCAGCGGTCAGGCCCTGGATCACCTCAGCAAAGGCGTAGTCGGTTACTCCCAATACGAGCGGACGCCGGTCAAACCCTTCCTCGGTTTTGACGAAGGCAAATCGCTCGCCGCCCTCGGTAAAAACCGCCGCAAGGGGAATGGCCAGCACGTTGTCGGCGGACGAAACCGGAATGCTGAGAATGGCTGTCATGCCGGGGCGCACCCGGTGGTCGATGTCCTTGATGGCGATCCGGGCGGCAAATCCTTTTATCCCGTTTTTGATGAGCGCCTGCGGAGCGATACGCTCGACGAGGCCGCGCATCTTCACGCCGGGCACGGACTCGGCCTGGATTTCAACCTCGCGGCCTTGCTGCAGGCGAATCACGTCGGCCTGATTGACATGGGCATTGACCACCATGTCCTTCAAGTTGGCGATCGACATCACTTCGGTGCCGCTGTTGAAACCGGCGGCCCCGGACACCGTCTGGCCAAGGGAAACCGGCCGGGTGAGCACGGTGCAATCGAAAGGCGCCATGATTTTAGTTTTCGAGAGACGCTCTTCGACTTGTGAGAGATCCGTCAGCGCGCGCGCCAGCGCATTGGTGGCCAAGTCATGATCGGTCTTGGCATCATCAAAGGCCTCGCGGGAGACGAGGTTCTCGTTGAACAAATCACGGGCGCGAAGATAGGTTCGCTGCGCCTTCAGCAATTGCAGCCTGGCCCCGTCAATTTGGGCCACACGAGACGCGAGTTCCGTCTGGAGTTCCTTGTCATCCAGCCGGACCAGGAGCTGGCCTTTTTTGACCTCATCACCCACGTCGACCGGCAGTTCGATGATCCGGCCATTGACTTCGGGACGAACGGAAACCTGGTCAGCTGGACCGATGTCGCCCGCGGCGCTGATGGCGAAGCTGATGTCCCTCGGTTCGATGACTGCGGTGGTGGGGCGACGGGAAGCCGTGTCGGATTCCGCCGATTTAGGCTGGTTTTTGACAAAGTAATAGCCACCGGCTCCGAGGCCTGCGATTACCGCGAATATTATGATGAACTTCATCGACTGATTTTCGGCCGGTCCGGCCCTCTACTGCGCCACTTGGCCGAACGACATCCGAGATCTGGCGCAAGGTCCGCCATTGTCGGGCATCGACTTTGTTCCGGCAATCATTTGCTTCCTGAAACTGGGCGTCGTTCGACGACGACACCTGGCAAACTTCCCGGCGTGCTGATGGGTAAGATGATGCGGCGAGGCAACTTATTCAGATTAGTTTGGAAAAGGATTCGGTGATGCCCCATCATTTCGCGGTGGTGCCGATAAGCCGACCATGAAACGTTCCCGCCTGAGCGTTACCACCCTCACTTTCGCCGGCCTGCTCCTCGCCTTCTTCGCCGTGGCGTTGTTTTATCCCGTCGCATTATTGCTGAAGGGCGGGTTCATCAGCGACGGCCGTTTCAGCTTAAGATATTTCGGTCTGCTTCTCTCCAGCCCGCTCCAGCAAGAGTCCCTGCTGAACAGCCTGGCCATCGCGGGGATCACAACGGTGGCGGCCACACTGCTCACGCTCCCGGTGGCTTGGGTGATGACGCGATACCGGTTTCCGGGGAAGGCGCTGTTTGGAGGTCTGCTGTTGATGCCGATGATCCTCCCCCCTTTCGTGGGTGCCATCGGATTGCGCCAGCTGCTGTCCCGCTACGGCTCGCTCAACCTGGCTCTGGTGAAAATTGGGCTGGTGCGTGAAGACCAGCCCATCGACTGGCTGGGGGGCGGCGGATTTTGGGGAATCATCGTGCTCCAGGTGTTCAACCTTTATCCCATCCTGTTTTTGAATGTGTCGGCGGCCATGGCCAACATCGATCCCAGCCTGCGCGAAGCCGCGCAAAATCTGGGCGCCAACGGCTGGCGGCTGTTTCGCACCGTGACGCTGCCGTTAATCCTGCCCGGGTATTTCGCCGGGGCAATTATCGTTTTTATCTGGGCCTTCACCGATCTGGGTACGCCGCTCATATTCGGTTTTTCCCGGGTGGTTCCTGTCCAGATATTCGACGCGCTCAACGAAGTCAGAACGAACCCGATGGGCTACGCGCTTGTTGTTTTCGTCCTGCTCCTGACCGTGGTGCTGTTCATTGTCAGCAAGCAATTGCTGGCCAGCCGGCGATACGAGATGCTGTCGCGTGGTTCCACGTCGGGGGCGGAGGTTCCGGCCACCCCCCGCCAGGTCGCGGCGATTTGGTTGGCGTTGGGAGCGGTGCTGGCTGTCGCGCTGCTGCCTCATGCCATGGTCATCGTTCACTCCCTGGCCGGGCACTGGTTCTACTCGGTATTGCCCGCCGACTGGACCACGGCCAACTACCTTGAGATTTTTCACGACAAGCTGACGGTCACGAGCGTGCGCAACAGCCTATTCTATTCCAGTCTGAGCGCCCTGCTGGATCTTGCCCTGGGTGTCGTGATCGCGTGGTTGCTCACGCGACGGAAAGTGCCTTTTGCCGGGATACTGGACGGGCTGGCCATGCTGCCCCTGGCTTTGCCGGGAATTGTCCTGGCGTTTGGTTATGTGGCGGCCTTCGACAATTTCAAAATCCGGTGGATGGACGAATACCTGAATCCGCGGAACAACCCGACGCTCCTGTTGATCATCGGCTACAGTGTGCGCCGCCTGCCTTACATTGTCCGCTCCGCCCACGCGGGTTTTCAACAGACGAGCACCACGCTGGAAGAAGCGTCGGCGAATCTGGGAGCGGGCCCTCTGCGGACCCTGCGCAAGATTACCTTGCCGTTGGTCATGGCGAATCTTATTGCCGGGACGATTCTCACCTTTTCGTTCGCGATGCTGGAAGTGAGCGATGGCCTGATCCTGGCGATGAACGAATCGTATTATCCGATCACGAAGATGATCTATCAGCTGATGGGCCGAATTGATCCGAACGCGCCCAGTGTGGCCTGCGCGCTGGGCGTGGTCGGCATGTTGATTCTCACCGCGAGCCTGCTGGTTGCCGGGAAGCTGCTGGGGAGGAAGCTGGGGCAACTTTTCCGAGCGTAGCGGATTTGAGCGCCCTAGGGCATTTTAGGCTGCAGTGTGGCCAATCCAGAGGAGAATCGAGGACGAGGTGAGGGAACAAGCAAATAGCAAATTGCAGGCGCAAATCGTCCTCGTCCTCGTCCTCGTCCGTCGTTCTCGTCCTCGAAAGAAACTTCCACGACGGATGGAAGAGGGTTTGGGGAAAATCTGAGGCTACAATACTTAGTGCTACAGCGTGCCGTCGCGGATGCTTCCCTTCTCGTTCGACTGCCAGAATTCTCCGCTTTCCACGTCCAGGCAGGTCAGCCATCCACCGCCCGCGGGCTTGGTGTCTATGCACATGGCAAAACCGATATTCTTGATCTCGCCCGACCCCTGGGGCGTGTGGCCGCAGATAATCGTCTTGCCGGATTTATGCGGTTGCACCCGTTCGAAGGACTCCCAGTAAAGGAGCCAATCGGGCTGTTGCTTCATCTCCAGCTCCGCATCCAGACAGGCGTGGACAAAAATGTGCGATTCCGTTTCGAAGTATTTGACCGACTGTTCCAGAAAAGCCCAGTGCGCGTCCGGCACCACCGAGATCCAATCCCGATGATAGCTCGTGCCGTAGGAATCCAGCGTGTCGATGCCGCCATAGCTCAACCACAGATTTCGCTTCGACGAACCTTCGCGCGCCTCGAGCATCATGACGTCGTGGTTGCCGCGGAGAAAAACCGGCGAGCACGATTTTCGCAGTTCGAGCAGGGTTTCGACCACCTGGCACGATGATGGACCCCGGTCGACATAATCGCCGACAAATATGACATGGTCGGTGGGACCAGGCTGGACCTGCGTGAGCAAAGTCACCAGGGCGGCGTTGGAGCCGTGAATGTCCCCTATGGCCAGTGTGCGCATGGCGGCTTCACCTCAGGGCCGGCGCAAGCTGATGTCGCCAGCCCCACCGTCTTCATCATCGTGTTTTTCGGCGTTCTCCAGCTGCCAACGGCACGATTTCGTTGTTGCCGCGGTTTGGATCATTGTTTCCAGGGCGTAGAGCCATGCACTGAAGATTCGCTCCGCTTGCTTTTCGTCGTGTGTCCTTTGCAGGCGGTGAAGGATCGTTGCCCGATTTTCGCGGAGGCCCCGTTCGAGGATTTTCGATTCGGCGATGACCGCTCGCGAGTCGTCGGTCCCCGCGGATGTGGTGAAGCGCGAAAACCAGCGGCAGGTCTCTTCCGAAACCGGGCACAGCCGCGCCGCCTCTTCCAGCAATTGCGCCCACTTCGGCAACATTTCGCCTTCGAACCAAATGGTCTTGAGGTCTTCTTCGGAGGTTTGCATCGGTTATGCGTGACTGACAGCGCGAGCCTGGAGGCGGCTGTTCAGGTTTCCGGAATGCAGCTCCAGCTTGTGGCCATCGGGATCCAGAAAATAAAAGGAATCCGCCCGGTCCGACTCCTGCCACCGATTCACCCCGGCGAGCGTCAGTTGGTCGACCAGGCCCGGCAGATCCTTGGCCGCAACGGTGAAGGCGGCATGGGAGTATTCCGACAGCGGCTCGTGGCGCATGTCCGGATCCATCACCAGCGCCAGCCAAAGATCCCCCGCCTCGAGATAAGCAGAGGAGGGGCCGTGCATCTTCACGGCGAAGCCCAGCGCTTCCGAGTAAAATGCAACCGAACGCCGCAGATCACTCACGGCCAGCGTCAGGTGATTGAGGCCGGTGATTTTTCCCCTGCTGTTTCGTGGCGGTTTCAAAACATCGCTCTTGATGGTCAGAGAAGCACTCGGGGATGCCGTTGCCAAGGTAAAACCCATGGCCCTCGGTCGAATTCCGAATTCTGAATTCCGAATGACGAAATCCGAAATCGGAATGACGAATGATAGGACAAGGATTGAGCCGGGCCGAGCGTCGCGCTACCTTCACCGCGCATGATTCGTCCGGTGCTCCAGGATGCCGCTTTTTTGGCGGACGTCAAAGAAGCTCGGTCCAGGTTCCCGGGTCAGCTGCATTGTTGGTGGCTTGGACAGAGTGGTTTTCTGATTCAATGGCAGGAGCGGCACTTGCTTCTCGATCCTTATCTCTCGGATTCGTTGACTCATAAATACGCCGGCACCGGAAAACCGCACATCCGCATGACGGAACGGGTGGTGGCACCAGAACAGCTCGATTTTATTGATGTGGTGACCTCCAGCCACAATCACACCGATCATCTCGATCGCGATACGCTGGTTCCGTTACTGGAGCGAAATTCGGAACTTGAGCTGATCGTTCCGGAAGCGAATCGCGATTTTGTGGTGGAACGCCTGGGCGTGCCGCGGGAAAGGCCGCGCGGACTGGACGCGGGCCAGTCGGTGGAGTGCGCGGGATTTCGCATTCATGCCGTGCCCGCAGCCCACAATGCGCTGGAGAAGGACGCGCAAGGCCGCCACAAATTTCTCGGCTACGTCATCGAGGCCGGCCCATGGAGGCTCTATCATTCGGGCGACACCCTGCGCTACGAGGGGATGGAGGACTGGGTGAAGCATCATCGCATTGATCTCGCCCTCCTGCCCATCAATGGCGATCGCCCTGAGCGGCATGTGGCCGGCAATTTGAATGGCAACGAAGCGGCTGCCCTGGCGCGCGACATTTCGGCCGGGCTGGTCATCCCATGTCATTTCGAAATGTTCGAGTTCAACACTGCCTCGCCGGAGGAGTTTGTACGGACTTGTCAGGCATTGGGGCAGCCGTTCAAAGTGTTGCGGGCGGGCGAGCGGTGGAGCGGGTGAGTTCCACGCCGGTGGTGGCTCAGTTTTATTATTGTGACGTTGCTCGTTCAAAAACCCGACGGGACGTACGCGTCGACTTGCGCGTTGTGCCAGGAGCCGCTGGCCCGTCCTATCTTCGCCACGTCCCATTTCATTCGGGATCCCCTGCACGATTTGCATCAATTCAGCGACGTGGCGATGCATTGGAGCTGCTATGCGGCCTGGCCCGAGCAGGCGCGTTTCGCGGCGCTTTATTTTGATAGTATCGCCAGTGCGGCCATTGAGAACGAGCTTTGGCCTGTCGTTCATCGTTCGTCCAAGGTCCTTGTTCGCTACGGCGTATTGGTTCAGGAACTGTCGGTATTGCTGCGGGCGACCGGCTCGGACCTGCGCGTTCCGGAAAATGAGTGGGAGGATTGGTTGAACGACCGCTGGCGGGAACAGGTCCGGCATTCGTTGGAGGAAACGGCATTGCGCGACGCGCTGGGGGAGTTGAGGCAGATTGGTTGAGGCGCAACGGCCGCCAAGCAATCGGCATTGCATTTACGCCCGTCGATTCGCATCCTTTCAGCCTGATGCCTTCGCTGGGAAAAGTTGTTGCGTTCTTCGGCGTCTGGATTGGGCCGCTTGTCATGCTGGACGCCGCCTCGCCGGACGCCAAAATCTCATTCAGCCGCCAGATTCAGCCCTTGCTTTCGGAGTATTGCTATCAATGCCATGGGCCTGATTCCGCCGCTCGCAAACCGAAACGGAACCCGCTTCGCCTCGATCGCGCCCAGTTTGCTTTTGCACCCCGCGGTGAAGGTCAACCCGCAATCATCAAGGGCAGCCCGGCTGAGTCGGAAGCCGTCCGACGACTTCGTTCTACTGACCCGGACGAAGTCATGCCACCCGCATCCGCTCATAAAACGATCAAGCCGGGCGAGATCGCGTTGATCGAAAGATGGATCCAGGAGGGCGCCGACTACGAGGAGCACTGGGCCTTTCAGCCCATCAAGCGACCTGAAGTGCCGGTCGCGGGTTCCTCGTGGGCGCGCAGCCCCATCGATCATTTCATTGCCGCCAAACTCGACGAACGCGGCCTTGCTCCAAATGCCGAGGAACAACGCGCGCGTCTGCTGCGCCGTCTGACTTTCGATTTGACCGGGTTACCGCCGGCGCCGCGAGATGTCGACGCGTTTGTCAAGGACACGTCTCCGGCGGCTTATGAGAAGGCGGTGAATCGGCTGTTGGCGAGCGAGGCTTGCGCTGAGCATTTCGCCCGGCAATGGCTCGACGCCGTGCGCTATGCCGACACCCAGGGCATTCACCACGATCATTACCGAAGCGTCTGGCCGTATCGGGACTGGGTGATTGGCGCGTTTAGGACCAACATGGCGTTCGATCGATTCACCATCGAACAGTTGGGCGGCGATCTATTGCCGTCTGCCACCCTCGAACAAAAGGTGGCCTCCGGTTACAATCGGCTTCTGCCGACCACTGGCGAAGGCGGTGCGATTCCCGAGGAATACAATACGATCTACGCCAAGGACCGGGTCGACACCACATCCGCGGTCTGGCTGGGGCTCACCACCGGCTGCGCCTCCTGTCACGATCACAAATTCGATCCCATCACGATGCGGGATTTTTATTCGATGACCGCGTTCTTTCGGAACAATACGCTGCGGGCCTTGGATGATTCAGGCGGCCGGGATTATCCACCGACGATTTTCGTTCCATCACCGCCGGATCGCGCGCGGTGGCCGGAGCTCCAACAACTTCTCGTAGCCCGGACGAATGACATCAAGGCCCGGCAGGCGGCGGCGCGACCGGACTTCGACAAATGGCTCGCCACGGCAAACCCGAACCGATGGGAGCGAGCCCTTCGGCCCGGACTTTTGCTCCATCTGCCCCTCACGGAAATGACGGGTCCGGCCCAAGGCAAATCGGGGCGAACCGTCGTGGAGTGGCCAACCCTGACGAACAGGCACGCGGGCTTTTGGGGTCCGGCGCCCTTGATCACCGGAAGCGGCGCGGCGGTGCAGGGCGCGGCACCGCTCTTCCAGAGCGACGGTCATTTCAGTTACGGCGGTTTTTTGTACATCGAAGGAAAACCAAACGGGGCTGTCGTCTCCCGAATGAATGCCGCCGACAAATTCCGCGGCTGGGATCTTTTTCTGACGGATGGCAAGCCAACCGTTCACATCGTGGACCAGTTTCCGGACGCGGCGCTAAAAGTCACCGCCCGGGAGGCGTTGCCGGCCAAACGCTGGAATCATGTCATGGTGGTTTTCGACGGGGGAGGCAAGTCAGAGAAAGCAGGAAAGCCAGGGAAGAGGTCTGATGCGGTGAGCCTTTACGTCAACGGCCGGAAAATGGATGTGGAGGTGAACAATAATACGCTAGGATCGAACATCGTCGCGGAAGTTCCCCTGCGCATCGGGGCGCGCAGCGATGCTCAGGAAAAAACCGCCCAGGCTTTGGAGAAAGGCCGGGTCTTCCTTCAGGACTTGCGCATCTATGATCGCGCACTCGATCCATCCGAAGTGGCGCGGTTGTGCGGCATCGGCCGACTGCCTGACTATCGAGCTCGTCCCGCTGTGGAACGTGGGACCAATGAGATAGCGGAAGTTTTTCAGCTCTACCTGGCCGGCTTCGATCCGCCATCCCTCAAGCTGCAAAAGGAAATGGCCCTCCTGAAATCCGAGGAACGCCTCCTCCGCGAACGGGGTGGCCAATGCCTTATCATGGAGGAGAAAAAGGACACGCTGCCGGTCGCCCATATTCTTA
>Ga0070689_100003573_pt1 | contig 10356 bp, 16 predicted proteins | sample KBSS23HmetaG_FD_64669 | JGI IMG/M metagenome (GOLD analysis project Ga0070689, IMG submission 64669) | Switchgrass rhizosphere microbial communities from Kellogg Biological Station, Michigan, USA - KBS S2-3H metaG | ecosystem: Host-associated > Plants > Roots > Rhizosphere ... | reverse complement strand
CTTTCGATTCACCTGGTGCCTGAATGACACCATCCAAAGTCATAAATTCTAAAACAAAAATCTTTCTCATATATTAAATCAAGCTTTGCTTTATTAAATCAAGCTTTGCTTATGATATGTATTATAAACTATTTTAAAATTTTGTACCGAATATGGGTAACTACATTTGTTCCACTTATCTCAATTGCTTCAAGATTAAGAGGAGGTACTCCTTCAAAAAGACGAGTACCTTTGCCAATCGTTACGGGAACAATATGCAGCCACAGTTCATCAATACGTCCAGCCTTCAAATATTGATTGACGGTAGTTGCTCCTCCCATAATCTTTACGTTCCGATCTCCTGCTTTCTCTTTTGCTTTTGAAAGCGCGGATTCAATGCCATCAGTTACAAAGTAAAATGTTGTTCCGCCTTCCATTTCGATTGGCTCTCGCTCTTTGTGAGAAAGCACAAAAACAGGTGCATGATACGGTGGATTATCTCCCCACCACCCTTTCCATTCAGAATTATCTCTCCTGTCTTTTGGCCCAAACATATTGCTCCCCATGATAAAAGCCCCCGCATCTAAAATACCCTCAATTTCTTTTGTATGTTTAGACTTTTCAGGCTCCTCAAACATCCACCGATCCAGCAAATCAGCATCAAAATTATCCCCAAATGGATGTTCAAAAGATTGATTCACTCCCGCCGTAAACCCATCCAGAGACATTGTCATACCAGCTGTAACTTTTGACATAGAAGAATTATAACAGAAGTTCGAACAATCCATTCAGAAGCGCTACAGGAAACAAAACAGCTCATTAATCTGAACTACTGTTTAAAAAAACCTTTGGAGTATTATACTGGCTATTGCACCAAATAAAATTACAAATCCCAAAATTCTTACTATCTTAATTGACTTTGGGAAAAGTGGGACTTTCTTAGTAATCTCATTCCATTTTTTTTCACTAACAAAAACTAATGAACAACCTAGCACTAATGAAACAAATAAATCAAAATACAACTTCATAAATATATGTTATCACCTGGTTCGAGGGATTAACAACCATGAAAAATATGGGAATCTTACTTTTTCTTGGTCATCAAAAATGAAATCAGAAACTTTTTATCTTCCTATATGTAATATCAAAATCATGCTGCCATGTTTTTCCTTGGTCATGAGACATTTCTCCTTTGCCGGTCATCATAGTTCCATCTTCATTACTCGAATAATGCATCCGTTGGAAAAAGTCTTTGCCTTCCCGCCAGAATGTCCAAACATTATTCTCAAAACTCATATTCATACATCTTGAAATACCACGCGCATCATAATACAGAATAGTAAATCTATCATCGGCTTCTTTTTCATTCCGACCAATGATCAAGGTAGCTTGCGGAACTTCATTTTTCCCTTGCCAATGCCAGAGAATAAAACCGTTATCTAGCCAGGAAAAGGTATCCTGCCAATTGAGTGATTCAGTAATGGAAACATGTTTCATCTCTATATCCCACCTACCAATTAAAAAGCTTAAGGGTTCAAGTTCAGGATTTTTAGGCAGTGCAATCGTATCTGACATGGAATCATTTTACCATGAATAATTATTCTTCGAAAATTATTGAAGTCGATTCATACCCAAAAAATGTGGCATACTTTTTTGTTTCTTCTTCAATTCCCTCTTTTATCTTCACATTCATTTTCTTAAAGGGAGTAATTGTAAAATCAACACTATTCTTCCGTATGTTTCTTTTCCAGGTTCCCGCCACTTTTCCTTCAATAATTAAAAGTGATGTAAGTAAAGCATTTCCAACTGGCAGAACTTTCTTATGTTGTTCTTTCAATATATCACTTCTATCGGTATACCCTATGAAATATTCATCGTAAACTGAAAGCAAAAAGACAGTTTGCATTTCTAGTATGCTCCTGGAATCCTTTAAAAACCAATACGTCTTTCCGTTTACCGTTTCATTTGAAAGCTTTGAGTCAACCATAGATATCCCTTCATTTGCATCTTTTATTGTCAGGCCCGACCACCATGCAAAATCTTTTACTTGTGCAGGTCCATGACTTTGAAAATATTTTAGCGTGAGCTTTGAAAGAGATTCCTCACGAGATATTTCTTTTGTTTTTGCAATTCTCTCGTCCAAAAGAGCGTATGTAAATTGCTTTCCATTCATCGGTCCGCTTGTGATAATACTTTCAAGCTCTGCCCATATTAAAAGGTGTGCAAGCCGTTGCGTGTCTGTCAAAATTTTTGCATTTTCTAGCTCTTTTTTGAGTTCCTGACGAGTTAGGAAGTTGTGATTTTGAAGAGCCTTTGTAATGAGAGTATTACTTTTTGCAAAGACCTGATCGGTAAGTTCAAGTTTTCGATTATAATGCCCCATCAAAGCTTTAACACGAGAGGACGTAAGTTTTTGCATCCAACGAATGTCGGAAGGGGCAACAAAATGCCATGTAGGACGCATAATGTGCGTTCGAAGAATTGCTCCTTCGTTATAAGCCCGCATAACATCACTATTTGTAGAATTTTTTGTGCGGATTCCGAGTGACCATTTTGCTCCAGAGAAATCTTGCGATTGTATTGCTCCAAAATACGAAGGCGCTTCTCCTGGAGTATCAAATTTTTTACCGATGAGGCGTTGGTTTAAAAGTCGCGTGGATGAAATATCCATTGGCCAATTATATACGTATTTCAATTACTTGGAGAAAACTCAATGATCCATTCAATGCCGTATTTATCTCTAAACATCCCTGCATATGAACCCCATGGACTATCTCCTGGAGCACCTTCCACTTCTCCGCCATCAGAAAGACCATTGAATAATCTGTCGACTTCTTCTTTACTTTCCACACTCACCAAAATCTTGCTTCTATTTTCTTTCTCATTTACTTGCCCCATTACCTCCGGGATATCATTGGCAACGAGCATTGTATCTCCAATAGGCAACGCAATATACATTATTTTCTCTTTCTCATTTTCTGGCACTTGGAATTCCTCACTCGCGATATCTTTGAACCGCACAACTTTCGCAAATTCTCCACCAAAAACAGATTTGTAAAAAGTAAATGCCTCGAAAGCATTTCCATTGAAGTTAATCCAGGGGTTTAGAGTTGACATGGCGTAATGATAGCAAATTAAAGGAGGGAGATAAAGCTCTTTTCTGATCCCAATGATGGATGGTATTAAGAATACTCGTATTCAATACGTATACAATTGAGAACATAATCTTTATATCGTTCTTTCGTTTCTTCATCTAAAGCGTCAAACAGCATTACCTTTCCTCTGCAATTACTACTTCCACAATTGCACTCCATTTCATAATCATCTACATTATTCATTGCATAGTCAAAAACTATTTCTTCTCCTGCCTTTATTGGTCTCATTGCAACTATTTCTCGATTATTCTTAATACCTGCATTGGGATCACACGAATGATTAAGATACTTCCATGAAGAATTTTCTTGTGGAAGAACGTATTTTATAATTCCATCAATTTTATCAAAAGGATAGACATGATCTTGTATTTCTTGAGGAAAACTTGAAAGTTGGGTTGCCTCTGTCGTTTCTCCATCTACATACATAATCAATTCATCTTTTTCAAAATCTTTAGTGGAAAATACGCCTGCCCCATTTTTCTGGTTCTTTTTGATTTGGTATCCGTTCATATAGGCAACCTAATATTTTTTTTGCTCATTTATTCTTCCAACATTCTCCATAGTCATGCGAATATCTTTCTCATTGTTGATTAGAAATATTTCATTTGTAGTAATCTTTTTTTCCTTATCAATACCAGCTAAAATAAATTTGTCTGAATATGATCCTAAAACAACATAGTCTTTGTCCTCAACTTTTGTTGTAGTGTATATTCCAGCATCCATAGTAAGTGCTCCGAGGATAAGAGCAAAAGACGCCCATATTAAGAGATATATCGTCAGTTTTATATAACTAAAAGATGGATGTTCTTCATTTATATTCAATAAGCCAAACAGGTTGAATAGAGTCACTGATGAACTTCCTTTTGACATTTGAATTTTCGACAGTTCTATTTTTCTTTTGTATTCCTCTTTCTGATATCTCTCAAATTTATCATGATAGTTTTCCTTATTTGGATATTTTGATAATGGTGGCAAAAAATATACTCCTGCGAACAAAACAAATAAACCGAAAGAAAATCCAGTTATGTACAAAATAGACAATGATGTAAATACTGCTAAAAGGGCTCCCACAACAATAGGAGAAAGGAAAGTTACAGTGATTGCTTCATGGAAACTAGTTTTAGTAATGGCAGTACCATTAAGAAAATATTTTGTTTCTTTGTTATCGCTAGTCTTAGGAATCTTGTTTAAAACAAGCAAGAAAATCACTATTATAAGAGCTGTAGAAAAAGTTAAAAATGAAGATAAGAAAACCGATTCTATACTTAATTGTATATACTCAATAGGAACTTTTAGTATAGAAAACTGCCCCACCTTATATGCAAATGCGGCAATGTAACCAAAAAGAGGCACAATTGCTATCAACACACTTTCAGAAATTTTTATATCTGAAAATAGTCGAATTTTATTCGGCTCTAGTGAAAAACTATTTTGCATTCTTTTGCTCCCTGGCTAGGATTCGAACCTAGGACCTTGAAGTTACTCGCTCCCCGAGATTTCCCTCGGACGCGGAACTATATCTTAACCTTAGCTAAAAGCCTTAGGCTTTGGGTACATAGTTTCTGAACCTTCCTCACTGGGCACAAGGCTTCGTGTGGCTCGGCTGCGGGTTACCATACTCGTTAAGAGGTTAGGCTTCACGTACACCTTTACAGATGCATCCTTCGTATTTTAACGTAGAAGGACAATTCTCCCAATGTTTCCGCTAGATGTTTCCAACTAGGGCTGCTAACTATCACAGCTTCCTGCTCTACCGCTGAGCTACCAGGGAATGGTAATGAACGAGGTTATTATATCAAGAAGGTGAAGTATGTCCAAGACCGTCTTTTACATAAGGATGTTCGGGCCTTTCTGGAATAGCTCTATAAGGTGCCTCAGGAACATAAATAGGTTTCGATGGATCATCTTTTATAGGTATCCCTGGCTCCTTACTTCTTTCTTTAATGCCTTCGCGTTCTACAAAATCATCAAAGGCATCTGCATAAGAAAGCGGCTGATCTGAAGTAAATACAATATGTTGATTTTCGTCAACAATCATTCTTTCTGACATATTAGTTAGCTTTTTTAAAAGGGGGTAACCTTTTATTAGCAAAGAAGATCTTACAAAATGAAGAGGAAGAAGTCAAATGGATTATTAGTCTAAGCTAAAACGACCTTTTTCCCCTTTGGGAATTTTAGAATGTTTCGCATCGAAAACATCTCCACCAATATTGTTATTAAGATGATCAATACCAATATCTCCATCAAAAGATCCTTCCGTCGCTTTTTGCGAACCGCCACGTGGACGTTCGGTTGCATGGATTTTTAGAAGATCAGAAGGATCAGGAACTACTGAACTTCCTTGAGGTCTGCCATTTTGATGCCCCCGTCTTCGTTGTCCGGGCTCCTCTGGATCTGAATCCCCACCTCCAATACCAGTACCTTCTGGGTTTCTGTTTTCGTAAGACATATCGAAGATTATGGTAGGCTACTTATCAGAAGATGTCAATGCGGCATCCGACGCATTCGTTCATCTCTCTTCTCTCGTGCTGTCTTACCAAGAACTGGTGGTTTACCATCAGGATCAGATGTTGATTCTCGTGTATGTGGAGCTGGAGCACAAGGCACATCTCTGTCAGTATCATTTTCTGTAGGAGATTGTCTCTCTGGATCATAGAAATTACCCACCCAATGATTCACTTCATCGTCTTTATGTGTCATAGATTCGTATAGAGTAATTTGTTATAGGGAAAAAGTCAAACCTATTTCTTTATTTGAGTCACAACTTTTGTAGGTGTTGGGCTTGGGTTTAACTGACTTTGAATATAACTTTGGATTTCAGAATAATTATCTTGGCCTGCTTTGGGGAGAAGGATATATTGGCGGTCAGTACTAAACGAATCTTTGAGAACATTATCAGTCGAAAGAACAATGGTTCCAATCTTATAGTCTCTCGGATCTCCCATGATATCCAAAATCTTTTTCCCTTCCGAAATAGAGACATCAGTTCGGAGAACACTGGCAAATTGCGTAACAAACGGAACAAAATTATTGATAATGCCCAAAGATAATACTTTGTCTTTTGCTGCTTGAATCAATGCTTGCTGCCTCGAAGACCGCGCAAAATCACTCCCATCAGTATCTGAGTGACGAGATCTGACAAATTTCAAAGCAGTTGCTCCATCCATGTGCGTTATCCCTTTATCAAAATGTAAATGCTCATATCGGCAGGTAAATTGCTGTTCTAATTGAAATCCACTGTACTTTTTGTGAATTTCCGCAAGTTCTTCCGCAGTATAACCGCAGGTATTGTCTTCTTCTCCTTTTATGGGATAGAAATTATCATCAAACGTACGTGGAACATTCACATCAACTCCACCAAGAGCATCAATAATACGGACAAACCCACCAAAATCAATTGAGGCAAAGTATCTCACATCTTCACCAAGTACTTGTTTAACAGCATACTTTGCAAGTGCTCCTCCACCAGCCTGACCTTTGTATATATCCAGTTTATTAGGATACTTCCTGTCATCCAATCCAATTGCATATGCTGCATTTATTTTTGAATAGATAACACTTTCGCCATTGGTTGGGATCGGAACCCATAAATCACGTGGTATAGAAATTAAGGTCACTTTTTTAACCTTTGGTTCAACATGTGCAACAATCATCGTATCTGTCAAATCTCCTCCATCATGCCCTGCTCCTCCATAACCCAAAAGAAGAATATTAAAAGGAGCAAGAGGATCCGGTGTGGGAGTAGGAGATGCGTTGGGCGCACGAGTTGGCTCAACATTGGGAGTCACAACAATTTGTTTGTAATTAAAATAGAGAAAAGAGAGAATCGTACAAAGCAGAAAGAGGAAAAACAATCCAATTCCTAACAATATTTTTTTCAATCGCGAGCGTTTTTTGCGCGTGGGTTTTACTTTTGGGGACATACAAGAATTAGTATACTTGTTTCTCTTGCATACGGGAAGTGTTTAGAGATAAGATGGATATATGAGAGGGTGGCCTGCCACTCCGAAGCCCGACCTCATAGGGATGAAGTAATGTAATAATTGAGGAGCGCGAACCTGCCGTCGCTAAAGCTTTGGTGGGCGAAGGGTGGTGATTTAATTATGGATACTAAAATGGTACATATGGTCGCGTATTTGCTCCTTTGGGTAGGAGGTTTAAACTGGGGTTTAGTTGGACTTTTCCACTACAATCTCGTCAGTGCACTTTTTGGCCCGTGGCCAATGCTTGAGTCACTCGTTTACGTACTCGTAGGAGCTTCAGCACTCTATACACTTGCAACACACAAAAACTATTGCATGATTTGTGGAGATATGAAGAAGGGAAAGAAGTAATTTCCTTACGAATAAAAAGGCAGGAGGAATCTCCTGTCTTTTTTTGCTTCTATCAATAACCCTTACCTCTCTCTTTCGACGTCAGTCGCAAGCTTGCGTCTATCAATAACCCTTACCTTTCTCTTACTCCTCTTTTCTGCCTTTCTTAGCAATTCCGACTATAGTGACGATAATACTATGAACACTTATATTTTCTTTCCCGCTTTCCTAGATCATTACGAACGAAAAGTAATTTACACGAAAGGAGGTGAATATCATGAACGGCGATGATAACCATGGAGGAGACATTCGAGGACTTGCTTCGGCAAGTAAAGCAACCAGACAGCGAGTTGCTCGTGCAGGCGGGCTTGCTCGAGGAAAGCAGCGCAGACAAAAGTCCCCGAAAAAGTAATACTTTCCCCCACGAAAAACAGGTAGATAACCGGGCAGGATATCTACCTGTTTTTTTTGACCTTTACCTCCCTTCTTCTCTTTCTTCTCTTTGATTTCTTGGTGCTTGACCTGGATATATACTCCAATTACGAGTTAACGCGTCAAATTCGGCACGTTCACCATCAGTCAAACCCTTTTCTGTTTCAAGTTTTTGTTCCAAAGCTTCTATTCGGTCGTGTGGATCTTGGCTAGTTCTTTCTCCTACTGTCATAATTAAACACCTCCTTTCTTCAAATAATTAATACCTGTTTTATTCATATATCACAAAAAAAACCTCTCGTGATCGAGAGGTTTTTTCCTTTTTTTTAGTTTTGGTTTTACTTATACAATTCTCTCAACCACGTCATTATGCCTCCCATAGGAGGTTGATAATAATGAGGCTGACAGAAAAATTTCTCATGGTATTAACAAGTATTATATTCCCCAGCTTTTACCTTTGTCAAATTCAGACAGTTTATAGGCAGAAACTTTAGCCCAAGCAAATGAACTACTTGAGCTAAAGCTTAATCTAAAATTTATCGCCTCCCCCAATAATCCTTCTTTGTGGGATCTAATTCTGGAAGCTGATTTTTACTCGTACCTGCTTTTTCTTGTGTAGGTCCATCAACTAATGGTGCAGCATCAGTGAAAGCCTGTACTATCTGTTCAGATGGACGAGATGGTCTTCTATATCCTCGCGCCTCTTCAGTATCTTGTCCTTCGTCTTGTCTTTCTGACATAATTCTCACCTCCTTTTGTATTCATATTAATATATTCGTATATCATAAAAAAACCTCCTTTTGTAAGGAGGTTTGGACTTTTTTCCAAAAGATACCAGACCCCCTAGGAGGTAAAGTAAAAATGGAAGACAAACTTTTGTAAATTCATACTATGAAATGATATTAATTGTACTCTTCTCACCTGTCAAGCATTAGACCCCCAATTATATGGAATTGTGATTCTCTCAGGGATACTACTCTCACTTGGTATAAATTGTGTAGAAGCATTTATAATAGGCTCCTGATCTCCTTGGAATTCAGCTACTTTAGGATCGTGTGTATCACATGTATTCTTTGGATGTGGCCGCAAGGATGAATTTGAAGTATATGAAGTTCCAATCTGACGGTCTTGTATACACATAATGACGTTCTAATTACCCTGCACTTCGTGCAACATAGTGTTCACCTGAAAGCAAATATTTAGCTCCATGCTGTTTATAATTGGATAACCAACCACCCTTTTTGCCTGCACGTCTGTTGGCAGAAGAAAGCCAAACATTGGATTGATTAATTTTTTTTCTGAAGCTTTTAACGAATTCTAAAAGTTTTTCAAAAAAGATTACATGATATACTCCCGGATCAACGGTGACAGACATGGCTGCAATCTCAGTTTCTTGGGCCAATTCTTGAGTACTTTGAGCAATACCAACAAGTTCTCTCTGAATCTGAGACAATTGCATTTTAAGTTCATTCGTCTTTTTATTTGTTTCTGCTTTTTCTTCCTGCAAGAGTCTTCGTTCAAAGGTAATTTGTTCTCTCATTACTCCCATTTCTTCAGATCGACCAGCAAAAACATCGTTCATCTCTACTGCGTCCCCAGCCATAAGTTCCCCTGAGCGATGAGGAGCTTGAGGAACACTTTGTGTTCCTAAAATTTGATCCATGAAAGTATCTGGAAATTGTGCGATTTCTGCTCGCATATCGAGAGCTGTTTGAAGACCAACGTCTTTCAATGCCTCTAAAGGGTTGGGGCTCACCGATTTTTGAGGGCCCTTTTGTTGTGGCTTTTTGGCGTTACTTTGTTGCATATAATTCCCCCACATAGATTGTATTTGGGGGCTCTATTTGCCGAGTAGTATATCAAAAAGGAGGGTGAAAAGAAAGAAGAGTTTATTCCTCAACGAGATCAGTAAGCATATCTAAAACCTTTCGTTTTCGTAAAATTGATTCCAACACACGTTTCTGCTCTGGTGTCTCTAATCGTTCCGCAAGTGCAGGATCAGCAGAAGATGCGCTGATTGCAGAATCTAATTCAGCAGCTGAAACAGCAATTCCTTCTGTATCGGCAATCTTTTGTAAAATAAGATCCAAAGAAAGCGTATCTTTGGCTTGTGTCTCATATTCTTCTCGTAATGTTTCCCCCGTTTTCCCAACAGAAGCTAAATATGATTCGAGTTTTAGACCTAGACGTTCGATTCGTTCAAGAAGCTGACCTAACCTCGAATTTGTTTCTTCTTCAATCAGAATATACGGAAGCGTAATTTTGATATGATCCAAAAGTGCTTTAATGGCAATTTGCTGCTTTTGCTCAGGATTCAATTTCGTTGGTTCTTTACTTCCTTTCTCAGGAATCCAAAGTGAACTGCTTGCAGCTTCTCCTTTGATAATCTTTTTGTAGTCTCCAAGCTCAACTTCTGGAAGTTCAGCACTGATAGCTCGTACCATCCAATCTTCGTCTGGGTTTGCCTTCAGGAGTTC
>Ga0070689_100003572_pt1 | contig 10358 bp, 4 predicted proteins | sample KBSS23HmetaG_FD_64669 | JGI IMG/M metagenome (GOLD analysis project Ga0070689, IMG submission 64669) | Switchgrass rhizosphere microbial communities from Kellogg Biological Station, Michigan, USA - KBS S2-3H metaG | ecosystem: Host-associated > Plants > Roots > Rhizosphere ... | reverse complement strand
GATGAACGGTCACCGCGACGGCATTGGCTGTCATCCCGATTTTGGCGGCGGCGGCGTTGTAATCGCCGGCGGCAGCGTCGTCCACAATGAATTGCTTTAATTCATCAAAGACCTCGACGCGCCCGGCGGCTTGCTGTTCCTGGCGGAGTTGAGCCAGGGCCTGATCAAACAGGGTGAGGAACCAGTTGCGTTCATAAATCTTTTCCGGGGAAAGCGTGGATGCGGGCTCGCGCAGATAACGATCCTCTGCGTCGGTTTCGTCCAGGGAGAAAATGGTCTGTCCTCCGCCGCGTTTGGCGGCACGCTCGTAGTCGCGCTGGTTGGACATGAAATGATTTAGCGCGGCCAGGAGGAAGGAGCGGAATTTGCCCCGCCGGCGATCGACGGCGCCGAGGTAGTTTTCCCGGATCAATCGGAAGAAGAACTCCTGCGTCAGGTCCTGGGCCTTGTCCGGGTCGTAGCCTTTGCGTCGGACGTAAGCGTAGAGCGGATACCAGTAAGCCTCGCAAAGCTTCTCCAAGGCGGCGCCGGCGCCGGGTGAGCCGGTTTGTTTGGCGGCCATGACCACCGTCCATGAAGTCGCTGCAAATTGCGCGCCCGGAGTATGGGCGGGCGTCCCGCTGGATTCATCTGATGTGGGCATGGTGCATCGATTTCAAACTGCGTTCGGTCAGTATCATTGAACTCTTTTAGTTTGGAATGGCCAGAACAATTTCTTTCGAGCATGGAAAAACGCGCGGGTCCGGCGCCTGGGGGATTAATCGGCAAAAATTTGGCGTTGATCCACAGGCTGATGGACCTACCTTGCCGCTGTGGGGCAGCGAAGTATCAGGAGTCTAAGGTCCTGAGCTCGTTTGAAATTAAAATGCTCCACATCAGGATTTGAATTATGACTACGACTCCTTCCATGCCAGCCGCGCCGCGGCAGCGCCGTCGATGGTTGCGAATACTCGGTTGGGCGGCCGGCACGCTCCTGCTCCTGGTGCTCGTCGCTTACTTCGTGGTGACCAGCAGCGGATTCTTCAAGGGCGTGATCCTTCCCAAGGTCTCCCAGGCCATGAATGCCGACGTCACTGTGACCGACGCCTCGCTCAGCCCGTTCTCCAGCGTCACGCTTCGTGGTTTGTCGGTGCGCCCCGCCCAATCCGAGCCCGTGCTAACAGCCTCCGAAGTGCGGTTGCGCTACAGCCTGTTCAGCATCATCGGTGGCAACATCAAGGTCGACGAGGTGGCGCTGGTTTCGCCCAAGATTTACGTAGAGCAACGCGCCGACGGAACGAGCAATTTGGATCCGTTATTGAAGAATTCGAAATCGTCGACCGAAACAACTTCCAAACCCACCACCCCGGATAAGGATTCGAAACCACCGCAAATCGATATCAAAAAAATAGCCATGACCGATGGTTCGGTGCGGCTGGTGCAGCGGGACGCAGCCGGAGGCGAAACTGTCACCGAATTGGGCAACCTTAACCTCTCGTTGACCGAACTCAAAAACGGCCAGGTCGCCAAGTTGACGAGCAGCGGAATTGCCCGGCATTCAACGCGCACCGTGACCGGCTCCAACGCCACTGTCCAGGTCGCCCTCAATGCCGCGCTCACGCTGGGCCTGACGCCCTCGCTCGAGCCCTCGGCCGTGGGCGGCAACATCAACGTCGCCGTAAACCATGCGACGGGCGGGATGGCGCAATGGGAGGGTTTCGGCACTGTCGCCGATATCGACCTAACTCCCACCGAAGTGAAACGCCTTGCTGTCCGTGCCACCAAGGGCGCCGAAACGCTGGCCGAGTTGCGCATCTCCGGACCCTTGGATTTGGCCAAGAAGGAAGGAGTGCTGAAAGTGGAACTCGGGCCCATCGATCGGCGGCTGCTCAATCTGGCCGGCGGCAACGCCATGGACTTTGGACCCACGACGATCGCGTCGAGCCATACCATCACCATCAGTCGAGCGGGCCAGAGCATCGTCGCGCAGGGTGACCTGAAGGTCGCGAGTCTTTCCCTTGTTCGCAATGGCGCGACGCTCCCTTCCACCGACCTCGAGACCCGCTACGATGTCACTGCGGATCTGGATAAGAAATCCGGCACGCTCCGCGTTTTCGAGCTGCGGGGCAGGCAGTCCGGACAACCATTGTTGGCCGGCGGGCTGACCCAGCCGATGCCGCTGGCGTGGGGTGGTCAAGGCGAAGCGGTTGGCGACGCCGCCCTGACGATTGCGATTACCAATCTTAATCTCGCCGACTGGAAGGCGCTCGCCGCTGACCTGAACCCGTCCGGCCGCATGGCCCTCGAACTGCGCATCCTCTCCCAGCAGGCGGGGCAGCGTTTGGGTTTCGAACTCGCCGCGCGTGGAGATAATCTGGGCGCGACTGTTGGCACCAATCGATTCAGCGGCATTGGACTCGACGCCCGGACGGCTGGGCAGGTCACCAACTTCAATCACGTTCGGCTTGCCTCCAGCCGCATCGCTATCACCAAGGACGGACAACCTGCGGCCGCGGTGACCGCGTCGGGCCTCGTCTCCGTTAGTCCGCAGTCCGCCGCTCTGGAAGTGGGGGGCGACGCTGACCTGCCGCGCTTGCTGCAAATTCTTCCGCAACCGGATGTCCAGCTGTCGGCCGGCAATGCCCGCTGGAAGACGCTAGTTCGTCAGGAAGGCACGAATCAGTCCGTGATCGGCGAATTCAAGGTTGAGGAAGTGACCGGGCGTCTGAGCGGACAGGAGGTGAAGCAATTCGGCATTGGGACGAGCTACGATGTCGCGGTCGCGGATGGTCGCGTCGTGGATATCCGCCGCTTGCTGGTGACATTGGTTGAAACCGCCCGGGCGAAATCCAATCAGGTGGAACTTACCGGTCGATTGGACCTTTCCCAGACCAATGCATTGGATGGGGCGTTGAAGCTGACGGCGGACACGCTGGACGTGACGCCGTACTATGATCTGGTCGCCAATAAACCCGCGCCCGCTCAAACGCCGTCGACAACGCCTACTCCGCCCACGACACCGGAGCCGCCGACGGCGGGCACGAACGCGCCGGCGGAGCCGGATGCGATAAAGCTTCCCGTTCGCGAACTGGTATTGGACGCCCGCATCCGTCAGCTTTACCTGCGCGAGGTCGAAGGTTCGAATGTTCAGGCGACCGTGAAGATTCAGCAGAGTCACGTGCTCATTCAGCCCATGTCGCTTTTGGTAAATGGGGCGCCGCTCGCCGGCGATGTCGATCTCGATCTGAGCGTGCCCGGCTGGCGATATAAACTCGGCCTCAATGCTGCCGGCTTGCCCCTCGAACCCCTGGCGAACAGCTTTTCTCCGGACTACCGCGGCCGGGCCAAGGGCGAGGTTTTTGCCGACGTGAAGATTGATGGTGCGGGCGTGACCGGCGCCAACCTTCGCAAGAGCCTGGGCGGACATCTCGGGCTGAGTTTTACGAATGCGGACATTCAGATTATCGGGCCGCGCCTGCGTGGTTTCCTGGCACCCATTGCGGCCGCGATCAATGCGCCGGGGTTGCTCAACAGCCCGTTGCGTTGGGTGGCTTGCGACGCGCAGATGGGCACGGGGAAGATCAACCTTACGCAGCTGGCCCTGGTCAGTCCGGCGTTTACCGCCGCGACCAAGGGCGACCTGGCGATCGCGGACAATCTCGGTGCGTCCCGGTTAGGCAAGTGGCCGATGACATTTCAATTGGAACGTGCCCTGGCCGAAAAAATCCAGCTCGCACCGAAGGACACCCCTACCAACGCGAGCTTTGTGGCGTTGCCTGAGTTCATCAAGGTTGCTGGGACATTGAATGCGCCCAAGCCGGACCTGGATTTGAAATCGCTGGCGGGTGCCGCGATGATCAAGTATGTGGACAAGCTCCCCGGAGTGGATGAGAAGACGGGCAATTTGATCAAGGGCCTCGGGAATATGCTGTCGGGTTCGAAGGGGGGAGCCACGAACGCTGCGGGAACGAATGCGCCGGCGGCTACGAACAAGCCAGCGGGAAACCTGTTGGATTTGCTAAAGCGCCCGAAGTAGGTCCGGAGGGCTGAAGGCCCGTCATGTTATAGCCTGGGCTGGAGCGAGTCCCACGAGCGGAGGCCCAGGTTACCGGCACCATGAAATCCCCAGCCCTGTAAAGGGCGAAACAAAACCGGCAGCAACAATTCAAAACTTTGCCAACCCACTTCGTTCAATGAGTGTCGCCCTTTCAGGGCTCACGATTTATCCAAGCAATCTAACCTGGGCCTCCGCTCGCAGACTCGCTTCAGCCCAGGCTATAACATGACGGGCTTTCAGCCCTCCTCGGTGGCTACTCCTTCGTGGCCGCCGCTGTCACCTTGCCGGTCAGCAACTGGTTCAATGCGTCTGTAAACTCCTGTTTCTCCCGCAAACCGATGAGCTGTTGCACGGGCTTGCCATCCTTGAAGATGAAGACAGCCGGAATTCCTTCGATGTTGAACTTTTCCGACAACGCTGTCTCGTCATCCACGTTGACCGATCCCACCACAACGCGATCCTTATACTCATCAGCAACCGCTGAGATCGTTGGAGCCATCGCACGACACGGGCCGCACCAAGGCGCCCAAAAGTCCACCAAAACGGGCTTCGTGGAGGCCAACACTTCCCGTTGGAAGTTCGAAGCGTTGAGCGTGATGACATTGGTGCTGTAATGAACAGAATCGGTGTTCAGCTGTGCGCAACCGTTCAGCCAGGCCACGGCGACAACCGTTGCCGCCAATGACGTTAAGATTGTAAGACGTTTCATAGTTTCCTTCGAGCCGGGGCGCGGAAGATTTCCGGAGCGCCCAGGCCACAGTTTAGTATGTGATATTCCACAAAACCTTGCACGAATATTTCATTTATTATCGTGAGGCGGCGGCTGTGTCTCGCGGCCGAACATCCAGTTCCAAACCTGACCAATATCCGAACTCGTAGTCCCAATCGTTGGCCGCGTTTTCCAGCCGCACTACAATCTCCTTGCCGGCGAAGCGTTTCAGGTCCACCGCGACTTGCTTCCACGCGGCACGCTCCACGACCTGTCGATGGAGCAATTCCTTTCCGACCGACACGCGGAGCTCCCAATCACCTTTCTCATGCCCGGCCACGGCGAAGCGAATGACGGCTCCACTTTGCGGCACCTTGATGATGCGCTCCAATGCGCTCGGCGTTGTTCGATTAATTGGATGGGTCACGAGCACATTGCGGCGGCCGTGATATTCGGAAAGCTTCGCCGGCGTTCCTTCAAAGGGCGGGCAATTCACCCGCCATTCGGGATTCCACAGCGCGACGGATTCCATGTCGATCGGAATTTGGGCTGCCGCACGCTTCTTCAGCCCGGCGTTCTCGTCTCCCAACAATTCACGACGCAAGGCCGGTGACCACGGGCGATTGTCGCCTGGCGGGTTCAGCAGGTACCAAATCAGGTCGCGAAAATCCTGATCCGGCATCTGCTCGAGTCCTTCTGGCATCAAGGAAAGCTCCGAGGTGCGAATGGCGGGTTTCCCGTTGGCTTCGGCAATTTCGCTGCGCGCGATATTGTGTTCCATGGGTCCGGACGCCACGAGGCGCAGACGCGATGGCGTCTCCTCCACGATGCGGCCGCTGACGCTTCGGCCGTCCTTCAATTCCACTTCAGTGGTGCCGTAGCCGTTTCCGACGACTTCGTTGGGATCGATGATGTTGTGGAGCAGGGCGTCCATGGTGCTGCGGCCGACACCGGTCAGGTCCGGGCCGACGTCCGCGCCTTCGCCGTAGAGCTTGTGGCAAACGAAGCACGCGCGTTTCGCGACTTCATGTCCATTTCCTGAATCGCCTTGCGTGGCCAATGCCACGGTTCGTTTCTCGGCGATGAGCTTCAGCTTGTCCTGTCCGGTGGCACGGTATTTTCCGAGCAGGCGATTGGCTTGATCGACCACGGTCGAATCGGCGCTGTTCGCCAGGGCCCGTCGAGCAGTAGCCGAGACATCCTGAGGGTCGGCTACCTTTTGCTCGATGGCGGCCATCAGAGCCCGGCTCCATTTGCTGCGGGTGACGAGCACATCGGCGGCGGTGCGTCGCGTCGGCACCGTCAAACTTTTCCAAACGTCGGTCATGGCGTAGCCGATTTCATCGCCACCAAAAACGGCCAGAGCGCGGATGGCTTCGGCCAGCAGGGTCTGGCTGGATTTCTCGTTCTTGAGGAGTTTGAGCAACTCAGCCTTAGCGATGTCATCCTTCGTTTCGCGAGCCGCCTGGATGCCCTTCAGCCGATCGGTCACGCTGGCTTTCGTGTCGTTGATTTGCGCAACCAGGGAACGACTGGCGCTCGTATCGCCTAGGAGCGTTGCCAGGCGGCGGGCCTTGTCGGCCAGCTTCGGATTGGCGGTTAATTTGGCGAAGATCGGCTCCAACGGGAGCGTGGGTGGCTGGCCTTTGCTCTTGAAGGCATCGATCAAACCGTCGAGGGCGGCCTCGGCGAGACCAGGTTTGCCAGCGAGTTCCGCCAGCCAGGACATTCCTGCGTTCAGGTGCTTTGAGCGCGCCGAAGAATCGGTCAGGTCACAAATGCGCCGCATGATCCGCTGGGCACAGTAGGCGGAAACGGAATTGTCGCTGGCGCCAATGACCGAAAAAAACTGCGATGGGTTTTGGGCAACACGCGGCTCCATGGACATCCAGACGATGTGCGGGTAGTAGAAATCTCCACTGACGCTGGGGTTCCCCAGCAGTGTCTTGAACTCATCCTGGAGATTTCGCGTTGGGGCCGAATCTTTGCCGCCCACCGTCAGCGCTCCTGCCGTCATCTGCCGGATGGCGGTGGCGGCTGCGGCCCGCACGATGGGATCCTTGTCCCCGGCCAGCTTATCCAGGAGTTTGACTTGAATCTGCGCTTCGCCGATGAGCCGTGCCGCCCATGCTCGCAGGACCGGTTCGGAATCACCCGCCAGCGCGCCGACGGCCGGTTCACTGACCGTTGCCGGCATGGACCACAAGGCCGCCAGCCGGGTGTGGAGCGGGTTGTTCTTTCGCCGGGCCAGGCTGATGAGCTGATTTTCCACGTTCGCCATCGCTGATCGTGAATTGGCGAAGCGTTCCCGCAGGACGCGCTGCGTCTGGCGGCGCTCCCAGATATTCCCTCGCGTCAGCAGTTCGACGAGCGTTGCGTTGGGAGCCTTGCCGAGATCCAGCGCCTTTTCCCTTCGGCTGGCGATCGGCCTGTTTGGTTGATCGCCCACCCAAACCACGCGCCAAATCCGACCGAGCTCGCGGTCCACACCCTCCGGATCGGCCTGCGCATTCTGGTAGCACGGGTATTTGTCGCTCCAATCCATGACCCACAGCGCGCCGTCCGGACCGGTCTGGCTGCTGACCGGACGGAACCAGTGATCGTCGCACACGAGGAAGTTGCCGGCGCCGACGTTCCAAGTTCCTTGGTCCGCACCGAGCAGCTTCATCTCTTTTTCCGCGGAGTAAGTGGCGCCCAACGGAGTCAGCCGATCGCAATTGAGGGCGCTCTGATGAATGTTGCCGAGCAGCACCAGCCCGCGCCATTCGGCGGGCCATTGGTCGCCCTGATAAACACAAATGCCGGCATGGGCCGCGCGAAAGTGCCGCCAGTCTACAATCGCGGGAAGGCCCTTGCTCGAAAGATCGCCGACGTAACCGTAGGGATTCGGCCACGTGCCGCCCTGTCGATTGTATTGTCCGCCGGGAGCCATGTGAAACAGGTGATGGATCACGCACGCGCTGACAAAGGCGTCCCCGCGCTCGTTCCAATCCACGCCCCAGGGATTGCTCGTGCCGTCGGCGAATACTTCGAATCGTTTGGTAATCGGATCGAACCGCGCCAGCGCGGCGTCCATCTTGACTCCGTCGTCTTCGGGATTGTTGGGGTCCTTGACCTTGGAATGAGTGAACACGCCGTGAGTCATGTAGAGCGCGCCGTCAGGTCCCCAGGCGAAACCGTTGAGAAGTTCGTGCCGATCCTCCAGGCCAAATCCGGTTTTCAGAATTGTTGTTTGATCGGCTCGGTCATCGCCGTTGGTGTCCTTCAGGAAATAGAGGTTGGGCGCGGCGCCCAGATAGACCCCTCCATTGCCGAGCGCCAGGCCGGTGGCCAGCGAGTAACCTTCGGCGAAAACAATGACCTTGTCCGCTTGGCCGTCGGCGTCGGTGTCTTCGAGAATCTTGATGCGATCGCGGCCCTTCTGTCCGTTCAATGCGCCTTTGGGATACTCGTAGAGTTCGAGGACCCAAAGCCGGCCACGGTCATCCCAGGTCATGGCGACCGGATTAACGATCTCGGGTTCGCTGGCAAAGAGGCGGACTTCGAATCCCTTCGGGACTTTGAATTTCTTTTCGGTTTCGCGCGGGGGCAGGGGAGGAGTTTCGACGGCTTTGTAAACGCCGGAGAGTTGCTTGCCTGGAGGGTTGTTGGTGTAGATGGTAAAGCCCAGGTTCCGGGCGAAGTCTGGGCGATACTCGGCGGCGGAAAGCGCTGTGATCCAGGTGACGGACGTGAGCGACAAGAGCGCGATACGTTTCATACGTGATGGGCAAAGAGTAGGTCGTTGGACGCGAAGCCGGCAATGGCATTCAGCGCTATCTGTGGAGCATCGACCGCTGCTGCGCGCAGCAGCGCGTCGAGATTCGATCGCGCGTCGAGAGAAAATGCGTTAGGCGTCCCTCTCTCGATCACCAAAGCAACTCCAGTCCGCCCCTTCAGGAACTCTTCTCCGCCGCCTCCGCCGGCAGTCGCAACCGCGCGATGCAACCCGGGCGATCCTTTCGGTTCTCCAGCGACAGGTCGCCGCCATGGGCCTCAGCAATCTGCCGGCACAGCACCAGCCCAATGCCCGACCCGCCCGGTTTGGTCGTGAAGAACGGCACAAAAAGATTGGCCGGATTGGATAGGCCGGGACCCTCGTCCTGCACCACTATCTCCACAAACTCCTTGGCCTTCTGCCATCGGATCTGAACTTTTCCCATCGGCCTGGCATCCGCCGTCGCATCGACCGCGTTCCGCACCAGATTGATGAGAAGTTGCTCCACCTGATCTCCATCGGCCAGCGCGCGGACAGCTGGTCCGGGGTCGACCTCCACTTTCAATCGCGTTTCCAGACGGGCCACCCGCTGGATCCGGTCGCCGATATCGATGAGTTGCATCCGCGGCGCGGGCAGCCGCGCCAGACGCGCGTAGCCATCCATGAATCGACTCAAAGAATCAGCCCGCGAAGCGATAATCGTCAGTCCGGCGCGAAGGTCTGGTTCCCAGTCGCCCGGACGCGGCGTTTTGGTCAGAAGCGTTCCCATCGTTCCCGCAATCGATTTGATCGGAGCCAGCGAGTTGTTCAACTCATGTCCGATCACCCGCACGATGCGCTGCCAGGCTTGGCGCTCCTCATCGCGCAACGCCCTGCTCAGATCGGTCATGACGAGCAATTGATGCGGCCGCCCTTCCTGGCGGAAGGAACTTCGGCGAACTCCGTAGCGGCCGCTGCCGCCCGGGAACGTATGCTCCACCGTTCGCGCAGGATCCCCCTCCAATAAATCAGCCAGGTCGAGCTCGGAGGCGCGCCGTCCGACCAGTTGACTGATGGAACGCCCCAGCAGCCGTTCCGCCGCGCGGTTGACGAACTGCAGGCGGTGACCCTCATCGAACGTAAACACGGCAATCTCGATCTCGGTCATGACGGTGCGGGCCAGCGCCGACGCCTCGAGGGCGCCCAGTCGCTGCGAGCGGAGCGTCTGACTCAGCACGTTGATTTCCTGCATCAGCTCGCCGAGGGCGTCGTCGTGCCGGGGACTTCGCGCCCGGACGGAAAAATCCTCTTCCCGCAGCGCCGAAAGCAGATTGGAGGCGGTCTGCAATGGGCGCATGACCCGCTCGCGGACGGCCCAGGCGAATCCCCACCAAAACAGGAGCACCAGCGTTGTTGTCACCATCTTCGTCGTGACGGAAAAATCCGCTATCCAAAGGAGCCAGGTGGCCAGCAACAGGGCGGGTGCTCCGGAAAGAAGGGCCAGCAATAGAATGCGGGTCTCGTGCTTGAGCCGCCTTGGCGTGGAATGGCGCGGGGAATTGTCCTGCATTACCCTTCAGAGCGCCACGGTCCGCTGTCGATCACTCTCACAATTTGTATTTCTCCAGGCGTCGATAAAACGCGCTGCGGCTCAACCCCAAAACGTCCGCCGCCTTTTGGGCGTTGCCGTCGCAACGCGCCAATGTCCGCTTGATCAAATGCGCCTCCACCTCTTCCAGGCTCATCTCCTCCAGGCGTGGAGCCGGGTCACCGACCGAGTGAAGGCCCAGATCCGCTGGCTGGATCACGGGGCCACGGGACATCAACACGGCGCGTTCGATGACGTGCTCCAGCTCCCGCACATTGCCGGGCCAGCG
>Ga0070689_100003565_pt1 | contig 10366 bp, 8 predicted proteins | sample KBSS23HmetaG_FD_64669 | JGI IMG/M metagenome (GOLD analysis project Ga0070689, IMG submission 64669) | Switchgrass rhizosphere microbial communities from Kellogg Biological Station, Michigan, USA - KBS S2-3H metaG | ecosystem: Host-associated > Plants > Roots > Rhizosphere ... | reverse complement strand
AGGAACGTGGCGTCGCAGCCGTGCGCGCGCGCCACGCTCTTCACGACCCGCTTGAAGCGCAGCGCCTCATCGCAGACGCGCAGCGCGTCGGGCGCGTGCGCAAGATTCACCTCGTATTGCCCGGGACCGTATTCGGCGAGCGAGGAGGTCGCGGGCACGTTCTGCTGCCGGCACACCTGGTCAATCCCGGCCAGCAGCTCCGAGTACTCATTGAGGTCGGTCATCGAATTGATCTGTGTGCGGAACTCGCGTCGGCCGGTGAGCGGCCCGGCTGGCGGTTGCGGCTGGCCGTCGGACGTGCGCGCCCGGTCGACCAGGTAGAACTCGTATTCGATCGCGACCACCGGCGTGAGCTCGAGCGCCGCGAAGGTCGCGAGCTGCTCTTCGAGCACGCGCCGCGGATCGCCGAAGAATCGCGAGCCGTCGTGATCGAACATGCGCAGCTGAACCTGCGCGACATCGGCCTGCCACGGCACCGGTACCAGCGTTCCGGGGATCGGCAGGCAGGGGCGATCCGCGTCGCCGTCGTCGAAGCCCAGGCCGGTGGCTTCGACCGTGCCGCCTTCGATGTCCAGCGCGAACATCGAGCCTGGCAGTGGCATGCCCCGGCTGAACACGCGCGCCATGCCATCGCGATCGATGCGCTTGCCGCGCTCGACGGTGTTCAGGTCATTGACGAATGCGTCGAAGAACCGCGTCGAGGGATGGGCGGCCAGGAAGCGTTCGAGCTCGTTCTCCGCCACGTCATTCATGGGTCTCTGCTCATGGACTATCGTTTAATATTTTCGACACCTCAGCGGTATCGCGCGCGGCAGCATATGCCGGTGGCGCAGCCCTCGGCAAACGGCCCGAACAGCCAATTTCCTGCCAGCGAAGGCCTGCTGCTGGCCCACAAGGGCCACAGCCAGAGGTCACCGAGGTGTGGTCTAATGGCCGCCTTCGGGCCATTCGCTGACCCGACTCCGTGAAAGATAATAGACAGCGCCGGGACATTCGTCCGGGTGAAAGCGTGTCGTCCATGAGTTCAAGACCGGTCATTGGTATTCCTTCAGATCGACGCATGATCGGTCCGCATCCATTTCATGCTGTCGGCGAGAAGTACATTGCGGCCGTCGTCCAGGCGGCCGACTGCCTGCCGCTGCTCATACCGGTGCTCGAGACGCCGCTCGACGTCAGCGAAATCCTGGCGCGCGTCGACGGCATCTTCTTTCCCGGCAGTCCGTCGAACGTGGAGCCGGCGCGCTACGCAGGACCGGCGAGCGCGCCCGGCACATTGCACGACCCGCACCGCGACGCCACCACGCTGTCGCTGATCCCGCGGGCCGTCTCCGGCGGCATCCCGGTTCTCGGCGTGTGCCGTGGATTCCAGGAGATGAATGTCGCGATGGGCGGCACGCTGCACCAGCGCGTGCACGAGGTCGAAGGCTTCGACGACCACCGCGAGGACAAGGAAGAGCCGCTCGACGTGCAATACGGGCCGGCGCACGAGGTGACCCTCGAACCCGGCGGGCTGCTGCTCAAGCTCGCAGGCAAGGACCGCATCACGGTCAATTCGCTCCACTGGCAGGGCGTGGACCAGCTGGCGCCCGACCTGGCGGTCGAGGCGCGGGCCACCGATGGCCTGGTGGAAGCGTTCCGCGTGAAGTCCGCGGCGAATTTCGCGCTCGCGGTGCAGTGGCATCCCGAGTGGAAAGTGATGAGCAATCCGTTTTCAGTGGCGCTGTTCGCCGAGTTCGGACGAGCGGCGCGGGCGAAGTCGAAGAATAGTTAGGCCAAGAGCATCGGAATAGACCCATGGCAAACGAAATCCGTCAGTTCCTGCGCGACCACGGCATCTCCGAGGTCGAAGCCATCATCCCGGACATGGCGGGCATCGCGCGCGGCAAGATCATGCCGTCCGAGAAGTTCGGCGAAGACGAGGGCATGCGCCTGCCGGAGAGCATCTTCCTGCAGACGGTGACCGGCGACTATCCACCGGACACCGACAAGGCCATGAGCCCGGCCGAGATCGACATCATCCTCAAGGCCGACCCGCGCACCGTGCGGCGCGTGCCATGGGCCGCCGAGCCCACCGCGCAGGTGATCCACGACTGTTACTACGCCGACGGGCGACGCGTGGGCATGGCGCCGCGCGGCGTGCTGCGCCACATCCTCGAGCTGTACGCGACCCGCGGCTGGGAGCCGGTGGTGGCGCCCGAACTCGAGTTCTACCTGGTCGAGCCGAACATCGACGCCGACTATCCACTCAAGCCGCCCGTGGGACGGTCGGGGCGCGCCGAGCCCGGCCGCCAGAGCTACAGCATCGCGGCCGTCAACGAATTCGACCCGCTGTTCGACGACATGTACCAGTTCTGCGAGGACCAGGACATCGAGATCGACACGCTGATCCACGAGGACGGCGCGGCGCAGATGGAAATCAACCTGCTGCACGGCAATGCCCTCGATCTCGCCGACCAGGCGTTCCTCTTCAAGCGCACCGCGCGCGAGGCCGCGCTGCGCCACAAGATGTACGCCACGTTCATGGCCAAGCCGCACGCCAAGGAGCCGGGCAGTGCCATGCACATCCACCAGAGCATCGTCGACTCCAAGACGAAGAAGAACATCTTCAGCAACGCGGATGGCACGCCGACGCCGCTGTTTTTCTCGCACATCGCCGGCATGCAGAAATACCTGCCGGCGGCCATGGCGCTGCTGGCGCCAAACGTGAATTCCTACCGGCGCATTTCGCGATTCCAGCTGGCGCCGATCAACGTGCAATGGGGTTATGACAACCGCACCGCCGGCCTGCGCGTTCCGGCCTCGGGCCCGGAGGCGCGCCGCGTCGAGAATCGCCTGGCCGGCGCCGACGCCAACCCGTACATCGCCATCGCGACGTCGCTGGCCTGCGGGTTTCTCGGCATGGTCGAGGGCCTGCAGCCATCGGAGCCCATCTCGGGCTCGGCGCACGACCTGCCGTTCTCGCTGCCCCGCTCGCTCGACGACGCCATCCGCGAGTTGCGCGAATGCGAGCCGCTGGTGCGCATCCTGGGCGACCCGTTCATCTCCGCCTACACCATCGTCAAGGAAGCCGAATACGAGGTCTTCCTGCAGGTGATCTCGTCCTGGGAGCGAGAGCACCTGCTGCTCAATGTCTGAGGCTGGAGTCCAACACGTGGGTGCGTCCGTGAACAGATCGAGTGGTACCACGACAGCGGATTGGCAGCGCCTGGACAGCGCCCACTACCTGCATCCGTTCACTGATTACAAGGCGCTCGCGGCCAAGGGCGCGCGCATCGTCACGCGCGCCGACGGGGTATACATCTACACCTCCGAGGGCGAGCGGATTCTCGACGGAATGTCCGGTCTGTGGTGCGTTGCGCTCGGCTATGGTCGCCGCGAACTGGTGGATGCGGCCCAGCGGCAGATGCTCGAGCTGCCTTACTACAACAGTTTCTTCCAGAGCAGCACGCCGCCGGCGATCGAGCTGGCGCGCATCCTCGCGGAGGTCACGCCGCCGCAGTTCAACCAGGTTTTCTACACCGGCTCGGGCAGCGAGGCCAACGACACCATGCTGCGCCTGGTGCGCCGCTACTGGCAGCTGCTGGAGCAGCCTCAGCGGAATGTGATCGTCTCGCGCTGGAACGGGTATCACGGCAGCACCGTGGCCGGCGCGTCGCTCGGCGGCATGAAGCCCATGCACGAACAACTGGGGCCGTCCGGCGCGCTGCCGGGCATCGTGCACATCAACCAGCCTTACTGGTTCGGCGAAGGCGGCGACATGACGCCGGCGGAGTTCGGGCTGGCGCGCGCGCGCGAACTGGAACAGAAAATAGAGGAAATCGGGCCGGAGCGCGTCGCTGCTTTCATCGGGGAGCCCGTGCAGGGAGCTGGAGGGCTGGTGATTCCGCCGGACACCTATTGGCCCGAGATCCAGCGCATCGTCGACAAGTACGGCATCCTGTTCGTGTCCGACGAGGTGATCTGCGGATTCGGGCGCACCGGCCAGTGGTTCGGCTGCGAACACTACGGAACCCGGCCGGACTTCCTCACGATGGCCAAGGCGTTGTCATCAGGCTATCTACCTATCGGCGGCCTGATGGTCTCGGATCGGGTGTCGCGCGTCCTGGTGGAGAAGGGCGGCGAGTTCTTTCATGGTTTCACCTATTCCGGCCACCCCGCGGCCTGCGCGGTCGCCGTGGCCAATCTGGAAATATTCCGTCGCGAACACATCGTGGAACGCGTACGGACCGATCTCGCGCCCTATCTAGCGACCCGGTGGCGCGATCTCGCCGCGCACCCCCTGGTGGGCGAAGCCCGCTGCGTGGGGCTGCTGGCGGCCATCGAGCTGGTTCCGGACAAGAGTTCCCGGAGATTTTTCGAGCCGCGTGGCGAGGTTGGCATGAAAATGCGCGAAACCTGTACACGTAATGGTCTCGTAATGCGCGCTACACGTGACACATTGTTCATCGCGCCGCCACTGGTTATTTCGCATGCCGAAATAGACGAACTACTGTCCAAAGTAGTGCGGTCCCTCGATGAAACTACCGTCTGGGCGCGTGCCGAGGGCTGGCTATGAAAGCGGTTACTGAGTTATAACGCCACCTAAAGACGCGGCCGTGTGGGTCTCACGCCGCATAACTCTAGGGGTCAACAATGTTTACTCGCAGCCTTTCGGCTCTGGTACCTGTTTCCTGTCTGTTACTGCTGGTCGCGTGCGGCAAGAAGGAAGAAGCGCCTGCACCCGCCGCCGCGGCACCGGCCGCTCCCGCCGTCGACGCGGATGCCGAGAAAGTCGTCAACGTCTACAACTGGTCCGACTACATCGACACCGCCGTGCTCGACGCGTTCACGAAGGAGACCGGGATCAAGGTCAACTACGCGACTATGGATTCCAACGAGGTGCTGGAAACCAAGCTGGTCGCGGGACGCACCGGCTATGACGTGGTGGTGCCGTCCGCCTCGTTCCTCGCCCGCCAGATCAAGACGGGCGTCTACCGGAAACTCGACAAGAGCAAGCTCCCGAATCTCAAGAACCTGGATCCGGACATCACCAAGCGCCTCGAGGTGTTCGACCCGGGCAACGAATACGCCGTCAACTACATGTGGGGCACCTCGGGTGTCGCCTACAACGAAGAGGCCATCAAGGCCGCGCTGCCGAATGCCCCGGTAGACAGCTTCGCGATGTTCTGGGATCCGAAGGTGGTGTCCAAGTTCGCGAAGTGCGGCGTGACCGTGCTCGACGCGCCCTCCGAGATCATCGGCACCGTGCTGATCTACCTCGGCAGGGACGCGAACTCCGAGAAACCGGAAGACCTCGCGGCCGCGGAGAAGGTGCTGATGTCGGTGCGGCCCTACATCCGCGACATCAACTCCTCGCCCTACATCGACCAGCTCGCGAGCGGCGAGATCTGCCTGGCGCTCGGCTGGTCGGGTGACGTTCTGCAGGCCCGCCAGCGCGCCAAGGACGGCGGCAAGCCCTTCCACATCAGCTACAACATCCCCAAGGAAGGCGCGGTGATGTTCTTCGACAACATGGCGATACCGGCCGACGCCAGCCACCCGAAGAACGCGCACCTGTTCATCGATTACATGCTGCGGCCGGAGGTTGCCGCGCAGAACAGCAACTACATCAGCTATGCGAACAGCAACGCGGCCTCCTGGCCGATGGTGAATGCCGACGTCAAGAACAATCCGAACATCTTCCCGACCGCGGAGATGATGAAAAAGCTGGTGCCCGACCTGCCGGAGTCACCGGAGTTCACGCGCACGCTGACGCGCACCTGGACGAAATTCCGCACCGGCAAATGAGCCCGAGGCTGCCGCTTAGGGAGCGGCAGCCTCTTCCCTTTCCAGCGAGGGATTCACTTCCGGGGGTCGCATGCAAGCGGCGGAACGACGCGTTGACAAGAACAAGGCGAAGAACGAGCCATGGCGTGATCCACACGCCGAAGCCTACGTGCGCTTCGAGAACATCACCAAGAAGTTCGGTGATTTCGTCGCGGTCAACAACGTCTCGCTGAAGATATTCAAGGGCGAAATCTTCTGCCTGCTCGGCGGCTCGGGCTGCGGCAAGTCGACCCTGCTTCGAATGTTTGCGGGCTTCGAAACCCCGACTGCCGGATCGATCTACCTGGACGGCCAGAACATGGCGGGTGTGCCGCCCTACGAGCGCCCGGTGAACATGATGTTCCAGTCGTACGCGCTGTTCCCGCACATGACGGTGGAGAAGAACATCGCCTTCGGACTGGAACAGGAAAAGGGCCTGAGCAGGTCCGAGATCGCCACCCGCGTCGCCGACATCCTGGAGATCGTCAAGCTCACGCCATACGCGGTGCGCAAGCCGCACCAGCTGTCCGGCGGCCAGCGGCAGCGCGTGGCGCTGGCGCGTTCGCTGGTGAAACGCCCCAAGCTGCTGCTGCTCGACGAACCGCTCGGCGCGCTCGACAAGAAGCTGCGCGAAGCGACGCAGTTCGAGCTCATCAACATCCAGGAGCAGCTGGGCGTCACCTTCATCGTGGTCACGCACGACCAGGAAGAGGCCATGACGCTGGCCTCGCGTATCGGCGTGATGAACCGCGGCGAGATCGTGCAGATCGGCACGCCGACGGAGATCTACGAATTCCCGATGACCAAGTTCGTGGCCGATTTCATCGGCTCGGTGAACATGTTCGAGGGGCAGCTCATCGAGGACCTGCCGGACCGCGCGCGCATCCAGTCCGAGGAACTCGGCGGCGTGATCTACATCGATCACGGCATCAGCTCGGCGCCCAGCGCCACGGTATGGGCGGCGATCCGGCCGGAGAAGATCAGCATCCTGCGCGCCCATCCCGGCGAGAACGTCGAGAACTGCGTCAAGGGCGTGGTCAAGGAAATCGCCTACATGGGCGACATGTCCATCTACCTGGTGAAGATCGACAGCGGCAAGATCGTGCGAGTGACGCAGCCCAACGCCGAGCGCCTGTCCGACGACGAGCGCATCGGCTGGGACGAGACCGTGTGGCTCAGCTGGCACGCGTCGAGCCCGGTCGTGGTGACCCAGTGAATGGCACCGGGAGCTGAGCCACCGTGAACACGACAGCCCGACTGGCCGCACCAAGAGGAACGCACGGGCGCCTGGGCCCGCTGTGGACGTTCTTCTTCCGCTACGGCCCGCCGCGCTGGTCCCGGTACGTCGTCGATCACTGGACCGGCCAGCGGCTGGTGATCGCGGTGCCCTATCTATGGCTCGGCATCTTCTTCCTGATCCCGTTCCTGATCGTGTTGACGATTTCCTTCGCGCACGAGAGCCCCCTGGACCGGCCGCCCTACGATTCGCCGTTCCAGTGGGTGTATCTGGGCGAGGGTGCGCTGAAGGAGGGGGCGCTGCAGATCCGGCTGATGGTTCACGGCTACGTGCAGCTCATCACCGATGAGCTGTACTGGAGCTCGATGCTGTTCTCGCTGCAGGTGGCGGCGGTATCCACGCTGCTGTGCCTGTGCCTGGGTTACCCGATGGCCTATGCCATCTCGCGTGCCAGCCCGACCTCCCGCAACATCTTCCTGATGCTGGTGATCCTGCCGTTCTGGACCTCGTTCCTGCTGCGCGTGTACGCCTGGATTGGCCTGCTCAAGGCCGACGGTGTGATCAACAACGTGCTGCTGGCGATCGGCATCATCGACGAACCGATCACGATGCTGAAGACCAACTTCGCGCTGTACGTCGGCATCACATACTCCTATCTGCCGTTCATGATCCTGCCGCTGTATTCGAATCTCGAAAAACACGACAACACGCTGCTCGAGGCGGCGTCCGATCTCGGGGCGGGGCCGATCCGCGCCTTTCTGCGCATCACGCTGCCCCTGTCGATGCCCGGAATCCTCGCCGGCTCGCTGCTGGTGTTCATCCCGGCGGTGGGTGAATACGTGATTCCCGAATTGTTAGGCCGCACCGACCAGCTCATGATCGCGACCCAGCTGTATCACGAGTTCTTCAACAACCGCGGCTGGCCGAACGCGTGCGCCGTGGCTATCGCGATGCTGCTGCTGCTGGTCTTGCCGATCATGTTCTTCCAGCGCGTCCAGAACCGCGAACTGCAGGCGGCCAGGAAATGAACGCCCCGAACCGCACAGGGGGTTTGTTCAGCAAGACGATGCTGGCGTTCGGCTTCGTGTTCCTGTACCTGCCGATCTTCACGCTGATCGTCTTCTCCTTCAACGATTCGCGCAGCGTGACCGTGTGGGCGTCCGCCACCACCAAGTGGTACGGCAAACTTCTCCAGGACGACCAGATCCTGACCGCCGCCTGGCTGTCGGTGCGCGTCGGCGCCATGAGCGCCACCGGCGCGGTCATTCTCGGCACGGTGGCGGGCCTGGTGCTGGCCCGTTTCGGGCCGTTCCGCGGTCGCGCGCTGTTGCAGGGCCTGACCACCGCGCCGCTGGTCATGCCCGAAATCATCACCGGCCTGTCGATGCTGCTGCTGTTCGTGTCGATCGAGCAGCTGGTTCACTGGCTGTTCGGCTGGCAGTTCGACCGTGGCGCGGTCACCATCACCATCGCGCACATCACCTTCACCATGGCTTATGTCACGGTGGTCGTGCAGTCGCGCCTGGCCGGCTTCGACGACTCGCTCGAGGAGGCCGCGCTCGATCTCGGCGCCCGCCCGGCCAAGGTGTTTTTCCGAATCACCGTGCCCCTGATCCTGCCGGCCATCCTGTCCGGCTGGCTGTTGGCCTTCACCCTGTCCTGGGACGACGTCGTCGTGACGCAATTCGTCACCGGACCCGGGGCCGATACCCTGCCCCTGGTGATCTTTTCTCGCGTTCGACTAGGTGTAAGCCCGGTCGTGAACGCTTTGGCGACCGTAATGGTCCTGATAGTGGCTCTGGGCGTGATCCTGTCGGCGATCCTGATGCGCCGCCAGGAGCAACGCCGCAAACGCGAGGAACAGATGGCCGCCACAGGCTAACTACTGCTAAACTTCCACCATCGACTTTGACGAGGATTCGATCAATGGCCAAATCAGCCCGTAAACACAATGCTCCCTGGACGCCCGCGGATCTCAAGAAGATGCGCGACCTGGCGAAGAAGAAACTCTCGGCGCGACTCGCTGCCAAGGAACTGGGACGTTCCACCGGCGCCGTGAAATACAAGGCGATGGTGGAAGGCATCCGCTTCCGCTACATCGACCAGCCGGCCGGAGTGCAGAAGAAGCTCGCCCGCAAGGCGAAGCGCGCAAAGAAGAAATAAGGCGTCCAACGCAGGCGCCGCGTACGGGGGTGCGCGGCGACTTCGCGGAACGCTGATGAATTCAGGTCCCGGCACCAAGAGCAAACTGCCCGACGTCGGCACCACGATTTTCACCGTGATGTCGCGCCGCGCCATGGAGCAGGGCGCGGTAAACGTGGGACAGGGATTTCCCGACTATCCAATCGATCCGGCGCTCGCCACCTGCGTCTCCGACGCGATAGCGGCCGGTTTCAACCAGTACGCGCCCATGGAGGGCAACATCGGCCTGCGGGCCGCCATTGCCGCAGGCATAGCCGCGGCCGGCGGACGCGCCGTCGATCCCGAATCCGAGATCACGGTCAGCTGCGGGGGCACGGAATCTATCTACTCCGCCATCCAGGCGGTGGTCGGTCCGGGCGAGGAGGCCATCGTCTTCGACCCGGCGTACGACGCCTACGACCCGGCGATCCGCCTGGCGGGCGGCCGCTGCCTGCACATTCCCCTCGCGGCGCCACATTTTCGCTACGACTGGGAACGCGTCGGGGCCGCGATCAGCGACCGGACACGGCTCATCGTCATCAACAACCCGCACAACCCGGCCACCTCGGTGGCCACCGCGCAGGACCTCGACACCCTCGCGGAACTCACGCGCAACCGCTCCATCACCGTGCTCGCCGACGAGGTGTACGAGCACGTGTTGTACGACGGCCGTCGCCACCAGTCGGTCATGAACCACCCGGAGCTGCGTTCGCGCAGCTACGCGGTTTATTCCTTCGGCAAGACGCTGCACATCACCGGCTGGCGCGTCGGCTACTGCGTCGCACCTCCCGAACTGACCCGCGAGCTGCGCAAGGTCCACCAGTTCAACGCCTTCAGCATCGCGGCGCCGCTGCAGGAGGCCATCCGCCTGTACCTCGAGCGCCATCCGGACGCCTGGCGCCGCGTCGGCGCTTTCTTCAGCGCCAAGCGCGACCTGCTGCGCGCGCGGCTCGCGGGCAGCGGGCTCGAGCTGCCGCCCGCCCAGGGCAGCTATTTTCAGCTGGCGGACTATTCGTCGGTCGCCGACTGCAGCGACGTCGAATTCACCGAGCGGCTCATCAATGACGCCGGCGTCGCGGTGATCCCGCTGTCGCCTTTCTACCGCGAACCGCCCGCCGGCATGCGCATCGTGCGGTTGTGCGT
>Ga0070689_100003564_pt1 | contig 10366 bp, 14 predicted proteins | sample KBSS23HmetaG_FD_64669 | JGI IMG/M metagenome (GOLD analysis project Ga0070689, IMG submission 64669) | Switchgrass rhizosphere microbial communities from Kellogg Biological Station, Michigan, USA - KBS S2-3H metaG | ecosystem: Host-associated > Plants > Roots > Rhizosphere ... | reverse complement strand
TCTGCAAGCATTGAAAGTAACTGAGCGGGCCCTCATCGATAATGGCTACCCACAAGAAAATATCATTTTGCATCATCAATCCAATCTTCAATTGCCCGTTGGTAAGAAGACTGAAGTATTTCTTGGGATCCTCCCCGAAAAAGAATCCAAAGCATATTATGAAATGATTCTCAATCAATCAATTGAAATACTAAAACCCCAGGGAATTCTTATCTTCGCATCCAGTTCAACCATAATTACCATCATCGAGAAAATCATCCGATCAAGGAAAAAGAATATGAAGATAGTAAAAAGAGAAAAGAAGAAAGGGAAGAGTGTTTTGGTACTAAATATAATGGGTGGACAATACCTTCTTCTTTGAACCGCATGTTAGGTTGTTTGAGAGATTGGCAACGACTTACTCTTATAAATATTGCAATTAAAACTTGAATCTGATACTTTTATTAACTATAATAGCCTCATGGGAGAAAGAAGAACAAACGAGGTTGAACAAAGATTAACTGATTTATCGAGGAGAGCTGATCAATCAGGCGACTTACCTACAGCAATTGGTGCATTAGAAGCAAGGGAAGTAATAAAAGCTGCGAGCAATTCTAATGGACAAGTAACTTTAGAGGGATGGGGAACTTTTAATAAAAATGAAAATGGTACATGGGTAGGTGCAGGAGGTAAATATGGACCCTCGACACAATTGGGAAAACAACTTGAAGCAGAACTTTCTAAACAAAGCTCCGAATAAAAAATATTATTAAATTAACCTTCTATCGTACGGTTCAAACATCCCATTAGGGTTATCCAATTTTTGAAGCTGATTTTACTCGGGGTCATCTAGTACACGACCTTCGAACTTATTATAACAATATAGAATCGAAGGAAAAGGAACTTCTCAGGCAACTTCTAATAACTAGCGAGAGTTCTTATCAAAACCTTGCAATAGTAAGTTAAAAGCTTCTTTTTCATCTTCATGTTGCATAACTTCTTTTACTTTTTCTATCTTCATCCAATCATATCCAATACTTTCTTCGTTTAAGATAATTTTTGAATCAAGGCTTCCTAATTTGCAAGCAAAGAAATGAACTAGAGTTTCGCCATGTTTACCCTCATATGAAATTGTGTAATCCAGATCAGTTACTTCGATAAAATCTTCAATAATTCCAAATTCTTCTTTTGCTTCTCGAATAGCAGCTTCTTTTTTGTCTTCATCGTTTTCTATTGTTCCAAAAGTAACAGTCCATTCATCATCATAACCATTAAAAGGCTTATTATGCCTTAATAGGAATCTCCAATTTCCCTCGGGGTCTTTGGTATAAACAATTACCGCTACTTTTTGATGATTGACCATATTCTATTGTACTATGAAAAACTATATACTTCATAAATATTATTATGTGTGATTTTTGTGATCCAAATGTAATTAAAGAACAGGGGATATTCTTCAATGATGTTGCTGGCGTAATTTATCCTCAGAGACCAACTATATTTGGAAATGTAATGATTATCCCCAAACGACACGTTCAACTTTTCTACGAATTAAATGATAAAGAAATTATTGAAATGAGGAATATCTTAGAAAAGTTATTCAAGGGTTTTAAAGAAAAATATCATGCAACTGGATTTAATATCATAAATAATAACGGTAAAAGTGGAAATCAGCATGTTCCACATGTCCACTGGCATGTACTTATACGTTTTGATAATGAAAAGTATTCACCATATGATGTTCTTAATGGGAAAGTCGAGAGGGAAGATATTTCTATGCCTGATAATGTATGGGTGAGCAGAAAAAAGCAGATTGCAGATTTATTTAACTAATTTTTAATCATGCCTGAAAAAAGAATTCAACTTAAGTTTCTAAAGAATCAAATAGGTCATGTTTTAGATGGAACTAAAACACTGGAAATAAGACCACGTAGTCGAAACTGGATAGAGAGAATAGCAGGATATGAGTACATAGACCTTACGTATGGAGCACGCTTTAAACCGCCTACAATCTTTGCCACAGCTAAATTACTAAAGATCGAAGTTCGACCTTTTGAATCTACAAAGAAAGAAGATCTACAAAAACTATCTGTTAGGTGGAAAGATAAAAAACCACAGGAGTTCATTGATGTTCATAATGAATGGTATAAAAAAGAATTAAAGAAAGGGTATCCAGTAGCGTGGATTCATTTTGAGATTACAAAAATATACGAGGCGGTTGTAAATTAGATTAATTCTGATATAACTTTTCCATACATGATATTTATTTCTGGCTATACTGCTTCAGGCAAATCAACAATTATAAATCTACTTCAGAAGAATGGTTACTTGGTAAAAGATATTAGCGACCAGACTGAATTTAGAAATTTTAATAATGCAGACATATCAAACTTAGGGGTAGAAGTATCTCCAGATGTTTTGTCTTTACATAATGACTTTGTTGCAGATTTTATAAAAGAATTCCGAGAGGGTAATTATAAAGATGTCGTGATCTCCGGATTTAGAGATATAAAGAACATTAGTCTTATCCGTCGATTGATATATTTGAACCAAGAATATGGAGCCGTTTGTCGTAATTATGAATTAGTGTACGTTAAGACTGACCCCATCATTTCATTAAAACGATATTTAAAAAGAGAGTCTGATACAAAACAACAATTTGAACAAGCTATCCTTCAGGATGAAGCAGAAGGTGTTAAATCGATAATAAATAATGCAACAATAGTATTAGATAATAATTCAGATAATATAGAAGCAACTCTGAATATTTTATTAAGACAACTCGAAGAAATCAGAAAGTAGACTTTTGAATGAATAGCCCTCAAATTTATTTTGTAAATCCTCAAAGTCCATTGGATTTGTATCTTTTAATATCGCTCTAATTTTCTTTATTGTATCTTCCACATCTTTATATATAAATTCTTGAGGATACAATTCTGGATATACTTCTCTATTAGGAACAAGTGGTATCGCACCTGATAAGACAGCCTTTATCATTGAGTATCCATGAGTTTCTTGTTTGGCACAACTTAATACAATCTTCGACTTATGTAATGATCGTAAGTGTTCAACATCATCCTCACCAGTCAAAAAATGGACGTTCGGAAAACCCTTTAATTTTTTGAAATAACTATTATCTTCACTTGGAGCATAAACACTGATATAGAAATTTACTTCAGGCATTGATTCGACTATTTGAATAAATTCATCGACACCCTTGTCTTTATCAAGCCTATGAGGGAATATAACATCGTATTCTTTCGAAATATTTTCTCTTTTCACTGTATTAATGATTTGGAGCGAGTGATCGATTCCCCAAGGGGATATTTGAACTTTATTCTGAACATTTAGAGGAACTGAATCAAAAAAGTATTTCGATGGCACATATAACGTATCAAATATTGTAAACCAAAGCTTTTCCGCTTCTTTTAACCAGTCCCATTGATATAAATCACCAGATAAAAAAGTTCCACCGAGCATAAAGGCACCTAGCTTTGGTTTGATACAAGTTACTTCCATAAAATATTTATACATATCAATTCCTGGAAAAAAGAAGTCAAGAAACAGGATACGTTCTACATCTTTTCTTTCATATAGTCTTTTAAGAAGAGTATTATATCCAGAAACTTCTTCTTCGGTATCAAAAAGATCATTACCTGATTTATCATTTACTCTCAAGTCTGCACCTATTATTTCAATTGGCCACTTATTTTCTTGAATAAGTAATTGTATTGATTGCAACATTTCATCTAACGAAGTACCCGTATGATATGAAGGTATAACAATAATGTTTTTCATCTTTTTAAATATGACGAAGAACGTCAGAGCTATCAGAAGCTGTATCAATTGCCATAACAATATCATTATCTTGTGGTTTATGAACGTCCTCATGGAATGACAGCAATTTACTTTCGTCAAAATTGCCGTTTACGAATAAGGTTGGGATAGTCATTGCAGTTAATCGAATATTGCCTTCTAGGAACTTAAAATCATCTATTCCCTCAACGAAATCTATTCCAAGGAACCCTTCGTAATCTTGTATTAACGAGTCAAGAGAAATTAATGAGTTTTCTATGAAATCTTTAAGTTTGTCAGTTAGAGAATTTGTAAGGGGGAGTATTTCGGCTCCTACAAAATATTTCTTTTCTTCGATTAACTGCTTTGTTAAACCAAAGACAGTATATGTGTCTTTTTCTTTAATAATTTGGACACTCATGGATACTCCATCTATTGGCTCTTCGTAATACCACATATCTGGTTTAAAAAGATCTTCAGGAAACGTGGTTGGAGCAAAAACTTTATATCCTCCAGATCCCAACATTCCTTTTACATAATTTTCGGAAACTACTTCTTTATCCATGTTTTCTAACATTCCCCATTTGGGTGTTAATGTATCTAATAAATTCTTTTGTGCAACCTTGTTGTTGTATTTTAGAAAATCTTCGTACTTGTAGAATAAATTCAGTTTATGGGTTTGTGCATATGAATCAAAACTAGGATGGGGGATAAAGTTAATTACGTTTTTGATATTAGTATCAAAAACGTTAAGTCGGTCAATAACTGGAACACTTGGCTTATCTTTGTCTTTATGTGCAACACAATATGTATTTTCTTTCTTATTAGTTAATTGTTGATAGTCTTCGTTGACTGTAACGTTCATTCCACTAACAATAGTTGTGAGAATATTCTCGTACTTCCACATTGCAGGAATCTCATAATCCAGTTGTTCACCTGTTGCCCGAAAGTCGAGGGAGTATAAAGAATCAGTTTGATTAAGAAGACTAATGTCAGTTGTCTTTAATCTTTTATAAATTACCTTCATATAAAGTGGTTGTAAACTTCATCCATAATAATACTACTTCGTAGTTTATCTAGATTTGGAGCGACACTTCTAAAGATATAGAGATTGGATGATGAACTAAATTTGAGATCATCTCTTTTCAATCCGTATTTCTTTAAAAAATTATTAGCTCTTACTCTTTCTTGAAAATCTATTGGTAACTCATATTGACTAAAATTGTCTATTACCTCATGCACCCATACTCCAGCTTCAGAAAGATATCTCTGAAGGTCTTGCATATATCTACCCATCATCGATGGATTAAGTATGACATAGAATTCTTCTTCAGTCTTACCATTAAATTCCATTAATGACATCCCTTGAAGGATAAAGAGCAACGCACCATAGAGTGTATACGGAGGGTCAGTAATAAAGGTTTTAATTGGGCGTACTGAATCCTTTATTGGATACTCGCGGAGGTCATGTTTCAATAATTCTACCTTCGCCTCCTTAACCTCATGTATGCGTCTTATTACAAACTCATCCGTTTCAATAACTAAAGAGTCAAGCCATCTATGCTTTAACAATGCAATTGAAACTAAATCGTCATCACCAATTATTCCTACTCGTAAATGGTCGGTCAAAGGGAATCTTTCGTGAAGTAATTCAATCCTTCTGTTTCTTGATTCTACTGTACAAGGGAATTGGTTATATGATTCATTTGGATCTTTGATGAAGTCGGGCTGTACAATATCACGATCTGGAAAATATTTAAAGTTAAGTTTATCTTCAATTTTGCCATTATTATGGAACTGAAGAATTCCTTGGCTTAACGCAGATTCTAATACTGGAATGAGATCATCAAAATGGGAACGGCTGTATTTAACATATTCATCTATGTTCTCGCTTTTTAGTAATTGTTGAATCTGAATTGTGAATTCTTGTAGAGATAATTGATCTTTTTCGATCCATTGTTCCATTTCATTCTCATCGGTAGGGTAGGGTGGTAGCGTTTGCAAATACTTTTTGTATGCTTCTTCAACTCTATAATCTACATGGATGCTATGGAGTGGTTGTAAAATAGCATCTCTATCTGGTTTTTCATTATGAAAAGTCTCACCAACATTAAACCAGAAATATCCCTCTGAATTTAAATGGTCATAATAATTGGAGATGTTGGTAAAATTTTGTTCTGTTATTCCATGCGTTACATGAATGACTGAAGTCTGGAATAAGATCCCGTAATTACCACTTTCCTTATATAATTTAAAAGTAAGGAAGTCGTCCTCAAAATCTCTACCTTCAAAATCAGGATATCCTCCAACTTTCTCAAATAGCGTTTTATTACAATATCCCCAATTACCAATAAAAGAAAAATGCTGTAATCGTGTGTCTTCACTCCCACGAATCATTGATGGAGCAAAGGTGGTATGTTCTACAAACGGATCTTTGTTTGTTAGTAATTCTTCAAATATTTGATCAGCGTTTTCTTGAAACCAAGAACCATCAGTCCAGAGACGATTTGCTCCATATCCATAATCAGTTGTTTTTGCTTTCTCTAAAAGGAGTGCAACTGCATCTTTGGAATAAAGTATCGTGTCATCATCTAGAAATATTATGAGTTCAGAATTTACATTTTTAGCAGCGATATTTCTACCTTCACCTCGTGATTGAGCGGGGTTAATATCAATAATCTTGGAGTGTATCGGTTGGAACTTCTTGTCTAGCTCATCAATCGTCTTACGAACCCTTTTAAGATTATCTTCCTTATTACTTTTACTGTTTTCAGCTATAACAATTTCTATTTCCGAGAAATCAATATTTTCTTGTTTCCAGATACTCGCAAGACAATGCCTGATTGGATATCCTTTGTTTTCCTTTGTATCTGAGCTTAATATCAATATCGATGCTTTCATATTTATCTCTTTAATAAAGTAACATTATCATTCTTAGCCTCAAAAAATGCTTTTGTCTTCTCATAAATGATTGAAACTGTGTCACTGTTATCTCTACTAAAGTTACATACAAATATATCAAAATATATTGTTTGATATTCTGGCCACGTATGAATATTAATATGAGACTCTGCTAATAGAATCGTTGATGTAAAACTCCCATTTTCAAAAATATGGTGAGATTCATCAATAACTGTTATTCCTACGTCAGTCAAAATTTCAAGAATAACTTTTAGATAATCCGTATGATTATCCAAATTAATACTTGCCTCAAATTCAGCTATTAAATGCGTTCCTCTTTTAAATCGTGGGTAATTCTTTCCCATAAATATTCTAGTGCCAGAATACATTCATCAATGTATTCTCTTATGCTTTTACCGTGAATTACCAACATATCGTTAGTAGATAGGAAAAGGCTAAAGTATTGTATTTCCGATAAGTAATGTAAGAGACCTTCATATCTTACAAGACATTCGAGATTTTGCAATTGCAAGCTATTCTCGAGCAAATTCAACCTTTCTCCGTATGACTCTGGATCATTGTGACGAACAAGTTCTAAGAACATAAATGTATCAATTAATCCATTTGATATGGAAGCTAAAACCCAATCACAAATTACGATGTTATGTTTGTCATCGAGTAGGATGTTCTCTCGACGGATATCTCCATGACTTAAGGTAAAAGGAAGTGATGCCAGTTGAGGTATCATCAAAGCCAGCAACTTTTGATTTGATAGGATCTCAGGGACTATACCTTTGGGAAATATTTCGAGCAAATAATCTACTTTTGGCTTGTTATATCTTTTAATATTTAAGCCTTTATCCAACAGCAAATTTGATTGTTTGAAGTGTGAATACTTATATATCAGCCAATCTTGTAATTGATCTATTTCAGTTGAGTCTATTTTTGAAACTTGAGTGTATTTACCGATTGTTAGAATTAAGTTTTCTTCAGAAGATGAAATAAGCTTTGGAGCAAGAAGCAGTTCGTCATGCTGTAATATTTCTTCATAAACCTTTATTTCATTTAGTCCTTCACTATTTTTATAGTGTTTTTCAAATACAACACCATCTTCTAAAACCTTTTCAGTTATGAACTTACTATGATAGGCATTCTGTTTAATAGTCATGGTTTGTTATATAATTACTGAACCTGAGGATTGTACAACAAAAGCATGTAATTGAGCAATTACGATTAAGATAACGCTTGTTTTTTTAGTATTTGGATTATTTATATATATGGATCTACCAATAAAAGTCGAAGGAGTTTTGTTCGCCATAAAAGATGGTGAACATTCCTTTCTTATATTAAAAAGAACTCCTGAAGAGGGTGGATTCTGGCAACCGCTTACTGGAACTGTTGAAGATGGAGAAAGAATTCAAGAGTGTTTACTTCGAGAACTAAAAGAAGAAACTGGAATAGAAAATCCAGTCAAAGTAACAGAAAAAATTTGGTCTTTCGATTGGAGAAACAAACACGACGAAGCAATTGTCGAATTCGTATATGGTATAGAACTTAATCCTGAATCTGAAGTTACAATCAGTCCCGCAGAACATTCTGAATACAAATGGTGCTCCTTTGATGAAGCGGTCGAACTATTAGGTAGAGATAATAACAAAAAAGCCTTTGTACAGTTTAAAGAAAAGGTAATGGATACTGCTTCTTAAGTATTGTTTATGACAACCAATAAAAACTCAAAAGAAATAGAATATGGAGTAAAAGTCAAAAACGGTGATGAACTTATTACATACTTAAATGAACATGCAGTCAGTAAAGGATCAATAAAGACGCTCCGTGAAGTATATAAAAAAGAAGATTCAAATTATTTTTTTAGAACCGACTTCCAAGAGATAGAAAACAAAGAATCGTATCGGTTTTCCGTAAAAGAGGATCTACTGGGGAAGCAAGGTATCGATAGTGGTATGAAAGTATCAGAAGAAGTTGATATTGATGTTTCTCAAGAACAATTAGATAAGTTAAAACAGGTCGTAATCTTGTTGGGTTATTCTTTAATTACAACAATACCAAAAATACGACGAATCTATGAAATTGAAGGATTAATTGTTACTTTGGATACATATTCTGATACTGATTATCTTGAAGTAGAAGGAGAAAGCAAAGAGAAAGTTATGGATTTAGTTTCTAAACTACCTATTATTAAATATGTGTGACTTTTGCGATCAAGACGTAATTCAAAAACAAGGTATATTCTTCAGTGACATAGCTGGAATAATTTACCCTCAAAGACCAACTATATTCGGAAATGTCATGATTATTCCGAAGAGACATGTTGAGCTGTTTTATGAACTTTCAGATGAAGAAATCGTTGAAATGAGAAATTTGTTAGAAAAGCTATTCAAAGGGTTTAAAGAAAAATATCATGCGACTGGTTTTAATCTCATAAATAATAATGGTAAAAGTGGAAATCAGCATGTTCCTCATGTTCATTGGCATGTACTTATGCGATTTGATGATGAAAAATATTCTCCATATGATGTTCTGAATGGCAAAGTGCAAAGAGAAAATATTTCAATTGGAGATGAGGAATGGGAGAAGAGAAAGAAACAAATTATAGAACTGTTATGAAAATATATTTAATTCGACATGCAAAAACAAAAGACAGTGCAAATGGAATCCACCAAAGTGATGGTACCCCAATCATTACTGAGGGAGTGGATTTTTCAATATATAAAGATTTAAAACCAGAAAAAGTATATTCCTCTCCTCAAACACGCGCCATACAAACTGCAGAACGATTGTTTGGCGAATACGAAGTGCTTGATTATACATTTGAATACAAAAGACCAACTTCTTTTGTTGGCAAGAGTAAACAACTATCACATGATCTTTGGAATAAAGAACAAATACATTTACGAACTGATCCAGATTGGAAATTTGAAGATGCAGAAAGTTTCAATGAGATAAAAGAACGAGCAGAAAAGTTTTTGAATTTTCTCAAAACTCTTGAATACGAATCCGTTGCAGTTATCGGACATGGAATATTCTTTAGATACGTAATGGGAGTTCGTGCTCTTGGAGAACACTTTACACCAAATGTTGTCTTTGATCTTTTGAGTTATATAAATTGGAGCAATTTAGAAATAAAGGAGATTGAACTATGATTCTTTACAGAACATTTATCCAAAATATTCAGTGTAATTTTAGTATTCCAGAAAACCCAAATGGTTCAGTTATCATAAATTGCGCAGGTCTTCCTGGGCAACCAGAGAACAGAGACCTTCATGCCTTTTTCAATCAAGAAGACTTTATTTTTATTCACGTTAAATATGAAGGCACCTGGGAAAGTCATGGTGAATTTTTAGACCATTCACCCGCAGAAGATATTATTACAGTTGTAAATTATATAAACAAAGAACACGCTTTGAAAAGTGCCTATGATGGATCACTCATTCCACTTCCTTTTGAAAAGATATTTTTACTTGGTTCAAGCTTTGGCGCGTCAGTTGCTCTCGTTGCAACTGCCAAATCAACTCATATTTATGGGGCAATCGCAATTGCGCCTGTTATTCAGTTTGAGGCACAGGGGAATGGAGAATTCGAAGAACAGAATTTAACTGGCTTAGGTGCGTTTCTTCGAAATGGATATGGCAGAGCATATAATTTTACTCCCTTAAATTGGGACAAACTTCTT
>Ga0070689_100003561_pt1 | contig 10368 bp, 4 predicted proteins | sample KBSS23HmetaG_FD_64669 | JGI IMG/M metagenome (GOLD analysis project Ga0070689, IMG submission 64669) | Switchgrass rhizosphere microbial communities from Kellogg Biological Station, Michigan, USA - KBS S2-3H metaG | ecosystem: Host-associated > Plants > Roots > Rhizosphere ... | reverse complement strand
TGGCTTCGTTGTATGCCTGCTGCTTTTCGCGGCGGCGAGCGGTTTCATCCATCGCCGCCTGCATCGAGCGGGTGATGTTGTCGGCGTAGAGAATCGCCTTGCCGCGCAGGTTGCGCGCGGCACGGCCGATTGTCTGGATAAGCGAGCCGGTGGAGCGCAGGAAACCTTCCTTGTCGGCATCCAGGATCGCCACCAGCGAGACCTCGGGCATGTCCAGACCTTCGCGCAGCAGGTTGATGCCCACCAGCACGTCGAACTCGCCCAGTCGCAAGTCGCGAATGATCTCCACGCGCTCGACCGTTTCGATATCCGAATGGAGATAACGCACTTTCACGCCATGCTCGCCGAGGTATTCGGTGAGGTTCTCGGCCATGCGCTTGGTCAGCGTGGTGACCAGCACGCGGTCGCCCATCGCCACGCGCTTGTGCACTTCGCCCAGCAAATCGTCGACCTGCGTACGCACCGGGCGCACTTCCACTTCCGGATCGATCAGGCCCGTGGGGCGTACCACCAGCTCGACCACGGCATCGCCGGACTTCTGCAACTCATAGTCGCGCGGCGTGGCCGACACGTAGATGGAACGCGGCGCGCGCGCCTCCCATTCCTCGAAACGCAGCGGACGGTTGTCCATCGCCGACGGCAGGCGGAAACCGAACTCCACCAGCGTCTCCTTGCGCGAGCGGTCGCCTTTGTACATCGCGCCCAGCTGCGGAATGGTGACGTGCGATTCGTCCACCACCAGCAACGCATCGGCCGGCAGGTAGTCGAACAGCGTCGGCGGCGGCTCGCCCGGACCGCGGCGCGTGAGGTGGCGCGAATAGTTCTCGATGCCCTGGCAGTAACCGACCTCGGCCATCATCTCGATGTCGAAACGCGTGCGCTGATCGAGGCGCTGCGCTTCCACCAGCTTGTTGTCCTTGTAGAGCTGCTCGAGGCGGTCCTTCAATTCGACCTTGACCGTCTCGATCGCGTTCAACACGCTTTCGCGCGTGCTGGCGTAATGCGTGCGCGGATAGATGGTGTAGCGCGGCACCTTGCGGATGGTCTCGCCGGTGAGCGGATCGAACAGCGCCATGCTTTCGACGTCACCATCGAACAGTTCGATGCGCAGCGCTTCGCTTTCCGATTCGGCCGGAAAGACGTCGATCACTTCGCCGCGCACGCGGTACGTGCCGCGACGCAACTCCATCTCGTTGCGCGTGTACTGCAGCTCGGTCAACTGGCGAATCAGCTGACGCTGATCGATATGCTCGCCCTTGGCGAGGATCAGCCGCAGCGAGAGATAGTCTTCCGGATCGCCCAGGCCGTAGATCGCCGACACCGTGGCCACGATGATCGCGTCCTTGCGCGACAACAGTGCCTTGGTGGCCGCCAGTCGCATCTGTTCGATGTGATCGTTGATCGACGCGTCTTTCTCGATGAACGTGTCCGACGCCACCACGTACGCTTCGGGCTGGTAGTAGTCGTAGTAGCTGACGAAGTACTCCACCGCGTTGTGCGGAAAGAATTCCTTGAACTCCCCGTACAACTGCGCCGCCAGCGTCTTGTTCGGCGCCATCACGATGGTCGGCCGCTGCACCTGCTGGATCACGTTGGCGATGGTGTAGGTCTTGCCCGAGCCCGTCACGCCCAGCAACGTCTGCGCCGCGAGACCGGCCTCGAAGCCCTCGGCGAGTTTGCGAATGGCCTCGGGCTGATCGCCGGAGGGTTGGTAGGGGGAGACGAGTTCGAAGCGGTCAGTCATGGCTCTCTACATGCGGTCGCGACGGTGCATTTTAAATTGCCCTGCTGACAGGGCCTGTCAGCAGGCTACGACACGCGGCCCTGGTGCCCGATGACTGGGGCGGCGCTAGTCCATCGCTAGGCTGAACGCTTCCGTGGCGCTGGAGGCGGCCGGTGAGAACAGGACGGGAAGCCTATCATTCGCGCCGCCACGGCGGATTCACGCTGATCGAAGCCGCCATCGTGCTGGCTATTGCGGCGATATTGCTTGGCATCGCGATGCCCACCATGGGGCGGATGCTGGCGCACTACCAGCTGATCACCGCCCAGATCGAGCTGATCGCCTCGCTCCAGCATGCCCGCAGCCTGGCCATCACCAGCGGGCGGCGCACCCTGCTCTGCCCCTCGATGAACGGCCGGCAATGCGTGGACAGCGTGCGTTGGGATCGCGGTTGGGCGGCGGGCCGCTATCGCAGCACTCAGGCCAGCCAGTTGGATGGCCCGCCCGCGCTGGTGCATGCCGGTTACGCCCGATTGATCATCATGAGCAGCGACGGCCGCACGCGCATCCGTTTCCAGCCCAGCGGCACGGCGGGCGGCAGCAACGCGACTTTTACGCTGTGCCGCGCGGGCCATGCGGAGGACGCACTGGCGCTGAGGCTCAGCCTCGCGGGACGCATTGCCGCGGGCACGGCCGCCCCGAACGAGGCCAGGCTCTGTGCGGCGAGCCACTAGAGGCATGCCTTGGCCGAATCCCGATACGCACGCAACGCCAACACTTCGATGCGCTCGTACAACGCCACCTCGGCCCCGGCGGCACTGCTGTGGATGACCAACAACTCCTCCGCGCTCGTGGTGGCATTGCCCACCACCACCTGAAGCGTCGTCGGCGTTTCGACGATGCGCGCACCGGGCGAGATCGCTGCCCAGCGCGCCTGCACGCAGGCCGCATAGACCGAGTCGAGCTTGGCCGTACTCGCCCGGAAGGTGGGCTTGCGGTGCGTGAGGTCCCCGCTGCTCGCGCATCCCGCGAGCCCTAGCATTCCTGCGATCAGCCATCCAGCACGCATCGCGGCCTCCACGGCCCGGGCATTGGGCATGATTGTGCGCTGGATCGCAGGGCGCAGTTCACCGGAATAGTCTGAACGCCACAATCAGAGGTCATTGAGACCACCCCGGAACGCAGGCATAAAAAAACCCCGCCCGAAGGCAGGGTTTTCTCGAATATGGCGCCCGAAGTTGGACTCGAACCAACGACCCCCTGATTAACAGTCAAGTGCTCTAACCGGCTGAGCTATTCGGGCGGGGTGAGCTGAATAGTTTGAATATTCAGCTCCGGGCTGTCAAGCCGTTTTGACCAATCAATGACGTTCAGGCGGCCTTGCTGGTGAGCACCCGATAGCAAGGCACATAGGCCGTGCCGCCGGGGAGCTTCATGCGGTCCTGGGCCACGAAGGCCTTCAGCAGATCGTCCAGCGAATGCATCACGTCAGCATCGCCGTCGATTTCGAACGGGCCGAACTTCTCGATGGCACGCAGGCCCTCTTCCTTCACATTGCCCGCCACGATGCCCGAGAACGCACGGCGCAGGTCGGCCGCCAGCTCGTGGCGCGGACGATCGCGATGGATCGCCAGCGAGCGCATAGCCTCGTGCGTGGGACGGAACGGCAGCTGGAACGCGTACGGAATGTTCAGCGACCAGTTGAAGAAGAACGCATCCTTGGTGTCCAGGCGATAGTTGCGCACCTTCTCGATGCCGCGAACCATCGCGCGCGCCACGGCGGCCGGGTCGTCCACGATGATCTGGTAATGCTGCGTCACGCTCTCGCCCAGGGTCAGGCGAAGGAAGCGATCGATCTGCTCGAAATACGCAGCCGACTGCCTCGGGCCGGTGAGGATCAGCGGGAACGGTACGCCGGCATTGTCCGGATGCAGCAGGATGCCGAGCAGATAGAGGATCTCTTCCGCCGTGCCCACGCCGCCCGGAAACACGATGATGCCATGGCCCATGCGCACGAATGCTTCGAGACGCTTCTCGATGTCCGGCATGATCACCAGGTGATTGACGATCGGGTTCGGCGACTCGGCGGCGATGATGCCCGGCTCGGTGATGCCGATATAGCGATTGTTGCGGCGACGCTGCTTGGCGTGCGCAATCGTCGCGCCCTTCATCGGGCCCTTCATCGCGCCCGGACCGCAACCCGTGCAGATGTCCATGCTGCGCAGGCCAAGCTGGTAGCCCACCTGCTTGGTGTATTCGTACTCGTCGCGCGAGATCGAATGGCCGCCCCAGCACACCACCAGGTTCGGATCGATCTGCGCCTTGAGGATGCGCGCGTTGCGCAGGATCTCGAACACCGCGTGGGTAAGACCGACGCTGTCGTCCAGATCGAAATTGCCCTGCTCCATCTGGGTGGAGACATAGACGATGTCGCGCACCACCGCCACCAGCAGCTCGTTGATGCCTCGGATGATCTGGCCGTCGACGAAGGCCTGGGCCGGCGCATGGGTCAGCTCGATCTTGATGCCGCGGTCCTGCTGCAGCACCTGGATGTCGAAATCGGGGAACTGTTCCAGGATCGAGCGCGGATCGTCGCTCATGTTGCCCGAGGTGAGCACCGCCAGCGCGCAGCGGCGCAGCAAGGCGTGCAGGCCCGAACCGCTGGCGTCGCGCAGGCGCGCCACTTCGTTGCGGGACAGGATATCCAGGCCACCGGCGGGCGAAATGCGCGCGCTCACGGTGGCAAGTCGGCCGGATTTGCCGGCATGCATGTCATTCATTCAACCAATCTCCTCGCCGCGCCCTCGCGGCTCGCTCGTCCGTGCAAAACGCGGCGGACCGCGTAGCATCCCGCGCCGGGCATGGCAGGGTCAAGTTTCACGCGTTTCTTCCATTAATAAAAAAGCCGGCGCCCGAGGGCGCCGGCCAGAGGTCGAGCTACGCAAGCAATTGCGTCAGAACGCGTACTTCACCGTCAAAAGCACCGACCAGCGCTGGGCGAGGTCGTCGTTGTTGTTGATGTAGGTCGGGATCGGCAGCGGGGTGTAACCACCACCCTGGTTGTAGGTGGTGCACGAGGACTTGCCACCGCAATCGATGTTGTAGATGTACTTGCCGGTCTTCGGATCGACACCGGCGTAGTCGGCCAGTGCACGGCCGCCCGGGAAGGTCACGCGCTTCTCGATGCCCCAATGCTTGTTCAGCAGATTGGTGAAGTTGTACACGTCGAAGCGGATGATGCCCTTGTTGCCCTTGAAGATGCCCGGGATTTCCTGGCTGAAGCTCAGGTCGATCTGGTTGAGCCAGCCGGCGCGGTCGCCGTTGCGCTTGGCCACTTCGCCCTGGTGATCCTTCAGGTAATCGTTCTTCTGGATGTTGTCCCAGAACTGCTGGATCAGCTTCGGATCGGTGTTCGGACGGAACTCGACTTCACCCGGACGCGGAATGTAGACCAGGTCGTTGATGTAGCCGTCGCCATTGGCGTCATTGCCGAACGTCCAGCTGTACGGGGACGCGGAGTGACCATCGTAGAAGATGCTCGCGCTGGTGGCGTAGTCGCCCCAGAAGCGATGCTGCCAGTTGAGCGAGGCGATGACGCGACGCGGCACCGAGTAGTTCGAGGTGCTGGCGACGTTTTCGTTGGAGTTGTAGACGTAGTTGTTGCTGTAGTTCGAGTTGGCGACCGAGGACGTGCCCGGATTCACTTCGGTCGAACGGCTCCAGGTGAAGCCGACCATGCCCGACCACTCTTCCGAGAACGGCTTCTTCAGCGACAACGCGATGCTGTCGGCGCTGCCCTTGCTGGTGTTGGCCAGGTTGATCATCTGACCCGAGAAGGCCGGGTTGGCATGCGCGCGCGGACCAGGCTTGGTCGCAGCGGGGTCGGTCAAGGCCGCGTAGTAGCTGTTGCGACCATCCGGCAGCTGGCCGGTCGGCGTGCCCAGGTTCACGTTCTGGAACCAGATCGCATCACGCTGCTTGATGTGCTCCCAATCGGCGGTAGCGATCAGGCCATACCAGGGCAGCTCGCGGTCGACGCCGAGGCTGAACTTCCACGCGGTCGGGATGTTCCAGTCCTTGGAAATCGTGTTGACCGTCATCTGACCCGCACCGTTCGGGCCGTTGTTCTGGTTGTGCGGATCGGGGCTGAACGCCGGCAGGTTGACGTTGCACGGCGGCGACTGGGTCGGGCCGCAGTTGTACTGCGTCTGCGTCACACCCGAGTTGGAGAAGATATTGCCCAGCCACACCGCCGGCTGGTTGGTCACGAACAGGCCTGCACCACCACGCAACTGGGTCATGCGCTCGGTGTTGAACGCATAGTTGAACGACATGCGCGGCTGCACCACGCGATGGCCGTTGATGGTGTACTGGTTGGTCTGGCCGTAGCCGCCGGTCGCCTGTCCTTTGACGATCGGGCCCGGCGCTGCAGCGTAGGCAGCGTTGTACAGCGGCTTGTCATCCATCAGCGGCACGTCGACGCGCACGCCGTACTGCAGCGACAGGTTGTTGGTCACCTGCCAGGTGTCCTGCAGGAAGATGCCCCACTGGGTCAGGTTGTAGTTGGCGGCGACATCGCCCAGGCCCAGGGTGCCGGCCGGACGGTTGTAGCGGTACTGGTAGTACAGGCCGTTGGCGAAGTTATCCAGACCCGTGGTGCCCTTGGGGCCCGGGATTTCTTCGAAGGTGTAGCTGCCGTAGTAGTTCTGCAGGAACAGGTTGTAGTACTTGCCCTTTTCGTAGTCGAAGCCACCCTTCAGGGTGTGATCGCCGAGGTACAGGGTGCCCGCCCAGGCGGCATCGAGCGTCTTCACCTTCAGCACGTTGGCCTGGCTGGAGTACTCGGTGCCGAACTCGATCGCCGGACCGCCAAACTGGGTCGGATAAATCGTGATGTCTGGCATCGCCACGCCGTTGTACGGGCCGCGGTTCTGGTTGAAGTTCGCATACGACAAGGTGGTGTCGGTGGAGAAGATGTCCGACCAATCGTCGTAGAAGTGCAGCGCGTAGCTCTTGTTGTCGACGTTGGTGTTGTACCAGCCGCTGGACAGCACGAGCTTGGTGGTGCTGCCGGTGATGATCGGCTTCTGTTCCTTGGTCTGGCTATAGGTGAAGCTGGCGCGATGGTTGTTGGCGATGTTCCAGTCGACCTTGGCGAGGTAACGCTTGTCCTGCAGGTTCGAGTTGCCGCCGCCCACCGAACCGATATCGGTCAGGCCGTACTTGGCGGCGATGTCGCGCACCTGCTGCACCTGCTGGCTGGTCAGGCCCTTGATCGGCGTCGCGGCGCCCGAATCCTGCGGACCGTACGGGCTGCCCGAACCGACCTGCTCGCTCTTTTCATACGAGGCGAAGAAGAACAGCTTGTCCTTGATGATCGGACCGCCGACGGTGCCGCCTGCCGTCCACTGGCGGTTGAAACCGGCGTACGGCTTGTCCAGTTCGTTGTCACCGATCATGTCGGTGTTCTGGAACGCGTAGTAGACCGAACCGTGGAAATCGTTGGTGCCGCTCTTGGTCACGGCGTTGACGTTCGCGCCGATGCCGCGACGGGTGGCGGTGTCGTAGTTGGCCGTCGAGATGTTGTATTCCTCGATGGTGTCCTGCGAGATCGGCGTGCCCAGCGTCGGCAGGCCGTTCGCATTCAGGCCGAACGGATCGTTCGCGCTGACCGAGTCGACGGTGATGTTGTTGTAGCGGCTGTTCTGACCGACGGCCGAGATCTCGCCGCGCGCGCGGTCGGTGATCACCACGCGGGGATCAAGACGAACCACGTTCTGGATGGAGCGACCCGGGGTCGGCGTGGCATCGAGTTCGCGACGCGACACATTGGTCGACAGACCCTTGTTTTCCGGGGTAAACGTCTGCGACAGCGTGTTCGCCGAGACAGTCACGCCGCTGAGGTTCTGCGCATCGGCGGTCTGTGCAGTCACACCCATGGTCAGGTTGACGGCGGTGTCCTGCGCCAGCTGCAGGTAGACGTTGTCCTGTTCGGATTGCGTGCCGTCCTTGGACACCTTCACGTCGAACGGACCGCCCACGCGCAGACCCTGTGCGGAATAACGGCCGGCCGCGTCGGTGGTGGTGGTCTTGGTGGTGCCCGAGGGCTCATGCACGATCTGCACGGTGGCGCCGGCGATCGGCTGGCCGCTGGCGTCGACGATGCGGCCGCTAATGGAAGACGAGGTGTCCTGGGCAAGTACCGGAGCCGTGGCGAGCAAGCCCGCAATCGCCAACGGCAGCAATTTCGTACGCAACGAATGGTTCATCGAGATTCAACCCCTTAAGAAAGTCGCAAAAAAGGCATGGGACCAGACCGAAGGAGTCCCATGCCCCCTCGCCACCGTCTTAAGTGACTGATTCCCTAAATTATTTGATTCGTCCGGGACCAGCCCCGCAGGGGCCGTCGACCGCGACTCATCACGACGAATGTATCCGCATTATATTACAATTTCGTAACTTTTTGACGAAATACTCACAGTTCTTGCGTGTCATTCTTACGCTTCGCGTAAGTTATTGATGGCCGAAAACATTATCTTCGGGCACAAAAAAACCGGCGCCTTGCGGCGCCGGTTTCGGGTACTGCTTAAGCCGTTCGACTTAGAAGAACGAGATGCCGAAGGTGACCATGTAGGTGCGGTCTTCCAGCAGCGAGTAGTACGGCGCCGAGGTGAACAGCGTACCGCCCGTGTTGACGTCCTTGATGGTGTTGCCCGGATTGCTGGCCAGGAACGCGCCGATGTTGTTGGCGTTGGTCAGCGCACGCTTGTTGGTCAGGTTGAACACGTTGAGCTTGATGTACGGGCTGCGCAGCCAGGTGGCGAAGTCGTCGAACTTCCAGCCGGCGTTCAAGTTGAACACCGTGTAGCCGCCCACCTGCTCGGTGTTCGACCAGTCGCCCCAGATCGGACCGCGGTACTTGGCGTCCAGGCTGGCCCAGAACGGACCATGGTCGTAACCCAGGCGCACATAGCCGGAGTTCTTCGGCGTGTTGAGGAAGGTCTTGCCTTCGGTCGGGTAGGTACCGTCGCCAAAGGTGGCCACGTTGCCGTCGAGGATGGCCTTCTGGTACGAGTAGTTGCCGTACAGGGTCCAGTCCTGGGCGAACTTGTAGCTGCCTTCAGCGGTGACGCCGCGCATGTGCATCTTCGGCAGGTTCAGGTACACCGTCTGGCCGGAGTTCACGTCGTAGCCCGAGATCTGCTTGTTGACCAGGTGCGACTCGTACGCGTCGACGTTGGCCGAGAAGCGATCGGCATAGAAGCGCCAGCCCAGGTCGACCGTGGTGGCCTCTTCCGGCTTGGACTGATAGGTGCCGGCTGCCGCGTTGGCGAGGTTCTTCGGGTTGTCCGCCACGGCAACGTTCTGCAGCAGCGAGCCGTTGATCGGTGCGCGGTAGGTGCGGCCGGCGCCGATGTAGAACTGGTTCTCGTCATTGAGCTGGTACTTCACGCCAGCGGTCGGGCTGACCTTGTGATAGGTCGCTTCGGCCGTGCCGCCGAACTGGTTGGTCTTGGCAGTGGGAGTGCTGTAGCTGCCCCAGTTCTCGTAGTCGTAACCGGCACGGTCTTCCCACAGGTACGCTGCGCCGACCGTGATGGTCCACTTGTCGTTCGGGGTCCAGGTGTTGGTGGCGAAGAACTTCTTGATTTCGGAGTTGGTGTACTCGCGGTACAAGCGCTGGATCACGCCGTTGGAGTAGCGGATGTAGTTGGAGTCGCCCCAGAAATCGGACGGCTCGCCACCGACGGCGGGGTTGAAGACTTCCTGCTGCTGCTGGCGGGCACGCTCATACCAGAAGCCGTACTCCAGGCTGTCGTCCATGCCGAAGTCCTGGTTCAACTTGGCGATGACACCCGGACGGTAGGTGAAGGTCTGGCTGACGTCGTAAGCCACGGCGCTGCCGCCGATCTTGCCGTCGCCGTTGAGGTCCTGGTCGGCCACGCCGATCACGTTCTGCGGCACGGTCGATTCGGTGAACTTGTAGCCGCCACCGCCGCCGCCGTTGCCGTACCAGAAGTACGGCACCACCGACAGGCGCAGACTGTCAGCCAGCTTGAACTCGCCATCGAGGCTGGCCAGCCAGCTGGTGAACGGGTTGGTGTGGAGCTTCCAGTAATACGTATCGGTCGGGCTGTACGGCTCGTCGTAGCTCTGGAAATAGCCGCCCGTACGCACCTGGGCCTTGGTCAGGCTGTCGTAGCTGTAGTTGCGCTCGCGGTTGTACTGGACCGAACCGGAGATGTAGTTGTTGTCGTCGATCGTCCACAGCGCCTTGCCGTCGACCTTGGTGACGTTCAGGTCACCCGGGCCGCGCCAGAAGTCGCCGGTGTTGTTCGAGTAGGACAGCCACGCGCGCACCGGACCGAGGTCGCCGGTGTTGAAGCGCAGATAGGTGCGGCGATAGTCGTGGTTGCCCAGGCTCTGGGCAAAGTCCAGGCCGGCCGTGTGCGACGGGTCGATGGTGACCCAGGAAATGGCGCCGCCGGCCGCGCCGGAGATCGGCGTGTCGACGTCCGGGTAACCCTGCAGCACGGTGATGTCACCCATGTTCTCGGTGTCGCCGTACTCGGTCGAATAGACCTTGTAGTTGCCGCTGTCGTTGATCGGCGCGCCGTTCACGGTGGTACCGATTTCGTCGCTGG
>Ga0070689_100003559_pt1 | contig 10370 bp, 6 predicted proteins | sample KBSS23HmetaG_FD_64669 | JGI IMG/M metagenome (GOLD analysis project Ga0070689, IMG submission 64669) | Switchgrass rhizosphere microbial communities from Kellogg Biological Station, Michigan, USA - KBS S2-3H metaG | ecosystem: Host-associated > Plants > Roots > Rhizosphere ... | reverse complement strand
CACAGTAGCCCTGCAGCTCTCGCTCTTAGCTCCGGCTCTTGGCTCTTGGCTCTCAGGGGACCCCGTATGACGCGGCGGGTGGGTGGAGGAAAGCCCGCAGGGTGGCCCGCATGGATGCGGGCCAGTTTTTCGCCAGGGCAGGATGCCCTGTCGAAAAACCCCGGAGCCCACCCGCGCACCTGGAGGGCGAAGCCCGGAAGGCGCGTCATCCGGGGGCCCTTCTCTTTGGTTACTTTCTCTTGGGCAAGCAAGAGAAAGTGACCCGGCCTCCGGCAGGAGGACGGAAGCCCGCGGCAGGCGAGCCAGGTCGCCGTATCGCGACAACTAAACACTGAGGCTCTGGATCCCGGCCTGCGCCGGGATGACAAGCTAGGGAACGTTCCCGCGAGCACCCGCCCCTCACCCCAACCCTCTCCCCGGAGGGGAGAGGGAGCAAGAGCACGCGCTACCTCACATCGGCGCCGGCGGCCCCGCCCCCGCCGCACTCGCCTCCAACGCCTCCCTCACCGTCTTCAACAACCGCAACGTCGAGATCGGCTTGTCGATCAGATACAGATGCTCCATCACCGGCAGCTCGTCCATGTCCGGCGGCGCGTCGGGCCGCGCGAGCAAAAGCACCGCGCCGCGATAACCGTGGTCGAACAACGCGGCCAGGGTGCGCACGCCGGTGAACAGGTTCATGTCCGCATCCAGCACCACCAGATCCGGCACACCCTGCGCCTCCAGCCACTGCAACGCCGCGGTACCGCTCTGGCTCGCGTGGGCCTGGTAGCCCCACGAGTCGAGCGTATCGACCAGCAGCGAGAGTTGGCCGGCCTCTTCCACCACCACCAGCACGCGTTCGGCTTCGCCCTGCAGGTTCGCCGTCTCCTGCTCTTCCACATCGGCAGGCTGCTGCATCAACGGGATGTGCATGTGGAAACTGGTGCCCTCCCCGGGCGCGCTTTCCACACGCATCACGCCGCCGTGTGCGGTGATGATGCGTTTGCACGACACCAGTCCCAGGCCCGTGCCGCTCTCCTTGGTGGTGTAGAACGGTTCGAACAGATGCCGCAACGCCGCGTCGTCCATGCCGGTGCCGGTATCGGTCACGGTAAGGCAGACGTAGTTGCCTTCGCGGCGTTCCTCGCCGGGCTGGAAGAAATGTTCCGGCAGCGCGGCGAGCGAGGTCCCGATGCGCAGCTTGCCGCCCTCGGGCATCGCCTGCAGTGCGTTGAGGCTGAGGTTGAGCAGGCACTGCTGCAGCTCGGTGTGATTGCCGTCGAAGCTCAGTTCGGGATCGCAATCGTCCAGCTCGAGCGTCACATTGCGCGGCACGCTGCCTTGCAGCAGCAACCCGAGTGCCTCGAGCAGCGCGCTCACGCGCACCTGCTCGGCACGGCGCGCGCCACGCGCGAAGGACAGCATGGACTGCACCATGTCCAGGCCGCGCTTGCCGCAATCGCGCACCAGCCGGCCCAGGCGCGCCAGCCGCGGGTCGTCCTGATAGTCCTGCAGGCTGTCGCCGGCGAGCAGCAACGGTTGCAGCAGGTTGCGCAAGTCGTGGCTGAGGCCACCGGCCAGCATGGCCAGGCTCTCGAAGCGCTGCGCGCGGATCAGTTCGGTTTCGGCGCGTCGCCGCGCGCGTTGCGCTTCCGCCTCGCGCATGGCGCGGCGAACGGCGGAGGCGAGTCGTGCGGGATTCTGCTTGAGGATGTAATCGGTGGCGCCATTGCGCAGCGCTTCGATGGCGGCTTCTTCGCCCAGCGTGGCGGAGACGAAGATGAAAGGCAGGTCCTGGTCGCGTTCGCGCAGGATGTCCAGCGCGCGCTGGCCCGAGAACCCCGGCATGCTCAGGTCGGACAACACGATGTCCGGCTGGAATTCGTTGAGCGCCGCGAGGTATTCGCGCTCGGCATCCACCAGGGTCACGTCGTATTCGATGTGATCGGCGTCCAGTTCGGACAACACGAGCTCCGCATCGAGCTGGCTATCCTCGATCTGCAGTACACGGATTCGGGGCAACGCCCACTGCTGCCTGTCCACTTTCAACTACTCCGTCGTGCCGCTAACCGTTGCCATTTCGTTGCGCTCAGCTATGGTCAGGCCCTTGGTTGAGGACTGCCCAGAACTGCCCCAGGGTTCGTACCGCTTCGAAAAACTGGTCGACGTCGACCGGCTTGATCACATACGCATTCGCGCCGATGTCCCAGCTGCGCGCCAGATCGCTCTCTTCCCGCGACGACGACAGGATCACCACCGGCACGCGGCGGAAGCGGTCGTCGGCACGCAACTGCGTGAGCACTTCGAGGCCGCTCATGCGCGGCATCTTGATGTCCAGCAGCACCACGGCCGGATCGACCGGTTCGCGCCCGGCCCATTCGCCGCGGCAATAAAGGTAGTCCAGGCAGTCCACGCCGTCTTCGACATGCACCACCGGGTTGGCCAGGTGGGCACCGGCCAGCGCATCCAGGGCCATTTCAGCGTCGGCGAGACTGTCCTCGACGAGCAGGATGGTACGCAGGTCTCGATGGTTCATGGGCGCCTCTGCGCGAAGCTTTCTGCGAGGTCCGAGGACGGCAGGGTGAAGTGGAAACGCGCGCCCTGCCCGGGCTGGGCGTCGGCCCACACACGTCCGCCGTGTCGCGTCACGATGCGACGCACGTTGGCCAGGCCGATGCCGTTGCCCGGGAATTCCGAGGCACGATGCAAGCGCTGGAACACGCCGAACAGTTTACCCGCGTATTGCATGTCGAAACCGGCGCCGTTGTCGCTCACCACGAATTCGTAGCTGCCGTCGCGGTGGCGCTGCACGTCCACGTCGATGCGCGCCACCTCGCATTTGCCGGTGTATTTCACCGCATTGCCCATCAGGTTCTGCCACACGGTGCGCAACATGTTCTCGTCGCCGATGACGATCGGCAGCGGTGCGATCGACCATACGATGTGGCGTCCGTGTGCATCGGTTTCGGCCAGCGCGCGCGCCTCGTCCGCGAGCGACTGCATGTCCACCGGCTGCAGGCGCAGGGCGCCGCGGCCCAGGCGCGAGAACACCAGCAGGTCTTCGATCAGCAGCGCCATGCGCTTGGCCGCATCGTTGATCACTTCGATATAGTGGCGCGAACGCTCGTCCGCGCCCTCGCCCAGATGCTGCTGCAGCTTGCCGGCGAATCCGCTGATGTGGCGCAGCGGCGCGCGCAGGTCGTGCGACACCGAATAGCTGAAGGCTTCCAGCTCGCGGTTCACATCCGAGACCTGCTCGATCTTCCCTTCGAGCTGGCGGTTGAGTTCCTTCACCTGCTGCTCGACCAGTGCGCGCGCAGTGACGTCGCTGAGGGTGAGCAGCAAGACCGGATCGCCGCCGTTGTCCTGCTCCAGGCGGCGGGCGTTGATCACCACGTGGCGGTCGACGCCATCGACGGTGCGCTGGATGAGTTCGTAATCCCACAGCTCGCGATCCAGCAGCAGCACGTCGTTCAAGCGTTGCAGCAGCGCGCCGTCGCTCCAGGCGCCGTCGCCGATCTCGGTCAGCGGCAGCGATTGCCGGAAATCGGGCGGCAATCCATACAGTTCGCCAAAGGCCGCATTGACCAGCAGGGTGCCCAGGGTGGAGTCGAGCAGCGCGATGGGTTCGCGCACGGCCTGCACGATCAGCTGCGAACGCTGCACGGCCTGGCCTTCGCGCACTTCGGCACGCAGGCGGCGGCTGATCTGCCGCTCGGACACGATCACCACGATGGTCAGCAACAGCACCTGCGCAATCGCCGTGATGGTCAGCGCCAGTTCGCTGTTGAACGATTCGCGGTTGGCCGCATCGCGGCGATTGAGCAGCGTGCCGTTCTCGTTGCGCACGATCCCGTCGATCAGATCGTCCATCTTGAACAAGGTGCCGGAGTCGCGCATCGCATCCGATGCGCCGGCGTCATCGCCGTGATCGTGCCGCATGATGGCCTGGCCGCTCAGCGCGAGACGTCCGCTGACGGTGGAACTGAGCGAGCCGATCAGCGCCTGCTGGTCCGGACTGTCGCGCGTCATGTCGCGCAGCTGTTGCAGCAGGCCAGGCGTTTCGTGCGCGGCCCGTTCGGCGCGCATGCGCACCGTCGCATCCGCATCGCCGTGGAGCAGCCGGTAGATGGCCGCCTCGCTGTCCCTGGTGACATAGGCGATACGGTAGGTAAGCGATTTCACCTCACTGGAGTGGGTGACTCGCTCATTGGCCTGAATGGCTTCGCTGGCACCGCTGCGCGTCACCACGTAGGGCAAGGCCACGATCACCAGCACAGCCGCCAGCAGACCGCCCAGGCGCCAGCGCAGGGCGACGCGGTCCTTCATGGCCGGCCGTAACGTCGACGCCAGTTTCCAGGATGAGCGCAACATGTCAGGCATGGTTGCAGAATCACCCCAGCTAACGCCACCTCTTAAAGCGGCGTTTTCCCTGACTTTTTGTCCGAACTAGCCGAGACCTTGGTCGTAGACACGCTCATCGAGGCTGGGCGGGCGTTTGCGGCTTGTCCCCAGGCCCGGTTCGGCTCGGCCTGCATGGTGAAGTGCAGCTCGCCGCCGGCAACGATTTCGCCGTGACGCAGGAACACCCGCTCCAGCGGCTTGCCGTTGAGCGTCACCGAACCGACATACGGGTGGGCGTCATCCAGCGGATCGACCGTGACGGTGAAGGTCTTGCCGCCCGGCAGATGCAGGGTGGCACGCCCCACGAACGGGCGGCCGATGGCGTACTCGTCGCTGGCCGGCGTCACCGGATAGAAACCCAGCGCCGAGAAGATGTACCAGGCCGACATCTGGCCGAGGTCGTCATTGCCGGCCAGGCCGTCCGGACGGTTGGCGTACTGGCTGTCCATGATCTGCTTGAGGCGCTTCTGGGTCTGCCACGGCGCGCCCGCGTAGTCGTAGAGATAGGCCAGGTGATGGCTGGGCTCGTTGCCGTGCGCGTACCAGCCGATCAGGCCGGTGATGTCCTCGACGTTGGCGAAGTGCGACTTGTCGACCTTGGCCTCGAACACGCTGTCGAGCTTGCTGACGAACTTGTCGTCGCCGCCCATCGCCTTGATCAACGCGGCGACGTCCTGCGGCACGTACCAGGAGTACTGCCACGCATTGCCTTCGGTGTAGTCGCTGCCGTAGCCGGCCGCATCGGGGTTGAACGGTTCGCGGAAGCTGCCATCGGTCTTGCGTGCGCGCATGAAGCCGGTCTTCGGGTCGTACGCATTGCGCCAGTTGCCGGCACGCTTGTCGAAGGTGGCAGCGATGTCCTTGCGGCCCATCGCCTTGGCCATCTGCGCCAGCGACCAGTCGTCGTAGGCGTATTCGAGCGTCTTGGATGCGGCTTCCGGTTCCTTGTCGATCGGCACGTAGCCGAGCTTCATGTAATCGCCCAGGTCGCCATACGGCGCATACGTCGCACTGGCCACCATCGCCTTCAGCGCGGCGTCGGCGTCGAAGCCGCGCACGCCCTTCACGTAGGCATCGGCGATCACCGGCACGGCGTGGTAACCGATCATGCACCAGGTCTCCAGGCCCTGGTACGCCCATACCGGCAGGATCCCGAACGGGCTGGTTTCACGCGAGGCAATCAGCGAGCGGATGAAGTGGCTGCTGCGCTCGGGCATCAACAACGCCATCAGCGGCTGCTGTGCGCGGTACACGTCCCACAGCGACCAGGTGGAGTGGAATTCGAACTTGCCGTTCTTGTCGACGGCCTCGTGCACGGCGCCATCCGGGCCGCGGAACTGGCCGTTCACGTCCATGCTGAGGGTGGGCGACAGCAACGCGTGATAGAGCGAGGTATAGAAGCCGACGCGCTGATCCTTGCTGCCTTCCACATCGATGGCGGCGAGCGCCTTGTCCCACTGGCCGCGGGCTTCGGCGCGGCGCGCATCGAAGTCCCAGCCCTGGCCCTCGGCATCGAGGTTGGCGATGGCGTTGGCTTCGCTTACCGAGGAAATGGCCACCTTCACGCCCAGCGGCTGCTTGAGCATGCCGAAGTCGAACACGCCTTCGAGCGCGCGGCCGCCTTGTGCGTCATGGTCTTCCTGCTGATAGCCTGGGCCCTTGAAGCCCTTGTAGAGGATGTCGGTTTCGCGGTTGTAGAGCGTGCGCGACGCCATCGGCTGCGAGAAACGCATGGCGAAGCACAGCTCGCGGCCCGGTGCCCAGCCCCGCGTGGTGCGGCAGCCGGTGACGGTGCCGTCTTCGCGCACGCGCAGGCTGGCCCACAGCACCTTGCCCTCGTAGTCGTAGATGCTCGGGCGCAGGTCAAGCAACAGGTGTGCCGGCTTGCCCGCCGGGAAGGTATAGCGATGCCAACCGATACGGCGACCGGCGGTCAGCTCGGCGCGGACGTTGTAGTCGCTCAGCGTCACGGCGTAGTAGCCGGCCTGCACCACCTCGCTGTCGTGGCTGAAGCGCGAGCGGTAGCCGCTGCCGGGCTTGGCCGGGTCGCCCTGCTCCAGGCGCACGTCGCCGGCAATCGGCATCACCAGCACGTCGCCCAGGTCCGAATGGCCGGAGCCGGAGAAATGCGTATGCGAGAAGCCCAGCAGGCTGCCGTCGCCGTACTGGTAGCCGGCGGCCCACTTGTAGGCGTGCTTGAAGTCCGGCATGGCCGTATCCGGCGACAGCTGGATCATGCCGAATGGCACCGTGGCGCCGGGGAAGGTATGGCCGTCGCCGCCCGTGCCGATGCGGGGGTCCACATCGACCGAATGCCCCTCGGCCGCCCTCACGGGAGCCGGTGCAGCCAGGCAAAAAGAGACCGCGGCGGCCAACAAACTGGGCAGCCATGCACGGAAACGCAAAGAACGCATAGAATTCCCCGAACGAGTAGATTTGAATCGTTCTAATTTCGCCTGAAGCTAACATCTCTGCAGGCATCGTTGCATGCTGCGTCGCGCCATCGAAATCGGTTCCGTTCGCGGGCGGACGCAGGTACCTTTGGATCGTTCCAATCAACCCAGGCCTGCGATGGAAAGCCAGACCCCGGTCGGTAGAAAGATCACACTCAACGACATCGCAGCCGGCTGCGGTGTGTCTCGCGCCACGGTTTCGCTGGTGCTGCGTGGCAGTCCCCTCGTCAATAAGGTTACCCGGGCACGGGTCGAGGAAGAACTGCGGCGCCAGGGATACGTCTACAACCGGGCCGCGGCCAACCTACGCCGGCGTACGTCGTCGAGCGTGGCCTTGGTCATCAACGAATTGGCGAACCCGTTCTTCGCCGAATTCGCTGCGGGCGTGGACGAAACCCTGGGCACGGCCGGCTTCGTGACGCTGCTGGGCAGCTCCGGCGACTCGGCCGAGCGGGAGCACGCCGTGCTCGGCTCGCTGATCGAGCACGGACCGGGCGGCATCATCCTTTCGCCTGCCGAAGACAGCGAAGCCCGCAAGGTGCTCGCCGCGGTGGGCACCCACACGCCGGTGGTGCTGTTCAACCGCGAGCTGGGCGGCGAGCTGCCGGAATACGCGCACTGGGACCGGCTGATGCTCGACAACGAGCGCGGCGCCCGCCAGGCCACCGAACACCTGATCAAGCAGGGTCATCGCCATATCGCCTTCTTCGGCGGGCACGACCACGCCAGCTCGACCCGCGAACGCCATGCCGGCTACCGCCAGGCGATGCAGGCGGCCGGTCTGCCGGTGGAAGCGCAGTGGCGCGTGCAAAGCACGCCGACACGCATCGACGCCGCGCGGGCCGCGGGTGAGTTGTTCGAAGGCAAGGGCAGCGCGCCCACCGCCGCCGTTTGCTACAACGACGCGGTGGCGCTGGGCCTGATGCTGGGCCTGCACCAGCACGGACGACAGGCAGGGCGCGATTTCGCCATCACCGGCTTCGACGATATTTCAGAAGCCTCCATGAGCATGCCTTCGCTCACCACGCTGTCCACCGCTCCCCGCGCACGCGGGCGCCAGGCGGCGGAGATGCTACTCGCCCGCCTGCGCGATCCGCAGGCGCCCTCGGGCACCATCATCGCGCCGGTGGAACTGGTCGTACGCGAAAGCAGTTGTCCCCCTCTCTGATCCATATGTCCTTGATCCACGTTTCCTGACCCACGGATTCCGCATGGCCTTTGCAGCACCTCCCACTCAGTCGGCGACATCGTCGTCGCCGGCCTCCGGCTCCACGCGCTACACCGATTACCCGATGGCGATGGCGGTCACCACCACGATCTTCTTCATGTGGGGTTTCCTGACCGTCCTCAACGACATCCTGATCCCGCATCTGAAGACCGTGTTCGAGTTGAACTACGCGCAGGCGATGCTGGTGCAGTTCACCTTCTTCGGCGCGTATTTCCTGATGTCGCTGCCGGCAGGACGGCTGGTCGCGGCGCTCGGTTACAAGAAGGGCATCGTGGCGGGACTGGCGATTGCCGCCGTGGGCGCGTTCGGCTTCTGGCCGGCGGCGTGGTCGCATGCCTACCCGGCCTTCCTTGCCGCGCTGTTCGTGCTGGCCACCGGCATCACCGTGCTGCAGGTAGCGGCGAACGCCTACGTGGCGCTGCTCGGCCCGGAACGCACCAGCTCCAGCCGCCTTACCCTGGCGCAGGCGATGAACTCGCTGGGTACGACGCTGGGCCCCTGGTTCGGCGGTCTGCTGATTCTTTCCGCCGTGGCTTTCAGCGTGCCCGATGCCGTACGCAAGGCGCCGGAAACCGTGCAACTGGTGCAGACGCTCAACGATGCGCCGCCCGCGCAGGCCGTCGACGCGATTCGCCAGGCACCGCCGGAACGCCTGGTGGCCGCGTTGAACGATGCCGCCGCCGGCGCGCTTGACCGCCTCCCCGCCAGCGACGTGGCCGCGGGTATCGCGCGCCTCCCCGCGGACCAACTGCCGCACGCGCTGGACAAGCTCTCGGGTGCACCCTTGCTGGCCACGCTGGCCTCGCTATCGCAGCAGCAACTGGCGGCGCTGCCGGCGGCCAATCTGGCCACTGCGCTGGACAAGCTCGCCTCCTCGCATCTCAATGCCAACGATGCCGCTCAGCTGGCCAAGGTGCGTGCGGACCTGGCTCCGGCCACGTCGCAGCAATTGACCGGTTATCGCCAGCAGCAAGCCGAGCTGGTGCAGAAGCCGTACCTCGGCTTGGGTTGTGCGTTGCTCATACTCGCCGTGGTGGTGTGGCTGTTCCGCCTGCCGCCGCTGACCGAGTCGACCGAAGCGGCCGACACCACGCACCACACCTTGATGGACGCGCTGCGCCACAGCCACGTGTTGTTCGGCGTGCTGGCGATCTTCTTCTACGTCGGCGCGGAAGTGTCGATCGGCAGCTTCCTGGTGAACTACCTGTCGCTGCCTGAGATCGGCCACATGAGCGAGCAGCAGGCGGCGCACTATGTGTCGCTGTACTGGGGCGGCGCCATGGTCGGCCGCCTGGCCGGTTCGGCGCTGCTGGTCTACATCAACCCGCGCAAGCTGCTCGCTGCGTTCGCGGGCGTGGCCGGCCTGCTGGTGCTCACCACCATGCTCACCCACGGCGACGTGGCGATGGTCAGCGTGATCGCCATCGGCCTGTTCAATTCGATCATGTTCCCGACCATCTTTGCGCTCGGCATCGAACGCATGGGTCCGCTCACCGGCAAGGCCTCGAGCCTGCTGATCATGGCCATCGTCGGCGGCGCGCTGTTGCCGCTGGCGCAGGGCCTGCTGGCCGACCATATGGGCATCCAGCACGCCTTTATCCTGCCGTTGCTCTGCTACGGCTACATCGTGTTCTACGGTCTGCGCGGCTCGCTGGTTCGCGACCCCGTCACGCCCGCTCCCCACTGACGAGTTTCCCGTTGATGTCACGCACTATCCTCTGCTTCGGCGAAGCACTGATCGACTTTCACAGCGAAGGCGGCGACGAAGCCGGCTTTCCGCGCAGCTTCGTGCCCTACGCGGGCGGCGCGCCGGCCAACGTGGCCGTGGCCGTGGCACGCCTGGGCGGCGATGCCGCCTTTGCCGGCATGCTCGGCAAGGACATGTTCGGCGACTTCCTGCTCGACAGCCTCAAGCGTGTCGGCGTGAATACGAACGGCGTGGCGCGCACCGATGAAGCGAACACCGCGCTCGCGTTCGTGTCGCTGGATGCCAGCGGCGAACGCAGCTTCAGCTTCTATCGTCCGCCGTCGGCCGACCTGCTGTTCCGTCCCGAACATTTCCATGCGGAAAGTTTCGAGGGCACGGCCGTCTTCCACGTCTGCTCCAACAGCATGACCGATGCCGCGCTGGCGGAAACCACCCGCGACGGCATGCGTCGCGCGCACGCGGCCGGCGCGCTGGTGAGCTTCGATCTCAACCTGCGCCCGGCCCTGTGGCCGCGCCAGGTGGAACCGCGACCGCTGCTGTGGCCGGCGCTGCATCTGGCCGACGTGGTGAAGCTCAGCGCGGAGGAATTCGCCTG
>Ga0070689_100003557_pt1 | contig 10375 bp, 12 predicted proteins | sample KBSS23HmetaG_FD_64669 | JGI IMG/M metagenome (GOLD analysis project Ga0070689, IMG submission 64669) | Switchgrass rhizosphere microbial communities from Kellogg Biological Station, Michigan, USA - KBS S2-3H metaG | ecosystem: Host-associated > Plants > Roots > Rhizosphere ... | reverse complement strand
GCATGTTGAAATCCTTGCCGCGCGGGCCTTCCGTGCCGGCCAGCAGCTCGCCGATGTAACGCTGCATCGGTGCTTCCCAATGCCGCTGGTTCGACATGTTGATGGCGAACTCGGCGGTTTCTTCCGGGATGCGGATGTTGCGGCGGCTCAGCACGAAGCTGCCCACTTCGCGATCGAGGGTGAACTCGTGCGTGCCGTGGCCAAAGGTCAACACCAGCACCGTGGCCGGGCCATACACCACATAACCGGCGGCCAGCTGGGTGGTGCCTTCCTGCAGGAAGTGCTCGGCCTTGGGTTCGGTGATGCCGTCGGGGCAGCGCAGCACCGAGAAGATGGTGCCGACGGAAATGTTCACGTCGATGTTGGAGCTGCCATCGAGCGGATCGAACAGCAGCAGGTGGTGGCCCTTCGGATACATGTCGGGAATGGGCTGCGGGTGTTCCATTTCTTCCGAAGCGCATGCGGCGAGCTGACCGCCCCAGGCATTGGCTTCGAGCAGGATCTCGTTGGAGATCACGTCCAGCTTCTTCTGCGCCTCGCCCTGGATGTTGCCGGTGCCCGCCTCGCCCAGCACGCCCCCCAGGGCGCCCTTGTTGGTGGCCACCGCGATGCGCTTGCAGGCACGGGCGACGACTTCGATCAGCAGGGACAGCTCGGCATTCATGCGGCCGGCGCGGCGTTCCTCGATCAGGAACTGGATGAGCGAGATGGACTTCATGGCGAACCCGCAGGAAAAGGTGCGCCTATTGTCCCGGTTGATGCCGACACTTGTCAGCTCAAAGTGTGACCAGTCGGTTCATCTATGCGATCTGGAAACCTTTTCGGACAAACCACCTCGGGGGCCGCGGCTGCCTCCTGTGGGAGCGCACCCTGTGCGCGACAGGCGTCCGGGTGCCTCGCGTCAACCGGTTGTCGATATGGCGCCCGGGCGTCAGTCGCGCCCAGGGTGCGCTCCCACAAAAGGGGATCGTGGCCCGGCCCCTACTGACAACACGTTGGCAGCAGGGGGTACCCACACTGGCCTCGGTCAGAAGGAGGGATTCTCATGCGCGATACGGTGTATTTCCTGGCATTCGACGGCTACGCGGACTGGCATGCGGCGCATGCCCTGTGTGAGATCCGTCGGCCGGGCGATTGGCAATTGAAGACGGTGGGGTTCTCCCTGCAGCCGGTGCTCTCCATGGCCGGGCTGCGGGTGGTGCCGGAGCTCACCCTGGACCAGCTGGAGGTGAAGCGCGCGGCCTTGCTGGTCGTTCCCGGTGGGTACCTGTGGGAACACGGCCACGGCGAGGAAGCGGTGGAAGCCGCACGGCGTGTCCACGACGCCGGTGCGACCGTGGCCGCCGTCGACAGCGGTGTGCTGGTGCTGGCCCGGGCCGGGCTGTTGGATGCCTGCCGTCATACCAGCAGCTGGCCGGGCCACATCGGCACCCATGTGCCCGGCTATGCGGGCGCCGATCAGTACGACGCCCAGGCGCTCGCCGTGAGCGACAGTGGCGTGATCACCGCCAGCCAGCTGGGCAGCGTGGAGTTCGCCCGCGAGGTGATCCGCACGCTCGATCTGTACAACCCCAGCGATCGCGAGCACTGGTTTCGCCTGTTCAAGCACGCCCTGCCGCCGCCGTGGTGCGCGGGCGACGTCGCCGCGGCAGTGGCGGCCTAACGAACGCAACGAGGAGGACGTCATGGCTATTTCGATGGGCAAGATCCTGATGGCGTATCGGCCGCTCTACCTGCGCGGGTTGCTGATGGACGGGCAGTACCGCCTGCCGGTGAGCGATCCGGAGCCGCCGAAGGGAAAGAAGGTGAAGGCGAGCAAGCAGATCGACGCCGAGCGCATGCCGGCCTCGCCGGCAACACTACGAGGAGGACGTGCATGAGCCGCACTTATCACGGCAGTTGCCACTGCGGCGCTGTCCGTTACGAAGCGAACCTGGATCTGTCCAACGGCACGGGGCGCTGCAATTGTTCGATCTGCCGCAAGCTGCGGTTCTGGAGTGCGCGGGCCGACCTGAAAACGTTTCGGGTGGTCAGCGGCGAGGACGCGCTGGTCGATTACACGTTTGGCACCGACAGCACGCACAACCTGTTCTGTCGCCATTGCGGCGTGCACTCGTTCCATCGCGGCTACGTCGAACAGATCGGCGGCGAGTTCGTCGCCGTCAACGTCGCCTGCCTGGACGATGTGAGCGACGAGGAATGGTCGGCAGCGCCGGTGCGCTATTCCGACGGGCGCGACAACAACTGGTGGAACGCCCCCGCCATCACCAACTACCTCTGAACCGGAACGACGGCCGTCACGGCCGCCGTCCCCCTGCTGCGAGAGCTACGCCATGACCTCGTCACGCGTCACCTTCTATCACGCACCGAACAGTCGCTCCGGCGGCACCCGCGCCCTGCTCGAAGAGCTGGGTGTGGAGTACGACCTGCACGTGCTCAATCTGCGCAAGAACGAGCAGCGCGAATCGCCGTACACGTCGGTGAATCCGATGGGCAAGGTGCCGGCCATCTGGCATCGCGGCGAACTGGTGACGGAACAGCCGGCCGTCTATCTCTACCTGGCCGATCTCTACGCCGGGAAGGGGCTGGCGCCGGGCCTGGATGATCCTCTGCGCGGGCCGTATCTGCGCTGGATGGTGTTCTACGGTTCGTGCTTCGAGCCGGCCGCGGTGGACCGCGCCATGAAGCGCGATGCGGTACCGCCGTCGACCTGTCCGTATGGCGACTGGGACACCATGTTCAACACGCTGGTGGCGCAGCTGGAACGTGGCCCCTACATGCTGGGCGAGCGCTTCAGCGCGCTCGACGTGCTGTGGGGCAGCGCCTTGCACTGGATGACGGAGTTCAAGCTGGTGCCGGCGTTGCCGGTGGTCCGCGCGTATGTGGACCGCGTGATGTCCCGTCCGGCCGTGCAGCGCGCGGCGGCGTTGGACGCGGCGCTGGCGGAAGCGCAGGCGGCGTGAGTGAATGGTTTCGGGCGTAACGGTGATGCCCGTCGCCTCCGCACCAGCGGAGATGACGGGCATGCGGTGTGCGCCACGTCATGACCCCTGTCATGCATGACTCACGGCGCTGGCTCCGCGCCGGCTGCTCCGCCATCATCTGCGGATGCGTCGCGCCGACCGGCTTTTCCTCATCATCCACGCCCTGCGGGGGCGCCGCACGGCGTTGCAGGCGCGCCAGCTGGCGGGCACGCTCGGCGTGTCGTTGCGCACCGTCTATCGCGACGTGGCCGATCTGCAGCTCTCCGGCGTACCCATCGAAGGCGAGGCCGGCGTCGGCTATCTGCTGCGCAAGGGCTCGGACATCCCACCCCTGATGTTCACCGCCGACGAGCTCGAATCGCTGGTGGTGGGCACGCGCTTCGTGCGGGCCTTCGCTGGTCAGAAACTGGCGCAGAGCGCGCAGGCCGCCTTGCTGAAGATCGAGGCCGTGCTGCCCGCCGAACTGCGCGAACGCGCCACCCGCACGCGCATCTACGCGCCGATCTGGCGCGACCAGACCAAGACCGATTTCGCTGCCCTGATCGACCGCCTGAACGCTGCCATCACCGACAACCAGGTGCTGCGCCTGGAGTACAGCGACGAAGCCGGGCGCACCAGTACCCGCGATGTGGAGCCCTTGTGCCTGGCGTTCTGGGGTGGTGCGTGGACTTTGGGCACGTGGTGCCGTTTGCGCGTGGGCTTCCGCAATTTCCGGCCGGATCGCATCGCTGGTTGCACCATCACGGGTGAGCGATTCGAGGAAATGGACGGCCGCAATCTGGACGCCTATTTGCAGGCGATGCGCGGGTACTACGAGGGAATGGAAGGCTGAGCGTTCGACTCTCTTTCCCCTCCGGCCCACCCGCCACGTCGTGCGGGGACTCCAAAGAGCCAAGGGCCGAAGCCAAGAGCTGAGAGCTGCAGATCCAATGCGGGAGCGCACTTGTGCGCGACAAACCTACGGAGCGATACACCCAAGCGTGGCAGTCGCGCACAAGTGCGCTCCCACAGGAGGCCTGCTCCTTGGGCGACCCGGTCGCTGGAACGCGACGATCGCAGCGGATTCAAGCCACTCAACCCGTCAGTCATGGCACGATGCGAAGGCGACGCCCCGTTGCCCATGGCCTCACCCAGCTTCCGCCACAGGCGCTGGCCGACGGGAGCGTAGAGGATGCCGTGTCGACATCGCCGCTTACGACCTCTTTGGTAAAGGGAAACCCGCAGTGAAGAAAGCTCTACGCACGACCTGGCTGGCCGCGGCCACCACGCTCGCACTGGCCGCACCGGCCTGGGCCGATACCAACGCCGATGCGCGCTTCAAGCAGATCTACGAGCAGGAATGGGCCTGGCGCAACGGCCAATCGGGCATCGCCAGCTCGGGCGAGGCGCAGGCGAACGGCTCGCACCTGGACAACGTGGATGCGGCCAACCAGCAGAAGCGTCTCGACTACTGGCAGAAGGTGTCCAACGATCTGGACGGCATCGACCTCAAGCAGCTGTCGCCGGAAGCGCAGGTGAATTACGCCGTGTACCGGGCGCAGATCCAGAACCTGCTTGCCGCGCAGAAGTTCAAGCAGTGGCAGATGCCGTTCAACAGCGACTCGGCGTTCTGGAGCGAGCTTGGTTACTTGCTCGACGGCGACAAGCTGCGCACCACCCAGGACTACCAGCGCTACGTCGATCGTCTCAATGAAGTGCCCGCGTACTTCCAGCAGCAGATCGACAATATGCGCGACGGCCTGGCACGCGGCTTCACCGTACCGCGCGAAGTGCTCAAGGGGCGCGATGCCTCGATCAGCTCGGTATCGGAACTGAAGGACCCGACGCAGAGCAGCTTCTACAAGCCCTTCGAGAACATGCCCTCCAGCGTGCCGGCAGCCGACGCGGCCAAGCTGCGCGACGCGGCGAAGAAGGCGATCAGCGGCAAGGTGATTCCCGCCTACGCCAACCTGCTCACGTTCTTCCACAACGAATACGAAGCCAAGGCGCGCACCACGCTGGCCGCCGAAGCGATGCCCGATGGCAAGGCGTTCTACCGCCAGCAGATCATCGAATACACCACGCTGGATCTCGATCCCGACACCATCCACAAGATGGGCCAGGAGCAGGTGGCGAAAATCCACGCCGAGATGGTCAAGACCATGCAGGACACGGGCTTCAAGGGAAGCTTCGCCGACTTCCTGCATTTCCTGCGCACCGATCCGCAGTTCTATGCCAAGACGCCCGACGAACTGCTGATGCGCACGGCCTGGGTCGCCAAGCAGGTGGATGCGCAGCTCGGCAAGGAGTTCGGCCGCCTGCCGCGCCAACGCTTCGCCATCGTGCCGGTGCCGGCCGATATCGCCCCGTACTACACCTCCGGTCGCGGCGGCGCGGGCACCTATCTGGTCAATACCTACGATCTGCCGTCCCGCCCGCTCTACAACATGCCGGCGCTGACGTTGCACGAATCGGCGCCAGGCCACTCGCTGCAACTGGCGCTGGCGGCCGAACAGCGCGGCCAGCCGGAATTCCGTCGACAGGGCTATATCTCCGCGTACGGCGAGGGCTGGGGCCTGTATTCGGAATACCTCGGCAACGAGATGGGCATCTACAAGACGCCGTACGATCGCTTCGGTTACCTCACCTACCAGATGTGGCGCGCCTGCCGCCTGGTGGTCGATACCGGCGTCCATCACCTCGGCTGGACGCGCCAGCAGGCGATCGATTTCATGACCCAGAACACCGCTTTGTCCGATCGCGAGATCGCCAACGAAGTAGACCGCTACATCAGCTGGCCGGGCCAGGCGCTGTCGTATGAACTCGGTTACCTGAAGATCCTGGAACTGCGCCAGAAGGCCGAGCAGGCGCTCGGTACCAAGTTCGACATCCGCCACTTCCACGACACCGTGCTGCAGATCGGCTCGGTGCCGTTGCCGGTGCTGGAAAAGCGCATCGAACGCTTCATCGCCGACGGCGGCCCGGAGCCGGACTTCGGCTGCGACTGTGCCAAGGACAAGGACGCGAAGAAGTAATGCACCCCGCGACCCCGGCCTGGCCGGGGTCGTTGCCTTGGGCGTCGGTCAGGGTTTGGCTGGCGCGCCCTTGCCGCCGTCCGCATAGCGCTGCAAGCGGTCGAGCTGTTCCATCAGCACGCCGTTCACCGCGGGGGCGATCTTGTCGAGGCCGCTGGCGCTCGAGCCGTTGACGCGATAGTCCAGTTGCAGCGCGGTGCCTTCGGGCGAGGGCTTGAGCGTGAACGTCAGCACGCCTTGTACGGCCATGGCCTGCAGCGGTCCCAGCGCGGTATCCAGGCGCAGCAGATGACCGGGAGCAGCCCAGATGACGCGGCCGTGTTCGACGCTCTGGTTGTCCCAGCGCTCGCAGAAGCAACCGCCGGCCTCGGCCTTGAGGCTCAAATGCGAGGCGTCGCCGGAGTAGCTGTGTTCGCCGTTCCACCACTTGGCCACGTCGATCAAGGCCGCGTAGAGCTTGTCCGGTGGCGCGTGGACCACGCGGCTGTCCTGGATCAGCAGGTGATCGGCGGCGGCTTCCTTCACTTCCGCCTGCGCTCCGAGGGCATGAAGCGACAGCAAAACAGCGGCAACAGCGGCTTGCGTGCGCATGGCGCGTCCTCCGGCAGGGCGGGGCGAGTATGCGACGGCGGGTGGGGCGCCTGTATTGGCCGAACGGCAGATGACCGGCCACTGGCGAAAAATGCATCAGTGGAGTAAATTCACTTTCAACTTCACTGGGAGAGTTGAACCATGGCGGCTCATCTCCAGCCTGAAACCCATCCCGTCGCCGATCTCGGCGGCCCCGCGCTGCGCGCCTTCTTCAATATCGCCGAGCGCTGGAACCTGCGCATCACCGACCAGCGCCGCCTGCTGGGCGATCCGCCGGAATCGACGTTCTACAAGTGGAAGCGGCTGCAAAGCGGCACGCTGGGGCGCGACACGCTGGAGCGCATCAGCTACCTGTTGGGCATCTTCAAGGATCTGCAGATCCTGTTTCCCGATCCTGGCCAGGCCGACGGCTGGGTCCATCGCGCGAACCGCGCCACCCTGTTCGGCGGGCAGTCGGCGCTGGAACGCATGCTTTCGGGGAACGTCGCCGATCTCTACGTGGTGCGCCAGTATCTGAACGCGCAGCGCGGCTGACCGGACACGCCGTCGTTGTAGGGATGCGGCCATGCGCGGCCGTAGCGTTGCGCTCTGGCGATCACCCGGGTCAAATCCTACGCAGCAGGTCGCAATCGGCGATACATGCCGACGTCATACTTTCTTCTTCTGGCGACACGCGTGAGAGATCCACGTCATGGCCGACATTCCACCGCTCAAACGCGTCCGCTGGAGCCATGCTTATCGCATCGTGCCCAGCCGGTTTCCGCCCATCGGCGTATTCGACCGCATTGCCGAACCCGGCGACCTGGACGCGCTGTACGCCATCGAGGCGATGACCAATCCGCGCCTGCGCGATGAGATCGGCGAGCTGCACCTGGTGCCGCCGGATCGACGCGTCAGCGGTCCGGGCACCACGCCGGTGATGGCGGCGTTCACCCATCTCAATCCGGAGGGCAGCCGTTTTTCCGATGGCAGCTGGGGCGTCTTCTATGCGGCGCACAGCGTGGCCACCGCCGTGGAAGAGACGGTGTATCACCGCGAACTGTTCCTTGCCGCCACCGCCGAGCCGGCGTGCGATATCGAGATGCGCTGCTACAGCACCAGCATCCAGGCGAAGTTGCACGATCTGCGCGGCGGTTGGAAGCCCCAGCACGATCCGGACAACTACGCCGCGGGCGTGGCGCTGGCGCGCAGGCTGCGCCGTGAAGGTTCCGACGGTCTGGTCTACGACAGCGTGCGCCATGCCGGCGGCGAGTGCGTGGCGGTGTTCTATCCCGACCGGGTGGCGCCCTGCGTGCAGGCGCAACACCTGATGTATCGCTGGGACGGCAAGCGCATCGCGCAAGTGCTCACTGTCGACGAATGGAAGCGCGGCTAGCGGCGCGCATAAAAAAGGGCCCTTCCTGCGAAGGGCCCCAACGGCGTCCTTGCCGATGGACCTCCCCTTTAGAAGCGGTAACCCACGCTGGCGCCGAACACCACCGGATCGATCTTGGCCTTGCCGACGCGGTCGCCATTGACCTTCACGTCGCTCTCGATGTTGGCCCAGCGCACGTCGACGGTGGCCAGCCACTTCTCGCTGATCTTCAGGTCGAAGCCGGCGCGCACCGCGCCGCCCCAGCTGTTGGCGATGCTCACGCTGTTGCCGTACAGCGCGCCGGTGGCATGGGTGCCGAAGAAGTTGGTGTAGTTGACGCCCAGGCCCAGGAACGGCGACCACGCGGCATCGGGCATGAAGTGGTAGTTGATGCCGAAGGTCGGCGGCAATTGCTTGGTGCGTGCCACCGTGCCGAGGCCGGCGAGCTTGACGTCATGCATGAACGGCCAGGCACCTAGCGCGTCGACGCCCCAGTTCGGCGTGAACATGTATTCGAGGTCGATGCTGGGCCGCGTGCTGCTGCTCACGTCTGCGCGTGCGCCGGCGAGCGTGCCGTTGTTGCCCTTGGGGGCGACGACAGCACCACCGACCCGCACCACCCACGAATCGTCGGCATGGACGTTGGAAACGGCGAGTGCACCAAGGGTGGCGGCGAGGGCGAGGGGAAGCAGCGCTTTCATGATGTCGTTCCGTTTGTTGCGGTGGGGATGACGTCATGGTCGTTAGGAAGTCGTTGCTTGCTTTTGATCCAGATCATTCGCCCTTGGGGCATTCGGACGCAGGCGCGCGCACGAAAAAGCCCGCGCAAGGCGGGCTTTTTCGGTGTTTGGCGAAGGGCCGTCGATCAGGTGTCGGCGTTGGTCGCCCAGCCTTCGCGATTGCCGCGCGTGAACACCCGGTCGCCATCGAGCACGTCGCCCGCGGCGTGTGCGGGCACTTCGCGCAGCTGCGCGTAGATCGGGGTGAAGTCCGGCCGCGTGGCCTCGAACAACTGCTCGAAGCTGTCGATCACGAAGTAGGTCTGCTGGAACGTGTCGATGCGGTAGCGCGTGCTCATCACGCGTTCCAGGCCGAAGCCGATGCGGTTGGGCGAAGCCGAGTCCAGCGAGTAGATCGACTCGCCTTTGGAACTGACGATGCCGGCGCCGTAGATGCGCATGCCGTCCTTCGTGTTGATCAGGCCAAACTCCACCGTGTACCAATACAGGCGCGTGAGATTCATCAACGCCTCGGGCCCGATCGCGAAGGCCTTCATGCCGCCCCTGCCGTAGGCCTGCATGTAATCGGCGAACACGGGGTTGAGCAGCAGCGGCACGTGGCCGAACAGGTCGTGGAACAGGTCGGGCTCGCTGAGGTAGTCGAGCTGGTCGGGCTTGCGGATCCACCAGCTCACCGGGAAGCGCCGGTGCGCGAGGTGATCGAAGAACACTTCGTCCGGCAGCAGGCCTTCCACCGCCACCACTTCCCAGCCGGTCGCCGCGCCCAGCACCTTGTTGAGCTCGGCGAACTTCGGGATGCCGCCGTCGCCCAGGCCGAAACGCGCCACGCCGTCCATGAACTCCTGGCAGGCGCGGCCGGGCAGCAGATCGCGCTGGCGCTGGAACAGGGTGTCCCATACCTGATGGTCGGTGGCGGAATAGTTCGCCCACGGCTGCTCCACCACGCCCGTGGCATAGACCGGGACGTAGCCTCGGTCGGTCTGCTGATGCTCGACCCGGCGGGGAGGGGTGTTCATGGCGTGCTCCTGGCAACAAGGCCGGCTTGCGTAGATGCTTCAGCATAGGGCGATTGCCGCGCACGATGCTTGTTTTATTGCATTGATTCAGGTTATTTGCGCAATAATCGTGTTTCCCTATTCGTATCTATGGAGATTTATTGCCATGGCTACCCTGGACCGCACCGATCTGCGGATTCTGGCCGTCCTCCAGTCCGATGGCCGCATCACCAATGCCGACCTGGCGGAGAAGGTCAGCCTCTCGCCGTCCGCCTGCCTGCGCCGCCTGCAGAAGCTCGAGGCCGACGGCGTGCTCACCGGCTACACCGCGCAAGTCGATCCCCAGGCTGTCGGCCTGGGCCTGCAGGCGCTGGTGCGCGTGCAGCTGACCAAGCATGAGAGCGCCGCGGTGGAGCGCTTCGTGGAGCTGGTGAACGGCTGGCCCGAAGTGGTGTCCTGCTATGCGCTGACCGGCGACATGGACTACCTGTTGCATGTCTATGTGGCCGACCTGCAGGATTTCTCCCGCTTCCTGCTCGATCGGCTGCTGAACGCTTCGGGCGTCGCCGATGTCAATTCCAGCTTCGTATTGCGCACGGTGAAGCGCTCGTCGGCGCTTCCCCTGACCCAGCTGGACCATTAAAAAGCATGGTGCGACGCGGGGACGCAGGGGCTGACTAACGCTAAACTAACCGGA
>Ga0070689_100003553_pt1 | contig 10377 bp, 9 predicted proteins | sample KBSS23HmetaG_FD_64669 | JGI IMG/M metagenome (GOLD analysis project Ga0070689, IMG submission 64669) | Switchgrass rhizosphere microbial communities from Kellogg Biological Station, Michigan, USA - KBS S2-3H metaG | ecosystem: Host-associated > Plants > Roots > Rhizosphere ... | reverse complement strand
TTGATGATGCGGGTGTACGTCGGAGTCGCGCCGAAGCGATCCGGCAGCTGCTTCGTGAGTCGCGTGAGCTCGCCCGCCAGCTGCTCGGTGGTGACGCCGTCTTTCATGCGTGCGACGATCGGCGCGCCGGGGTTGCCGGCGCGAATCTGGTCGAGCCGAATCTCGCCCGACACCCACAGCATCGTCTCGTCCTCCGGAAAGCGGAACTCGGCGGGCATGACACCGATGATCTGCTTCAGGCTATCTGACACGAAGTACCATTTTCCAATCACCGACGGATCGCGTCCGAACCACGAGCTCCACAGCTGATCGCTGATCACGACGGCGTCGTCGTTGTCGGTCGACACGGGGAGGCGTCCCACTTGTGGCCGAACTCCCAGCGTGGCGTACATGTCGTTCGACGGCCACGCCATCGGGATGCGCTCGACGCGTTCAGCCGCACGGAACGTGGATGTGCCAGCGCCGAAGGTGAACAAGCCGTCGATGAGTTTCGAGTTCTCTTTATAATGTTGATAGAACTCATTTCCGAGGTCGTAACGCTCCGGCAGATCGGAGCCAGGCGACGTGCCCTGGAGGAACACGAGCCGGTCCGATCTCGGAAATGGGAGCGGCTCGAGCATGACGGTGTTCACGACGTTGAACATTCCGGCGACGGCGCCGATCGCGAGAGAAAGCGTGCCGACGGCCGCGACGAGGAAGCCCGGCGTTCGAAGGAGCGAGCGCCACGCCAAACGCAAATCGCGTCCGGCGTCTTGCATCCAAGCGAGGCGTTGGCCGTCATAGAATCGGTCTTCCGCGACACCGACGTTGCCGAAGCTGCGGCGCGCGAGACGCTGGGCATCAGCGGGCGACATGCCCTGCGCCTTGAGACGTTCCACTTCCATTTGGAGGTGCGAGCGGATTTCGTCCTCGAAGTCGTGTTGCGAACGGCGGCCGAACATCAGGCGTTCTCCGGCGTGGGGCCCGGGTCCATGACGCGGGCGATTGATTCGACCAGTCGATTCCAGCGACTTGTCTCGAGGGTGAGATGCTTGCGACCGAGGGCGGTCAGCGAGTAAAAGCGTGCGCGCCGATTGTTGTCAGAAGTTCCCCACGCGCCCGTGATCCAGCTGCGCTGCTCCAGTCGCTGGAGCGCCGGGTAGAGCGATCCGTGATCGATGAGGAGCGTGTGCCCGGATCGCGCCTGGATCGCGAGCGCGATGCCGTGGCCATGATGCGATCCAAGTGCGAGCACACGGAGGACGAGGAGATCCAGCGTTCCCTGGAGGAGCGAATCTCGCGACGAGTCGTTTCTAGTGGACATTCTACCGGAGTATTGCGGCCGTCTAGTAGGATGTCAACTAGAAGAAACTATCATCGGTGCCAGACGGCCCACGGCGGTGGTGACCCGCCTGTACTGGCGACGGAGTGTGCGAAGCGTTAGTCAAATGGTCGTCGCTCTCGACTCGTGCGCAGGATCGAATGACCGACTACGACCGGACGGACATCCCCGCCGCCTACGATCGCGCGCGCGACCATGGTCCCGAGATGCTCGACCTCTGGATGAACGCGATCGCCGTTCAGCTCGCGGATCGATCGATCACGCAGATACTCGACCTCGGTTGTGGAACCGGGCGATTCTCCGAAGCGTTGGCCGTGCGATTCAACGCCGAAGTGACAGGCCTCGATCCGTCGGTGAAGATGCTGCAGCTCGCCCGCGCAAAGCGGATAGACGAACGCGTTCACTATCAACGTGGCCGAGCCGAAGCAATCCCTTTATCGTCGGAGTCGGTCGACGTCGTCTTCATGTCGATGAGCCTTCACCATTTCACCGACCCGATCGTCGCCGCGCGAGAGTGTCGTCGCGTGCTTCGGAACACCGGGAGCGTCTTCATCCGGACGGGAACTCGCGAACGGATCGCATCCTACCCGTACGTTCCGTTCTTTCAGTCGAGCATACCGTTGCTCGAGGAAACGCTCCCGGCGAGCGCGGACGTGTGCGAGAATTTCGTGGCTGCAGGTTTCGATCTGGTCGCCTCGCGGATGATCACGCAGACTATCGCCTCGAACTGGACGGTCTACTCGGAGAAACTCGCGGCAGGAGGGGATTCGGTCCTCGCGCGATTGAGTCGCGAGGACTTTGCCGCCGGGCTTGCGTCGGTGAGACGCTACGCCGCGACAGTCGACGGTCGCCGACCCGTTGTAGAGCCGATCGACTTGCTTGTTTTTCGATCATCGTAGTGCAAGCGTCGAATGAGTCATCTCAAAAGGAGCTCAATGCGCCCACGTCATCTCTACCTCATCCTGTGCGTCCTTGGCGCAGCACTCCCGAATGCGGCCTTCTGGCCATGGCTCACGACACACGGCATCGCGCCGCGCCGGTTTCTCGACGACCTGTTCGCGAACGGCGTGAGCGCGTTCTTCGGCCTCGATGTACTGCTGTCGGCGCTCGTTGTGACTGCGTTCGTGGTGTTCGAGGGACGTCGTCTTCCGTTGCGCCATCGCTGGCTGCCGATCGCCGCAACGTGTGTCGTTGGCGTTTCCCTCGGGCTGCCGCTTTTCCTCTACCAGCGGCAGGCTCACCTCGATCGCGCGCCTGGCTAGACGCGTGTCGAACTGACCAGCTTCACCTTCGCGCGCCTCGGTCCGGAAAACCCCGGCCTGCCAACGGAACATTCCTGACAGCGGGGCGCCGTCGTTGACATAGGCTTGAGCCATGTCCACCCACGCCCTCCCATGTTTCGACGTCATCGACCGCGTCGAATCCCTCGCGCCGCTCGTTGGCAACACGCCACTCGCGGCGATCGACTTCACCTTTCGCGGAAGGGAGCGCACGCTCTACGCGAAGCTCGAGTCGATGAATCTCACGGGAAGCGTCAAAGATCGAATGGCGCTCCACGTCCTTCGCCGAGCCTATGAGGGTGATCTGCTGGCGCCGGGCGGCCGCATCATCGAAGCGACGAGCGGCAACACCGGTATCTCGTTCGCTGCGCTCGGCAGAGCGCTGGGGCATCCAGTCACGATCTTCATGCCCGATTGGATGTCGAGCGAGCGAATCAACTTGATCCGATCGCTCGGTGCCGACATCGAGCTCGTCTCGAAGGAGGATGGCGGATTCCTCGGCTCCATCGAACGAGCCGAGGCACTCGGACGTGAGACGCCGGGCTCGTTTCTTCCGCGACAGTTCAGCAACGCGTTCAACGCGGAGGCACACGAGCTAACAACCGGGCCGGAGATCGCGGCGCAGCTCCGATCGGTTACGCCGCGCGGCCCCGACGCGTTCGTTGCCGGGGTGGGCACGGGTGGCACGGTGATGGGCGTTGGGCGATTTCTTCGTGGCTGTAGAGGCGACGTACGCGTGCATCCGCTCGAGCCGTCGAACTCGCCGACGCTGTCGACCGGATACAAGGTCGGCCGCCATCGCATTCAAGGGATCTCCGATGAATTCGTGCCCGCGATCGTCGATCTCGAGTATCTCGATGGTGTGATCGCTGTAGACGACGGCGACGCCATTCTCATGGCGCAGGCGCTCGCGTCGTCGATCGGCCTTGCCGTCGGGACCTCGTCGGGCGCGAATTTTCTCGGCGCACTCCTCGCGCAGGAGGCGTTGGGGCCGGATGCCGTTGTTGCGACGGTGTTCGCGGACTCGAACAAGAAGTACTTGAGCACGGATCTCATGCGAGACGAACCGGTGCGGCCGGGCTTCTTGTCGCGGGATGTGCGGCTCCGGCGCTACCGTATCCTGCCGCGGCGTTGCGAGTTCTGTCCGCCTGGCATTACATCCCAGGTGTAGAGCGCAAGGTCGGAAGCGCTGATTCGTCGTGTGCGGTGCACTGTGCGATTTGACGTCGTCGCTCCTTGGATGTAGGAAGGGAGTGTGTGCATTCGATCCACTCGACAGAACACCTGAGCAGGAGGATCTGTGAATCGATACGTCAATCGAGTCCTCATGGTGGTTGGAGTTGTCGCCGCGTCAGCGCCGGTGCTCCAGGCGCAAGCCGGCAAGTCGAGTATCCGCGCCTGCTCGCTGCTGACAAAGGAGGAAGTCAAGCGATACTTGCCGTGGTTACCGGTGCTCGACCAGTTCCCAGTCGAAGAAGAACCTGTCGGCAACGGCGGATCGTCATGCAACTACCCATCGGCAACGATCCAGGTGTTGCCTTTCTCGCAATCGACGATCGATGCGGCGCGCAAGCACGGCGGACTGGAAACTCTCAAAGGCATTGGCGACGAGGCGTACTACCACAACAACCCGAACGGATACGCCGAGGTCTACGCAAAAACCGGCAAGTATCTCGTGACGGTGCAAGCGAATGCGAGGGGTAAAGTGGAGGCGATGAAGCCCGGCGCGATGGATCTGGCGAAGGCGCTTGTCGCCAAGCTGCGTTGACGTCTCGTCGCGCCTTGCACATATGATTTTCAAGAGTTGTCAACTCGCCGCGATGGCGGTGGCTGCCGCCGCCTCGCTGGCATCCGCGCAACGCGAGACGCAAATCGAGCGCGACTCCGTGCGCAGAGCGGTCCAGGCTTTCTACAACTGGTATACTCCGCGCGCCGCCAAGCCGCGCGGAGTCGACATGGTCATGCGTGCCGCAACGCATGGCCCGCTCTCATTCGATCCCGAGCTCGTGAAGTGGCTCCGGATCGATTCCACCGCGCGGGCACGAAGCAAAGACGATGTCAACGGACTGGATGGCGATCCGTATTTAAACGCTCAAGACCCGTGTGAGCGATACACAGTCCAGTCGGTGCGGCCGGATGGTTCGCGTTTTCTCGTGGACGTTGTCGGTCGGGGCGGCTGCGCGGATCACAAGAACCCGGACGTCATCGTTGTGGTCAGTCGTGCGGAAGCGCGGTGGATCGTGCGAGAGTTCCTCGATCCCAACCGCCACAACGAAGGACTGCTGCCACTCTTGCGTCGGCTGCATCCGAAAGCCGGCTGAACGACGAAGGGAGTGTGGGTTCTGGCGCGGTCCCGGCGTCTCATCTTCTATTGATGCGTGAATGACTCGCCGTTATTTCTGCGCGAAGTTGTCCTTCGCCGCGACAAGGTTCCGGACTTCAGTCGGTATCCGTTCAACCTTCCGGCGATTGTCGGCTTCGAGCGTCTAACGTTCGAGCGCCCCGTCACCTACCTCGTCGGTGAAAACGGCTCGGGCAAATCCACACTCATCGAGGCGATCGCGGTTGCTCTCCGCTTCAACGCGGAAGGCGGCTCGCGAAACTTTCGCTTCGACACTCGGCCATCGCATTCGGATCTGTCACAGTACTTGCGACTCGTGCGAGGCGTCAGCCGACCGCGCGACGGCTATTTCCTGCGTGCGGAGAGTTACTTCAATGTCGCGACGGAGATCGAGCACCTCGATGCCGTGCCCGGCCCGGCACCGCCGATCGCGCCGTCATACGGGGCGCGCGCGCTTCACGAACAGTCGCACGGCGAATCCTTTCTCGCGCTCGTTCAAAATCGTTTTCACGGGCACGGCCTGTATTTGCTCGACGAACCGGAAGCTGCGCTCTCGCCGATGCGTCAAATGGCGCTCCTCTCACGGCTCCACGCGCTCGTGCGCGATCAATCGCAATTCATCATCGCCACGCATTCGCCGATTCTGCTCGCCTATCCGGGTGCGACGATTCTCGAGTGTCATCCAACCGGGCTGCGATCGATGACCTACGAAGAAACTGAGCACTATCGCATCACTCGAGATTTTCTCAATCGCTATCCCGCAATGCTCAAGACTCTGCTCGGAGACGAATGAGCCCAGGCCCCACTGTCCGCTCGAGCGTTCGCTCGCTCGTTCGAGCGCCCGCGTTTGCCGTGACCGCGATTCTGACGCTCGCATTGGGAATCGGTCTCTCCACGGCCGTGTTCACTGTTGCCGACGCACTTCTCTTGCGGAAACTGCCTGTTCTCGAACAGGACAGACTCGTCACGCTTTGGGGCGCGAAACGAGACGGCAGCATCGACAACTGGCCGTTGAATCTGTCGCAGGCTCGCGAGTACGCTGCGCAATCGCGCACGCTCGAAGCCGTCGCCTTGGTCGACTATTACGGTGCCTTACCCGTGCCGATTCGGGACGGGGATCGCGAGAGTCGCCTCCGTGGAGCCCTCGTCTCAGGCAACTACTTCGACGTCCTCGGAACTCGGCCCACGATCGGTCGCGCTCTGGGCCCATCAGACGACGTCGTCGGTGCGGCGCCGGTCATCGTCCTCAGTCACGCGACGTGGCAGAGACAGTTTGGCGGCGATCCACGTGTCATCGGCAAGCAGATTACCATGCAGTCCGACGGTGGCGCGTATACCATCGTCGGTGTCATGCCGCGCGGACTCGAATATCCGAGCGGCGTGGATTTCTGGGGACCCTACACTCCAACGCGGTTGCGCACCGCGAAGGATTCCGGTCTCGCCGCGCTCGATCTCGTCGGGCGCCTCGCCCCAGGAACCACCCAGGCGAACGCCGAGGCCGAGCTCACGGCGTATTTCGGCCGTCCGGACGCGTCGCCGTGGTCGCGCGCTTTGCGCGCCGTCGCACATTCGTTCCCGCGAACGATTCTCGGCAACGTGCGGCCCGCCACACTGATCGTTGGCGCCGCGGCGGCAGTGCTGCTTCTCATTAGCTGTATCAACGTGGCCAATCTTCTTCTGGTCCGAGGACTAGCGCGTCGACGGGAAATCGCGGTTCGCACGGCGCTCGGCGCCGCGCGATCGCAAGTCGCGATGCAGCTCTTCATCGAGAATGCGCTTCTCGCGATCGCCGGCGGCGCACTCGGCGTGATGTTCGCGGCGGGCGCCGTCAAAGGTTTCGTCGCGTTCGCGCCTGCTGGACTTCCGCTCATCGAGAGAGTGGAGCTCAACTTCGCGGCGCTCACAGGCGCGATCGGCATCACTGCGCTCGCCATGTTGATCTTTGGACTGGCGCCGGCGCTCCTCAGCGCACACGCAGACGTTCAGATCGAGCTCAGGTCTGGTCCAGGCCAGAGTGCGAGTCGCGGCTCGCGACTGGTGCGCGAAGGCTTGGTCGCCACGCAAGCCGCGCTCGCGATTCTCGTCCTCTCGGCGGCGGCGCTGATCGGCCGCAGCTATCTGAGACTTCAAAATGCAGATCTTGCATTCGAGTCGTCGCACCTTCTCGTCGCCGAGCTTGGATTGCGGTATGACCAGTACGATGGTTTGAGCAAGCAACTGACGATGCTTCGAGGGTTGCTTACTGCGCTTCGTGCCACTCCCGGCATTCGCAACGTGTCACCGGTCGTCGCCGTCCCCTTCTCGGGCACGAGCGGCTGGACCGGGCGCGCCGCCGTGGACGGGCAATCGCCGGAAGATGCGGCGAAGAATCCGACGTTCAACATGGAGTTGGTGACGCCGGACTATTTCGACACGTTCGGCCTGTCTGTCGTGCGCGGCCGCCGCCTCACCGACGCCGATCGCCAAGGCGCCGAGCCGGTGGTCGTGATCAGTGAGGCCGTCGCGCGGCGGTACTGGCCAAGCCAGAATTCGATCGGGAAGAGGCTGAGCATGGACGGCAACACGCTCACGGTGGTCGGGATCGTGCCCGACACGCGATACCGCGATCTGCGCGAGGCGAGCGGGAGCGTCTACTTCCCGCTCGCACAATCCTTCTTCCCGTTCGCGCCGACCACGCTCGCCATTCGAACCGCCGGCCCACCGACGGAGATGGTTCAAGCAATCCGTCAGGTAATACGACAAACGACATCGGGCGTGTCGCTCGCCAACGCCGCGGCGTTCGACACGCATATGCGAGGACCGCTCGCACAGCCAAGGCTCAATGCGTTCGTACTGACGGTCTTTGCTATCGCCGCAACGATGCTCGCCGCGATTGGACTGTTCGGCGCGATGTCGACCTTGGTTCGGCAACGCACGCGCGAGCTCGGCATCCGACTCGCACTTGGGGCGGCGCCCAGTGACGTGCGATCAATCGTCGTGGGCCGTGGTCTGGCCATCGCAGCCATCGGTGTGAGCACTGGACTCGCGGGAGCACTGTTGCTCAACGGATTCCTCTCGTCGCTGCTTTACGAGATACGTCCGACCGACTGGCTCACGCTCGGCGGCGTCGGCGTGCTGCTGATGACGATCGCTCTGGTGGCGACCTCGATCCCGGCGCGGGCGAGTGCTCGCATAGATCCTGTGATCGCGCTGCGATCGGAAGGCTGACGAAGAGCGAAGCGGGCACGCGTGCGGCAGCGTCAATCCGTAAGGAATTCGTGAAATAGCTGCGCGCTTGGTTGACCACGCGACCCATAACATAGAATGTCTATGTCATGGCAACGCACGAACCGATTCCACAGGGAACGCTCGACCTCCTCGTGCTGCAGACGTTGCGGCAACAGCCAGGGTTGCACGGGTTCGAAATCGCCCAGGCGATCGCCCGTCGCTCGGGTGATGTCTTGCGCGTCGAGGAAGGCTCTCTCTACCCGTCGCTCCAGCGCATGATGGTGCAGGGTTGGATCCGTGGAAAATGGGGAAGAACCACCGAGAATCGGCGCGCGCGCTACTACACGCTCACGGCCGACGGTGAGCGACAGTTCGCTCGCGAGCTCGACAGCTATCGCCGTGTAACGACGGCAATCGCCGGTATTCTCAAACCCGCGTGACATCATGAGTCTCAGCACGTGGTGGCGTCGCCTCTGGCTGTTCATCCATCGTGATCGCGCGCGCCGTGAGCTCGAGGACGAGATGCAGCTGCATCGCGACCTCCGTGCGCGCGAGCTCGAGCGGGCAAGTGTTCCCTCCGCCGACGCCGCCGTGATCGCAAAACGACGGTTCGGTCACGAACCCACGCACGTCGCGGAAAGTCAGTCGAGTTGGGGCTTTCACCACAGTGATGAAGTCACGGCGGACGTTCGATACGCGATTCGACGCATGCGCACGCGACCGTGGTACGCCGCGGCTGTCATGCTCATGATGGGACTCGGCATTGGCGCGACGACGGCAATGTTCAGCGCGATCGACTCGGTGATGCTTCGCGCCTTGCCGCTCGGTGAACCAAATCGCCTTGTGATGCTGCCGAGCGTCGAAGTGCCGTTTGCGTCCGGGCCGGGGCAGCCCGTCGACCAAAAGCCGACGCTCGAGCTTCCGGCCATCCAGGGGATGCCGGAGTTGTTCTCATCTGCCGCCTCCTTCGCCGCCGGACGTCTCAACCTCAGCGACGTCCAGCGTCCTCTGCGCATCCGGGTCGGCGTCGTGACCGACGGGTTCTTTCATACGCTCGGCGTCAGCGCTGCGGTGGGTCGGACGTTCGTTCACGATGACGGCATTCCTGGTGCTCCGCCGGTCGTCATTCTGTCCGACGCGTTTTGGCGGCGGCAATATGGCGCGAAGGACATTCTGGGTCAGAGAATACTTATCGACGATCGGTCGCACCAAGTTATCGGCATCATGAACCCCGGCTTTTCCTTTCCGGAAGAGAGCGACCTCTGGATTCCGATGTCGACGCCGAACACGCCGGTGACGTTCGCCGCCTTCGGCGGATACGTACCATCGCGCACCGTGGCGCGTCTTGCTCCGAACGTCGACCTCGAGTCGGCGAACCGCAGGCTGCTCGACCGATGGCGGCAGGCGCTATCGTCCGCCGAGATCCCGGCGATCATGCGCGAAGGCATGAATCGGCTGTTGATGCAACTCAAGAGTCGTGGCGCGGTTCGTCCGCTCCAGGCATCCCTCGCCGGAACACAGCCGCGCGCTCTGCTTGCGCTATCGGGCGCGGCCGCGCTGCTGCTGGTCATCGCCTTCGCGAACGCTGCGATTCTCCTCGTTTCCGAGGCGCTCACGCGCACGCGCGAGGCGGCCATGCGTGTCGCGCTCGGGGCGTCTCGCGGAAGAATTCTTCGGCAGATGTTGACCGAGAGCATGGTCCTCTCAGTCGGTGGCGCTGCAATTGGCATTGTGATGACGCCGCTGCTGCTCGGCGCGTTGCGTCCGATGTTGCCGTCCGATCTTGCAGGCATTGCCGATCCACGCGTCGATTGGCGCGTGCTGTCGTTTGCATCCGCGCTCGGCCTTGCGATGGGCATCGTGATTGGACTCTGGCCAGCACACTCCGCGACACGCACCGATCCCGCCGATGTGCTCAAGAGTGGCGCCGTTTCGAGTGGTCGTCGTGGCAGCGCGCGAGGACGTCGAGCTCTCATCACCGTCGAACTAGCGTTGACGCTCGTGCTGTTGATTGGATCGGGACTGATGTTTAGAACGCTCGCGAGTCTGCTAAACGTCGAACCCGGCATCCAGACAGCGAATACTGCGATGCTCGAGATTCCATTCACGAGCACGACGCCGCGCGCCGCACGAATCGCCCGCATTGGCGCCATCCTCGATCGTCTCCGCCATTCTGCGGGAATTCTAAGCGCCGCGGCGACGAGCGACTTCCCGCTGGGCGGCGGCGG
>Ga0070689_100003544_pt1 | contig 10386 bp, 7 predicted proteins | sample KBSS23HmetaG_FD_64669 | JGI IMG/M metagenome (GOLD analysis project Ga0070689, IMG submission 64669) | Switchgrass rhizosphere microbial communities from Kellogg Biological Station, Michigan, USA - KBS S2-3H metaG | ecosystem: Host-associated > Plants > Roots > Rhizosphere ... | reverse complement strand
AGCCGCGACGGCAGCCGTGCGGCGTGGAGGCACATGAGCGCGATCAGCGCCCGCGTCGCGGGCGTGTCCCCCGCCGGGTGCTCCTGCAGCAATCGCGCCAGCCGGATCGCGTCGCGGCACAGCTCGCCGCGGATCACGTCCTGCGCCGACGCACCGTGGTAGCCCTCGTTGAAGAGCAGGTAGAGCGCGCGCTGGACCGCGGGCAGCCGGGCCGCGACCTGGCGCTCATCGGCGATCTCGTAGAGCCCGCGCGCGCCCGCCAGGACCTGCTTCGCGCGGCCGATCCGCTTCTCCACCGCGGCGTGGCCCGCGACCAGCGCGCCTGCGACCTCGCCGACGCTCAAGCCGCAGAGGATGTGGAGGATCAATGCGACCTGCGCCTCCTCCTTCAACCGCGGATCGCAGCACGAGAACATCATGCGCAACAGGTCGTCCGGGATCGTGTGCGGCGCGAAGCGCTGTTCCACCGCGGGCACCAGCGTCCACTCCGATTCCGCGAGCCGGCCCAGCTCGGGCGCGAACTCGCGCGCGGTGCGCTCGCGGCGCAGCACGTCGATCGCCTTCCGCTGGGCGCACGCCATCAGCCACGCCGACGGGTTCTCGGGCAGGCCGCGGAACTTCCACACCTCCAGCGCCTGGCAGAACGCGTCCTGCACCACGTCCTCCGCCAGCGCCAGGTTGTGGAAGCCGAAGATGCGAGTCAGGACGGAGATCATCCGTCCTGACTCGTGCCGGAACAGGGAGTCGACCGGCTCCACTACATCTTCATCACGGGCCGCACCTCGACGAAGCCGTCGCGCTCGAAGATCGGGCAGCCCTTGGAGATCTCCGCCGCCTCGGCGATGTCCGTGGCCTCGACGATGGTGTAGCCGCCGACCAGGTCCTTGGCCTCGGCGAACGGGCCGTCCGTCACCGACTTCTGCCGGCCCTTCACCACCTTGCCGGTGGGCTCGAGCGGCTGGCCGGGATCCTTGATGTGCCCGCGCTTGCCCAGCTCCTCGAACCACGTCATCCACTTCTGCATCACCTGCTGCGCCTCGGTCGGCGACGTGGGCCGCTGGGCGCCCCGATACAGGAACAGGTACTGGCTCATCGCATCCTCCTCGCGGGCGCTCAGCGCCCGCCTCCGTGGTGGCTCCGACCGGCCATGGCGCCGGCTCGATGGTAGGACGTTCGAGCGTGCCGGGTCCGGACACTTTTCTTTTTGCCCCCCCCGGGGGGGCCGCGGCTGCCCCTACCTGCGGCGCCGGTGGCCCGCTTCGCGCGGTGGCGAAGGGGTGATGGGGCGGCTACTTCGCCCCGCCCATCTCCAACTGCCTCACCGCGTTCTCCACCGCCTTCTTCGTGCTCGGGCTCTCCCCTAGCGCGTGATCGCGTCCGCCGGCCGCTTCTCGATGTGGACCGAGCGCTCGAATCTCACACCCTTGCGCACCACCTCGATGCTGATGTCCTGGCCCACGCCGGCGGCGTAGAGAATGCGCTGGAAGTCATACACGGTGCGCACGTCCTCGCCCTGCATGCGTACGATCACGTCGCCGATCCTGAGCCCGAGCGTCGCCGCGGAGCTGGGCTTGAACACGTTGTCGATCTGGATCCCGATCGAATCCGGCGCGCCGGCGGCTCGTCGCGCGTCCTTGCTCATGCGCAGCACCGAGACGCCGATCCACGGCGACTCGCGGCTCTGCCGGGCGAGCAGGCTCTCGTAGATCGCCGAGGCGACGCTCATCGGGAGCGCGAAGCCGGGATGCCCTGCGGGGGATGCGCCCTTCCCGCCGCTGTCGCCGCGCTGCGAGGCGATCGCCACCACCTGCCCCGAGGCGTCCACCACCGGGCCGCCGAGCATGCCGCCGGCGAACGTCATCGACGTCTGCAGGTACGTGGCGCTCAGCTCGTCCTGGTAGCACTCGCGGTCGGGCGACTGGGTGACGACGCCGGGCAGGATCATGCGCTCCGGCCCCTCACCGTATCCGAACGCCATGACGAAGCTCCCGGGCTCGAGCGCGCGGCTGTTCCCGGGCGGCACGAACGCGAGCGGATGGTCGGCGGTGATCTTCAAGACGCCGAAGTCGATCGTGGGCTCGCGCGCGACGATCTTCGCCTGGTAGTGATCCTTCCCCTGCTCGACATCGACGATGTCGGCCTCGTCGCCGCCCGGCGCGAGCAGGACGCGGTTGAGCGTGAGGATGTAGCCGTCCGGGCTCACCACCACGCCGCTCGCCCCGGGGAGCGGCCGGTAGTGGGGATAGACCAGGTCGCGCTCGGGTACTTGCACCCAGCCAGGCGTGACCTTGACGGCCCTCTCCTGGGCGGCCGCCCACCACTTCTCGTCCTTCACGAAGCGGCGGACGCTCACCACGGCGGGCTCGACCCGACGGACGAGGCTGACGATGCCGCGCTCGTGCGCACGCAATGCAGCGGTGTCGGGCGTGGTCACCTGCGCGAACGAGGGAAGCGGCTGCAACAGCCACACCAACGCGAGCAGCGCGCGCTTCAGAGCGACTCCAGGTAGTCGAGCAGCGCCTGCCGTTCCGCGGACGGCATGCGCACGAAGCGGTCGCGACTTGCTCGTGCCTCGCCCCCGTGCCAGAGGATGGCCTCGATCAGGGTGCGGGCGCGGCCGTCGTGGAGCAGGTAGCGATGACCGCTCACGCGGCTGTGGAGCCCGAGCCCCCAGAGCGGTGGCGTGCGCCACTCGGCGCTGGTCACGGTGGGATCCGAGACCGCCTCGGCGAGCCCCTGGCCCATGTCGTGGAGCAGCAGGTCGGTGCCGGGCTCGATCTTCTGCTGCGACAGCGCCACGAAATCCGAGGCCTCCGTCGTGTATGAACCGCCGTGGCAGCTCCCGCAGCCCGCGGCCGCGAACACCGCGGCGCCGTGGATGACCCTCGGGTCCCAGGCGTTCCGCCGCGCGGGCACGGCGAGCATGGCGCAGTAGTCCACGAGCGCCGAGAACGTGGCGCTGTCGATCTCGGGATGGCCGCCCTCGGGACGATTCGCCGCCAGCGACTCGGCGGGCGTGACGTCGTCCTCGGGCTGCACGTCGCTGGTGATCCCCATGTCCAGCCGCAGCGCGCGCGCCACCTGGTCCACGATCGTGGCCTGGTCGGCCTTCCAGCCGAAGCGGCCGACCTCGAACTCGCCCTCGGGGCCATCGGGGATCTGGCGTGCGCGGCCGGAGACGCCGTCGCCATCCGTGTCGTCGGGATCCTCGCGGGCGAGGATCTCCGAGTCCGGGACGGCCTCGAGCAATCCGACGCCGATCAGCGCCGGCGCCAGTCGCGGGCGCAAGTGGGTGTCGAACGCGAGCGGGCCGAGCGGCAGGCCGTGCACTTCGTAGGCCGGGCTCCGCAGGCTCGCGATCTCGCCGTCGGGGAAGCGGAACGGCTGCTCGAGCCAGTGCACGGCGACGTTCGCCTCGGGCGCGACCCCGGGGAGCGCGTCTTCGCTCAGCTGCTCGCCGTACCTGGGATCGGGGGCCAGCGTCTCGTCCAACTCACGTGCGAGCCCGTAGACGAACGTGCCGTCATCGCCCGGCGAGCCCGGCGGTACTCCGCGACCGTCGCGGATATGACAGCCCGAGCACGAGCGCCGGCTGTAATACGGACCCAGGCCGTCGAACTTCTCCACCGTGGACGGCGCTTCCACCCAGCTGGTGTTGAACACGTGGTTGCCGAGCGCGAACGTCGCCAACTGGTCGTCGGTGAGGTCGGGCAGGTACTGTGTGAATGCCGAGCGGCCGCTCTCTCGCACCGTTGCGCGACCGGCGGGCGTATCCGCCGGTTGATAGCCGGGCTCCTCGGCGGGTGCCAACGCGAGCACGGCGGCGAGCAGCCCCACCGCGAGCCAGGCCATGCCGGCGAGGCGCGCGACCGCCGCCCATCGCCTCGCGCGGCCGCGCTCGATGTTCATCCGCCGCCTCCGATCGTCACCGTCACCCCGGCGCGCGCCCCGGCACGGCGGAGCGCACCCGAGAGTCCGATGAGCTCTCCGGCCAACGCCTGATAGCGGCGCCGGCGCGGATCGTCCACCGACGATAGGATGATGGCATCGAATGGCGCGGAAACATCGAATATTCGCTGCCGAACCTCGTCGAGTCTATTCCTGACCTCGTTCGCCAGTCCGGGGTCCGCGAGGAGCGCACCCGCGATCGCCAGCCACCGCGGTGCGGTGCGGCTCCCGGGAAGGTGCGGCCTCGAGCCCATGGTACGTGCCGGCATGATTTCGATCCCATGCGGCGGCCTGTCCGTGGGGAAGCAAACCGTAGCACACGGGACACTCCCGAACTGTCCAGCCTTTCGCGGCCGGACCCCACCGTCACACGGCCACGGTCACCCGCATGAACGTCGCCGAGATCGAGATGTCGTTGGCACCGCCCTTGTTGAACGATTTCGTGAGCGCGACCAGCTCGTCGCGGATCGCCTGCTCTTTTCCCTGGGCGCGGGCGGCATCGACCGCGTTCATGGTCGGCCCGTAGTAACGGGCGAACAGGTCGACATAGTGCTCCGGCGTGACCCCGGTCTTCGTGAACAGGTAGGTGTCGCGGGTCATGGTGATCGAGCTGGCGGGGATTCCGGCCTTGCCGAAGCGCTCGACGATGTGCAAGTCCACGCCCCACGTCATCGGGCTCACGAAGCCCTCCGGCGGCGGCGGCGAATAGGCGGTGCTGATCTTGAGGAGCTGCGAGACGTAGGACTCGGGATCGTTCGGGATCCAGTTCCCCATCACGATGCGCCCGCCCTTCTTCGTCACCCGCACCATCTCCTTCGCGACGTCGAATGGCCGCGGCGCGAACATCGCCCCGAACACCGAGAGCGTGAGGTCGAACGTGCCGTCCGGGACGCCCTTGAGGTCGGTGGCGTCGCCCTCCTGGAAGCGGATGTTCTGGAGCCCGGCCTTCGCCGCGCGCGCGTTGCCGGCGGCGACGAGGTTGCTGGCGATGTCGATCCCGGTGACGTCGGCGCCGAGCCGCGCCAGCGGCAGCGCCGTGGTGCCGTCCCCACAGCCGAGGTCCAGGGCCTTGAGCGGCGGCTGGACGCCGAGCGAGCGGGCCACCGACTCGCCCGACTCGCGCATGAACGCCGCGATCTCGGTGAAGTCGCCCTTCTCCCAGAGTGCCTTGTTCGGATTCATGCCTTCTCCATCTCCGTGGACGATGTGGGTACGAATATCGAGGAAGTGCCCGTTCCGGGCCGCAGGTGAGCGGCGGACTCTAAGCAGGGCCGGCGTCCCGCGCCAGCGCAACGCCCTACGTTTGGGAGTATCCTCCGTGACCCCCCATGTGCCGACGGGCCACGACGGAATCGCAGGAGAACCCCGATGGGTCACGACAAGAAGGAGAAGAAGCGGGCCGCGCGCGCGGCCGAGGAGAACGGCCACGAGCTCGCCCCCGAGAAGGCCGGTGCCACGGCGGTCGCCGAGGAGCTCACGAACAAGGGGTACGAGAAGGAGCTGCGCAAGCTGCACGTCGAGCTGGTCAAGCTCCAGGAGTGGGTGAAACACAAGGGGCTCAAGATCTGCGTCGTGTTCGAGGGCCGCGACGGCGCCGGCAAGGGCGGCGCGATCAAGGCGATCACCGAGCGCGTGAGCCCGCGCGTGTTCCGCGTCGTGGCGCTGCCCGCGCCCACCGAGCGCGAGCAGTCCCAGATGTACATGCAGCGCTACATCCGCTACCTGCCCGCGGCCGGCGAGGTCGTGATCTTCGATCGCAGCTGGTACAACCGCGCCGGCGTCGAGCGCGTTCTCGGCTTCTGCACCGAGGACGAGTCGAAGCGCTTCCTCGACGGCGTGCCGCTCATCGAGAAGGGCATCGTCGAATCGGGCATCCTGCTCATCAAGTACTGGCTCGAGGTGAGCGCCGAGGAGCAGACGCGGCGGCTCAAGGACCGCATCGACGACGGCCGCAAGATCTGGAAGCTGTCGCCCATGGACTTGAAGTCGTACAACCGCTGGTACGACTACTCGCGGGCGCGCGACGAGATGTTCGCGGCCAGCGACACCGCGTGGGCGCCGTGGTTCGTGGTGCGTTCGGACGACAAACGGCGCGCACGGTTGAACCTCATCTCGCACCTGCTCGGGCGCGTCCCCTACAAGTCGCTGCCGCGGGAGAAGGCGAAGCTGCCGGACCGGCAGAAGAAGGGCGACTACAAGGACCCGAACTTCCCGTTCAAGTTCATCCCCGAAGTCTACTGAGTCCGGTCTCGTGAACGCCCCGGCCGCGGGCTGGCGCCGCTGGGTGCCAGGCGTGGAGGCGCTGCTCCGCTACGACGTCCACTGGCTCCCCAAGGACTTCACCGCGGGGCTGGTGCTCACCACGATGCTGGTCCCGGTGGGCATCGCCTATGCGACCGCGTCCGGCGTGCCCGGGATCAACGGCCTCTACGCCACCATCGTGCCGCTGCTCGCGTACGCCGTGTTCGGCCCCAGCCGCATCCTGGTGCTGGGGCCGGACTCGTCGCTCGCTGCGGTGATCCTCGCCGTGGTGGCGCCGCTCGCCGGCAACGACCCGGCGCGCGCGGTCACGGTGGCGAGCGCGATGGCCCTGGTCTCGGGACTCGTCTGCGTGCTCGCGGGGCTCTTCCGGCTGGGGTTCATCACCGAGTTGCTCTCCAAGCCGATCCGCTACGGCTACATGAACGGCATCGCGCTCACGGTGCTGATCAGCCAGCTTCCGAAGCTGTTCGGGTTCTCGATCGAGAGCAAGGACCCGGTCGCCAACGTCGTCCAGATCGGGCAGGCGGTGGCCGATGGGCGCACGAACTGGACGTCGTTCGCGATCGGCGCCGCGGTGCTGGTCGCGATCTTGTTCCTCAAGCGCTGGCCGCGCGTGCCGGGGCTGCTGCTCGCCGTGGTGGGCGCCACGGTGGTGGTGGGCGTGTTCGATCTCGCCACCTCCGCCGGCGTCAAGGTGCTGGGCTCGCTGCCGCAGGGCCTGCCCACGTTCGCCTGGCCCGTGGTCTCGCTGGCCGACCTGCGTGCGATCGCGATCGGCGGCGGCGCGGTGGCGCTGGTCTCGTTCGCCGACACCAGCGTGCTGTCGCGCACCTACGCCGCCAAGCTCAAGACCCCCGTGGATCCCAACCAGGAGATGATCGGGCTCGGGATCGCGAACTTCGCAGGCGGGCTCTTCCGCGGCTTCCCCATCAGCAGCAGCTCGTCGCGCACGCCGGTCGCCGAGACCGCCGGGGCGCGCACCCAGCTCACCGGCGTGGTCGGCGCCCTCGCGGTGGCGCTGCTGCTCCTGGTCGCCCCGGACCTGCTGCGACACCTTCCGAACAGCGCGCTCGCGGCGGTGGTGATCGCGGCGGCGATCGGGCTCTTCGAGTTCGCCGACCTGGCCCGGATCTGGCGCATCCAGCGCTGGGAGTGCTGGCTCTCGATCGCGTGCTTCGTGGGGGTGGCCTGGCTCGGCGCCATCCCCGGCATCTGCCTCGCCATCGTCATCGCGGTGATCGAGTTCCTGTGGGACGGCTGGCGGCCGTATTCCGCGATGCTGGGCCGCGTCGACGGGCTGCGCGGCTACCACGACACCCAGCGCTACCCGGACGCCCGGCTCGTGCCCGGCCTGGTCATCTTCCGCTGGGACGCGCCGCTGTTCTTCGCCAACGCCGAGCAGTTCCTGGAGCGCGTGCTGGAAGCGGTGGCGGCCTCGCCGACCCGGGTGCGTCGCGTCATCGTCACCGCGGAGCCGATCACGAGCGTCGACGTGACCTCGGCCGACATGCTGCTCGACCTGTCCTCCAAGCTCCACGAGTCCGGGGTCGAGCTGCGCTTCGCGGAGATGAAGAGCCGCGTCATGGACAAGTTCGCGCGCTTCGAGCTGCTCCCCGTCCTCGGCGAGCCGCTCTTCTACCCCACGCTCGGCGCCGCCGTGGACGCCTACCTCGCGGACCACGAGGTGGACTGGAAGCCGTGAGCTGAGCGGCTACTTCGACACCGCGATCGACTTGCGGAACAGCGACACGCTGTAGACGAAGAACGCGAGGCCCACGAGGCCCACCATGGAGAACTGGCGCCACACGGCGGAGAGCCCGCCCCCGCGGTAGATGATCACCTGCGAGAAGCTGACGAAGTGCCGCGACGGCAGGAAGTAGGTCATAGCCTGCAGCCAGCGCGGCTGGCTCTCCACCGGCGTCGAGCCGCCCGAGAGGAGCTGGAGCACGACGATCACGAGGATGATGAGCAGCGCGAACTGCGCCATCGAGCGCGAGATCGTGCCCAGGTAGAGCCCGAGCGCGGTGGCGAAGAACAGGTAGAGCAGCACGCCGGTGAACCACAGCAGGTGCGAGCCCGCGAACGGCACCTTGAGCGTCATCTCCACCACCCCGAACAGCGAGATCGCGACCGCGATGAGGATCACGAGACCGTTGGCCCACACCTTGGCCATCGCGATCTCGAACGCGGTGAGCGGCATCACCAGCAGGTGCTCGAGCGTGCCGTGCTCGCGCTCGCGGATCACGGCGGCGCCGGTGAGCACCACGGTGAGCAGCGTGAGCTGGTTGATGATCGCGACCACGCTCGTGAACCACGCCGAGATGCCGTTCGGGTTGAACAGCTTCCGCACCACCAGGTGGATGGGCGGCGGCGCGGTCATGTCCGTGCGCCTCAGGTACGAGGCGATGCGGTCGTTGACGATGTTCTTGATGTAGCTGGAGCCGATGCCCGCCTGCTGCATCGCCGTGGCGTCGATGCTGAGCTGCAGCTCGGGGTTCCGCCCCGCGCGCAGGTCGCTCTCGAACTGCGGTGGCACCGTGACCACGAACATGAACCGGCCGCGGTCCATGGCGTCCTCGACCTCGCGGGTCCCGATCAGCTCCGGGAACTGGAACCGCGGCGGGAAGAACGCGTTGAACAGCTCCTTGGAGAGCTGGGAGTGGTCCTCGTCGGCGAACGCGATCGAGGCGTTGTTCACCTCGTTCGACGTGCCGGTGGCCTGCGAGTAGATCGCGAGCGTGAACGCGTAGATCACGAACAGCATCATGGCGCTGTCGCTCACCAGGCTGCGGATCTCCTTGAGCCCGAGCCAGAGGATGTTCCTGAGCGAGCCCATGTCAGCGCTCCTGCTTTCTCAGACCCATGGTGCTGATCGCCCACAGCACGGGGATCGCGGCGAGCAGGAACAGGATGTCGTTCATCATCAGCGCCGGCTTCAAGCCCTTCGTGTAGGCGCCGAGGCTCGAGTGCATGTAGTAGGTCGTGGGCCAGATCGAGCCGATCGCCTTGGCGCCGCCCTCGAGCGTCGAGACCGGCTGCAGCAGGCCGGAGAACTGGATCGTGGGCTGGATCGTGAGGATCGCGGTGATGAACACGGCGGCCACCTGCGTGCTCGTGAACGTGGAGGTGACCATGCCCACGCCGGTCGTCACGGTGACGTAGAGCAGCGTGCACAGCATGAGCATGAGGAAGCTGCCCTTGATCGGCACGCCGAACACGATCAGCGCGATCGCGGCGAGAATGAAGAAGTTGACCATGCCGATCGCGATGTAGGGGAGCTGCTTGCCGAGCAGGTACTCCATGCGCCCCGTGGGCGTGACGTAGAAGTTGATCATCGAGCCCAGCTCCTTCTCCCGGACGATGCTCACCGTCATCAGGATGGCCGGGATCAGGATCAGCAGCAGCGCGGGGACGCTGGGCACGATCGAGTAGATGCTCTTGAACGCCGGGTTGTACATGTAGCGGTCCTGCACCGTCGCGGTGTAGCGGGTCGGGCCGGTGGCGAAACCGCTCGCCGGGTCCTTGAGCGTGCGCTGGTGCACCGCCTGCACGTACTGGGCGACAGTCTCGCCGCGGAACGTCATCGCGCCGTCCACCTGCGAGAGCACGTCCGGGTCGGCGCCGCGGCGGAAGTCGCGGCCGAAGTTCGGCGGGATCTCGAGCAGCAGCGAGATGTCGTCGGACTTCATGCGCTCGAGCCCGGCGTCGTCGTCGTAGACGGGCTGCGTGGGCGTGAAGTAGATCTTCGAGCCGGCGAACTGGTCGAGGTAGGCGCGGCTCTCGGGCGATTGGTCGCGATCGAACGCGGCATAGCGGATGTGCTCGACGTCGGTGGTGATGCCGAAACCGAACACGAGCATGAGCAGCGCGGAGCCGACGAACGCGAACGCGAGCCGCACCGGGTCGCGCAGGATCTGCGCGGTCTCGTTGCGGCTGTAGGCGAGCATGCGGCCGATCGCGAGCGACAGGCCGGAGCGCTCCGCGTGGCTCCCGACGGGCTGCGGCGGCTCGACGGCGGCTGCGGCGGTGACCGCGGTCGCGGGCTTCGCCTCCGGCTTCGCGTCCTTCTTGGCATCCTTCTTGGCTTCCTCGATCGCGTCCTCCATGTGGCCGATGAACGCTTCCTCGAGGTTCGCGGCCTTGCGGTCGTCGATGATCTTCTGCGGTGGATCGCAC
>Ga0070689_100003543_pt1 | contig 10386 bp, 4 predicted proteins | sample KBSS23HmetaG_FD_64669 | JGI IMG/M metagenome (GOLD analysis project Ga0070689, IMG submission 64669) | Switchgrass rhizosphere microbial communities from Kellogg Biological Station, Michigan, USA - KBS S2-3H metaG | ecosystem: Host-associated > Plants > Roots > Rhizosphere ... | reverse complement strand
ATGACCAGGAATGCCAGCGGGTGCAGCAGGCCGGCAATGAAGAAAGCCGGAGGGTAACCTTCGCGTTCGACCAGCCAGCCCACAAGCAAGCCGAAGAGCATTCCCCCGAACCCACCGGCGCATCCGAGCAGCCCTTCGACGGAGCCAACGACCCGGGGCGGGAAGAGATCCGCCGGCAGCGTTTGCAGATTGGCCGACCAGAATTGATGGGCAAACATCGCGGTGCTGAAAAACACGATCGCAAAGTTAAGGGGCGCGGCGGCGATGAAAAGTGTTGTCGGCAACAGCGCCGCGCCGATGCCCAAGGCGATTTTGCGCGAACGATCCAATGAAATATTGCGACCTAACAAGAACCCGCCCAGCGCTCCTCCGGAAAGACTTCCAGCGCCTGCGAACGCAAAGGGAATCCAGGCAAAGTAGCCAATCGCCTTGATATCGAGCTGGCGGGCATCGCCCAAATATTTTGGCAGCCAGAAGATGAAAAAATACCACGCGGCATCCGAGAGAAACTTCGCCAGCATCAGGCCCCAGACTGCGCGGTAGGTGAAGAGCCTGTGCCATCGAATCGATGGGGCTTTGCCGGTTGGCGGCGCCAGCGCCGACATACGCGAGGATTCGATAAACTCCCTCTCCGCCGGGGCAACAAACCGACATTGGGATGGAGAGTTGTAATACCGGAGCCAAATCACCGCCCAAACAAGCCCGAGCGCGCCGGTGATAAAAAACACCCAACGCCATCCCAGGATGCCGACGATGAGCGCAATGAGCGGGGGCGCAATGACAGCGCCGACGGCCGAGCCGGTGTTGAAGACGCCGAACGCCAGGGAACGCTCCCTGGGCGGGAACCATTCGGCCACGGCCTTCCCGGAACCTGGAAAGCCCCCGCCCTCCCCGATGCCGAGCAGGAAACGAAAGGTGCCCAGCCCCAGGAGCGACGTGGCGGTGCCAGTTAGGAAATTGGCGGCCGACCACCATATAATCATCAGCGCATAGCCCAGCCGGGTTCCCAACCAGTCCATGATTCGCCCGCCGCCCGCATACATGACGGCATACGCCAGCAGGAAGAGAAAGTTAAGGCGGGCGAAGTCTTCGTTGGAAATCGGGATCTCCTTCCGAATTTCACCGACGACGACAGGGAAGGTCTGGCGATCGAGATAGTTCAGTGCGGTCGCGAGGACCAGCAGCCCGGCGATCCACCACCGAAAAGGTTTAAAGTAAGCCACGGGCCGAACTCAGGAGTTCAAAACCTTCATGGCCTTCTTGACGTTATCCAGCCGCAGCACGAGCAACCCCCGGCGCGCATCCGGCGCGGTGGCGCAGTAGCAATACTCGATGTTGACCCGCGCATCGGCCAACCGGTCGCAAATGCGCGCGAGGGAGCCCGGCTTGTTGTCGCCCTCAATCATCAACACGTCGGTTTCCACCACCAGGGTCCCCCTCTCCTCAAAGAGCAGAAGCGCCCGGCGCGGATCGCTCACCACCATGCGCACCACGATGTGGTCCACCGTGTCGCTCGTCGAAATGGCGTAAATGTTAATCTTGGCCTCCGCCAGCGCTTCACAAACCCGGGCGAATGTTCCAGGCCGGTTATCGAGGAAAAGAGCCAGTTGGGTAACAAGTTGCATGAGTCGTGGGCGGCGATGACCGCCAGACGAAACTATTGTCCTACGAGATTTCGGGCGTCGACCTGATTTTTTACGGATGAACCGATAGGAGAACCGCGGATCGGGAAATTCGGCCTCATCGTAGCCACGCCCGCGTGGTGTCCTCACTATCGAAGCAACGGGCCCGGGATTAACTTTCCCTGTGCAAAATTCCGCTGACGCCCTGCGACGATGGTTTGGCATGTTATGCCTGTCGCTCGCTGCCGGAATGCTGACGTGGGGCCGGACCCTCCTTCAGGGGCATCTCACAGGCTGGCGTTTCGTCGTGTACTGGAGCCTCTGTACCATCCTCGCCGCCGCAGCAGTCGCCCTGTCCGTCATCGACATCATGATCATTCGCCGCCGCCTTCGACAAACTCATCAACAGCTGATCACTAAAACCTTCGACCACATCCGCAACTCACCTCGGGAGTAACCCAGTGATTCGTCATTCGTCATTGTTCATCGCTCCGTCGGGCCGACCTAAACCATCGAAACCAACGAATCGTATCCCGCCACGGATGAATCTTGCTCTGCTCCGTCTTGTAGATGACCTGAACGGGAACAAACGCCACTACCTGCCCTGCCCTGACAAATCCCATTAACATCTCCGATTCAATTTCGAAATGCCGGGTGTGGAGTCCAAGACGATTCCACACATCAACCCGAATCAGCCGGAACCCACATTGGGAGTCGGGCAAATCCTGGCCAGCCAGTCGCGACAGCCTCCGGCTCATCCATCGGTTGACCCATCGCCGGATAACCGGCATGGAGTGAGCCGCGACCATTCGATTGCCAACAACCAGCGCCGCGCCTCCAGCTTCAGCGGCCTGGAAAAACCTGGGAATATCCGCAGGGGCGTGCTGCCCATCGCCGTCGAGGGTCAAAACCCAGGCGAATTCCCGTTCCCGGGCCCGGTCAAGGCCGGCCGCCAAAGCGAACCCCTTCCCCATCGGCGTCGGGTGTCGAATCACTTCGGCCCCAGCTGCGCGCGCGACGTCGGAAGTTCCATCGCTGGACCCATCATCCACCACCAGCACGCAGTCGACAAACTCGCGCACCGCGGCGACCACGCGGCCGACGGCAGCTGCTTCGTTGAGGCACGGAAGCAACGCCATGCAGGACTGCCGCCAGTTCATTGGAGCAAGGTCTTCAATGCCATGCCGTGGCGCGAGCGCTCAGGGCTTCCGCGCCGAGGCGAGGGCCGGGTCGTCGAGGTCGAGGCGATAGAGGACTTGATTGTAATTATAGCGCGGCGTCGGCTGCGCGTGATTCGCAAATTCCTCCGTGTAGGTGCCCTCGAAGATCAGGATCGATGAGTTGGCCGGCGTGAATTCCGGATGCAGCCGGGGATTGTAAAACGTGTAGTTTTCATGAGTAAGAACCTTCACGGCCGGGCCCCACGACCCAAGAGGAGCATCCGCTTCGGCGTACCAAAGCTCACCGAACGCCGAGGGCTTGCCGAACGATTCCATGAAAACCGTGACCCAACGGTGACGGAACTCATTCCACGCGATGGAACCCGTGTGAGGCTTCACCACGGCCCCGTTCGTCGCGGTCAGGTGCGGCTGCGGGTCGAGCACTTCCCACTTCGACGCGTCCTGCCATGCCTCAAAGGTGGCCGGACATCGCAGCTTCGGCAACGGATTGCCGAACAAGACAAACTCCTTCCCGGCTGAATCGCGCCAAAACGCGGCGTGCCCGGATGGAATCGGCGGTTCCTTCGGGGATGTCTCAGATTTCGTCCAGACCACTCGCAATTGCTCGAACTCCGCCTTCTCATCATTCCACACGCACAGACCAGATTGATAGGCTTCGAGGTAATTTCGAACCTTGATGTAGGAAGCGCACAATTTCGATTGTCCATTGCCGTCCTTCAGACTGACGTAACCGGACAACCACGTTGGACCTTTGCCCGGCATGGGGGCGAGACCGCGCGGTTTCCCATCCCGATCGGTGAAATATTCAAATTGCAGGCGAACGGGAGGCTCAAATGATTTCAAGGGCGCGATGGGGGTTGTCGCCCCGGTCATATCGAAGATTCCCAAGGGATACCGCGGCACCAAGGTGTCTCCCCAGGCCCAGAACATTTTCCCCCGATGAACCGCGTTTTGGACGCTGTCGCATCCGAAAACCCCATAGTCGCGCGACGCCGGCTCTCCACCCAGCTTCTCGCTCTCCGCAAATAGACCAGCTCCGGTGATGCGGCCGAGCCGTTTTGCGATGTTTGCGCGATGCACTTCCACCCGCAGCCGTCCTCCCGGCTCCGGTTTCAACCGGAAGCCGCGCATGCCGAAGCCGTCCTTCGGCGCTTCGTAGCCGTGCCCGACCACGTTGAACCACACCTCCCGTCCCATGAGTTCCGGCTCGTCCAGAGCGATCACGCCGGCATTGTCCGTCACAAAGACCGCGTGGTGCGTCGTTCGCAAAATGACGAGCGGGACGGGCCAGCCGTTCTGCTTATCAACGACTTCAATGCGGCAAGCCTCGACCGACAAAGCCGGAATGCACGTGGCCAGCAGGAGCGCTCCGGCCAGACCGCTCAACCGCCATCCTCCGGGCGAAAGGCCGGACATTTTGCAGGGCATCGTCATGCGACAAGCTTATTGTAACCAGGCGCGATATCGTCGAGCGGAAACTCGCGTCCGCCGCATCCCCTCGCTCTCGTCAAAGGCTCACAAAAGCGAAGACCGGGTGGGTGCCACCCGGTCTCGCGTGTTCAAGATGAGCAGGCGGACTATTGCGCGGTGATGCGATAGAAACGGGAGGCCACGACCGGACCTGGGTCAGTGAAGGCCTTCGTGGTGCCATCGCCCACGATCGTCGTCAGAAGCGTCCAGGTGGGATCGTCGAACGTATTCTTGTACTCGACGCGATAATTCACACCGGGACTGGTCATGAAGGCTCCGCTGAAGTTGCCTCCAACGAACCCAAACACACTGATCACGGGCGGCGTCGTGTTGATGACGGTGATCGTCGCCTGGCAGGTCGCGGTCAGGCCCAGCAGATCGGTCGCCGTGAATGTGACGACCGTCGCCCCGAACGGCAGCACCGCACCGGGCGCCGGGCTCTGCGTCACCACAACCGAGCAATTGTCGACGGCGACAACCTCACCCGTCAGGTTCGGCAGCACGAATGGCGTTGCCGAACTGACGGTGCGATTGGTGGCGCACGTCACGATGATCGGCGCTTGCGGATCGGTTTCCGGCAACGTCACGACAACTTCGCCCACCGAGATCCCGCCAGCCTGACCATCGCTGGCCAGATAGTAGAATCGATCGAGGCCGCAGGAATTGATCGGCCGCAAGTAGGTGATGGTGCCACCGGTCATCGTAACCGCGCCGGGCCCGCCGCCGTCGAAGCTGTTCGCAAAATTCGCGGGGCTGCCGGGAGTGGTCACATTGATGACCAGGTCATCGATCCAGTGTGTTTGATTTTCACCGCCGGTGCGGGCGAACAGTCCGAACCGTCCCATCACCGGCGTGTAGGGCGTGGGCAGATTAAGGACCACGTTCGTCCCGTCGACCATGACATCAAGGGTGCCGTCGGCATCCAGCTTCAGGTTGACCGGGATGTAGTTCACGCTATTCCATTTTGGAATGAGGATGAATCCGAGCTGGACGCCGCCCCACTTGAGTTTGAAGGACGGAGAGTCGGTTCCACCGGTGGGGTAGTTGTCGACACACACGGACAAGCCGGTTCCCAATCCCTCTTCCGCCGCCGTCGCCCCGGTGGCGGCGTTCGGCAGGTCGGAGGCAAGGTTGAAGCTGAATCCGTCCGCGGCGTTGCCCGAACCGTTTCCGATACGCAGTTTGAAGCTGGCATTGAACGAGGCCACGGCCACTCCCGGCGTCAGTTCCGGAAGGACAAGGGAACCCGCTTGGTTATTGGCGTTGTCGGTGAGATGCAACGCGCCACTGCCGCCGACACCGGTCGTTGCGTCCACATAGGCGTTGCCATAAAGGGCGCCGCCTCCCAGGTTGTAGTCACGGCCCGTATCCACGGTCAGCACCGTGAGGCTCACGTTGTCGACCGAGTGCGACTCGAACGAACCGCCAGTGCGGGCGTAGAACCCGAATCTTCCAATCGCCGGAACGTAGGGCACCATGACATTGCCAAACACATTCGTGCCGTCGACCAACACCGTGACTTTGCCCTCCGGAGTCATCGAGACCGCCACTGGCACATAGCGTCCGATGTTCCAGGTCGCTGCCTGGACGAAACCGATCTGCACTCCGCCGAATTTGAGTTTCAGCGCGGAGCTGAACGCGCGGCCATCGAGCGCGCCGCGGAAGTTGTCGACGCAGAAGGACACTCCGGTTCCGCTGCCTTCCTCAGCCGCAGCGACCGTTCCCAGCGCGACATCGCGACCGAAGTTGAAGCTGAAGCCGTCAGCCGCTTCATTGGCCCCGCCTTCGGAGACTCGAAGGTCGAATGAAGCCGTGAAGCCGGAAACGCGCTTGCGCGGTGCCAGTTCCGCCGTCACCCATCCGCCGGATTGATTGGCCGCCGCGGTGGTTAACTTCAACGAGCCGGAACCATCAACACCGCCGGCCAGCGGATCGACAATCGCATTGCCGTAAACCGCAGCCCCGGCCAGGTTCCCCTCATTGAAGTTGGCCGTCGCTGTCACCGGCGGGATGCCGCTGACCGCAGTGACTGTCAGGGCGTCTCCTTCCGGATCCGAATCGTTGGCGAGCAAGTTCGCCGCGGAGATGGCCAGAGGCCCGCTCGCCGGCGCCGTGGCGGAGTCACCGTTGACCAGCGGCAGCTGGTTATTGACTGTCAACGTCACCGGTACGCTGGTGACTTCACCGCCGTCGTTGCCGACATCGACGGTATAGATTCCGGAGTCTCCAGCACTGGCGTTGGCGATGTTCAATGTCGCCGACGTGGCTCCTTCGATGGCCACGCCATTGCGGCGCCATCGATAGCGGAGCGCACCGCTGTTCGGCGGATTCACGGCCACGACGGAGTAGGAGGCGGAGCCATGCAAGGCCAGGGTCCTGGAGGCCGGTGTGGGCTGCGTGGTGATCGTCGGTGGATCCGGAATGTAAACATTCCGGTACTGGGCCAGCGTCGGCGGGGCGCCGGCAAGATGCGCCGTCGTCGCCAATCCGACATAGACCGTGTTGGAGAATGTGTTGTGCGTCGTGCCCGCGGCGTACCAGTTCATGCCGTCGCGGCTGCGATAGGCGCGGAACGTATCCCCGTTTCGCGTCATGCGAATCCAGCCATTCGGGATGTCGGGCTCCGTGCCCAGCGCGATGGTGGCGTTGGTGGCGTAGGTCCAGGCAGCAGTAGTGCCACCGACGGCCATGCGCGCTCCCGCTTCGCCCTGATCCCGCCCGCCGTCGCGGATGGGCGGATTGATGAGGTAATGGAGCGTCCGGCTGTTCGCGTCCAGAGTTTCGCGAATCATCAAGCCTGCTTTCTGGATGGTGTCCGTGCTGGAGCGCAGGAGGCTTTGCACGCGAACGCGGACGTCGAAGTCGCCGCTGCGCGGAGCCAGCGTCAGGTGTCCCTGATCCGCATTGCCCCAGATATCGGCGCCTCCGGCCATGACGTCGATTTCGCCATCACGCACGCTGAAGCTTGAGCCAGCCGCGGTGGGCGCGCCCACATCCAGAGTGGCGTAACCCTTCACCCGGCCGGTGAATGAACCGACTCCTGGAAACGTTCCCAACGGGTCCGACGTGCCATACACATTGGGCGCTTCGATGGTGAATTCGCCGGTGATGGGAGACTCGAGGGTGACGAAGGCGGTGAAACCATCGGGCCGGGCATCGGCGGCGATAACCACGGCGGCGCCGCCGTTGACGATATAGGCAAACTCGTCACCTGCGCTGAAGGCATCGACCGGTTCGGAGAATTCAACTCCGATCGTTCGTCCATCGAGGCTGGCGGCAGCGACGATTCGCGGGCCGCGGTTGTCCGCCCCGATGTGCAACGTGGTGGAAGACATCGCCGTGGCACCGGGGACAGACACGATCACCCGGATGACCGCTCCGTTATCCGCGGCCGTAGCCTTGAAAGAATACTGGGCGCGGTTATTGCCCGGCACATCGACATAGCTCGAGGTGGCCGCATTGAATCGCTGCCATTGATACCGCACCAGCGTGGAGAGACTGGATGGCGTCACCGCCGCGGCCACGTTGAGATTCACGAGGTCATTCACCAGTGCATTCACATCGCTCGGTAGCGACGTGGTGAGGGTAACCGTGGACGCGGCCGGGTTGCCAGGGGCGCTGAAGAACTCGGCCAGCGCGATATCACCCGAGCCAGGCGCAGCCGGCAGAGCGACGATGGGAAGCAGTGTCCCCGGGTCCAGCTGACGGAACACGACTTCCATGTGATCGCCACCACCACCTTCCTTCACGAAGCCCTCGATGTAATAGGCCGTGTTGGAATTGAGCGACAGGATCGGCGAGATGCTGGTGCCGACAATTCCATTGCCGGTGCCGTTCTCGTAGGTGCCGGAGTTGGCCCCGTCATTGCGCGCGATCATCACCCGGCCATTGGCCGACGGACCGTTGGTGTTCATGAACAGCTGGGTGCCGTCATCCCCGCGGATCCAGAAGCGATAGAAGCCGGTCGCGGGCGGCAGGAAGAAGCCGGAAACGCGCGCGCCGTAATTGTCGAGACCGGTGGAGACGGCGAATTGACCAACACCAAAGCGGTTCGTGTAATACGACACATCCGCGAAGTTGTTGATGTACTTCGAATCCTTCACCAGGTTGTCCACCGCCGTGCCCGGGATGTTCGTGTAGATTTCCACGAAGAGAGCGCTGCCGCCGCCGGGTGCCCAGCCAGTGAATGTCGCGGTGGAATTCGCGGCGATGAGGTTGCCGCTGGAGGAGGCATCCTTGATGCCGTTGACCGTCACGATGTAATTCGCGCCCGGAGTCTGCGGGGTGGTGCGCAGGCTGACGCGTGTCCGGCGTCCGTAATCGAACGTCGCGCTCAACACGCTCAGGCCATTGATGCGGTAATTGGCCAGGCAGCCGGCCGTCAAGGCGTCCAGCGGCTCGCTGAAGGTCAGCACGACCGTGTCGTAGTACTGCGATCCGAGCGCCGTGAGGAGAGTGGGCGCAGTGCTGTCTCCGACCACCGTCACCGTCGAAGAGGCCGACGCCACGCCAAACTGGTTGCTGACGACGCAGGTGATGACCGCGCCATTGTCGGCCACAGTGAAGACATTGGTGAACACTTCGCCGTTGGCGAAGATCTGTGTTCCATTCTTGAACCAGGAAATGAAGGCCGGAACGCCTGTTCCCACGGTGTTTATTCCCAGCGCGGTATAGGCGCCGGAGATGCCCACCGCGTTAAACTTCACTTCGACACCGTCAGTGACGGTCGGATTGAGCGGCGCCACTCCGCGAATGCGGGCGGGGCCCACGCGGCTGACATTGGTCGGGAAGCGGAACAGGGAGGCCGCGGCCACCTCGGTCACGGGCGGGATAGCATTGTCGCTTTGCGCGCGCACGGCCACGCTGAATCCGTCGCCGCCGCCGCCTTCGCGCCAGCGCGCTTCGATGTAATAGAGCTGGCCGGCGTTCAGGGCGACGCCCTGACGCATCAGTTGGTAGTTGCCATTGAACGCGGGGATTTGCCCCAGGAAGCTGGCTCCATTGGGATCGGTGCTGTTCACCGCGTTCGTGTTCATCCAGAGCTCGGATGAATCGTCACTCCGCAGGTAGAACTTGTACTGGCCCGATGTGGCGGGCGTGAAGTAAGCCACGGCGCGGCCGAAGTAATTGTCGATGGTGCCATTGACCTGCACCAGGTTGGTGTTGAACCCAAAATAGCGCGAGTAACCCGCGATGTTGGGAATGGTGGAGATCACGCGGGGCAGATTGGTGGTCACCAGAAAGTCGGGCAGGTTGCCGTTGCCCGCGTTCTCCGATTGAACCAGGCCCGTGTAGAGTTCGATGGCAATGGGTGAGGCCGGAGCGGATGCCGTGGGGAACGCCAGCTGGCTTGCCGGGATCACTTCCCCTTGTCCCGGAACAGTGTCATCCGTGCGAACGGCCACCGTGCCACCGTCGCCGCCGGTCGACTCCTTGAACCGGAATTCCATGTAGTAACGCTGTCCGGCTATGAGGTTGTTGGTCACTCGATTGGCGGCGTTGTAGGCCTGAATGTTCGCCGTGAGGTTGATCTGAACCACTGCCCCCGCCGGATTCGTGCTGTCGGTGGCGTTGGTGTTCATCAGGAACTGGGCGAAATCATCCGCCCGGATCGAGAAACGGTAATCCGCAGTCGTCGCCGGAACGAAGTAGGAATACATCCGCACACCATAGTGATCGCCCCAACCCTGATTGGGGAAGTTGGCGTTATTCGGATGGAGACCGAAGACATTGGAGTAAACCACGAAGTCCGGCGTGCCAAACTTCGTCCGCGCCGGGCTGATCAGGTCCGTAATGTTGCCGGCATTGGTCAACGAGCCGTAGAACTCCATCACCACCGGGCCGGTGGCCACGGCGTCGTTGCCGCCGATGCTGGTGAAGGTCCGGACGGCCGGAGTGGCAATCGTATTGCCGTTGAGATCCTGAACACCGGAAACGCTCACGCCGTAGGTGCCCCCACTCATCGCGGTCGAGGTCGTCAGTACCACCGTGCGCGGGTCACTGCCCAGGAACACCGCGGAAACCACGCCCATGCTCGTGCCCGCACCATTGGTCACCACGTAGTTTCCGGCGAGGATGGCGGTGGAGGTCACCGGTTCGGAGAAGGTGAGCAG
>Ga0070689_100003542_pt1 | contig 10391 bp, 10 predicted proteins | sample KBSS23HmetaG_FD_64669 | JGI IMG/M metagenome (GOLD analysis project Ga0070689, IMG submission 64669) | Switchgrass rhizosphere microbial communities from Kellogg Biological Station, Michigan, USA - KBS S2-3H metaG | ecosystem: Host-associated > Plants > Roots > Rhizosphere ... | reverse complement strand
GGTCCGCCGCCCGGTCCCCGGCCAGGTCCGCCGCCCGGTCCACCGCCGGGTCCCCGGCCAGGTCCGCCGCCCGGCCCGCGGGCATGTCCGCCGCCAGGTCCGCCGCCGGGCCCGCGGCCAGGTCCACCGCCCGGTCCGCCGCCTCCCGCGCCTCGCCCCGGGAAGCCTGGCCCCCCGGGAGGTCGCGGTCCGCGGCCCCGACCGCGATCCTTGTCTCGATCGGCGTACGTACCGCCGCCGGCGGGACGATCGGGTCCGCCGGGCGCACGTGTGACCATCCAGCCCGGACCGCCGAGCGGACTGTCGGGACCGCGCCCAGGACGATCGCCGCGCCCGGGGCGATCGCCCCTGGGCGGACCCTTGTCGCCGCGCGGACCGCCACCCGGGCCGCCGCGTCCATGACCGCCGGCATGTCCGCGATCGCGGCCGCCGCCGCCGCCGCCGCCACCGCGACCGCCGCCACCACCACGGTCGTGGCCGCCGCGTCCCCCGCGGCCGTCACGGCTATCGCGCCGGCCGCGCGGCTCCGGCCGCGGCAGCAGGTCGACCAGGTAGTAGAAGTCGCCCTGCTTCTTCGCACTCGGCGGCGGATCCTCACCGGTCATCACGCGCACGAGGCGCACGTTGTCCGCCCGCCCACGCATCACCTCCAGCGCCTCCATCAACCGGGCCAGGCGGTCGCCCTTGATGCCCATCTTCTCTTCGATCTCTGCCGCCGCGCGCGCCGCGCTCTCGTCGACGGGCGCCGCCGGTGTTGCCTCGGCCGCGCCTTCGGTTTCGGCCGCCGGCTCTGACGCCGCTTCGGCTTCGGCCGCCGTCTCCGCGGCCGCCTCGGCTTCGGCCGCCGGTTCTGGCGCGGCCTCCGATGACTCGGGCGCAGCCTCCGCCGGCTCCGCGGGCGCGCCGGCCTCGGCCTCCGCCGCGACGGTTTCCTCTGTCGCCGGAGGGGCGGCCTCGCCGCCCGCGGATTCGGGCGCCCCTTCGAGCGCCTCGCTCGCCGGCGCCTCGGTCGGCGCCTCGGCGGCCTCGCCGGCCGCCGGTTCGGCGGGTGCCTCGGTCTGTGCGGGAGCGGCGGGCTTCGGCGGCGGACGGTGCGCCTGTCGAATCTGCGCCGCCTCACGCAAGAGGGTGCCGGGGAACTCAGTGATGGTCTTCATGACGGAACGGCGTTCGGGAACGCGCTCGGAAGCGCGTTACTTGATCTTCGAAGCCGCTTCGAGCTTCTTGAAGTCGTCGGCCGCGTTCTTCGTCAGCTCGTAGTTGTCGAGGTCCTTGTGGCAGCCGTCGCAGGTGAACTTCTGACCCGCCGCCTTCGCCTGCTTGACCATCTCCTTCATCACCTTCTTGGCCTCTTCACGGCCACCCTTGGCGCACGCCCTCGCGGTGGGCGAATCACCCTTGGTCGCGATCGTGCACTTCCCGCCGTCGCCGGCCGTCGCGCTTCCCGCGACTACGGCGAACGTCAAGATCGTGGCGGTGAAAACGAGAGCAGCGAAACGGATCATGGCGATGTCTCCGAGGGGTTTCGAGGGTGAGGGACCTTCGTCGAGCGCCACAGCTTATAGCACTGGACGCCCCGGGCGGTATAGCACTGGACGGCCGGGGCGGAACAAGTATTCAGGCCCGACTTTCTCGACGGTGGCAGGATTCCAGACGGCGCGCAAACCGGATATAGTGGCGGCCCATGCGACAGATGCCCGGGAGGAGAGCAGGCGCTGCACTCGCGGTTTTGGTCGGCGCAAGTCTGGTTCTAGGTACGGGAAACGCGGAGGCCCAGAACAAGAAGGAGGGCATCCAATACGAGGTCGGCGTTTCAGGCGGCGCGCATCTGTTCGCCAACAACGTCGAACTTGGCGTCGCCGACGATCCGGGGTTCGTGACGACGCCCAAGAACGCGCCGCTGTTCGGGCTGCGCCTGGGCCTGCTCCTGAACCCGATGTTCGCGATCGAGGCGGAAGGGGTCGGGATTCCGAGCAAGGCGCGCAGCAACGACGCGAGCACCTTCATCATCGGCGCGCGCGGTTCGGTGGTCTACAACATCCTGCCGGGCGAAAAGTTCGTCCCGTTCGTCCTCGCCGGTGCCGGCATGCTGAACGTCGCCTCGGCGAGCGGCAGCGGCTACAGCGACATCAAGAAGGACACTGACTTCGAATTCCACGGCGGCGCCGGCGCCAAGTATTACCTCACCGACGTCGTGCACCTGCGGCTCGACGCGCGTGCGCTCGGCGTCCCGAATCAGAAGTCCAAGAGCTACTCGGTCGACTGGGAATTCATGCTCGGCCTCGGGTTCACGTTCGGCGGCACCGTGCCGACCCCGCCGCCCCCGCCGCCGCCCATCGTCAAGGACACCGACAACGACGGCATCCCGGACGATCAGGACAAGTGCCCGAAGGAGGCCGGCCCGAAGGAAAACGGCGGCTGCCCGGACAAGGACTCGGACGGCGACGGCGTCGTCGACCGCAAGGACAAGTGCCCGGACAAGGCGGGCCCGCCGGAGCGCGACGGCTGCCCGGTGGAAGACACGGACAACGACGGCATCCCCGACGACAAGGACAAGTGTCCCGACCAGGCCGAGGACAAGGATCAGTTCGAGGACGAGGACGGCTGCCCCGATCCTGACAACGACAAGGACGGCATCCCCGACGAGAAGGACAAGTGCCCGAACGAGGCCGAGACCAAGAACGGCTACCAGGACGAGGACGGCTGCCCCGACGAGGTCCCGGCGCCGGTCAAGAAGTTCACGGGCGTCGTCAAGGGCATCAACTTCCGGCGCAACTCGGCCGACATCAAGGCGTCGTCGTTCCCGCTGCTGAAGGAGGCGGTGGGTGTGTTCAAGGAGTATCCGACCCTGCGGGTCGAGATCTCGGGGCACACCTCCGACGAGGGCAAGCGCGACTTCAACATGAAGCTTTCGCGCAAGCGCGCGGAGGCGGTGAAGGCGTTCCTGGTTTCGGCCGGCATCGACGAGAGCCGCATCGGAACCGTCGGCCACGGTCCCGACAAGCCGATCGCGGACAACGAGACCAAGGAAGGCAAGGAGAAGAACCGCCGCATCGAGTTCCGCCTGCTCGGCACCGAGGAGAAGGTTCAGACCCAGCCCGAACCGGAGGACATCAACCCGTCGCCGGATCGCGATGGCAAGGGCAAGGCCAAGGGCGACAAGCAGCCCAAGGGCGAGAAGCCCAAGAAGGAGAAGGCGCCCGCCGGCGAAGGCGCCGGTGAGGGCGGCGAGAAGCCCGCCAAGGCGAAGAAGGCCAAGAAGGAGAAGGCGCCTGCGCCCGAGGGCGATCCGATGCCGGCGGCGAAGCCCGCAGGCAAGGGCGCCGCGAAGGAAAAAGGCGCGCCGGTCGACAAGTCGAAGACCGCCGCCCCCAAGGGCGAGCTCTAGGAGAGCCGGACCCTCTCCCGAAGACGGGAGAGGGGACCAGACCTACTTGGCGAGCGACGGGAAGACCGGGCAGCCGCGCGGGTAGGGGCGTTCGTGCTCCTGGGCGTCGGTGGTGGGCGCGGGATCGCGGCAGAGGTGCGAATCCGAACAGGCCACCAGCCGATCGATCACCTCGTTGCGCGTGGCGGTCACCGATCGATCGAAGTGAGGGCAGTGAACCACGACCTTGAGCAGGACCGAACGGCGCATCGGGTTCCCCGATTCTACTCCGCCAGGAGGACTTCGGTTTCCACGGGCGTCGCGTAATCGACGCCCGGAACCTCGAACCCGAACAGCACGCGGAAGTCGTGCTTGAAGCCGGCGTAGTCGGTGACCGACGTCAGGTTTTCGGTCGTGACGGCTTTCCAGAGCTCGCTCACGCGGGCCTGCACCTTCGGGTCCATCTCGAGGTCGTCGATGCGGATGCGGCCGCCGGCGTCGGTCGACGGCGTGCGCCCGGGCGCGAGGTGATCGCGGAACAGGCGCGCGATCTGCTCCGCCGTCCCTTCGTGGGTACCGGCCTCCTTCATCACCTTGTAGAGCGCGCTGATGTAGAGCGGCACCACCGGAATCGCCGCCGACGCCTGCGTGACGAGCGCCTTGTTGACGCTGACCCACGCCGCCCCGCCGAGCTTCTCGCGCAGCGCCGCGGACAGCGCCGCCGTCTTCGCCTCGAGGTCCTCCTTCGCCCGGCCGATGGTGCCGGACCGGTAGATCGGCATCGTCAGCTCGGGTCCGATGTAGCTGTAGGCGACGACCCGGCAGCCCTTCGCGAGCACGTCGGCGGCGAGGAGCGCCTCGACCCAGTCGGTGAGGTCCTCGCCGCCCATGACCTTGCACGTCGCCTCGATGTCCGCCTCGGAGGCGGGCTGGATCTCGACCTGCTGGATCTGATCGTTGCCCAGGTTGATGCTGGAACTGCGGAACGGCGCGCCGATGGGCTTCAGCGTCGAGCTGTAGCTGACGCCGCTCTTCGCATCGACGCGCTTGGGCGCCGCCAGGCTGTAGACGACGCTGTCGAGCTTCACGCCCGACGCCGCGACCCGCGCCAGCGTCTCCTGTTTCACCGCGTCCGAGAACGCGTCGCCATTGATCACGACGATGTCCTTGCCGCGCGCGCGCGCCTGCTGCTGCGCGACGGCCAGGTTGTAATAGCCGGCCGAGGCGGTCTTCTCGCCTTGCGGCGGCCGCTCCAGGCAGATGGCGGTGCCGCGGGCGCCGTAGCCGAACACCGTGCTGATCAGGCTGGACAGGCCGTACCCCGTGCTGGCGCCGATGACCAGCGCGTGGGCCAGTCCCTTGCCGGGCGCGCCCTCGGTCGCGACGGCGATCTCGCGTTCCACGTTGGCTGCACAGCCCGCCGGATGCGCGTTCAGGCAGATGAATCCACGGATTCGGGGGGCGATCGCGACCTTTGCCATGGCGCCTTCCTGCCGCATTCGACCGGGCCGCGTCAAGCCACCGCGACCTGTAACACGGGGTTGTACCGGAGGGGGAACGTGGCTAGCTTGAGGTTGATGGACCTGCGAAACGTCAAGCGCATCCTGGTCCCGACCGACTTTACGGACCCATCCGCCGAGGCGCTGGCCACGGCCATGACGCTGGCCCAGGGCGCCGGGGCGACCGTCGACCTGGTTCACGTGGCGGTCGAGGCGTCGTTCGCGCTGCCGCCGCCCATCGACGTCGCGACCGTGCCGATCGACATGACGAAGGTCATGGAGCGCGTCACCGACGGGCTGGCCACCGAGGAGAAGCGGGTACGCGAAGCGGGCCTCCGCTGCGAGACCGCGATGCTGGTCGGGCGCCCCGACGCCGAGATCGTCTCGCGCGCGACCGCGACCGGCGCCGAGCTGATCGTGATGGGCACGCACGGGCGCAGCGGCCTGGCGCACGCGCTGCTCGGCAGCGTCGCCGAGCGCGTCGTCCAGCACGCGCCCTGCCCCGTCCTGATCGTCCCGAAACGACCAGCGTAGCGACTACCGCAATTCGATGATGCTGGCGCCGTCGCCGCCCTGGCGCGGGGTGCCCGGCGCCCAGCGGGCGACGTACGGCGAGCCTTCGAGGTGGGCGCGGACCCGCTTGCGGAGCGCGCCGGTGCCGTGGCCGTGGACGACCACGACGTGCGTCTCGCCGGCGAGCGCCGCGCGATCCAGATAGGCGTCGACCGCGGCGAGCGCCTCGTCACCGTTCTGGCCGCGCACGTCGATGGTGCGCTTCGGCGTCGCGGCGATGAGGGCGAGGTCGTCGCCGGGCGCGCCAGGTTGCTCTGATGCGCCCCTCTGGGGCTTGCCGCCGCGGGCGCGGGCGGCCTCGCGCGCCGTCGTCCTGGCGGGCCCGAGCTCGTCCGCCGTCACCTCGATCGTCATTGCGCCGACGCTGACCCTCGCCCGCCCCCGTCCGTCGGGCGGCTCGATCACGACGCCGTCGGCGTTCAGGCGTTCCACGAAGACGCGCGCGCCGGCCGCGAGCGCGGGCCCCGCCGCGGGCGCCGGTTTGGCGGGAGACGGCAGCTTTGCGAGCGCCTCGGCGGCGATGCGTTCCAGCTCGGCGCGGCCGGCCTCGGCGGCGCGGGCGCTCCCCGCCTGCTGGGCGTCGCGCACGACCTGCGACAGCGCCGCGCGCGTCTCGGCGACGGCGGCGTCGACCGCCTCGCGCGCCTTGAGACCGAGCTCGCGTTCACGCCGGGCGAGCGCCGCCGCCGCCTCGCGCTGCGATTCGGCCGTCGCGGCCGCGGCGGCCTCCGCCTCCGCCAGCCGCTCCGACTGCTTCACCAGCTCCCCTTCACGCGCCTGCAGGCGCGCAATCACCGACTCGAGGCCGACGCTGGACGCGCCCGCCAGCTCGCGCGCGCGGTCGAGCAGCGCGTGAGGCAGCCCCATGCGCGCCGCGATGTCGAAGGCATACGAGCGCCCGGGGGCGCCCGTCGCCAGCCGGAACGTCGGGCGCAGCGCCTCCAGGTCGTACGCCATCGCGGCGTTCGCGAAGCGGGCGTCGCTCTCGCCCAGCGCCTTCAGGCTGTCGTAGTGGGTGGTGATGATCGCCAGCCCGGGCCGCGACGCCAGCGTCTCGGCCGTCGCGCGTGCCAGCGCGGCGCCCTGGTCCGGATTCGTGCCGGCCATCAGCTCGTCGAGGAGGACCAGCGCCGCCGTCGCGCCGCCGCGTTCGCGGGCCGCGAGGATGTCGCCCACGGCGGCGAGGTGGCCCGAGAACGTCGACAGGTCCCCCATCACGGACTGCCGATCGCCGATGTCCGCGCGCACGTCCGTGAAGAACCCGACGCGGCTGCGCGCGTCCGCCGCGACGAGCAGGCCGGCCCGGGCCATCAGCGCGGCCAGGCCGACGGTCTTCATCAGCACGGTCTTGCCGCCCGCGTTCGGCCCGCTGACGATCAGAATCGGCGGCTGACCGCCGCCCAGCGCGACGTCGTTGGCGACGACACTCGCGGCCGGGTGCGACAGCGCCAGCAACGGATGGCGCGCCGTGCGCAGCTCGACGATCGGCGCCTCGACGATCTCCACCGGGTTGCCGTCGTACGCGACCGCCAGCCGCGCCGCCGCCGTGCGCGCGTCGATCGCCGCCAGGGTGGCCGCCGTCCGGCGCAGCGGCTCCGCGACCGCCGCCACGTCGGCGGTCAGCTGTTCGAGGATCCGCCGCGATTCACGGCGGATCTCCAGCTCGGTGACCTTCAGCCGGTTGTTGACCGCCACCAGCGCGGTCGGTTCGACGAAGACGGTCTCGCCAGTCCGCGAGGTGTCGTGGACGATGCCCAGCCCGAGCGACTTCGCGCTCGCCTTCAGGGGCAGCACGTAACGCTCGGCGCGGATCGTGAAGAACTGATCCTGCATGACCGACGCGTACTCCTCGACGCGCATGAGCTCCTCGATGGCGGTGCGCGCGCGGTCGGCAAGGCCCTGGCGCTCGGCGCGCAGACGCTCGAGCTCCGGTGACGCCGTATCGCGGATCTCCCCGGCCGCGTCGAAGGTCTCGTCGACGGCGCGCGCCAGGCCCAGCGGCGGGTCGAGATCGCGCGCCAGGGCCGCCATCTCGGGGATCACCACCGGCGTCGGCGCCAGCAGATACCGCCGCATCGCCTCGGCGACGTGCGTGAGCGCCGCGACGGGGCGCAGCTCTTCCGCCCCGAGCGCGACCTCCTTCTCGGCCGACGCCAGCGCGGCCGAGATTTCGGGCGCCGCCAGCGACGGCAGCGTCTCGCCCGCGCGCAGCAGCCTGGCCAGCTCGGCCACGGCCGCCATGCGCCGGCGCGCCTCGCCGACGTCGTCGGCGAACGGCAGCGCGACGCATAGGGCCCGTCCCGCCGGCGATTCCGCCGCAGCCGCCAGACGAGCCGTGACCTCGTCCCAGTCGAGAGCTCGCGCATCCGCCGTCATGCGGCGGCAGTTCTAGCGCTTTTCGCTAACAGGCGCCTCAGATCGCCGCGCGGCCCGCCTGCGCGGCGCCCTGCCGGCAGGCGATCGCCATCTCGATCGTCCAGACGAGGTCGTCGAAATCGAGCGGCTTGATCAGACAGGTGACCGCTCCGTAGGCCTCCGCCGACGTGCAGAGATCCCACGTCTCCAGCCCGGTCGCGATGATGATCGGGACGTCTCCGTGGACTCTGCGGATCCTCTGCGCCAGATCGATGCCGTCCATTCCGGGCATGCGCAGGTCCGTCAATACGGCATCTGGACGGACATGCGAAACCTTTGCGAGCGCCGCGAAACCATCCGGCGCGTCGTCGACCTGAAAGCCGGCCTGCGACAGCACCAACGACAACAGCTCGCGCGCGTCCACGTCGTCGTCGACTACCAGGACTCGCGTTTTTTTCACTCTCGCCTCCCGCACACCTACGGCCCGCCATGGAGAACAGCAAGATCGGAACCAAGCGACGGGCGTAGGCGATCCGCCCATGGGGTTACGCGGCCGTAACTTCCTCCCGCGCGGCTGTTACGCGTGTAGATTTAAGCTCGACGATGATCGACGTCCGCAACCTGTCGAAGAGCTACCGCGTCCACAAGCGCGCGCCGGGAATCGTGGCCGCGCTTCGCTCGGTGCTCAAGCGGCGTTACGAAACCGTCAAGGCCGTAGAGGACCTTTCTTTTCAGATCGCCGAGGGTGAGCGGGTGGGGTTCCTGGGCCCGAACGGCGCGGGAAAGACCACCACCCTCAAGGTGCTCGCGGGCCTGCTGCATCCGACCTCGGGCGTCGTCCGCGTGGATTCGTACGTTCCGCAGATGCGCGACCCGCGCTTCCTCAAGATGATCACGCTGGTCATGGGCCAGAAGCAGCAGCTGCTCTGGGACCTGCCGCCGGCCGACACCTACGCGATGAACCGCGCCATCTACGACATCCCGCGCGCGCAGGCCGACGAGACGGTGCGCACCCTGACCGAGCTGCTGGAGATCGGCGATCTGGTCGGCAAGCCGACGCGGCAGCTGTCGCTCGGCGAGCGGATGAAGTGCGAGCTGGTCGCGGCGTTGCTCCACCGGCCGCGCGTGCTGTTCCTGGACGAGCCGACGATCGGCCTCGACGTCTCGATGCAGGCCAAGATGCGCGACTTCATTCGCGACTACAACCAACGCTACGGCGCCGCGGTGCTGCTGACGAGCCACTACATGGACGACGTCGCGGCGCTCTGTCCGCGCGTCATCGTGATCGACCACGGCCGCCTGATCTACGACGGGGAGTTGCGGGAGCTGGTTCGGCGCGTGCGTCCCGACAAGCACATCACCATGCGGCTCTCGAAGCCGGTGGATCGGGCGGACCTGACGCGGCTCGGGACCGTCGTGTCCGCGGACGCCGCGCAGGCGGTGATCGCGGTGCCCGCGGCGCAGGCGAGCGCGGCCGTGCGTGACGCGCTGGCTGCGCTGCCGATCGTCGATCTCACCATCGAGGAGCCCCCGCTGGAGGAGGTGATGCGCGAGCTGTTCCGCGCGCGTGGCCGCGAGGCGCCCGAACGCGACCCCGGGCCCCACGACAAGCAGGCGAACGCGTGACCGCCGCGGACACGGCCGGCGGGCCGACCCCGGATCCGCCCTCGGTCGCGGCCGAGCTGGCCCGCGCCGCGCGCGCGTTCCCGGCGCTGTTGCGCGTGGGCGTCGCCGAGGTGGTCGCGTATCGCGCTGAGTTCCTGGTCTGGATCCTCACCACGAACATGCCGCTCGTGATGCTGGCGCTGTGGCACGCGGTGGCCGCCGACGGCCCGGTGGGACGCTTCGATCAGGCCCGGTTCACCGCCTACTACCTGGGTGTGCTCGTGGTGCGCCTCGCCACCAGCAACTGGATGGCCTGGCAGATGTCGATGGAGATCCGCGACGGGACGCTGTCCGCGAAGCTGCTGCGGCCGATTCACCCGCTCTACGCCTACGCAGCCGATCACATCTCGGCGGTTCCGATGCGCCTGGTGGTGGTGTCGCCGATCGTCGCCATCCTGTTCGCCACGTCGTGGGGCCGCCTGGTGCGCCACGATCCGCGCCTGCTTCTGATCCTCGCCGCGTCGATCGCCGGCGCCTGGCTGCTGATGTACTTCTCGATGGTGCTGCTGGGGTCGCTGGCGTTCTACGTCGACAGCGCGATGGGCGCGTTCGAGCTCTGGATCGGGCTGCACGGGCTGTTCTCCGGATATCTCATCCCGCTGGAGGTCATGCCGCGATGGTTCCGCGCCCTGGCGGACGTGCTGCCGTTCCGGTTCATGCTGGCGTTCCCCGTCGAGACGCTGGTCGGCCTGCTCTCGCCCGGGCAGGCCCTGCGCCAGCTCGCGGCGCAGTGGATCTACATCGCGGTGCTGGGCGTGCTGGCGATGCGCGTCTGGCGCGCCGGCGTGAAACGCTTCGCGGCGTTCGGGGGATGACGTGACGCCGGCACGAGGACCGATCGGGTTGGCGGGGCGCTACGCGGGGCTGTTCGGCATCCAGCTGCGGATGTCGACGCTGGCGGCGATGCAGTACCGGGTCGACTTCCTGGTGCG